>Ga0335074_10002902_pt1 | contig 23387 bp, 17 predicted proteins | sample Lox_Sample_23_FD_206715 | JGI IMG/M metagenome (GOLD analysis project Ga0335074, IMG submission 206715) | Soil microbial communities from Loxahatchee National Wildlife Refuge, Florida, United States - Lox_Sample_2.3 | ecosystem: Environmental > Terrestrial > Soil > Wetlands | place: USA...
GGCAGCAGATAAGGCAGCGGGTCGTCGACCGGCCTCCTGAGAACGCGGACCTCGGCGACCAGGTCTCTGCTCAGCAGGTCAGCCCATATGGCGGCGCAGGCCGCCAGGTCGGTGGCTGCCATCTCGCGCACCTGCAGCACGTCGCCGGGCAGCCGGTGGTCGCGCTCCCCGGCCCGAGCTGAATACAGAACGTACCCCCGCGGGCCAGCGTCGTCCTCGGCAATGACGCAGCGCAGCGGTCCGGCGCCGAAGCGCCGGTGCGTCGGGTCCCAGAGGGCAAAGTTCCACCAGCGGTCATCCCGGGCCAGCAAGCCAGGCCGGCCGGGCAGGGCCGAGTCGTAGACGCGGGCCATGTCGGGAGTGGCGTCGCGCGGGTCGGCGATCCGCAGCCGCGGAGCTGGACCTGGTCCGTTGCCCGGCTCGCTGGGCGCCGCCGCGGGCATCGCGATGGACCCCTCACCGCGCCGGACCGTGAAGTCCAGCTCAGTCACTGCCGCGCTGTACCCGTACCGGCCGTAGATTCCGGCCTCGGAGGGGTAGAGCACCGCGACCGCCTCGCCCCGGTCGTGGATGTCTGAAAGCTGGTGGCGCATCAGGCTGGTCAGGATCCCGCGGCGCCGGTGTGAGGGGAACACGCTCACGTCGGAGACCCCGGCGGCCGCCACGGTACCCCCGGGCACGGTCATCGTGAGCGTGAGGGCGGCCGCTGTCCCGACGATCTGCTTCCCGTCGAACGCAGCCAGCGTGCGGTCGAACTCAGCGACCATCAGGCCGTGTTCCATATCCAGGGCAATCGGGCGGGTTGAGTTGAAGGCGTGCTCGGTCACGATGGAGAAATCAGCGAACTCGTCCTCGCTGACCGGGCGGACTGGGTACGGGGTGGAGGCAGTCATGCCCCGATTTTGTACCCCGTGAGGCATCGGTGCTGCGACCGAATATCCGGCTGCGGGCGGCCCGAACGGGTGGTACCTGCCCGTAACACCGGTATGCCGGTACAGTGCCGGCAGGATGCCCGCTCTCCTCCCGCACAGGTTCGCGTCCGCCGCGCTGGCGTCGGTGCGACGATTGCGCAGGCTGATCTGGCGGCAGTTCATCATCAGGAACCGCCGGCTGGCCATCGGCCTCGCTATTGTCGTCCTGGCCATCGGGGCTGCCGCCGTACGCGTCTCCGAAGCGTGGTTCTCGCCCGGCGTGATGATCCTGCCGATCCTGGCTGGCGGGCTGCTGCTCGGGCCAAGGGCGCTGCGGTTCCTGTTCTGCGTGACCGCGGCCGCACTCGCCTATGACGCTGCTGAGGGCAAGGCCGGGCCGGGCATCATCGCCACGATTGTGATCACCGCCATCCTGGCCGACGTCCTGGCCAGGACGAGGAACAAGCTCGGCGTTCAGGGGCTTCGCGGCGACCAGATGCTGATCGACCTGCGGGACCGGATCCGGGTCCAGGGCCGGATGCCCGACCTGACCGGCGGCTGGCACTCGGCATCGGTGCTGCGCCCGGCCGGGGGCTCCTCGTTCGGCGGGGATTTCGTGGTGTCCGCGTGCGATTCCAGAACGCTCGAGGTTGCCGTCGTCGACGTGCCCGGGAAAGGGATCGACGCCGGGACCAGGGCGCTGCTGCTGTCCGGCGCTTTCGGCGGCCTGCTGGGGTCGGTCCCGGCCGGCGACTTCCTCGCGACATGCAACTCTTATCTGCGCCGGAACGCGGCCACCGAGGGATTCGTCACAGCGATCCACCTGGCGCTCGACCTCACCACGGGCGACTACGTCGTCGACACCGCCGGGCACCCGCCAGCCGCGCACTTCGCGGCGGGCAGCGGTACCTGGCGGCTCACTCAGGCGCGCGGGATCGTGCTCGGCGTTGTTCCCGACCTGCGCCGGGTGCCCGAGAAAGGCACGCTGCGACCGGGAGACGCGCTGATGCTCTATACCGACGGCCTGATCGAAGCGCCGGGCCGGGACATCGACGCCGGTATCGACCGGCTACTCGGCGAGGCCGACCGGCTGGTGACATCGGGCTTCCGTGAGGGCGCGGCCAAGCTCGTCCAGGCACTGCAGGCCGGCAGCGGCACCTCGGACGACTGCGCCCTGGTGCTCATCTGGCGCAGTTAAGCCGCAGTCAGCTAAGAGTGCGGGCCGGCCTGGCCTCCCAGATGGTCCATAGTGGCCGGTACCCCCAGCGGCTCCAGAAGGGCCCGGACAGCGGGTTGAGCTGCTCGTAGTGCAGCAGCGTGACGGAAACCCCGGCTGCGTCGATCTCGCTGTGCGCCTGCCTGGCCAGTGCGGCGCCCAGACCGCGACCGCGCTCGCCGGGGGCTACGAACGTCTGCCCGAGGTAGGCGACGGGCGCCGGCCGGACCATCGGCGCGATCCAGCGGGCGCGGTCCGGCCGCTCGGCTTGGACGATGCCGACCGGAACGCCGTCGCGCTCGGCCAGCCACGTCCATGGCTTCTGCCCGCGCAGCAGCCTGGCCGCCTCCCGCCCCAGTGCGTCGGCTGTCTCGGGCCGCTCGACCACCGTGCCGAAGTGCGCGTCGAACCGGACGACTTCCAGGCCCAGGCTGACGACGGCGGCGATGTCAGCCGACCCGGCCCGCCTGATCCGGACGGGCGGCGCTCCGGCGGCACTGCCCGCGACGGCTGGGTCGGCTGGTGCGGCGCCGTTCGAGTCGTGGGCGCTCGGCACGCGGGCCGCGATGACGGTCAGCGGTACAAGGCCGTGGCGCAGCAGGGTCGCGGCGCCTTCGATGTCACGGCTGGGCCAGGTAACGATGGCGGCCGTGTCGTCCTCGGCGGCTTCGGGCACGCTGGCCAGGTGATCGCGCCATTGGGACAGCAGCCCGTCCAGGGAGGCGGCCACGTCCGCGCCTGCGGTCAGCGGGCTGAGCCGGAACCTGCGGGACGGTCCCCAGGTCAGGTCGATCGACCCAGGCCGTCCCTGCCAGTGTCCGCAGGTGCCGATGGCCGTCGGCTTCTTGTCCGCGCCCTTGACCACAAGCTCGGCGCCGCAGCCTGGCGGAGCCGACGGCGCTGGCAGCAGCGGGTCGATCGCTTCCCATCGCGTCGTGACCTGTCCCCGGACGTGACTCCAGGCAGTCCCGGCGAATGGTGGCATGGCCATCTTGCGCGCTGGACCGGTTCTCGTCGGACGATGCTCAATCAAGGCCAGGCGCGGCGCTGGCCCCGGCTGCCGGCATCTCGGACGGTGCCGAGAGAATGTATTCGACCAGCGTGATCAGGACCTGCTTGACGGAGGAGCGATTCCGCGCGTCGCAGAGCAGGACGGGGACGGTGGGTTCGAGGTCGAGCGCGATGCGGACATCCTCTGGGTCGTATTTCTGCGTACCGTCAAAGACGTTGATCGCGATCAGGAACGGCAGACCTCGCCGCTCGAAGTAGTCGACAGCCGGGAAGCAATCTATGAGCCGCCGGGTGTCGGCCATGACCACTGCACCCAGCGCACCGTAGGACAGGTCGTCCCACATGAACCAGAACCGGTCCTGGCCCGGGGTGCCGAACAGGTACACGGCGATCTGGCTGCCCATCGTGATCCGGCCGAAGTCCATCGCGACCGTGGTCGTGGTCTTGCCGCCCACGTCAGTGACGTCGTCAACGCCGATGCTGATCTCGGTGATCGCCTCCTCGGTGCGCAGCGGGCGGATCTCGCTGATCGCGCTGACCAGCGTGGTCTTGCCCACACCGAAGCCGCCGGCGACGAGGATCTTGAAAGGGGTCAGCGGAGGCCCGTCGTCATCCGCTAGGGCCGGATTGTTGGCAGGCAGACCGTCAGGGGGAGCGCTGTCAGAGCGCGCGGAGCCCATCGAGTACCTCCTGCAGCAGGTTGTAGGACGCCTGAGGGCGCGCAACCGGGCGCGGCTTCACGGAGATCAGCTTCGCCTGGATCAGATCGCCCAGCAGAACGCGGACCACGCCGAGTGGCAGGTCCAGGTCAGCAGCGACATCGGCAACGGTGACCGGTTCCTGGCACAAACTTAGCAGTCTGCGGTGCTCGGGGCTCAGAGTTGACGGACGGACCTGGCCAGCGCGCCGCCTGGAGGCCACGATGACCGTGATCAGGTCCAGCACGGCGTCGCCGGCCGGTGCGGTCCGGCCCCCGGTCAGCGCGTACGGACGGACTACCGGCCCGGCTCGCCGGTCGGTCCACCTGTCGAAGCCGGGCACAGCGAGCTCACTCGTCCGGTGCCGGGCGGCCAGGTCTTGGCTGCGCGATGAGGTGCGGCCCGGCCCGCTTGACCAGCATCGCCATCTCGTAGGCGATCAGGCCCGCGTCGGCGTCGGACGGGCAGAGCACCGCCAGGCAGCTGCCATGGGCGGCTGCGGTCACAAACAGGAATGCCCGCTCCAGCTCGATGATGGTCTGCCGGACCTCGCCCAGGCCGAAATGCTCACCGGCTCCCCTGGCCAGGCTCTGCACGCCCGCAGCCAGCGCGGAAAGGTGCTCGGCGTCCTCACGGTTCAGCGTCTTGGAAGCAGCCAGAGCCAGGCCGTCACGGGAAAGGATCACCGCCTGCTTGATCTGGTCGATGCGAGCGGCGAGGTCATCGAGCAGCCAGCTCAGCTCCTGCCCGGCCATGACTCCGTCCGACTGTGCCATTACCCCTCCTGCTGCGGTGACTCATGCCCGCTGCCGCCAGCACCGGTGTCCGGTGTCGCGGGCGGTATCTGCTTCGCCTGGCCGGCACCGGTGTCGGGTGTCGCGGGCGGTATCTGCTTCGCCTGGCCGGCACCGGTGTCGGGTGTCGCGGGCGGTATCTGCTTCGCCTGGCCGGCACCGGTGTCCGGTGCCGCGGGCGGCATCTCATCCGCCCGGCCGCGCTCCCACCCGCGCTGCAGCGAGGACAGCAGGTTTCGTGCTTGCTCGGGGGAGCGCGACTCGGGCTCGCGGCGCGGAGTGGCCGCGGGCGCTGTGCCGTTGCGAAGATGCGGGGACAGGTTAGCCTGGCGGACCCGCCGCGGCAGCCCTTGGTGCGTGTCCGCCATGGGGACCGAGTCTGGCCGGCCCGGAATGGGGGCGCGCCGCCGGGGGACGGACGGCATCGGACCGGTCGCGGTGGTCGGACGTGATGCCAGGATGTCCGAGGCCGACCCGGAAAGGGCGCCCGGTGGCTGGTCGGTGGCCAGGTGGTCCCGCCTGATCCGGCCGGTCAGCGCGAGCTGGAGATCGTCGGGGCGCCCTGCAGCCGCCCGCTGGGTCTCACGGCCGGCGGCCGGCGGTGGTTCCGCCTCGTGCGTGACCAGGGTGCGCGGGGTGACCACGATGGCCGTGGTCCCGCCGTAGGGCGAGGGGCGCAGGAACACGCGCACGCCGTGCCGGGCCGCGAGCTTTCCGACCACGAACAGTCCGAGCTGGTCAGCGTCGGCGAGGTCGAAATCCGTCGGGCTGCCGAGCCTCTCGTTGATCACGTCCAGGTCGTCCGGCTTGATACCCAGCCCGCGGTCCTCGATCTCGAACGCGAAGCCGTTGCCCACCCGGTCAGCTCTGACCTCAACCTGCGTGCCCGAAGGTGAGAACAGCGTGGCGTTCTCGATCAGCTCGGCCAGCAGGTGAATCATGTCGGCGACGGCCGAGCCTGACATCATCCCGTCGGCAACAGAGGTGATGTGCACTCGCCGGTAGTCCTCAACCTCGGCGATGGCGCCGCGCACGACGTCGATGACCGGTACAGGGCTGCTCCACGACCGCCCGGGCGCCGCGCCGGACAGGATGATCAGACCCTCGGCGTGGCGCCGCATCCGGGTGGTGAGGTGATCGAGCGGGAACAGGTCAGCCAGCGTCCCTGGATCGGCCGCCTTTCGCTCCAGCTCGTCGATCATGCGCAGCTGCCGCTGCAGCAGCGACTGGTTCCGCCGCGCCAGGCTCACGAAGACCCGGCTGATCCCGCTGCGCAGCTGGACTTCCGAGGCGGTCGCGGCCACCGTGGTTTGGTGGACGCCCGCCAGGACCGTGGCCACCCGGCTGACCTCGGTGATCCTCGCGGGGGCTGGCGGTGGCAGGTCGCTGACGGGATCGATGTGATCCCCGCGGCGGACCCGCTCGATAATGTCCGGCAGTTGCCGGTCGGCGAAGAGCCGGGCAGTCTCACCCAGGATGGCCACGTCCTTGGTGACACGGTGGGTAAACCAGGCCATGAGCAACCCGGCGGCCAGAAGGGCGACCAAGCCGATCCCGACGGCGAGCGTCATGCGCACAAGCGTGGTGCCCTGCTCGAGGTGCTGCTGCCCGCTATGACCGATCGACTGAACGATGACCGATCCGGCCAGCGCGCAGATGGCGACGAGCGCTGCCAGCGGGATGGCCATGATCACGGCGAACGTGTACCGCATGGAGCGGCGCGCGGCACGACGCCGCTCGCGGCCCGGCAACATGTGCCCCCCCATGTGGTCACTCCTTGTTGCGGCCGAGACGGACCGCGCGCAGGGCGGCAGGACGATTGTGGTAAAAAAGACGACTCCTCGGTACAGTACATGACGGCCAGCGCTCTCCCGAACGGTTCTGTGCAGAAGCCCCCGGCCAGGGCTAACTGCCATCTCCGCCGCGACTCACCGGATGCCGGCTCTTTGTCGTATTGGGCTCAAACGGGGCATGTGCGATTGGTGTGACCCGCACCATTACCGAATAGTCAAGATGCCGTCCATGCTTCCAATGCCTTAAATGCCCGCTATGACCAGAGCGCTGTGTCGGCCTGAAGGGCTCCACCGGACGGCTGGATCGGCGTCCCGAGGGGTCCAGGTACTGATCTGATGCGCGGCCGAGGTCGCTGGCGCATCCACCGTCATAGGCCTCTACCTGGTCAGATGCGCTGCTGTTCCAGCAGGTCCGCCGACCGCGGGCGTGTCCGGGCCGGCTCGCAGACCGGCACCGGGTTCTCAGCGGCCAGCGTCCCCGATATGGCCGCGCAGCCATCGGCCGCGTCGATTAGGTTCTGGGATGATCGGCGTGCCCTGCCCCGAACGTGCCAGGAAGATTGGTGCGACCAGGGTTCCCCAGGTTTGTGTTGATTTTTGCGCCAAGATCAGCAACGCTATGTCAGTCGCGAGCGGGAGCTTGAGGAGGCCGTGAGGCTGCTGGCGTGGGGGGAATTTCCGCGTCCGTCGCGGATTGCACGGAGCAGGCCTATGGCCAGTGCGCCGCTTGCGGGACCCCGGCCGTTGCTGCGGTCATCCTTTTAGCTCTCCGCGAAGAACTACCCCGGGCAGCCAAGACTTTAGGAGAGCAGATGACCGACCCGGACGGACCCATAACGGCCTTCGCCGGACCAGCGCAGGCCCCGGAGAGCGGGACGGGACTCAAACCCGAGGCCATCGGCCTCGTCCAGGACACAGTCATCGGCATGGCCACATCGGCGCCGGCCGGGACAGTCGCCGCTACCCTGGCCGCCCTGGCGGCGGCCAGCGCCTACAGTGGCGGACTTGTCCTATTAATTACGGCCGTCCCGATGCTCGTCATCGCGAACGCGTACCGCCGGCTGAATGTGTGGAACGCCAACGCGGGTGCGTCATTTGAGTGGGTTGGCCGTTCCATCAACCCGTACCTGGGATTCCTCACCGGATGGACGATGGTCATCGGCTACGTCATCACGACCGTCGCCGAGGTTGTGGTCCTCGCTCCCAGCGTTCTGGCGATCTGGGGATCCAACTCGACCAACTCATGGCAGGCCATCGGCGTTGACGTGGGCTTGGTCGTGTTCATGCTGATCATCGCGGTCGTCGGGATCAGGGTGACCGCTGGCGTGCAGGTGGGCATGGCGCTTGTGGAATACGCCGTCCTGATCGGCCTGTCGATAGCCGGTGTGGTCGTCGTGCTGGCCGGCCACCACACCGGAGCCATGCACTTCTCTTCGGGCTGGGTGAAACTCAGCGGGGTCGGAGGCCAGGGCAGCCTGGCGGCCGGCCTGCTGATCTCGGTTTACATCTACAGCGGCTGGGACGCTTCGGTGTACGTGAACGAGGAGACCCGAGGCCGCCGGGTCAATCCCGGCCGGGCCGTGATGCTGGCCACCGGTGTTCTCGCGGTCATCTACATCCTGGCTCAGGTCGGGCTGCAGGGCGTTGTCTCACCGAAGGCTCTTCAGGCCCACGCCTCCACTGCCATGATCTACGCCGCGCAAGCTATCGGCGGCGGGGTCTGGGCGAAAGTGATGGCGCTGGCCATCGCCCTGTCGGTAACCGGTGCGACGGGTACAGGCATCGTGATCGTTGCCCGTCTTGTCTACGGCATGTCCGGCCGCGGCGTCCTTCCCCGGTCACTGGCCGACGTGTCACCGCGCTTCCGGACGCCTGTCCTGGCCAGCGTCATAGCGGGCGTCGCGATCATCGCCGCGATTGCCGTGGATCTCCTGTACGCCGGCAGTGACAATATCTTCAGCGACGTTGTCGGGGTGTCCGGGCTGCTGTTCTCGATCTTCTACGTCATGACCGGCCTGGCCATGATGGTTTACTACCGCAGCCGGATCTTTGCCAGCGTCATCGACTTCTTTACCATTGGCCTGCTGCCGGCCGCCTCCATAATCCTGCTCGGCTGGGTGTTCGCGAAGACGATCACCCAGGTTCCGCCGGGGGAGGTCTACACGATTTACAGCGTCATCGGCACGGGCATCGTCGTGATGATCCTTATGAGGGTGCTGGGCCGCCCAGCGTTTTTCCACGTGCAGCGGGAAAAGTACACCGAGCCGGACTCCCGGGCCGTTGGGAGTGCGCAGACCTGACAAAGCCGGGCTCCCGCCAGTTCTTCCTGAGCTGGCGGGAGCGCCGCGCGCGGCCAGCGTCTCGCTCCGCGCTGGATGCCTGGCCTCGGCTAGGCGGTGCGTGTCGCAGCGGCGATCGTCAGCCGCCGATGTTGGCCAGGCTCTCCTTGGCCGCCTTGGCCAGCGGGTCTCCGGGCGGCAGTACCCGCTCGGAGCGGGAGATCAGGTCCCGGAGCAGATCCGTAGCGTCGCCGAGCCTGCCGATCGCATAGTAGGCAGCCGCCAGTTTCATGCTGGCCGCCAGGGTGTCCGGGTGATCTGGGCCTAGCACCCGCTCGTAGCTCGCATGCGCCTGCTCGGAGAGTTCGACGGCATTGGCCATCCGGCCGGCCTTGTGATATCCGGCTGCGAGGCTGGCCCGCGCCGCGATCGTGTCCGGGTGATCGGGCCCCAGGACACGTTCCCGGTCGTCGACCACGCGCCGGTACTGCGAGATGCCGTCCTTGAGCCGGCCCTCAGCCAGGTAGGCGTCGGCCAGCCGCTGGCGCGTCACCAGCGTCCCGGGATCGTGCGGGCCCTGCGCCCGCTCGCGCTGCCTGAGCGTGCCCTGGAACAGCTCGATGGCCTCACTGCGCTTCCCTGCGGCCGTGTAGGCGGCGGCGAGCTCGTCTCGCACACCGAGCGTGTCGGTACTGTCGGGCCCGCGGGTGCGTTCCCAGTTGGCGGCGGCCGCCTCCAGCACCGCGATCGCCTCGACCGGCTGGCCCGCGGCTATCAGTGCCTGGCCGAGGCTGACCCGCGCCGAGTTGGTCTCCGGGTCATCGGCACCGAGCACCCGGGCGCGGCTGGCGAGAACCCACCTGGCCCAGGAGACCGCCTCGTTAACCTGGCCATCGGCTGCCAGCGCGCTGGCCAGATGACCGCCAGCGGTGAGGGTGTCTGGGCTGCCCGATCCCAGGAGCCTGTCGCTGGTTCCGGTGATCTCCGTCCAGTACGCGACCGCGGGCCCGGTCAGGCGGCCGCTGTCCAGGCTGCGCCCGGCCCGCAGCAGCAGCGGATGCACCTCGCCCGTCTCCCATAGCGTGTTTCCGGCGATCTGCTGGAGGCTGGCCGTGCCGGCCAGCAGGCCGGTCGTGGGCCACGCCAGCGGCCCGTCCGGCTCGTCCTCCGGCCACGCCTGCAGCAGCGCGTACGCCGCCGCCCGTGCTGCGCGGCCAAGCAGAGTGTCGGGCAGCGTGGTCCGGATGGCCTGCTGGACCGCCGGGCTGACCCGGACAGTACCCGGCTCGGTCCCGCTATCCACGGTCAGCAGCCCGACCCGCTCGAGGTTGAGCAGCGAGTCCCAGGTGAGCCGGGAGCCGGGCGCGGCCAGGTACTCCTGCGCGGCCTGCGTGCTGAACACCGTCGCCGGGATCGTGTGCCCGTCCAGCAGCGCTACCAGGGCGAGCAGTGGCTGGATAATTCCCTCCGGCGACAGCCGGGCAGCATGCTCGGCGCTCAGCGTCCAGGTGACCGCCGCAGCCGACCCGGCGCGGTCGGCGACGTCTGCGAGCTGCCGCCGGCGCCGCGCGAATATCTCCTGGTACTGGCGGCAGGACAGGTCGGAGCTGGCGATGACCGCGCTGGCCTGTGCCAGCGCCATTGGCTCGCATCCCAGGTCATCGACGAGGTCTATGGCACCGAGGCGCTGGTCCGGGTCCGCTGTCAGCCGGCCCATCAGGTAACCCAGCGCCTCGTGCGTGCTGAAAGCCCCCATCGGCACGGCCAGCGACTGCCGGCTGCTGGCCACGGTCGCCGAACCTGCCGTCGTTATCAGCACTCCGCCCGCGGCCCCCTGGGGCCACAGGCCGTCCAGGTCGGCCACATCGCGCAGGTCGTCGAGTACGAGGAGCCACGGCCTGTCGGTCGCGCTGAGCCAGCTGACGAAACGGGCAGCCGCGGCCTCCGCAGCGCCAGCGGTCCCGGTTCCCACGGCCGCGCCGGCTGCGGCAAACCCGTTGAGAACGGACGCACGGCTTCCGGCACCGACCCATGCCAGCAGGTCCAGTTGGCGCAACTGCCACAGATTCTGGGCGAAAGCAACAGCGAGCTGTGTCTTTCCGCAGGCGCCCAGCCATTCGCGTGACTGAGCTGTTATTCCGTGGCCTGGAGCTAGCACCACAGTGGTGCCCGGAACCAGCGCGGCATTGAGGTCGGGCGCGGATTCCGGCCTGGCGACATAAGCGTCGGCCAGCGGGGGCACAGACCCCGAACGGACCGGCCACTCCGGCTGCTGATCCCGAGATCGTACGGGCACCTGACTGTTCATGAGCTACCGGTGACCGTCCGTCTCACCGGAACCTCCTTGCTCGGCGCCGTCAGGCGCAGCCCACAACGATACGGCCACGCGGCACACGGAGCGACGGATCGGCACCTAGATACCCTGTGACCAGGACACGCGACCCGCCGCGGGCCGGGTTGCCCGGCTGGCTATGGCGGATGGCCAGTGTCCGGATCACTTATACCATCCCATACCAGACAGCGGGTGTGTTATCTCACGGGGTGAGCAAGGCCGTCATGCGGCGAAGGCCTCTTGCGACTTTCCTGATATGACGTCATCGTCATATGCAGACGGCTGGAAATATGACGCTAATGTCAGCCTGGCATGACATTAGCGTCAGTTTCTGGGTTAACCGAGCCGTGGCCGCCTGGTATCACCTTCTCAACGCCAGCGCAAATCAATGGGAAAGACGACGCCCGTGTCAGATGACGTGGCCGTCATTATTTGCGTTTCAATTGAGTACTGTGCGCAAATAGAGACCGTGGCATTCGAGGGAACCGCGGCCGCAGTTGACTCGGCACGCCCCGAAGCGCGCCGGGCGGGGGAAGAGAACTTTCCTGTCGCGCTCCGGCTGCTGCCGTCGAGCCGCCGGCGGCACCTGATGGCGGTGTACGGCTTCGCCCGCACGGCCGACGACATCGGCGACCAAGCACCGCCGGAACAGCGGCAGCGGCTGCTCGACGAGCTCGAGACCGACCTGCGGTGCCTGTACGCGGGCCGGGGAGACCGGACCGCTGCGCAGTCCCAGGTCGTACGGGCGCTGGAGCCGGCAGTGGCCGACTGCGGCCTTCCTGTCCAGCCCTTTCTTGACCTTATCCAGGCTAACCGGCAGGACCAGATCGTCACCCGCTACCAGACGTTCGAGGACCTGCTCGGCTACTGCAGGCTGTCGGCCAACCCGGTCGGCCGGATCGTGCTGCACGTGTTCGGCAGCTTCACTCCCGCGCGGGCGGCGCTGTCCGACAGCGTTTGCACCGCGCTGCAGCTAGCCGAGCACTGGCAGGACGTGGCCGAGGACTCGCGGGCCGGGCGGATCTACCTGCCAGCAAGCGACATGCAAGCGTTCGGCGTGACCGAGGCGGACCTGGCTCTGCCCGCGGCGCCGCCGCAGGTGCGCGCGCTCGTCGGGTTCGAGACCGCCCGGGCGCGTCTTCTGCTCGACACCGGCGCCCCGCTGATCAGCACGCTCCGCGGCGCGGCGCGCGCCGCCGTGGCCGGCTACGTGGCCGGCGGCCGGGCGGCTCTCGCGGCGATCACCGCTTCGGGTAACGACGTGCTGGCCGCAACGCGCCGGCCGGGAAAACGCCGGCTGGCGGCCGAGCTGATGCTGGCGTACACGAGGGGGCGGTGAGGGGATGACCGCCCCCGTCAGCGCCGCCTACCGGCACTGCGAGCAGGTGACCCGGACACAGGCACGGAACTTCTCCTACGGCATCCGGCTGCTGCCTCCCGGGAAACGCGAGGCTCTGTCGGCCGTCTACGCGTTCGCCCGCCGGGTCGACGACATCGGTGACGGCACGCTGCCGGTCACCGACAAGCTGGCCGCGCTGGCGCAGGCGCGGGCTTCCATCAGCGCGCTCATCGCCGCCGGGCTCGCCGCAGCAGGCGATGACATGGTGCTCGTCGCGCTGGCCGACGCAGCGCACAAGTACCCGATCCCGCTCGCAGCGTTTGACGAGCTCATCGACGGCTGCGAGGCCGACGTGCGCGGCACAAGCTACAAGACGTTTGATGATCTTGAGCACTACTGCCGGTGCGTGGCCGGCTCCATCGGGCGCCTGTCGCTCGGGGTTTTCGGCAGCCGCGAGCCGGCTGCCGCACCGCACCTTGCTGACGCCCTGGGCATCGCTCTGCAGCTCACCAACATCTTGCGCGACATCAGGGAGGACCTTGGCAGCGGGCGGGTATATCTGCCAGCCGAGGACCTGGAACGGTTCGGCGCGACGCTGCTGCCAGGCCAGGCCGACGGGCTGGCGGGTGCCCCGGAACTCGTGGAGGTGATCAGGTTCGAAGTCCGGCGTGCTCTGGACTGGTACGGGGTCGGCATGCGGCTGCTGCCGCTGCTCGACCGGCGCAGCGCGGCCTGCACCGGCGCCATGGCCGGCATCTACCTGCGGCTGCTCGGCCAGATCGCGGCGGCACCCGGTGCCGCCCTGGCGCAGCGGCAGTCCCTGTCCACCGCGGCCAAGCTGATGGTGGCCGTTCGCGCGCTCGCCGGCATCGGGGAGCGCGTGCCCGCCCGAGCGCCAGACACTGGGCCAGACACAGCTGGGCCAGAAACGGGCGGGCCCAACACGGGCGGGCCCAACACGGGCGGGCCCAACACGGGCGGGCCCAACACGGGCGGGCCCAACACGGGCGGGTCCAACACCGGCGGGTCCAACACCGGCGGGTACAGCGAAGCAGCGGGAGGCGAGTCATGACCGGGCGCAACGCTGTAATCGTCGGCGGCGGCCTGGCGGGTATCACCGCCGCGATCGCCCTGCGTGAGGCCAGCGTCGGCGTGACCCTGCTGGAGACCAGGCCCTGGCTGGGCGGCGCGACGTGCTCGTTCTCCCGCCGTGGGCTGACGATCGACAACGGCCAGCACGTGTTCCTGCGCTGCTGTACCAGCTACCGTGAGCTGCTCGCCCGGCTCGGTGTGACCGGCTCGGCGCCCGTCCAGGACCGCTTCGACGTCACCGTGCTGTCGCCTGGCGACCGGCAGGCCAGGCTGCGCCGGGCCGCGCTGCCCAGCCCGCTGCACCTGACTGCTTCCCTGGCCCGCTACGGCTTCCTTTCGGTCCCGGAGCGCCTGCGTGTGGCTCGCGCCGCGCTGGCGATGCGGACCACGGACCCGGCACAGCAGGGCCTGGATGGCCAGCGGCTCGGCGACTGGCTGAGCGCCCGGGGCCAGGACGAGAACGCAAGGCGCAAGCTCTGGGACCTGTTCATCGTCTCCTCGCTGAACGTCGACGGCGACGAGGCGAGCGTGCCGCTCGCGGCGCGGGTGCTTAAAACGGCGCTGCTCGGCAGCGCCGACGCGGCGGACATCGGCGTTCCCGCTGCGCCGCTCGGCGTCTTGCACGGCCGGGCCGCTGCGAGCCTGCTCGCCCGGCTCGGCGCGGACGTGCGGCTGGGCACAAAGGCCGTGGCGGTCGAGCGTGACCTGCGCACCGGAGGGTTCCAGGTCGCGGTGACGTCCGGCGCTGACGGCGGCAGCGCGGCAACGCTGAGCGCCGACGGCGTGATTCTCGCCGTGCCCGCCGGGAATGCCGCCCGGCTGGCCGGGGCGGCGGGGCTGCAGGACGCCGCACGGTGGCAGCAACTCGGTAGCTCGCCGATCGTCAACGTCCACGTGCTGTACGACCAGCGGGTCACCAGGCTGCCGTTCGCCGCTGCCGTGGATTCGCCGGTTCAGTGGATTTTCGACAAGACGAAAGCTGCGGGCGTACAGAAAGGACAATACCTGGCTGTATCGCTGTCAGCTGCTGACAGTTATATTAATGTCCCGAACGCTGCACTGCGGGCCCGCTTCCTACCAGCACTCGAGCAGTTGTTTCCCGCCGCAGCCAGGGCCGGTGTGACCGACTTCTTTGTCACCAGGGAACGACGAGCCACGTTCCGTCAGGTGCCAGGGTGCACGGCGCTGCGCCCTGGCGCCATGACCGCCTTGCCGGGGCTTGTCCTGGCAGGCGCGTGGACCGACACCGGGTGGCCCGACACGATGGAGGGGGCCGTGCGAAGCGGACGCACAGCCGCAGCTGAACTCATGCACGCACTTGCCGGGCAGGCCGCGCGCGAGCGGGCCGGGGCAAAGCTGCCTGCGCAGCAGGCCGAGCCGGCGCTGGACGCCGCCGCTGGATCGCTCTCATGACGGCGACGATGCCAGCGGGCGTGGCGACCGCCCGTGATCTGGTAAGCCCGGCCATCGCCGCCGCGGTTGACCGGCTGAGCCCGGACGTGCGCGTGGTCGCGGCCTACCACCTCGGCCTGGCCGACACCGACGGGCGCCCAGCGGCAAAGGGCAGCTCAGGGAAGGCGCTGCGGCCAGCGCTCGCCGTGCTGTCCGCGCGGGCCGCAGGCGCGGAGCCGGAACGCGGGGTGGCGCCGGCCGCGGCAGTCGAGTTCGTGCACAACTTCTCTCTGCTGCACGACGACATCATGGACGGCGACACCGAGCGCAGGCACCGGCCGACCGCCTGGACGGTGTTCGGCGTCGGCGCGGCGATCCTGGCGGGCGACGCGCTGCTGCAACTGGCCCAGGACCTGCTGCTGGAAGGCCCGGCGCCGCAGGGCATGTGGGCGTCGCGCTGCCTGTCCGCCGCTGTGCAGCGGCTGATCGCGGGCCAGGGCGCTGACCTGGCCTTCGAGCGGCGCGACGACGTGACGCTCGAGCAGTGCCGGCAGATGGCTGCGGACAAGACCGCCGCGCTGATGGCGTGCGCGTGCAGCATCGGCGCTATATATGTAGGCGCTCCCGCTGTCGCCATGGGCCTGGCCGAGTTCGGCGCTCACGTGGGGCTGGCGTTCCAGCTCACCGACGACCTCCTCGGTATCTGGGGCGCGCCCGAGGTGACCGGCAAGCCCGTGATGTCCGACCTGCGGGCGCGGAAGAAGTCGCTGCCGGTCGTGGCCGCACTGACCAGCGAGACAGCGTCCGCGAAGGAACTCGCCGAGCTGCTGGCCACTCCGGAACCGCTGACCGAGGAGCAGCTGGCGCACGCGGCCGGGCTGGTCGAGGAGGCCGGGGGCCGCAAGTGGGCCGAGTCGGAGGCCGACGCGGCGCTGGCGGCAGCGGGCAAGCGCCTGGCCGAGACCGACATGCCTGGTGACGTCCAGGCCGAGTTCGCCGGGATCGCCGAGTTCATTACCACACGCCAATGGTGAGGGGGAGCTGCGGACCAGTGGTGGGCGCAGAGGCCATGTCATGACCGTCACCCGGGCCCGGGGGAGCGGGACGCAGGCCACCCCGCGTGACGCTCTGGACCGAGCGACCCGGCACCTGCTCAGCCTGCAGTACGAGCAGGGCTGGTGGCAGGGCGAGCTGGAGACCAACGTCACCATGGACGCCGAGGACCTGCTGCTGCGGGAGTTCCTCGGCGTGCGCACCGCTGATGAGACATCCGCGGCCGCACGCTGGATCCGGTCCTGCCAGCGGGCCGACGGGACCTGGGCCAACTTCCGCGGCGGCGACGGCGACCTGTCCACGACCGTCGAGGCCTACGTCGCCCTCCGGCTGGCCGGCGACGCCCCGGACGAACGTCACATGACCCGCGCCGCCGCCTGGATCGCATCCCGCGGCGGCATCCCCGCCACCCGGGTCTTCACGCGCATGTGGCTCGCCCTGTTCAGCGAGTGGTCCTGGGACGACTTGCCAGTGATCCCGCCGGAGGTCATCTACCTTCCGGCCTGGTTCCCGCTCAACGTGTACGACTGGGGCTGCTGGGCCAGGCAGACCATTGTGCCGCTCACGATCGTCAGCTCGTTCCGCCCGGCCCGTACCCTTCCTTTTACTCTGAACGAACTCCAGCCCCTCCCCGGCCAGCCGGCCAGCCTGGCCGCCGCCACCCGCGCCGATCCGTGGTCGGCGGTGTTCCGGGGCCTGGACCGGGCCCTGCATACGTACGAGAGCCGCATCCGGCGGCTGCGGCCAGCCAGCGCGGTCAGGACCGCGGCGATGCGCCGTTGCGCCGAGTGGATCATCGCGCGCCAGGAGCGGGACGGCTGCTGGGGCGGCATCCAGCCGCCGTGGGTGTACTCGCTGATCGCGCTGCACCTGCTGGGCTACGGCCTGGACCATCCGGTGATCAGCCGCGGCCTGGCCGGCCTGGACAGGTTCACGATCTGGGAGGACACCCCGGACGGGCGAGTCCGGCGGCTGGAGGCCTGCCAGTCAACGGTCTGGGACACGATCCTGGCGATCACGGCGCTGGCCGACGCCGGGCTGCCATCCGACCACCCCGCGGTGGTCAGGGCGGGCCAGTGGATCCTTGACGAGGAGATCCGCGGCCCAGGCGACTGGCAGGTGCGCAGGCCGAGGCTCGCCCCGGCGGGCTGGGCTTTCGAGTTCGACAACGACGTCTACCCCGACGTCGACGACACGGCCGAGGCGCTGCTCGCGCTGGGCCGGGTGACCTGGCCGACACCAGCGGACCCCGGCTACGACGAGGCAGCCGGACAGGACCGGCGGCTGCCCGATGCCAAGCGGGCCGCCGATGCCGTCGAGCGCGCGATCACGTGGGTGACCGGTATGCAGTCGCGCGACGGCGGATGGGCCGCGTTCGACGCCGACAACACCTCGAAACTGGTGACCAAGCTTCCGTTCTGTGATTTCGGCGCCGTCACCGACCCGCCGTCAGCGGATGTCACCGCGCACGCGGTGGAGGCGCTGTCCGCTGTCGGCAGGGCCGAGTCGCGCGCGGTGCGCAGGGGAGTCGTCTGGCTGCTGCGGGCGCAGGAGAGCGACGGCTCCTGGTTCGGCCGGTGGGGCGCGAACTACGTCTACGGCACCGGGGCTGTACTGCCCGCGCTCATCGCCGCCGGGGTCAGGCCGGGCAAGCCCCCGGTCCGCCGGGCCGTGGCCTGGCTGGTCAGCCACCAGAACGCCGACGGCGGCTGGGGCGAGGACATGCGCTCTTACGACGACCCAGACTGGGCTGGCCGCGGCGAGTCCACCGCGTCGCAAACCGCTTGGGCGCTGATCGGGCTGATCGCTGCGGCCGGGCCAGGTGAGCAGGACAGCATCGACCGGGGCGTCGCCTGGCTCGCGGCGACCCAGTGCCCGGACGGGACCTGGGACGAGCCTGCCTTCACCGGAACCGGGTTCCCCGGCGACTTCTACATCAACTACCACCTCTACCGGTTGGTGTTCCCGGTCAGCGCGCTCGGCCGCTACCTGTCCGCCGGAGGTGCCCCGTGAGCACCACAGACGGGTTCCTCGTGTGCTCGCCGATGGGCGTGGAGGCTTGGGCGGTCCGGCGCGGGCTCGGCGGCGCTGGCGAGGTCAGGCGCAGCGGTTACGGCCCGGCCAGAGCGGCTGAGTACGCAGAACGGCTGCGCTTGGAAACGTTCGGGAAACTGGGTGTTGCCGGCGTCGCGGGCGGACTCGCCGACGACCTGCAGGCCGGCGATCTCGTGGTCGGCACCACGGTGCGTGCCGCTGCCAGTGCTGCCGGGGCGGACGCTGTGAACTGCGCGTCGGCGCCGCTGCTGGCGGGCGAGCTGCGCCGGGCCGGGCTGCGGGCCGTCGCGAGCGAGATCCTCACCACCGACCATCTGTTCTGGCAGCGCGGCGAGCAGAAGCGGCTGGCCGCCACCGGCGCCGTCGCGGTCGATATGGAATCGGCGATGCTGCTCGATGGCGCCGCCGGCCGCCCGGCCGTCGTGCTGCGGGCGATCTCCGACACGCCGCGGCGCCCGCTGCTCAGCCCGTGGACGGTGCCGGGGGGCATCGCCGCGCTGCGGTCGCTGCGCAAGGCCGGGCCCGCGCTCGCCCGGTGGGCGGCCGCGTGCGGGCCACGGACCGTGCTCCTGGCCAGCCCGCGCTCGTTCTGCGCTGGCGTCGACCGGGCCATCGAGATCGTGGAGCGGGTGCTCGAGCAGCGCGGCTCACCCGTCTACGTGCGCAAGCAGATCGTGCATAACACCCACGTAGTGAACGACCTGGAGCGCCGCGGCGCGGTCTTCGTGGACGAGCTGAACGAGGTCCCTGACGGCGCGACCGTGGTCTTCTCCGCGCACGGCGTCTCGCCGGAGGTGCGCAGCGAGGCCGCCGAGCGCGGCCTGGACACGATCGACGCGACCTGCCCGCTGGTCGCCAAGGTGCACGTCGAGGCGAGGCGCTTCGCCTCCGAGGGCTACCAGGTGGTGCTGATCGGGCACGCTGGCCACGAGGAGGTCGAGGGCACGCTGGGCGAGGCGCCACAGGCGACAACGTTGATCCAGGACGCTGCCGACGTGAGCCGCCTGCGTCCTCGTGACCCGGAGCGGGTGGCTTACCTGATGCAGACCACGCTGTCGGCCGACGAGGCAGGCGGCATCGTCGACGCGCTGCTGGAGCGGTTCCCCGACGCCCGCGGGCCCGGCAGCGACGACATCTGCTACGCGACCACCAACCGCCAGCTCGCGGTGCGGGCGATCGCGGCCGAGTCCGACCTGGTGCTGGTAGCCGGTTCGGCCAACTCATCGAACTCCCGCCGCCTGGTCGAAACCGCACATCGGGCGGGCACCCCTGCTTACCTCATCGACGGCCCCGAGGACATCGAGCTCGGCTGGCTCACCGGCGCGTCGGCCGTGGGGATCACGGCCGGCGCCTCGGCGCCGCCAGCCGTGGTCGGCCAGATCATCGACACGCTGCGCGGCCTCGGGCCGGTGGACGTGTCCGAGCGAATGGTCGCGACCGAGTCCATCCGTTTCGGCCTTCCCAAGGAGTTGAGGCAGTAATGCCGATGCCGCTGCGCCAGAGCATCCGCGTGGGCACCTACCTGCTGAACCAGAAACTACATAAGCGCGACAAGTTCCCGCTGCTGGTGGAGCTCGAGCCGCTGTTCGCCTGCAACCTGAAGTGCGCTGGCTGCGGCAAGATCCAGCAGCCCGCCTCGCTGCTGAAGCAGCGGATGCCGGTGCAGCAGGCCATCGACGCGATCGAGGAGTGCGGCGCCCCGATGGTGTCGATCGCGGGCGGCGAGCCGCTGATGCACCCGGAAATCGACGAAATCGTGCGCCAGCTGATCGCGCGCAAGAAGTACGTGTTCCTGTGCACGAACGCGCTGCTGCTGCCGAAGAAGATCGACAAGTTCACGCCGTCGCGGTACTTCGCCTGGGTGGTGCACATCGACGGCCTCAAGGACCGGCACGACGAGTCGGTGTGCAAAGAGGGCGTGTTCGACGAGGCCGTTGCCGCGATCAAGGACGCGAAGCAGCGCGGGTTCCACGTCAACACCAACACGACGTTCTTTAACACCGACACCCCGCAGAACGTGATCGAGGTCCTCAACTACCTCAATGACGACCTCGGTATCGACCAGATGCAGATATCGCCCGCCTACGCCTACGAGAAGGCGCCCGATCAGGAGCACTTCCTCGGCGTCACCGAGACCAGGGAGCTGTTCCGCAAGGCGTTCGGCGACGGCAACCGTAAGCGGTGGCGGCTCAACCACTCGCCGCTGTTCCTCGACTTCCTCGAGGGCAAGGCCGACTTCGGCTGCACCGCCTGGGGTATCCCGTCATACTCGCTGCTCGGCTGGCAGCGGCCGTGCTACCTGATGGCCGACGGATACGCCGCGACCTACGCCGAGCTGATCAAGACCACCGAATGGGAGAAGTTCGGCCGCGGCAAGGACCCGAGGTGCGCGAACTGCATGGCCCACTGCGGCTACGAGCCGTCCGCTGTGCTCGCCACAATGGGATCACTGCGCGAATCAATGCGCGCGATACGCGGGAACTGAGGTCCCGCGATACGCGGGACTCAGTTCCCGCGTATCGCTGTACTTGCTTTGCGCCTCCGGCGCGCTGGGCCCGTTGTCCTTCCCTCGGTCGCTCGGGTCGCCTGGCGGCTCCCCTCGCTCCTCAGTACAGGACAACGGCGCGCGCCTTTGGCGCGGGGCAAGTTCGGAGAGGTCCTTCAGGGTCCGTTCAGCGTGGGCAATCATCATCTGTACAGACGCAGGCGTATGCCGGTGCGCTGAACGCAGCTGGCGACCCCCGCGTCGCACTTGACTGCGGTCCTGCTAAGGAGTCCTCATGTTCTTCACGTACCTCCGGCGCGAGCTGCGCCGGCGGAAGCGGCAGGCGATCCTGATATCCCTGGGTCTCGCCCTGGGCGTCGGCCTCGTCATCACTGTGAGCGCAGCGTCGAACGGAGTCAAGGCTGCGCAGGGCACAGTGCTGCAGAACCTCTACGGCGTGGGCACGGCGGCGACGGTCACGAAGGCGCCGACGGCCGGGTCGTTCACCCCTGGCTCACGTAACTTCGCCTTCACGCCGGGCTCAACGGTCAAGATCGACTCCCTCACGGCGACCCGCAGCCTTGGGACACTGACCACCTCGGACGTCACCAAGATCTCGAAGCTGCAAGGCGTGGCGGCGGCCGCGGGAGCGCTCACCGCCAGCGACGTTGACACGACCTTCACGATCCCGAACTTCAACGGCGGCGGCGGAGGCGGTGGCGGATCTGGATCCAGGTCCGGAGGCACCGGCGGTTTCCGCGGCCCTGGTGGCTTCAACCTGGGCAACTCGGTGTCGGTCAGCGGCGTTGACCTGGCCTCAAGCGCGGCCGGGCTCGGCCCGTTGAGCAACTCCACGCTGAGTTCCGGCCGCACCCTCAGGTCCTCCGACGCTAACTCCGACGTCGCGGTGATCGACTCGAGCTACGCGAAGTCCGCGAGCCTGAAGGTTGGCTCGGACGTCACGCTGGCCAGCACGTCGTTCAAAGTCGTTGGCGTCGTCACCGAGCCGACCGATGACTCGTCGTCGGACGTCTACATTCCAATCGCCCGCGCCCAGGCGCTGACCACCCCGGTGATGACCAACGACGTCAACACGATATATGTAGCGGCTAGCAACTCAGCCGACGTCACCGCGGTGCAGAAGGAGATCCAGAAGGCGGTTCCCGGGTCCACCGTCACCACGTCCGCCGACCTGGCCAATGAGGTCACCGGGTCCATCTCCAGCGCCGCCGGCCTGGCGAACAACCTCGGCAAGTGGCTGGCGATCGCCGCGCTGATCGCAGCGTTCCTGCTGGCAAGCCTGCTGACGATGTCGGCGGTGTCGCGCCGCGTCCGGGAGTTCGGCACGCTGAAGGCCCTTGGCTGGCGGAGTCGGCGGGTGATCGGCCAGGTGATGGGTGAGTCGATCACGATGGGCATCGTCGGCGGCATCATCGGGGTCGGGCTTGGCTTCGCCGGCGCCGCGATCGTAGCCAGGATCTCGCCGCCGCTGACCGCCGACCTGGGCAGCACGACGGGCACGGGGACACCCGGCGGCTCGCGGTTGTTCGGCAACGGCGGCACCGGCGGTGGCGGGTTTGGTGGCGGTGGCGGCGGTGGCGGCGGTAACGGATTCGCCGGGCGGTTCGCCAACGCTGCCAGCCGGGCCGCGCACTCGACAACCGTCCACCTCGGAGCGCCCATCACCGGCGACATCATCATCCTGGCCGTGGTGCTTGCCGTAGCCGGAGGCCTTATCGCGGGCATCTTCGGCGGCTGGCGGGCCGCCAGACTGCGCCCGGCGGCGGCGCTGTCCCGGGTCGAGTGACAACCGACAACCAAGGAGAGGTACCGGCTCCATGTACAAGCTCACGGGCGTGACCAAGAACTACCAGAAGGGCCACGCGACCGTCGCCGCGCTGCAGGGCGTCGACCTGGTGATCGAGGACGGCGAGTGGCTTGCCATCCAGGGCCCGACCGGGCACGGCAAGACCACACTGCTGCAGATGCTCGGCGGGCTGGACCGGCCGACCAAAGGCATCATCGACTTCGACGGCCAGGACCTCGCCCAGATGCGGGAGAGCCAGGTCACGAAGGTCAGGGCGCAGTCGATCGGGTTCATCTTCCAGACGTTCAACCTGATCCCGACACTGTCAGCGCAGGAGAACGTGGAGACGGCGCTGGTGCCGCTGGGCATCAGCGGGGCCGAGCGGCGGGAACGGGCGCTCCGGGCACTGACCGACGTCGGGCTCGACGACCGGGCCAAGCACCTGCCGTCCGAGCTGTCCGGCGGCCAGCAGCAGCGCACCGCCATCGCCAGGGCACTGGTGAAGGAGCCGAAGGTGCTGCTGGCCGACGAGCCGACGGGCAACCTCGACGAGGACACCCGCGACGAGATCATTGGGGTGCTGGAGAAGCTCTGGCGGGAGCGCGGCCTGACCCTTGTCATGGTGACGCACGACAGTTCGGTCGCCCGCCGGGCGCAGCGGATCGGCGTCATGCGCAAGGGCAAGCTCACGATCCGCCAGGACAAGGACAAGAAGCGCACGGCGTCCAAGCCGAAGGAGCTCAAGGAGCCGGAGGCCGTGACCGAGCCCGTGGCTGAGGAGCCCGTGGTTGAGGAAACCGTGGTTGAGGAAACCGTGACCGAGGAGGCTGCAGTCGCGGATCAGGCGTAGGACCGCGGGCCGGCTCGGCCGATCGCTGCCTTCAGCTCTCCCCAGCGCCAGATCCAGGTTTCTTAACGAGGGCTGCGGCGAGCCGGGCGGGCTGGTCCCGGGGAGCGAAGTGCCCGAGCCCGTCGAGGAGTGCGGTGGCTGACCCGGGGATGGCGCGTGCGAGTTCCGGGAGCAGGTCACTGCTGAGTGCGGCCGGGCTCTTGGTTCCGCCGAGGAGCACGGTCCTGGCGGAGATCGCGGAGAACCGTGACGGGTCGGGGGCATCGAGGGCTGCCTGAAT
>Ga0335074_10002903_pt1 | contig 23385 bp, 21 predicted proteins | sample Lox_Sample_23_FD_206715 | JGI IMG/M metagenome (GOLD analysis project Ga0335074, IMG submission 206715) | Soil microbial communities from Loxahatchee National Wildlife Refuge, Florida, United States - Lox_Sample_2.3 | ecosystem: Environmental > Terrestrial > Soil > Wetlands | place: USA...
TTGGAGGGACTAAATGGCATTCCTTGCTGGACCGCTCCTGATTGCCGGCGACGTCACGGCAACGCCGAACCCCGCCGGCCTACCGGGCAGCAACGTCCTTCAGCAGCTCGTGAACGGCGCCGAAGCCTGGTCGCTCGCCATCGCGCTGATCGGCGCCTTCGTTGGCGCCGGGCTGTGGGCACTCGCCTCGCACGCCCACAACCCCCACTACGCGGCGCGCGGCCGGATGGCCGCGGTGATCTCGGGCGCGTCGGCGCTGGTGATCGGTTCAGGCCCCGGCCTGGTCAACTTCTTCCAGCATCTGGGGACCACGGCGAAATGACGGTCCGCCGGCTCGCGCAGCTGAGCGTGCTGATCGGCATGGCCGTGGCGGTCGCTGGTTCGGCGCTGTTCGCGAGTCCGGCCACGGCGGATCTGACCTCGGCGCTCAACCCGACAGCGGGGAACTCCTTGCTCAACGCGGGCGGCGACCTGCTCACGGGCAACGTCCCGGGAGCGGCTAGCGGGCTCGGAGGTGGGGCCGCCGGCGCGGTCGCCTCGACCACGACCAGCGCGCTACTCGCGGGGATCGACGGATTGGTGACCAACTCGGCCCAGAAGCTGCTCAGCGAGACGGCAACCGCGCTGGGCAACACGACAAGTCCGCAACTGCGGAGCACGTGGTTCTCCTCGACCTACTGGCGCATGGCCGCGATCGCGGCAGTGTTGACGCTGCCGTTCCTGTTCGCCGCGGCCGTCCAGGCTCTGATCCGCTCAGACGTCGCGCTGCTGGTTCGCGCCGCGTTCGGATACCTGCCGCTGGCCATGCTGGCGATCGCGATCGCCGCCCCGCTCACCACACTGCTCCTGGCCGCCTGCGATCAGCTCTGCTCGTTCATCTCTGCGGCGGCCGGGCAGGCGAGCGCGCACCTCCTGAGCCGCATCGGCATTGCGGCCGCCGGGTCGGCCGCGCTCGGCTCGCCGTTCCTCGCCTTCCTCGTTGCGCTGTTCCTGATCGCGACCGCGTTCACGCTGTGGGTTGAGTTACTGCTCCGCGAGGCGGCGGTGTACGTGGTCGTGCTGATGCTCCCGCTCGGGTTCGCCGCGTTCGTGTGGCCGGCGCGGCGGATCTGGGTGATCCGCGGTCTCGAGCTGCTGGTGGCGCTGATCCTGTCGAAGTTCGCGATCGTCGCGGTGCTGTCGCTCGGGGGTGCCGCGGTCAGCTCCGCCGGCAACTTGACCGGTCTGATGGCCGGCGCCGTCCTGATCCTGCTCGCGGCGTTCTCACCCTGGGTGCTGCTGCGCCTGATCCCGCTTGCGGAACTCGCGTCGGGAGCGGTCGGGCCGCTGCGAGGCGAGCTCGCGGCAATCCGACCGCACGAAACGCGGTCGGCGGGGCGGGCGGCACGGGGCGAAGATTGGATCAGGCGCGCGAGCGAGATGCAGCGCGAGGCAGGAGGCGGGGGCGGCGACGCCGGTGGGCCCTGGCGACCCGCGATGGAGCCCCGGGGCGACGGATTCGGGAACGAGCCGGTCAGAGGCCAGGCGGTCGGAGGCCAGGCGGTCGGAGGCCAGGCGGTTGGGAGCGAGGCGGTCGGGACCCAGACAGCGGGGGCCGACAAGCCCACGGGCGAACCGCCCCCCGGACCGCCGGCGCAGGCAACCGATTCGGCGGCGAGTACTGCCGGCACCGCCGCCCAGGTGACTACGCCCCCCGCCGGCGCCCCCGAGCCCGCAAACGACCAACCGCGCGACTCGCCCGCTGAGTCCTGGGCGGACCAATCGGTCCTCGAGCTCGACCGCGAGCACCTCGGCTCGACCCCGGTCTGGCCAAACGAGGACGCGCGGTGACGGACGAGCGCCTCACCTACCGCTTCGGCCCGCTCGAGCGGCGCGGACTCCTCGGACAGCTGCGCCTCGGTCAGGCCGGCGCCGTCGCGGGAGGCGCGGTCGCCGCGATCGCGATCCTGGATGGCGCCCCGACGGCCGGTGGCGCATTCCTCGGCATGGCTGGGTTCGGCGTCTCGCTGGCCGTCGCCTTCGCACCCGTGGGGCGGCGCACGCCCGAGGAATGGATCCCGATTGTGCTCGCGTTCTCGCTGCGGTGGGTCAGGCGACGGTTGCGCTTCCGCTCGCACGGCCCGACCGCGGGGACGTTCGCGGCCGAGCGCTCGAGACCTTTCCGCCGTCTGCTCACGCCGCCACGCCCCCATCCGCCAGCGACGCTCAAGGGCGTCCGGATCCTCGACGTCCCCTACGCGGACCGCGCGATCGGGGTGCTGTCCGACCATCGGCGCCGGCGGCTCACCGCCGTCCTGGCCTGCCGAGTGATCGCGTTTTCGCTGCTCGATCCCGAGGCGCAGGAGCGTCGGCTGGCGCGTTGGGGCCTCGTCCTGTCGGGAGCCGCCGGCGGTTCGATCCGGCGCATCCAATGGCTCGAGCGGACCGCCCCCGCTCAGGGCGACGAGCTCGCCCGCTGGCTCCACGACGAGCGCGATCCGCGCATCCCTCTGCGGGGCACGCCAATGATCGAGTCCTATCTCGAGCTCATCGGCGCCACCACGCGCGCGGCCCGGGAGCACGAGGTGCTGATCGCGGTGCAGATCGACCCGCGCCACGCCGACGGTGCCAACCGCGGCCCGGACGCCGGCGTGCGCGCGCTGCTCGAGCAGACCGAACGCGTTGCGCAGGGGATCGAGGCGGCCGAGGTGACGGTGCTCGGAGCGCTCAGCGCGGGCCAGCTCGCGCGGGCGCTGCGCACCGCGTTCGATCCCTACGCGCGCGCCGAGCTGGCGGCCCTCGAAGCGGCCGATCCGGGCCGGGCTCGCCTGGGACTGGCCGAGTCGGGTGCCTGGCCGCTCGGCGCGGACGAGCATTGGGAGCATTACCGGGCCGACGGCGCCCTGCACGCGACGTTCTGGATCGCGCAGTGGCCGCGAGTCGACGTCTCGCCGATGTTTATGGACGCCCTGCTCGGCGGCTCGAGCGTGGTGCGCACGGTGGCGGTGACGCTCGAGCCGATCGCGCCGGAGCGCTCGACGCGCGAGGCCGAGGCCGCGGTCACGCGCGACCACGCCGACCGCGAGCTGCGCCATCGCTTCGGACAGGCCGAGACGGCCCGGCAGCGGCAGGCCCAGGACGCGGCCGTGCGCCGCGAGGCCGAGCTCGCCGCCGGCCACGCCGAGGTGCGGCTCGCGGGCTTCGTGACGGTCTCCGGACGAGACCAGGACGACCTGCGCCGGGCGTGTGCCGAGGTCCACGAGCAGGCGGTCCGGGCCCGGCTCGAGCTCCACCGCATGTACGGTCAGCAGGCCGACGCGTTCACGTTCACGCTGCCGCTCTGCCGGGGGCTGCGATGACCGCGCTCCTCACGTACCTGTGGCATTACATGACGGCGCGGCTGCTCTACGACGAGCTGGCCCGCCGACATTTACTGACGCTACTCGCCGTCGTGGCCGGCGTCGCCCTGGTGCTGGCACTCGGGAGGCGGAGATGAGCCGGTCCGCGGCCGAGCGCCCCGGGCATCGCTGCACGACCCGTCACGGCCAGGCGATCTATCCGTTCGTGGCCGGCGGCGGGCTCGGCGGCCGCGGGGTGTTCGTGGGACGGGACTCCAGCGGCGGAGCCTTCTGTTACGACCCGTGGGTCCTCTACGGCGAGGCCACGCTGGATGACCCGAACGCCATCGTCCTCGGCAAGCTCGGCCAGGGCAAGAGCGCGCTCGTGAAGACGCTGTTGTGGCGCATGCTGCTGTTCGGCCGCCGCGCCTTCGTGCTCGACGTCAAGCGCGAGTACGGGCCGCTGTGCGAGGCGGTGGGGGTCAAGCCGGTGTCGCTGCAACCCGGCGGCGGGATCCGGCTCAACCCGCTCGCCTCACGCCCCGAGGAGCACGCCCAGCTCGAGTTGCTCCGGGCCGTGACGACGACGGCGGTCGGCGGGCCGCTGACCCAGGTCGAGGCGGCCGGACTGCGTGAGGCGTTGCACACCGTGCGAACGGGCGGCGTTGCCGAGCCGACGCTGCCCGAGATCGCGACCGTCCTGTTCGCGCCGACCGCGGATATGGCGGAGCGACTGCGCACCACTCCGGGACAGCTCGCCCTCGACGTCCGACGCGCAGCGCTGGCCATCCAGGACCTGTGCGAGGGACCGCTCAGGGGCATGTTCGACGGCCCGACCACGCCCGGGCTCGACCTAGACGCGCGGCTGCTCGTGCTCGACCTGCACGCGGTCAAGGACTCCCCCGCGGTCGGGATCCTGATGGCCTGCGCCTCGGCCTGGATGAGCGCCCTGCTGGCGCGCATGGCCGAGCGTCCGGGCCGAGAGCGCCTGATCAGCGTTGCCGACGAGTCGTGGAAGATCGTCCAGCACACAGGGCTCGGCGAGTGGTTTCAGTCCAACTTCAAGCTCGCCCGCCAGTTCGGCGTGATGAACCTCGTCGTCCTGCACAAGCTCGCCGACCTGCGCGCGGCGGGCGACGCGGGATCCCGCGCGGCGCGGATCGCCGAGGGCCTGGTCGCCGACGCCTCCACCCGGATCATCTATCACCAGGACGAGAGCCAGGTCCCACTCACGCGCTCGCTGCTTGGCCTGTCCGAGACCGAGGCGCGGCTGATCTCGATGCTGTCGGCCGGGCAGGCGCTGTGGCGGGTGGGCAGCCGCTCGTTCGTGGTCCAGCACCACCGCTCGCGACTGGAGACGCAGCTGACGAACACGGACACGGGGATGCGCGTGAGCGAGGAACAGCTGGTCCGCGGATGAGCGGCGACCGGCAAAGTGCCCTGTCGGACGCGGCGGTCCTCGCGGTCATCGCCGGCGTGGTCGGGGTGGTCGGTGCACTCTGGCTGTGGGGCGGCCTGGCCGGCGCCCTGTTCGGGTCGGGCTGGCCAAGGGTCGGCATCGGTCAACTACTCGGGGTGCTGATCCGGCTCCCGGCACGCCTGGCCGACCCGGCGAGCGCCTGGCCGCCGGTCACGCGAACCAGGCTGCCCGGCGCCGCCGGCTTTTACGGTGCCCTGGCCCTGCTGGCCGGGACCGGCATCGGAGCGGCGCTGCTCGCCGGACGCGCCGGCGCCCGGCACCGCGCCGGGGCGGGAGCCCGGTGGGCCCGGTCCGGCGAGCTCCGCCGCCTGCGGCGCGGACAGAGCCACGCCCGCGGCGGCCGGCTGGTCCTCGGCCGCCGCGGCGGCCGGCTGCTCTACGCCGAGCACCGCCACGCGCTCGTCGCGTTCGGCCCGCCGCAATCGGGCAAGTCGGCCGGGATCGCCATCCCGGCGCTGCTCGAATGGAACGGGCCCGCCGTCGCGAGCTCGATCAAGACCGACCTCCTGTCGGCAACCCAGGCGCGCCGCGAGGCGCTCGGGGAGGTGCTCGTGTTCGATCCGTTCGGCCTCGCCCAGGTCCCGTCACACACGTGGTCGCCACTTCACGGTGCCACCACCTGGGACGGCGCGCTCGAGGTCGCGTGGCGGCTCGCCTCCGCCGGCGAGCTCGATCGCCGCGGCGTCGAGGGCGGCGACTTCTGGGCCGTCGCCGCCGAGCAGCGCCTCGCGCCGCTGCTGTACACCGCGGCCGCTGGTGGCGCCGGCATGGACAGCGTGGTGCGCTGGGTCAACGGCCAGGGGGCGCGGGAGCTCGACGAGACGCTGGCGCGGATCACCGGCGAGGCGCACGGAGACGCGGCGCTGGCCGGCGCGCACGCCGCCTATGACGCGGTCCGGGCATTCGAGGCGCAGGCCGACCGGACGCGCACCTCGATCGAGGCGACCGCCCAGACGCTGCTGCGGGCCTATCGATTCCAGCGGGTGCTCCGGTCGGCAGCCTCGAGCGAGATCACGGCGGATCGCCTCCTGGATCAGGCGGCCACGCTCTATCTGATCGGCGACGCCAAGGCGTCCAAGCTGCTGCGACCGCTGTTCCTGGCGCTGCTCGGAGAGATCGTCGACCGCGCCTACGAGCGGGCAACCCTGGCGGGCGGGGAACTGACCCGGCCGCTACTCCTCTGCCTCGATGAAGCAGGGAACGTGGCCCCTCTGCCCCACCTGGCGGAGATCGCCTCCACCGCCCCCAGTCACAACATCCAGCTCGTCACGATCTTCCACGACCTCGCCCAGGCCCGGTCGCGCTACGGCCAGCAGGCCGAGACGGTGGTCAACAGCCATCGGGCCCGAATGCTCCTGCCGGGCGTGGCCGACCTCGACACGCTGCGCTACTTCGCCGGCCTGATCGGCGAGGAGGAGACGCGCGATCGGACGCACACGACCGGGGCGGGCGGAAGCACCCGCTCGATCTCCCACCGTCGCCGCCCGCTGATCGCGGCCGAGGCACTGCGCCAGCTGCCCGACGGACACGCGCTGCTCCTGTACGGCCAGATCGCGCCCACCCGGCTGCGGCTGCGTCGCTGGTTCGAGGATCGCCGCCTGCGCAAGCTGGCCGCGAGTACGGGACGAGACGCGCCGTGAGCCGCCCCGAGCCCGAGGACTGGCACGAGCCCGAGAACGACTGGGAGGAGGCGATTTCTCCGCGCTGGCCGCTCAGTCCCGAGGGGCTCTACCCCCGCGAGCGGTGGATGTGGTTCGAGCAGCTTTGGACGGACGTCTGCGCGCTGCGGGTGCGCTATCGCCTGGCGCTCCGCAGCCGGTGGTGGGAGGACCAGGTCCAGCTCGAGGCGCTGGCTGCGCTGTCGGCCTGGGTCGAGCGCTACGACTCGGGCGAGTGGGATGACCCGCCGGGCAAGCTCGCGCTCCTGTATGACCTCGAGCGCGTCGCTGCGCTGCTCAGAGACGGTGGCGAGCCGTTTCATCCCGATCGTGACCGGCTGGCCTTCGCGCGATATCTGATCGAGCTTGGGTGTCAGCCGCCGCCGGATCGGTAATGGGGCCATGATCCCCGCGACCGCCGCGACCAAGGAGCCGCCTCGATGGCACTACACACCCAGCGCAAGCGCCCGCCCCGCCACCCCGTGCCGGATGTCGCGGCCCGCCGCCAGGAAGCGGCCGAGCTGCCGATCCACGGAATCGGCGAGAGCGGGCTGGACAGCGAGACGGCGTACGAGCTGATCTCGAGCGAGCTCCTGCTCGACGGTCGGGCGCGGCTGAACCTGGCCACCTTCGTGACGACTTACATGCCGGCTGTCGCCGCCAGGCTGATGGCAGACACCGCCGACAAGAACATGATCGACAAGGACGAGTATCCGCAGACCGCCGAGATCGAATCGCGCTGCGTGAACATCCTGGCCCACATGTGGAACTCTCCCGAGCACGAACAGGCCACCGGCTGTTCCACCACCGGCTCGAGCGAGGCCAGCATGCTTGGCGGCCTCGCGCTCAAGTGGCGCTGGCGCGAGCGGATGCGCCAGGCCGGCAAGCCGACCGATCGGCCGAACCTGGTGATGGGCGTGAACGTCCAGGTGTGCTGGGAGAAGTTCTGCCGCTACTGGGACGTGGAGGCGCGCCAGGTCCCGATGGAGGGAGACCGCTTCCATCTCGCGCCCGACGAGGCCGTCGCCCTGTGCGACGAGAACACAATCGGGGTGGTGGGGATCCTCGGGTCGACGTTTGACGGCAGCTACGAGCCGATCAAGGAGATCGCGGCCGCTCTGGACGAGCTGCAGGAGAAGCGCGGACTCGACGTGCCGATCCACGTCGACGCGGCCTCGGGCGGGTTCGTCGCGCCGGTCCTACAGCCCGAGATCGAATGGGACTTCCGGATCCCGCGCGTCCAGTCGATCAACGCCTCAGGCCACAAGTACGGTCTGGTCTATCCGGGCGTGGGGTGGGCGATCTGGCGCAACGAGGAGGCGCTGCCCAAGGACCTGGTGTTCGACGTCAACTACCTAGGCGGCCACATGCCGACATTCGCGCTGAACTTCTCGCGCCCCGGAAGCGAGGTGATCGCGCAGTACTACATGCTCACCACACTCGGGCTCGACGGCTACCGCCGGGTCATGCAGGCGGCCCAGGAGGTGGCCACCTACCTGTCGAGCGAGATCGCCACGCTGGGTCCGTACCGCCTGGTCTCGGAGGGGAAGGAGCTTCCGGTGTTCGCCTTCGGGCTTGCCCCCGAGGTCAAGAACTACACCGTGTTCGACGTCTCAGACAAGTTGCGCACGCGCGGCTGGCTCGTGCCCGCCTACACGTTCCCCGCCAATCGGCAGGACCTGAGCGTGCTCCGGATCGTCGTGCGTGCCGGGATGACGCGCGAGATGGCCGATCACCTGCTCGAGTTTCTCGGCGACGTTACGAACTTCCTCGAGTCGCTCGATGCCCCGCTGCCGGCCCCCGCCGTCGAACGGCGCACTGCCTTCTCGCACACCTAGCCGAGATACATATACGCATAGATATACATATATTGCTATATGTATATCTATATAAGGCCTGCCAACCGCCGCGCCGCCGCGCTGATCTGCCGTGTGGTGCTCGCCTCGAACACCGCCTGGAGGTCGAGCACGCGCACGCCGAACGAGTCGAGCTCGCGCGTCCCGACGATCGCGTGGCAGGGCACGCCGGCCTGGCGCGCGCGGGTGGAGATCTCGGAGACGAGCTTGCCGGCCAGGCTCTGCTGATCGAGCTTGCCCTCGCCGGTGACCACGGCGCGGGCCGCGCGCATCCGTCGATCGAAGTCGACCGCGTCGAGCACGAACTGCGCGCCGGGCACGAGCTCGGCGCCGAACTCCGCCCACAGCCCACCCGAGAGACCGCCGGCCGCGCCCGTCATTGGAACTCCCCGGGGGTCGCGCTTCATGCGCCGGGCCTGGTCGTTCAGGCGCCTGGTCAGGCGAGACACCGTCGCTTCGTCGGCGCCCTTCTGCGGACCGAACACCCGGGCGGCGTGCTCGAACGGCGTGCGGACGTCGGTGAGCACGACGATCCTCGCACCGCCGAGTCCGCCGGAGTCCCGGATCGCGCGGATCGCACCGGCGCCCCCGTCCGTGGTGGCGCTCCCGCCGACCCCGAGATAGACGACCTCCGCGCCGCGCTCGATCGCGGCCGCGATGAGCTGTCCGGTCCCGAACGTGCTGGCGGCGACCGCGTCACGCTCGCTCGGGTCGACCAGGCCGAGCCCGCTCGCCGCCGCGGTCTCGACCACCGCGACCGCGTCGCCCAGCGCGAACGAAGCCTCGATCGGGCGGTCCAGCGGGTCCGACACCATGATCGTACGAAGCTCCCCGTCGATCGCGGGCAGGAGCGCTTCGAGCGTGCCCTCGCCTCCGTCGGCCACCGGGCACAGGTCGACCGGGCGCCCAGCTGCCTCGAGGCCGCGGCCGATGGCCTGCGCCACCTCGGCCGCCGAGAGGGTCCCCTTGAAGGAGTCGGGGGCGACAAGGACGGTGGTCGGAACGCCGGGGATCGAGGTCATGCCATCTGTATCTTCGGCCATCGGGGAATCCGGCCTCCCTACCCCGCTCGCCGGCATGCGCGTTGGCCGGATTCCCTGAGGGAATTCGGCTCGATACCGTGATTTCGTGCAACCGGCTTGAAGCCGAATTCCCCATGCATGAGACGCCCGACGACATGCGCACGCTGCAGGAGCTGCTGGACCGCAGCTACGCCGGCGCCGGTGCCCACCTGCGGAGCATCACGACGCCGGAGCGGCGGGTGAACGCGGAGGACCTGGTCGAGCTCCTGACCGGGATGTGCCTGCTGGTGGTGGCCACCGTGACCGCCGACTGCCGGCCGATCGCCGGCCCTCTCGACGGCATCTTCTATCGCGGCGCCTTCCACTTCGGCACCTCGCCCACGTCCGTCCGCTACCGCCACCTGCTCGCCCGGCCGCAGGTCAGCGCGACCCACCTCCCGCGCGAGGAGTTCACGGTCAACGTCCACGGACGGGCGGTTCCGATCGATGTCCACGCGCCGGAGGCGCGGGGCTTCCGCGAGACGCTGTTCGAGATCTATGGCCCGCGGTTCGGTGAGGAGGACTGGGAGAAGTTCTTACAGGGGGGCGAGGACCCGACCAACGCGCCGGCGTACATACGGATCGAGGCCGAGAAGATGTTCACGTTCCGGATGGAGTGAGGGGCCGCCTTCGGCGGCTAAGCGACGTCACGCGCCGCGGCGCGCCCCGCTGTGCGCCCACTGAACAGGCATCCGCCCAGGAACGTGCCCTCGAGCGAGCGATAGCCGTGGACACCGCCGCCCCCGAATCCCGCCACCTCACCGGCCGCGTACAGCCCGGGCAGCGGCTCGCCGTCCGGACGCAGCGCCCGCGCCGACAGGTCGGTCTCGAGGCCGCCCAGCGTCTTGCGGGTGAGGATCCACAGACGCACCGCGATGAGCGGGCCGGCGCCCGGATCGAGCAGCCGATGGGGCTTCGCCACGCGGCTCAGGCGATCGGGGATGTAGCGCCGAGCGCCGTGGATCGCGGTGACCTGGAGGTCCTTGGTGTAGGGGTTGGCCATCTCGCGGTCGCGCGCCTTGATCTCGCGCTCGAGATCGCCTGCGTCGATCAGGTCATCGCCGGTGAGAGCATTCATGCGCCGCACCAGCGTGCCGAGGTCGTGCTCGACGACAAAGTCGACCCCGTGGCGCTTGAACGCCTCGACCGGCGGGGGCGCGCCCTTACTCAGGCGGCTCGAGATGACTTGACGCGGATTGCGTCCAGTCAGATCCGGGTTCTGCTCGGAGCCCGACAGCGCGAACTCGCGCTCGATGATCTTCTGGGTCACGATGAACCAGCTGTAGTCGTGGCCGGTCTTCATCAGGTGCTCGAGCGTGCCGAGCGTGTCGAAGCCGGGAAATAGCGGTACGGGCAGGCGCCGGCCGCGCGCGTCCAACCACAGAGGTGAGGGCCCGGGCAGGATTCGGATGCCGTGGCGGGTCCAGATCGGGCTCCAGTTCTCGATCCCCTCGGTGTAGTGCCACATCCGATCCGGGTTGATCACGTTGGCGCCGGCGTCCTGCGTGATCTGGATCATCCGCCCGTCGACATGGTCCGGTACGCCCGAGAGCATCCGCTGCGGCGGCGTACCGAGAGTCCTGGGCCAGTTGGCCCGGACCAGCTCATGGTTGGCGCCGATGCCGCCCGAGGTGACGATCACGGCGGACGCGCCGAGCTCGAACTCGGCCGCTGGGGTGCGCGAGCTGGGCTGACCACGCGAGACGCTGCTCGGCTCGAGCACGGTGCCGGCGACGCCGTCCAGCCCGCCCCCATTGAACGTCAACCGGTCCACGCGATGGCGGAACTTCAACGTCACCGTGCCGCGGGCGACGCCCTCGCGCACTCGCCGCGCGAACGGCTCGATCAGTCCCGGGCCGGTGCCCCAGGTGATGTGGAAGCGCGGGACCGAGTTGCCGTGCTCGGTGGCGAGGTAGCCGCCGCGCTCGGCCCAGCCGGGCGTGGGGAAGAACCGGACGCCCTGGTCGTAGAGCCACTGGCGCTTCTCGCCCGAGGCGAACTCGACGTACGCCTCGGCCCAGCGGCGCGGCCACTTGTCCTCAGGGCGATCGAACCCGGCGCTGCCCAGCCAGTCCTGGAGCGCTAATTCGGGAGAATCCTTGACGCCCACCCGCCGCTGCTCGGGGCTGTTCACGAAGAACAGGCCGCCGAACGACCAGAAGGCCTGGCCGCCCATTGACGCCTCGGGCTCCTGGTCGAGCAGGATCACGCGCCGGCCGGCGTCGGCCAGCTCGGCGGTGGCGACAAGCCCGGCCAGGCCGGCTCCGACGACGATGACGTCTGCGTTCGCCGTCACTGGGACATCTGCTCGAGCTTGCACTCGAGCGGTTGCTTGTCCTCGCGCCAGCGCAGGATCTTCGTGCCGTGTCGGATGCGTCCGCCGCTGGCGTGGTCGAAGGTGACCTCGACGACCAGCTCGGGGCGCAGGGAGATCCACTCGAGCTCCCGCTCGCTCTGCCAGCGGCTCGGGTCACCGTGGCCGCGTTGCCCCGTTTCGTACGGCGCCAGCTTGCCGACCAGGGCGCGCTTCTCGGCCGCTTTGAGCCCGCTCGAGTGTCCGACGATGTGCATCTCGCCCGCGTCGTCGTAGAGCCCGAGGATCAGTGATCCGACCGTGTCGGGCTCCTTGCCCGGCCGCCAGCCGGCCACGACCGCGTCGATCGTGCGCACCCGCTTGATCTTCATCATTCCGGTGCGCTCGCCGGGGCGGTAGGGCGCTCTGCAGTCCTTGGCCACCACGCCCTCGCCGCTGCGCAGCCACGGCTCGGCCTCGTCGGGGTCGGTGGTCAGGGGAGTGCAATCGATCCCGGTCGAGCATAGGGCCTCGAGCTTGGCGCGACGATCCGAGAAGGACTTCTCCAGCCACGACTCGTCCTCGAACGCCAGCAGGTCGAACGCGACGTAGCGCGCCGGCGTCTGCTCCGAGAGCATCGTGATCCGGGAGAGGGCGGGGTGGATGCGGTTCTGGAGGGCGTCGAAGTCCTGTCCGCCCTCGGGGTCGTCGATCACGATCTCGCCGTCGACCACGTAGCGACCGGGCGGGAAGCGGAGCTCGGGGAAGTAGCGTCCGAGTGGCTTTCCGCTTCGCGATTGGATCATCTGCGGCTCGCCGTCGACGAACACGATCGCCCGGAAGCCGTCGTACTTGGGCTCATAGGACCACTGCTCACCAACCGGCAGCCCGGCCCGGGAGCGGGCGAGCTGCGGCTCGATCGGGGGTTTGAGCGGGAGGTCGGGCAAGGCCGCGATGCTACGAGATGCGCGGCCGGTACGATCCGTTACATGAGCGCACAAGCCGGAACCGTCGCCGAACAGGAGTACCTGGAGATGCTGTTCTGGCTGTTTGAGGCCGGACTGCCGATGACCGGCGCGAACCTGGCTCGCGCCATGCAGCTCTCCGCTCCGACCGTCCACGAGATGATCGGGCGGCTCGAGCGGGACGGCTACGTGGCCCGCAACGCCGACCGGATGATCGAGTTCACGCCCTCGGGGCGCGAGCACGCCGAGAGCATCGTCAGCCGCCACCGGATGATCGAGCGCTTCCTGACCGACACGGTCGGGGTCCCGTGGGATGACGTCCACGAAGAGGCGGAGAAGCTCGAGCACGCGATGACGCCCCGCTTCGAGGCGTACGTGCGCGCCTCGGTCGGCGACGCCAAGACCTGCCCGCACGGCCACCCGATCCGGGTCCACGAACGGATCGACGGGGTGCCGCTTGCCGACTGCTCGGTCGGCGCCAAGGTCACGATCCTGCGCCTGGAGAACGAGGCCGAGGATCTCCTGCACTACCTCAAGGACGCCGGGATCGAGCCGGGCCTGGAGGGCGAGGTCGCTGCCAACGACGGCGAGACCGTGTCCGTGCGGTCAAACGGTGCGACCGCGACGATCACCGCGAGCGTCGCCGAGACCGTCTCGGTCGTGGCCGACCCGTCGCCGCCCCCGCGCATCGCGCTTCCCGAGCAACTGGTTTTGGGCCGCGAGCGCTACGGGCGCTAAGCGGTCAGCGCCCGCTGGCTGCTCAGGCAGCGGCGCATCTGGTCGAAGATCGCCGGGTGGTTGAGCAGGTCGAAGTGGTTGGCCTTGCCGAGGTGGTAGTAGTGCTCGATCGGGAATCGCAGCCGCCGGGTCTGAGGTTCCTGAGCCCACGCGCTCGGCCGGAGGACGAGCAGGTCGCCGATGATCCGGCCCATCGCGGCGTCAGCCTCGCGCGTCAGCGTGGCGCAGATGAAGTAGTGCCGTGCGGTGGCCAGGAACGGGATCTCGCGCGAGGTGTTGCGCAGGTACGCGTCGCAGTCCTGGTCCATCCAGCACTCGTCGACCAGGTAGCCGTAGCGGAGGTCCTTGATCCCGGAGCTGCGGAGGTTGAGGGCTCTGGCGATCGGCCGCGTCTCGGGGAGGCGCGAGAGGGCCGCGCTCGCCGCGTTGGCCGCCTGCTCGAGCGGCGCGCCGCGATGCGGCGTCCCCAGCGTGAACACGTGGTGGACCTTGGCCACGCAGGCGCTCCCGGCGCCGTAGTGGCAGGCGCTGCGCGCGACCAGACCGCCCATCGAGTGGCCGATCAGGACAACTTCGTGCACGTCGGTCGGCCATTGCGCAACCAGGTCCTGGAGCAGCTCCGCGAGGTCGCGCCCGTTCTCGGAGATGTGGCGACCGGTGTTGTAGCGCAGGTAGATCGGGGTGTAGCCGAGCTCGATCTCTAGGCGATGCCCGTATGGGGTGTGGCGAGCGGCGGGGCGACCGGGGAAGCCATTCCAGGCCTCGTCGGTCTCGCACAACCCGTGCACGAAGACCGCCAGCTTCGGCTTGGCGTGGGGATAGGCGCGACGTAACGCCGGGCGGGTGATCGTGAGGTCCTGTCCCTCACGGCGGGCCGTCATGTTCAGAGCCAGGGCGTTGCGCCGGCGCGCGAGAGTGTCGCCGAAGGCTCCGTTGAGCGCGCTGAGGACCGCGCGGCCGGCCGGGGAACGCTGTATCGAGGCGGCCTGAGGGGACTGCGCCGCGCTGGCGACGTGGGCGCCGGCCCGCACGACGGTGCGGGTCAGCTCACCCGCAGCCGAGTAAGCGCCTTTGGCGATTCGGTCGTGGGCCAGCTTGACCGGGAGCGAGGCCGGCCCCACCCGCCGCCAGACGCGCCCGGCAATACCGCTGTGGAACTCGTGGATCTGCTGTGTGGCGCCGGCCGCCGCCTCGCCGGCCAGGTCTCCGAGGGCCGCGATTTCCTCAGGCCGCATTCGCGCCCGCGACGGCGGACAACTCGCGATAGGCCTCGGCTAGGCGCTTGACGCCCTCTTCGATTTCCGCCGGCGTCACACCCGAGTAGGCCAGGCGCAGGCTCGACTTCGCGCCATCGAGCACGAAGTCCGACCCCTTGACGAACTGGACGCCGCGCTCGGCGGCCGCCTCGAACAGCGCGTCGACGTCGGTGCCGCGCGGAAGGTCCACCCACAGGAAGTAGCCGCCCATCGGCTTGACGAAGCGGGCGTCGGGGAGCTCTCGCTGCAGGGCGTCGCAGAGCGCATCCGCGCGCTCGTGAAGCGCCTTGCGGACGTTCTCGATCGAGCGTTCGATCGCACCCGACACGCAGAACTGGTGGACGATCCCCTGCGCGACCATGTTCGGCGAGATGTAGGTCTGGGTGGCGATCTTCACGACCCGGGCGATCACCTCCGGGGGCCCGACCAGGTAGCCGACCCGGATGCCAGGGCAAACGGTCTTGGAGAACGATGAGGCGTAGACGACGCTCTCGCCCTGATCCATCGAGAGCATGGTCGGCAGCGGCGAGCCCTCGAACCGCAGGGCGACGTACGGGTCGTCCTCGAAGATCGTGAAGTCGTGCGTGCGAGCCAGCTCGAGCAGGCCGTCGCGCTTCTCGGCCGACAGCGTGTAGCCGGCCGGGTTCTGGAAATTCGGGATGATGTGCGCGAGCTTGGGCTGCACGCCGGAGGCCAGCAGGCGCTCGACCGCGGCGACGTCGATGCCGTCGGGCTCGAGCTCGACCATCCGCACATCGGCGCCGCGGTTGCGGAGCGACAGCAGCGTCCGGTCGTAGGTGGGACGTTCGACGATCACGCAGTCTCCCGACTGCACGAGCGCGTCGAACAGGAACGCGTCCGCCTGCATCGAGCCGTTGGTCACCACGACCTGCTCGGGAGCGACCTGGTGGCGCTCGGCGATCCAGGCCCGCAACGGCGGGTAGCCGATCGCCGTCCCGTACGCGGTCATGCCGCCCGGATCGGCCGTGAAGGCGGCGTCGGCGGCGGCGCGCAGGCCGTCCACGTCGACGATGTCGAGGGAGGGCGCGCCGCGAGCGAAGGAGATCGTGGAGGGCATGCTTTGAAGAGTACGGACTTCCGTGGCTGAGGCGAGTTACGCGCCGTTCCGATCGAGCCGCACCTCGATGATCGCCCGGTCCGATCCCTCATAGCCCCGCACAGCCACGTCGCGGACGCCGGGGAGGCGCGAGACGGCGTGTTCGAATGAGCGCAGGGCGTCGAGGCTCACGAACGGACCGGCGGCCACCGTCACGTCTGGGCCGTCGCGTCGTGGCGCCGGCGGCTGGCGGGTGACCGGATGGGGACGGGTGGGCGCCGAAGCGCTGACCGAGGGGATCTGGACGAGGAACTGCTCGTAGCCGTCGATCAGCTCACGCATCGAAGCGAGCAGGCGGGCGGCGAGCTGGCTGAGCGCCTGGAGCTGTGCGGTGGGCGCGGGCGTCGCCGGATCGTCCACCAGCGGCGATTTACCGGCATCGGGTGCATCGTCAATGAGAGGCGACGGAGGCGGCGGCGGCTCGGGCGGCGGGGCCTCGAGCGCTGGGGCCGGCTCGCGGCCGGGGTCAAGCTCGGTCTGGATATCGCGCAGCAGCCGGTCCATCTCCGCGAGATGCTCGAGGGTGCTCGCGTGCTCGCCCGTGGTCACGACCAGCGCGCCAGCGTAACGGCCGTCCCGGCGACCCGGGTATGTCCGGAACCTGACCGGCTAACCCAGCATTCGCCGGTCACCGCGGCGCGAGTGGTCAGAAACCCGCGCCATAGCCGGGTGAACGGGCGTTCACCGCGGGAGGGCGGCCCGATTGGGGGGCGAGACGTAGCGTCGCCGGATTCCCCTAGCTCGGCGTCCGTGGGACCATGCAGGCCCGTCCGGACCGTCCGGACCGTCCGAACCGTCCGGGAACTCCGCGGTCAGGCCGTGGCCGCGAGCAGCGACGCCGCGAGCTCGGCCACCTGGGTCGGGGTCCGGCCGACCTCGACGCCCTTGCTCTCGAGCGCCTCTGCCTTGGCCTTGGCCGTTCCGCGCGAGCCCGACACGATCGCGCCCGCGTGGCCCATGGTCTTGCCCGGCGGCGCCGTGAAGCCGGCGATGTAGCCCACGACGGGCTTGGTCACGTTCTCGGCGATGAACTCGGCGGCGCGCTCCTCGGCGTCGCCGCCGATCTCGCCGCACATGACGATCAGCTCCGTCTCGGGGTCTTCCTGGAACATGCCGAGCACGTCGATGAAATCGGTGCCGGGGACCGGATCGCCGCCGATGCCGACGATCGAGGAGTTGCCGAACCCGCTCTGGGCCAGCACGTTGCCGATCTGGTAGGTCAAAGTGCCCGACCTGGACACAACCCCGACGTTGCCCTGCTTGAAGAACGAGGCCGGGATGATCCCGACGCTGGCCTTGCCTGGCGACAGGATGCCCGGGCAGTTGGGCCCGATCAGCCTTGAGCGGCCATTCTTCTTGAGCACGTTGTAGACGCGCAGCTCGTCGTGCGCCGGAATGCCCTCGGTGATGCAGATGATCAGCTCGATACCGGCGTCCTCGGCCTCCAGGATCGAGTCGGCGGCGAACCGCGGCGGCACGAAGATCATCGCGGTATTCGCACCTTCGGAAGACACCGCCTCGCGGAACGTATTGAAGACGGGAATGCCCTCGACGTCCTGGCCACCCTTGCCCGGCGTCACCCCGGCCACCACCTGGGTGCCGTATTCGCGGTTGCGCAGCGAGTGGAAGGTCCCCTCGCGGCCGGTAATGCCAGAGGTGCATAGGCGGGTCTTCTCGTCGATCAGGATGCTCATGAGCCCTGCCCGGCGGAGGCGGAGGCGGAGGCGGCCAATTCCACGACCCTGGCCGCGGCGCCGTCCATGGTCGGTTCGGTGTACACGTTGGGCAGCTCGGCCTCGGCCAGCAGAGCGCGGCCCTCCTCGCCGTTGGTCCCGTCCAGACGGACCACGAACGGCACCGTTGGATTGATCTGCTTGAACGCCTCGATCAGCCCGCGCGCCACCTCGTCGCAGCGGGTGATGCCGCCGAAGATGTTGAACAGCACCGCCTTGACCTTGGGGTCGGAGAGGATGACCTCGACCGCGCTGGTGATGGCGTCCGCCCGGGAGCCGCCGCCGGCGTCCAGGAAGTTGGCGGGCGTGCCGCCGGCCTCGGCGACGACGTCGAGCGTCGACATCGACAGCCCGGCGCCGTTGGCCAGGATGCCGACATTGCCGTCGAGCTTGACATAGGTCAGGCCGCGCTCCTTGGCCATCCGCTCCTGGGGATCCTCGCCCGACAGGTCGCGCAGGTCGGCGTTGTCGCCGTGGCGGAAGAGTGCGTTGTCGTCGAGGGTGACCTTGGCGTCAAGCGCCCGGACCTCGCGCTCGGGGGTGATGATGAGCGGGTTGACCTCCACCAGCGTCGCCTCCTCGCTGGTGAACACGTCATAGAGCTTGGCCAGCATCGCCCCCACGGGACGCACCACGTCGTCGTCCACGCCTGCCTCGAAGGCCAGCCGGCGGCCGTGGAAGTCCTGGAAGCCCAGCAGCGGATCCACATGGAGCAGAGCGATGGCGTCGGGGTCCTCGTCGGCCACCTGCTCGATGTCCATGCCGCCCTTGGTGGAGAGCATCACCAGGGGCGCCTTGGCCGACCGGTCGAACACAACCGAGGCGTAGTACTCGGAGGCGATCTGCGAGGCGCCCTCGATCCACAGCTCGTGCACGGTCAGGCCGCGGATGTCCATCCCCAGGATGGCCCGGGCGTGCTGCTCGGCCTCGGCACGGTCGCCCGCGATCTTGATGCCGCCCAGCTTGCCGCGGCCACCGATCTGCACCTGCGCCTTGATCGCACACGGATACCCGACCGCCTCCGCGGCGGCCACCGCGTCCTCGACAGTCCGGGCCGGCTGCCCGTCGGGCACGGGGACACCATGCCGCGCGAACAGCTGCTTTCCCTGGTACTCGAGCAGATCCATGCGCGGCTGGACTGTAGTAGGTCGCGGGCCAGGGCGGTCGCGAGACGCTCGAAACGCCTGGAAAAGCACGCGACTCCGTCCCCGTGGCATTATGGCCGCGCCATGGCGATCCCAAAGGACATCACGTTTGTGACCTTTGACGTGTATGGAACCCTGATCGACTGGGAGACCGGCGCCTATGACGCGTTCAAGGCGGAGGCCGAGCGAGATGGGTTCACGATCGAACGCGACGAGCTGATCCCGCTCTTCTACGAGGTCCAAAAGCAGATCCAGGCGGGCTCCTACGAGCTGTACGCCGAGGTGCTGCGCCGGACCGCGGTGCAGATCGCCAAGACGCTCGGGTGGCCGCTCGAGCCCTCCCGGGCCGGCTTCCTGCCCGACTCGGTACAGCGCTGGCCGCCGTTCAAGGAGACCAACTCGGTGCTCCAGAAGGTCAAGAAGAAGCACAAGATCGGGCTCATTTCGAATATCGACGACAAGCTGCTCGGCCAGACGCGCCGGCACATGCCCCTCGACTTCGATCTCGTGGTCACGGCACAGCAGGTGCGCTCCTACAAGCCCGACCCGGCCCATTTCGCCGAGTGCGAGCGCCGGATCGGCGGCAAGAAGGGCTGGGTCCACATCGCCGCCAGCTACTACTACGACGTCGAGCCGTGCCTGAAGCGCAAGGTTCCCGTGATCTGGGTCAACCGCAACAAGGAGACGCTCGAGTCCAACCAGAAGAAGCCGGACGCCGAGGTGACCAGCCTGCGCGAGGCGGCGAAACTGATCGGCGTCTCCTAGGGCACGGGTGCGCGCGCTCAGCGTCCACCCCGACCTGATCGTCTTCATCAGCCGCTACTGGCAGACGACGTGCACGGCGGTCCGGGCCGGCCCGGAGGGGTTCGTGATCGATTCCCCGATCTATCCCGATGAGCTCGATGCGATCCCCAGCGTGCTCGAGCAGGCGGCGTTCCCGGTCTCCGGTCTGCTCGCCACGCACGCCGACTGGGATCACCTGCTGGGGCGGCTCGCGTTCCCGGAGGCCTCGCTGGGTGTTGGCGAGAGCACGGCCCAGCGGCTCGCTGCCGAGCCCGGAGACGCTCAGCGTGAGCTCAGGCGTTTCGACGAGGAGCAGTACGTGGACGACCGCCGGCCGCTGGCGCTGGGCGGAATCCAGCCGCTCCCGGTGCCGGGGCGGCTGTCGCTCGGCTCGGGCGTGGGCTCGCTGGAGCGCGAGCTGGAGCTGTATCCGGCCGACGGACACACCGCCGACGGCACCGCCTTCTTCATCCCCTGGTTGGAAACGCTCGTCTGCGGCGACTACCTCTCCCCGGTCGAGATCCCGTGGATCTCGCCGGGTGGCTCGGTCGAGGCCTACGAGGCCACGCTGGAGCGACTCAAGGCCGTCGCTGAGCGGGCTGAAACGGTCGTCCCGGGGCACGGCCGGCCGCTCCAGAAACCAGAGGCGCTGACGCTCCTGGACGAGGACTTGGCCTACCTCCAGGCACTGCGGTCCAACGGCGCCGACGCGTCGCTCCCCGCCGGTCGTCGGACCGAAGCGCAACGCAGCATCCACGCTCAGAACGTCGAGCAGCTCAAGCACGGGGATTAATCAGCCCCCGCCGTCTACCCTACGCCCGGCATGGCGTTCTCGAGCCTCGCCACCGTCGCCATCGTTGTGGGCTGTCTGGCGGTCGCCCTGGCCGCCGGCGCCGGCGTGCTGTTGATCTTCGGCCGCCGACGCCTGGCCGAACGAGCGCTGCCGGCGTTCCTTGTGGTGCTGGCGGCCACGATCCTGCTCTCGTTCGCCGCGGTGGCGGAGAGCGCCAACGACCTCCAGCATCAGGCTGATCAGACGCTTGCGTTCGCGACCGCGGCAGAGCGCGCAGAGTTCGCCCGGACCGGGCACTTCACGCGCTCGCCCACCCGGCTGGAACGGCTCAACGCCGGCCTGGCGACGGAGATGAAGGTGGACGGCGCAACGGTCTACGTGGTGCGCGGGCGGGAGCGAGGCAGCGCCATCGTGCGGACCTCGCTCGGACCCGGCACGCGCGCGCAAGCGACGCTCTATCCGCCCACGCCGTGAGCGCCGCCGGCACCGGCACCGGCACCGGGAGCCGTCGTCGGTTCTCACGCACCCGGCCGCCGAGCGCCAGCAGCGAAGTACGGTCGGCTCGCTTTCTGGAGCATCCCGTGCGCTTCACCCGCTGGGCGGCGCTGCCGTTCGCGCTCGTCTACCTGATCCTGATGGCGCACCGGCTCGAGGGCGCGATCGTCTCAACCAACCTCGACGCCGATGCCGCCTCGGCCCCGGTGATCAGCCAGTTGTTCGGCGTCGCGCCGGCACACGCAAACGTGGTGCTGGGCGAGTTCGGCTGGTACGCGACGCTGCTCTTCGACCTGGCCACCAAGTGGCTACCACATCACCGCCAGGTGTGGGAGGGCGCGCCCTACGCGATGGCGCTGGCCGGCGCCGGGCTCGCGGCGTGTTCGGTATGGCAGGTGGCGGGCAAGTGGGCGGCCGGGCTGTGCGCGGTGCTCCTCATCTGCGCCTCGCCGGCGACCGTGGGACTGCTGCTCTCGACCACGCAGCACGCCCCCGACTGGTTCTGCCTGGCTCTGTTGGGGGCCTTTCTGGCCGTGCTCGAGCGGCGCGCGACCACGCTCCCCTGGCCGCTGCTTGCGGCGCTGGTCCTGGTGATCGGAACGATCGTCGGGGTCAACGCCGGCTCTGACCCGCTGGCCGCCATCGCCGCGGTCGCGCCGTTCGCGCTGGCGCTGATCGCAACCGCCATCCTCGTTCCGGGACCGCAGAGCCGGCGGGCGCTCTGGACGGGCGCCACCACGCTCGCCATGGTCGCAATCGCGTGGGCGGCGACCGCCATCGTCATGTCCGCGCTGTCGGTGGCGCCCGAGCCCGGCCTCAACACGACGACGCTCACGGTCGGCGCCAAGACCGGGACAAACTTCCACCTCTGGTGGAGATCGATCGTCGAGCTCGGCAACGGGCACTACCTCGGCCGCCCGTCGACGCTCGGGTCGGCGCTGGCGTTCGTGTGCGCCGTGCTCAGCGTCGCGGCGGTCGTCTCGCTCCCGTGGCTCGGTTGGCGCGCCGTGCGGCGACGCGGCGTCCTCGACGGCGCCTCGCCCGCGAGGACGGGCCAGAGCGCCGACCCGCTCGCCGCCGCGACGGCTGCGTTCTATGTGTTCTGGTGCTCATCGGCCGTCGTGCTCACGCTGGCGTTCCTGTTCAGTGCCGCGCCGGTCGACATCGGCGCGGACCGCTACCTGGTCGGATTGCTGTACGCGGCCGCCGCGGTGGTGCCGGCCGCCGCGGCGGGGCACCGTCGAATCGAAACCGCTGTGCTGGTGGGAACGTGCCTGTTCGCGCTCGGAGGCATCGTCTCGCTGGCAGACGGCGCGACGAGCCGCCTGCGCGCGTTTCATCCCCCGCCGCTCACCGCCGCCCAAGCGCAGCAGGTCGCCCAGATCGCCGCGCGCCATCACCTCGGCATCGGGTATGCCGGCTACTGGGAGGCCTCCCCGATCACGTGGGCCAGCGCCTTCCACGTGCAGGTTTATCCGGTGTCGGTCTGCAACGGCGGCGCGAATCTGTGCCGGTTCGACCTTCACTTCATCTCGAGCTGGTATGAGCCGCGCGCGCACGTCGACAGCTTCCTGCTCGTCGACGACCTCACGAACGAGAGCGTCAACGCGCCGACGCCCGATCTGGGCCGCCCGGTCGCCGTCTACCGGGTCGGTCAGGTCTCCCTGTATGCCTACGGTTACGACATTGCGAGGAAGGTGAAGGTCACGTGAAGGCCGCCCATACGCGGGCAAATCGCCCGCGTGTGCTGGATAATCCCCGCCGGGGAGGTCTTCGTGAGCCTTCGACGGGACCGAGGTATGCCAGTACCTCACCGGGCCTATCGGAGGGTTGGCGGCGCCTGACGGCGGCGCCTTAACGACGACGAGCCATGCCTGAGACCCCAGCCACACCGCCACCCAACTCCGTGCTCGAGCTCGCCGGCGCGCCGATCCGGGTGCCCGCGGGGCGTGCCGGCTCCGTCTCCTCCGATCGGCAGCGCACCGTGCTTGCGGTGGCGGGAGCGACGATCGGCTTCGTGCTCTCCTGGTACCTGATTCACCACGGCTGGTACGCGCTCGACCGCCAGTGGGACACCCGCGAGTACTACAAGTACGCGAACTACATCGTGGGCCGTGGGCTGTTCCCCTACCGCGACTTCTCGGTCGAGTATCCGCCGCTGTCGCTGCCCATCTTCGTCCTTCCGCGGCTGCTCGCCGGCCACAGCTTCACGGGCTACATGACGGTGTTCGAGCTGATGATGGCCGCGTGCGGCGTGATCGCCGCCGGCCTGTCCGCGCTCGTGCTCTCGGCACAACGGGTGAGCAACCGCCAGCTGGCCTGTGGCGTGGCGCTGATCGCGTTCTCACCGGTGCTGCTCGGAGCGGTGCTCCTTTCCCGCTACGACCTGTTCCCGACGATGCTCACGATCGCCGCCCTGGCGGCGCTTTACTTCAACCGGAAGTGGAGCGCGTTCGTGCTGCTGGCGCTCGGCACCGCGGCCAAGGCCTATCCAATCGTGATCCTGCCGCTCGCGCTCATGTACGTGTGGCGAGGAGAGGGTCGGCGCACCACGCTCTGGTGCCTGGCGGTGTTCGCCGCCGTGGTGCTGGTCTGTTTCCTGCCCTTCCTCCTCGTCGCCCCGAAGGGCGTGTGGTGGGCGATCCACGGCCAGGAGAACCGCCCGCTGCAGCTCGAGAGTGTCGGGGCGGCGCGG
>Ga0335074_10002905_pt1 | contig 23381 bp, 16 predicted proteins | sample Lox_Sample_23_FD_206715 | JGI IMG/M metagenome (GOLD analysis project Ga0335074, IMG submission 206715) | Soil microbial communities from Loxahatchee National Wildlife Refuge, Florida, United States - Lox_Sample_2.3 | ecosystem: Environmental > Terrestrial > Soil > Wetlands | place: USA...
CCATAGCATGGTCGCGAGTGTCTGAAGATTACCGTTCACCGTATAGCGTGGGTCGATTAAACCGAGAAACTCGGATGTCGGATGGTTCGGGGACACCGGCGCGATGACAATCACCGAGGAGCCTGGCCTCCTGATCGCCGCGTGACCGGCGACTTGAGCCGCTATGGCCTCCGCAATTGACGAAGCACGCTCATTCGTTGCAGAGTAGCTCACGTGTGCATCGCAGAGTTCCTTTCCCTGGGCCACTATGCCTATGGGTAGATGTTGGGTCCTGGAAAGCTGGAGCAGGGCCTCGATGGCAGGCACATCTGAGACTGCAAATTCTGCTACCACCGGGTCCCTCGGGGGTCCCGTTGCCTCAGCTGTCTGTGAAACCGAATGAACCGCAGCGAGGAAGAGGACCGCTGCTTCCATCGCGACCGCGACAGTCTTGAGCTTCTTCATACCGTCTCCTCACTTCCGACGGGTGGCCCGTTCTTTCGTTGTTAAATCCACAGGACTGAGGGTGCCCCAACCCTTGCGTATCTTGCAAGGGTGGGAAGCACAGACCTATACGGGCTTCGGGTTCTCTGCTTGAGGATCGAATTTGGTGCTGCCTATCCTTTCGCAAAAAGCGCGAAGGGGTGGGGCACCCACTTCAGAAATAAACGTCAAATAGAAACTAAAGGGAGCATGGGCCGCGCACCCCGCCCGCCCCCGTTTTTCTCGTCCTGGGCCCTCGGCCCAGCCTAGTTGGGTTTGTTCTCGCGCGATGCTGACTGAGGTCCTTCTGGCTGTAGGGTTACTTGCAGCTTCTGAACCTCCTCGGGATTCAGGAATATCCTCCCTTCTGTCGCAGCGCGGTCCGGCCCTGGCCACGGCTTGTAGCCCCCGGCGGTTATCGCGATGAGCACTTCGGTAAACGCGGGAATGAGGAGGCGCCGCTGGGTGGCCGAAGTATAGATGAAGAGATCCGGATTCTCTGCCCGCTTGAGCCTGATTGCGGCGGAACGAATCTCCTTCCCGGTTATCGCATCTGTCACGGGCTCAAGTTCGAGAACACCGGCTTTGGGACCGAGATTCAACGTCACGTCGGCGACCGGGGAGGCCTCGCTGATCACAACAGTCGGTGTCCCACCGCCGCTGTAAAATGTGCCCTGTGTATCCGGGTAGCCGGCGTCCTCTTTTCCGGCCAAGACGAGGTACGTTCCCCAAGGCACGTGAGCGATGCGGAAATGGCCGTCAGCATCGGTGTCATGAAAATTAATTAGCCGGTGGACCACCAAAACGTCCTTCTCGCCGATGTGAACCCTCGCCTTGGCGACCGGACTCCCGTTCTCATCCAAGACAGTTCCGGTGATCACGCCGCTGCCCTGTGCCCATGCCAACCCGGCTAAAAGGAGGCAGGAAAGAATCCTGAATATATTGCTACGCATTCGTTTGCTCCTTAGGGAGAGAATACCGTTAGGGAGAGAATACCGTGCCTACCGGAATCGGCGTGGGAGGATTGATGTAGCCGTTTATATCAACGCTGGATGTATGCGACCAGCCTACCAGAGTGCCGAATGTAATCCCTGGGTTCGGATTGTTTCCCGTCGGGCTGCACCATTGCCAGTGATCGGTTATATTCCAGCCGGCAGTGTGGCCCATTCTTTCGTTGTTAAATCCACAGGACTGAGGGTGCCCCAACCCTTGCGTCTTTTGCAAGGGTGGGAAGCACAGACCTACACGGGCTTCGGATTTTAACTTGAGGATCGAATTTGGTGCTGCCTATCCTTTCGCAAAAAGCGCGAAGGGGTGGGGCACCCACATCAGAAATAAACGTCACTTGGAAGCTAGGGCGAGCGCTGCGCCCGCTCTTGCAAGGCGAGCAGCACTACCCGCAGCATTTCGTCCCAAGGCGCGGGTTTGCCGGTCCAGATTTCAAATTGGCGGGCGGCCTGATGGACGAACATTTCAATCCCCGGAATGACCTGCGCGCCGCGCTCTTTGGCGAGCTTCAATAGCCGGGTCTCGGCGGGATCGTAGACCATGTCGAAGACATAACGCGCATTGATTTCTTTTTCCTGCAGCGGAGTTTCGCGCGTGTTTCCCATGCCGACGGGAGTGGCGTTGATAATGACATCGAACGCCATTTTTCTGAGGTCCGGCCTCTTCATGATTCGGGCTCGCGCCTGATGGGCCAGTTTCTTAGCGGGGGCGGCGCTGCGGTTCAGGATATAAACCTCTGAACCTCTTTCCTTCAGTCCAAAGACGGCGGCGCGGGCGGCGCCTCCGGCGCCGAGAACCAGAATGCGAGCGCCTTCGAGCGTGTTCAAACGGCGCTCCAGGGGGCGAATGATTCCTGCGGCGTCGGTATTGAAGCCGTAGAGCTTGCCATCTTGAGCGCGGACGACGGTGTTGCAGGCGCCGATTTTCGCGCTATGCGGATCGGTGTTATCCAGATACTGAAGAATTTGTTCCTTGTACGGCATGGTAACGCTGATGCCGTGAATGGGAATCTCGCGCACGCAGGTCAGCAAATCTTTCAGCATCTTGGCATGCAGCGCGAGAAAAACCGCGTTGACGTTCTCGCGCCGAAATGCGGCATTCATGATGGTGGGAGATAACGAGTGCGCGATAGGATCTCCGACGACGGCATACACACGCGTGGCTGCGTCGACCTGCTCGATGCGATAGACATTGCGCAATTCCTGCGCCGTAATCTGGCCGGGAGCGGTGGCTTCGGTCGCGCTGGCCGCGCCGAACGTGAACACACTTCCTGCGCGCAGCGCGAGCACGCGGCTGATGATGCCTTGCTCGCCCATGCACATACCCACGATCGAATGACGATCGCTTTCGCGCGACAGGAACTTGATCATGGCGACGTTGTCGGAGAGCGTGGTCGCGGTGCTGACAACTTTGTAGAAGTCGGCGGGATACGCCAGCATCTTCTCCAGCGTTTCTTCCAGCTTCCTGGTCGCTCGGAAATCGTGAAATGAAAGAATGAGGGCAGCGCGGCTGCGCAGCCTCTGAAGTGGCTCAGGTTTGCACTTGGCTGCAGTTTGCAGCTCGACGTCAACGAGTTGGCATCCAGCCGCAACTGCTTTCGTCAAGATATCAAGCTGGGAGGCGATGGAACCGCGAAAGCGGCCTCCGCTTGCGACGCGGCGGCAGGTGGCGATGACCACGATGCCATGATGCATTTCGAAGAAGCGCTTGATTTTGGCCAGCGCCAGCGCTGGTTTGGAAAGGTAGTCTAAGCGGAGCTCCAGGAAGGAGTTATCGCGGACCAGCGCTTCAGCTTTCTCGATCATTTCCGCCGGATCGTTACCGATGACCGGCACGCAAAGACGAGGCAGCCGGAGCGGAAGCAGTCGCGGAGGAGCGCCGGGTGCGGCGGAGTTCGTGATTTTCGCTTCAGCCAGTCGGTTCAAGGTGCGAAGTACGAAGTAGTAAGACGGCGAATTATTACAGGCACCTAACTTTATATGCAACAGGGGATTAGTCTTTGGCGAAAAATCCCACCCGGTTTGCCCTACACCCTCGTAACCTTGACCCTCCTCCATGCGCTTGTTACCTTCCGGCTGAAGCCTTTCTTTTCTGCAATTTAACTGGGGAGAGGAGCAACGGTATCCTTTCCGGAGGTAACATGAAGAAAACAGGACTGTTTGTATTGCTGCTGGGGGCGGCGGCATGGGCGCAGTCAGGCCAGACGGCAATGGAGACTCCACAAAACACCATACCCACCTTGGACAGCTTCCCGGTCGAGCGGGTGCAGACGCCAACTTATGCCGACATCTATTGCGCCGGTTTCATCAGCAAGCAGACTTTGCCTGACGCGAACTACGTCGCAGGTGGACTGGAAACGCCGTTCACCACGAAGTTCGTCCGCGGCGACATCGTGTACATGTTCGGTACCGGTTACAGCGTCGGTGGCGAGTACGAGATCATTCGCGCGCTGCACGATATCAACAAGTATGAGATGTACCCCGGGGAAGCGAAAGTGATGAAGGAAACGGGGCAGCCCTACGAGGAAGTGGGGCGTGTGAAAGTGATCGATATGCGCAGCCGGGCCGCTATCGCGCAGGTCGAGTATTCCTGCGACGCCATGAATCCGGGCGATACGGCAATTCCCTTTGCGGAAAAGCAAACGGCGAATTTCCATGCTCCAATGCGCTTTGACCGGTTCCTGCCGGCCAATAAGGAACTTTCCGGACGAATTGTGATGGGCAAGGATTTTGATTCGCAATTGGGAACGGGCCAGAAGGTTTATATCAACCTGGGTGCGAATCAAGGAGTGAAGGTTGGCGATTTCTTCCGTGCGACCCGCAGCTACGAGGCAGACCTGCTCGATCCGGTGGATTCGCTTTCGTTCGACGCGGCAATGGCCGAAGACACGCAATTGAAGACGCCATCCTTCGATCCTGGTCTGTTCCAGAAGACGAACGGCCCTGTGATTCACGTCCGCGATCTGCCGCGGCGCGGGGTAGGGGAGATCGTGATTATTGGGGTGACCCCGACGACCGCAACCGGCATGATCGTGTTCGCGCCTGAAACGGTGCACGCCGGGGATGATGTCGAGATTGATCAATCCGCCAATCAGGCGTCCAATTAACCGCAGACGCAGTCAGAACGTCGGGGACGGGAGACCGTCCCCGGTTTTATTTTGCGGCTAATTTGAGCCCGCTCAATGGTGCTACAGTGACCCGATGCAGCGCAGAATTCTCATTCCCTTCCTGTTGTTCTGCAGCCAGATTATGCCTGCGCAGAGGACCGTATCTTTCTCAACGCAGGACGGCGGAATTGTGTATGCCGACATTTATGGGAGCGGTGACCGGGCAGTTGTGCTCGCCCACGGAGGTCAGTTCAACAAAGAAAGCTGGGCGAAGCAGGCGCAAATATTGGCGATTGCCGGGTTCCAGGTATTGGCACTGGATTTTCGAGGCTACGGCAAGTCTCATGGACCGGGCGATTCCGATGTTCTCGGCGCGCCTCTCTATCTGGATGTTCTCGCCGCCGTCCGCTATCTGCGGGCTCACGGTGCAAAAAAGGTTTCGATTGTCGGAGGTAGTATGGGTGGAAGTGCGGCGGGAGATGCCTCCGTTGCGTCACAACCGGGTGAGATCGACCGCTTGGTGTTGCTCGGCGCGGCCCCGAACGAACCGGCCGAGAAGCTGAAATCCCCCATCCTATACATCGTTGCGCGCGACGATGCCAGCGGCGACGGGCCGCGCCTTCCGGGCATTCGCAAGCAATACGAAGCGTCTCCGCAGCCGAAAGAGTTGGTCGTGCTCGAAGGCTCCGCCCATGCCCAGTACCTGTTTCAAACGGACCAGGGCGATCGCGTGATGCGGGAGATTTTGCGCTTCCTGACCGCGAAGTAGATTCCGATCGGTGCGTTGGAAAGCGGGATTCTTTTTCCGCGGTGCGTCGAACGGAGTCAGCTTGTCGGAGCAATCTCTCCAAACACTTCCGCGGTGAAGGCTTCGATAGTTGCGCCCTTTTGCCAAGCGTCGGTGGGCAATCCCGCTTTGCGGCAGGTGTGCTCGAGAAAAGTAATCCGATCCCAATGATGTTCGATGGGGACTTGGGGCAATAAAAGGCCACGGCGTCCGGCCATACTGATCAGCAAACCATGGCGGCCGACTTCGACCAGTTCGGGAGCGATCGGCAGCGGAGGAGAAAGGATGCTGAGCTCGATCGCGAGGGCGCGCGCTTCGTCGATCGTCACGGGATAGAAGCGCGTATCCTCAAAGGCCGCGGCGCGGGCGGTTTCGGCAACCGCAGTGTAGAGCGAACTAATGGGCAAAACATATCCAACGCATCCGCGCAGTTGGTCCTGCAGATGCAACGTAGTAAAAACGCCGCGAGGCTGCGCCAGGTGAGCCGTCGGAGGATCGAGCGGAATGGTGCGTCCTTCCAGCGCCGACAGAATCGACTCGTGGCCGTGACGAATTAGAAGCGCGCGCTCTTCGGAGGAAAATTCACCCGGAGAACAATCGCACGCGTGTAATGCAACCGAGCTAAGTTGAGGCTGCGACATCGCGATCGGTTTGCCGCGGCGCGGGTACGGGTTTTCTGCGGCGGCTCAGAATGAAGGCGCGGCGACGGCGCTTGACCACGCGCTGATCAATCTTCGACCAGAAGGCGACGAAATAATCGATCGCCGACACCATCGACACAAACACCATGAACCAGATCGCCGTGTAAGCGACCCAGTGAACGGGAAAGAAATAATGGCCGTAGATTGGCCATTCCATCCAGCGCAAATCGAGAATGACCGCGACCACGGCGACGATCTGCACGACCATTTTCAACTTCCCGAGATGGCTGGCTTCAATGGTGAACCCTTCCGAGGCCGCAATCGATCGCAAGCCGCTCACCAGGAATTCGCGGCCGATTACGATGATGGCGACCCATGCGGGAACCAGGGCGGGACTGAGCTGCACCAACATGACGAAGGCGGCGGCGATCAGAAGTTTATCGGCGAGCGGATCGAGAAGAATGCCGATGGTCGTGATCTGATTGCGCTTGCGCGCCAGGTATCCGTCAATGCCGTCAGTCATGGCGGCAGCGATGAAAATCGCCGATGCCAGAATTTCTTTTTCGCCATGCACGCTCGAGAAACGGCTGCTGGAAAGAATCCAGATCAGCAGAGGAATGCTGAAGATGCGGATCAGCGTGATGGAGTTGGGCAGGTTCACAACCCGGCGGTCCCGAGGAGCCGAAGACTAGATCGATTATGCTCCAGCGGGGAAGGGAAGGCAATGCACGAGATGTCCCGACGTAACTTTTGTAAAAATCGCTTGCTGCCGGCGTTGACTAAGACAGAAATGGTGGTAATCGGCGTCTAGCGGAAGCGGCGGATCAGAAGCCGGTGATGTTCGGAGCGGTAGAGACCAACCACGTAGATGGTCGCCTTTCCCTTGGTCGAATAGATTACCTGGCGAATGCGCAGGACGGGATAGCCCTCCCCGACCTGCAACAGTTGCGCGACTCGGCCATCGGCGGCGGTGGCATCGACTTCTTCATCGGCATAGGCCAGTTCGACATCATGCTCGTGCTCCAGCGTGGCGAACAGTGAGGCGCGGCCTAAAGGAGCATTCACGACATCGGAAAACTCGGCGGCAGGCAAATGGCAGGTCTCCAGCGCGAAGGGTTCTTCGGCAGTCAGGCGCAGGCGCTCGATCTTGACCAGAGCGCTGGTGGGAGGAAGCCCCAGTCGCGCCGCCACCTCGGGTTCGGAGTCGATGATTTTCGCGACCAGCACACGGGAGCGCGGAGTGAGCCCGCGGCTCGACATGTGTTCGGTGTAACTCATCAATTTATTGAAATGAATTTTCGGCGCTGCTACGAACGTCCCCGCGCCGCGGCGGCGCTCGACCAGGCCCTCGCGTTCTAAGCCGACCAGAGCGTGGCGGGCCGTCATCAGGCTCACCTTATGAATCTTTGCGAGTTCGCGCTCCGAAGGCACGGTGTCGCCGGGCTTCAGATGGGAGGCCTCGATTCGGTTACGAATCGCGTTCTGGATACGCTGATATGCCGGTGTGCCGTTGTGGTGGTTCGTCGACATTTCGGGACCTCTAAAAATAAACGCTGATCCAGCTGTGCGGCAACTGTGGGCCGCGGCCATAGTATTTCTAAATCGATTTTTCAGGTTATACCAACTATATAGTGCATAAGCGCACAAGATACTCTGCTCGCGGGATCATAACTCCAGCCATGCTGTCCGTGAGCGATGAATTGCTATAGGGCAGTATAGCCGAGCTACACACTCAGTACCGCCCTTTGGCGGCTGCCTGGACGCATTGAGCACTCGATATATCCTGTGATTACAATCACTTCTATGTAATTTGAACGAGACGTCATGCCACAACGGCCTGGAAAACGGTTTTTCGCTCTGATCGGTGGTTCTCCATCGTGATATAGAGTTTTCTGGATTTTGTCCACAGAAAAATGCTGTCTTGTGCATTTTTTTCTTGACGAACGTATTTCTGATGCTATATAGCGTACTGTCGGTTATTTGGCATTGGAGTTTTCGCCCGGAATCGGCTGCAGTTCTTTAGGAGGCTATAAGATGAGGAAACTGACTTGGGGCTTCTGTGTTCTGCTGGCGCTCGCAACGATTGCGGCGATCGCAACGCCGCTTTGGTCTCAGGAAGTGACCGCCGGGATCGTGGGAACGGTCACCGATCCCAGCGGCGCGCCGATTGCCGGAGCAGCGGTGACGGCCAGCGATACCGAGCGTGGAACCGTCTGGACCGCCCAGACCGATGGCAGCGGTGCCTACAACATTCCGCGAATTCCGGTTGGCACCTACACGGTCAAGATAACTGCGTCCGGTTTTCAAACCGCGGTGCAACCTCCTTTCACCCTTACGCTGAATCAAACGGCGCGCGTCGATATGAAGATGCAGGTCGGCAAAGTGAGTGAGACCGTGGAAGTCAGCGGCGCCGCGCCGATCCTGCAGACACAGAGCGTCGATGTCAGCACGCTGATCGATGCCAATACGAACGTCAGCCTTCCCCTGGCTTCGCGCAACTATCTGCAGTTGACGCTTCTGGCCCCGGGCTCGACGTCCGTCGATCCCGATGGCATGCGGCAGCCGCAGAGCATGCCCAGCGCCGACCGGCCATACATCAACGGCAATCGAGAGCAAGCCAACGAATACCTCATCGATGGAATTCAAAACAGCGAGGACAAGAACAACGAGGTTGGCTACACCCCGAATATTGATGCCATTCAGGAGTTCAACCTGATCACGCAGAATGCGTCGGCCGAATTCGGGAACTATCAGGGTGGGATCGTCAGCACGACTATCAAATCGGGCACCAATAGCTTTCACGGCGATTTGTATGAGTTCTTCCGCAACGATGCACTGGATGCCAACCTGGCTTCCGCCGGATGGACGCAAGGCACGGTGCCACCGGGTACGCTTGGATTCAATTCACAAGGCATCGCGCTGAAACCAGAACTTCGCTACAACCAGTTTGGCGGCACGTTCGGCGGCCCGATCGTTAAGAACAAACTGTTCTTTTTCGCGGATTACCAAGCCCAACGCCTGGTCAATGCGGGCCCAACCGGGGCGCAAGTCCTGACGTCCCAAGCGCGCACAGGAGACTTCGGGCAGCTTTGCACCGGCTTCGGTGGAACATTCAATAGTGCCGGTACATGCACCGGAGCAGAGGCCGGAGTCACTTCCCAGCTCGTTTATCCGAACGGTCCCAATGTCGGGAAAGACATTCCGTACAATAATCTGGTTAACGCTGGCTACACGGTTGATCCGGTTGCGGCGAACATATTCGCGCAAACGAAGTACTATCCGGTTCCAGCAGTCAACACTCTCAGCGCCAACAACTTGTTCTACAACAGCGGGAATGATCTGAATAACAACCAAGGCGACCTGAAGATTGACTACGTTGCCTCGCAAAGGGATCACCTGTTCGCGCGCTACTCGCAAATGGATCTGGTGCAACCAACCTTCACCGGATGCATTTTCTGCAATTCCGGAGCCACAGAGGGCAGCGATGAGCCGGTGAACAATGTCGCGGTCGATTGGACACGGTCGATCAGCACCAACCTGCTGAATGAAGCCCGCGTCGGTTTTAATCACGTTCGCTACAATCAGCGTCTGACGCCAACCTCATCGCTTGGCGATATCAGCCAATCATTGGGGATTAATGGCGGGAATGCTCAGGCTCCAGGGTTGGTCGAGTTGAACATCACGGGTACCGTTCCGGGGGCGGTAGCGGGCTTGGGTCTGGAGAATCTCATTCAGGAATTCCATGACGGCCAGATCCAATACGAAGACAATGTGATCTGGACGCACGCCCGTCATCAATTCAAATTCGGTTTCCAGTTCATCCGCGATCAACAGAACTACATCTACGCCGGAAACGACGGCATTCTGGGTACGTTGACTCTTGGGACCGCAACCGGTTCCGGACTTGCCGATTTCTGGCTGGGTAATGTCGCAGGTTTGACAAGTTCTCCCCGCGACTTCGGCGGCCAAGTCAGCAAACCCGCGGAACTGCGAGGCAACACGTTCGGCGTGTTTGGGCAGGACGATTGGCGCGTGACTCCCACTCTCACTTTGAATCTGGGACTGCGCTTCGAGGATCACACCCCGCTTGCCGAAATTGACAATCAGGCCGTGAACTTCGGTCTTTACACCGGCACCATCTACACGGCAACTGGTGTGGACGGAACCACTAAATTCCCCAACCAGGCGCTTTATTACAACTACACCGGCATCGGTGACTGGCAACCAAGAGTAGGTATTTCGTGGGCGCCAGCCAGCCTCCAAGGAAAAACAGTATTCCGTGGAGGCTTTGGTATCTCCGAGTTTATGGAAGGCGGCGGCAGTAACGAAGAGCTGAATATGAACCTGCCCTTCGGTGTTCTCGAGCAATACGCGGCGGGCGGAATCGGAACGCTGGCAAACGGATTTGGCGGCAATAGCAGCGCGGCCTCTTGCCCACAAGGAATTGTTTTCAGCTGCTATGCCGGAAACCGAATCCGCGTCTTCGATCAGCACTTCAAGCCCGCGATGATCGATCAGTGGAACTTCACGATTCAGCATCAGTTCACCAACACCCTGACGGCTCAGATTGGATATGTGGGCGAACGCGGCGCGCACTTGCTGAACTTTGAAGATATCGCACAGTCGATTCCACTGGATGCGGCGGGAAAGATTGCCGGCGCGGGAGATCCAATTGTGACCCGTGTTCCCGGTCCTTTCCTCGGAGGCGGAACCCCGGGATCGCTCTACCTGGCGGATAATCCTCAATTTAATACCCCTAACTGCGGAACTGCCGGTAACCCGATCTGCGGCGTTGAAACCCTCGCGGGAGCGAATATGTCGAACTCGGACCAGAAATACAACGCGCTGCAGGCCGTATTGCAAAAACGTATCGGCTCCGGCTTGGAAGGACAGGTTGCCTATACATGGTCAAAATGCATGAGCAACTCTCCCGGATATTTCGGAACTGGCTGGGGTAGCACGAACGCGATGAGCTCCGGCGGCCAGCCGGGATGGGAGAACATCTACAACCCGCGGCTTGATTGGGGACCGTGCTACTACGATCAAACTCACATCGTGACCAGTTACGTCACGTACCAATTGCCGTTCGGCCGCGGCAGGCAATTCGGGCATGATATGAATCCGGCGCTGAACGGGGTGCTTGGCAACTGGGAGATCGGGGCCATCGTTACGCTCCATACCGGAAATGCCCTGACACTGAATAACTTTGGCGGCTGGGGCGTGGCTGGCAACTCCGACAATACCAATGGCATTGACCCTGAAACGCTGGCTGGATTGCCGGATTGCAGCGGTACGCCGACTGTGCTCAATCAAAAAGTACCGGTGAGCGGAACCCAGCCGGCTTATATCCAGTACATCAACGGATCTTTTGGCTCTAACGTCTCACCTGCGGCACCGAATACATTCGGAACCTGCACCGTAGGAAATGTCCGCGGGCCGGGATACGCCGATTTCGATCTCAGCTTGCATAAGGATTTCCTGATCACTGAAAGCAAGAGACTGGAGTTCCGGATTGAGGGTCTCAACGCCTTCAATCATCCCGTCTGGACGTTCTCGGGGGGACCGGACAATGGTTCCTTCGATCCCTCGACGTACACGCTGGTCAATGGCGTGCAGACTCCCAGCAATCCGAATTTCGGCAGAATTACTGGGTCCCAGGGGGCTCGAGAATTACAGTTCGCAATGAAGTTTTACTTCTAACCCAGAACCGCGTAGTGCTTGGTCTGAACGACGCAGAAAATAAACATGGCAGGCGCTCCCGCTGGGGTGCCTGCCGTTTGTTTTATTGCTGCGGTCAACGAATGCCTATGATTTCGGCATATAATCGGCGAATGCTGCGGCGAGTCGGGCTCTGCTTCTTAACTTGCGTGTTATTTTCTCTGATTTCTTATTCCCAGACTGCGAACAAAGAAACGCATTCCGGCCCGACTCCCGAGCGGGCTGCTGCGCTTGCGGAAAGCGGTCATTGCGCGGAAGCGCTGCCTTTATTGAAACGCGCAGTCCGGCTGACGGAAGATCGCGATCTCAAGAAACGGTTGGCGCTTGATGGCTTGCACTGTGCCATGGCGCATGACACGCCTTACGACTCGCTCGATTTCCTGGCAATCTTGAGCCGCGACTTTGCCCACGATCCGGAAGCGTTGTACGCCGCTACGCATGCCTATTCCGATCTCTCGATGCGCTCCTCGCAGGATCTGGCGCGTGAAGCGCCGTTCTCCTTCCAGGTCCACGAATTAAACGCTGAAGCGCTGGAAATTCAAGGCCGCTGGGACGAAGCCGCGGTGGAATATCACAAAATTCTCGACATCAATCCCATGCTTCCCGGAATCCACGCGCGACTGGGCCGAGCGTTGCTGTCGAAGCCACATCCTTCTCCGACTGATGTGGAGCAGGCGAGGAAGAACTTTGAAGAGGAACTCGAGATCGATCCGCGAAACACCGCGGCAGAGTATGTTCTGGGCCAGTTGGCCGCCGATTCCGGTGATTTCTCGACCGCGATTCGGCATTTCTCTCGCGCCACGGAACTGGACGGCAGTTTCACTGAGGCATATCTCGGCTGGGGCACTGCATTGAATTCGGCCAAGCGCTTCAGCGAAGCGATCTCACCGCTGGAGAAATACGAAAAGATGGCACCGGACAGCCCGACGGGTCACTATCAATTGGCGCTCGCCTATGCCGGCGCAGGGCGCAGAGAGGACGCGAACCGCGAAGCGGCCTTGCAGCGGCAGACCTCGGCGGAGTTGGAAGCTCTGAAGCGGAAGGCGGCGACAGCACAGGAAAAACAACAATCCCCAGATCCTCAGCCGGAGCCGAAGTGATATTCCCGCGGGGCTTTCCGGCCAGGCCCGGACGACGACAATTCCTGAAATCTCTCGCCGGAGGTTTGTCGGTCCCTTTTATTTCCGGCCTTTATTCACGCTTTTTATGGGGCGCTGAATCGCCCGCCTATCCATTTTCTGAAATCCCGCCATCCGCCAGCGGTATCACGTGGGTCCACACATCCGGTTTGTCTCCTGAGAAATATCTGCCTCAGTCCACCGGAGCGGGCTGTGCTTTCCTGGATTACGATAATGACGGATGGATGGATCTCTATCTCGTAAACAGCGGCACCTGCGATATCTACACACCGGCCAAGCCGCTGCGCAACGCGCTCTATCACAACAATCGCGACGGAACATTTACCGATGTCACCGAAAAAGCCGGAGTGACCGGCGGCGGCTATGGCATGGGAGCCGCTGTCGGCGACTACAACGGCGACGGATTCCCCGATCTGTTTCTCAGCCAGTACGGCCGAAGCATCCTCTATCGCAACAACGGCGACGGCACATTCACTGACGTGAGCGAGAAAGCTGAAGTCGTGGTGCAGGGGTGGGCCTCGAGCGCCGTTTGGTTCGACTACGACAATGACGGCAAACTCGACCTCTTCGTTTGCCGCTTTGTGGACTTCGACAAGACGAAACATCACAACTGTGGAGCGCCGAATATTCCCGCGTTGAAAGGATTGAACGAGTATTGCTATCCGCGGATTTACTCGCCCATGCCGAGCTGGTTGTTTCACAACAATGGAGACGGCACGTTCACCGACGTCAGCGAAAGGATGGGCATCACGCAGAATCCGGGGAAATCCTGGGGCGTAGTCGCAACCGACATCAATAACGACGGCTGGCTGGATTTATTCGTTTCCAACGACACCGAAGCGAATTTCCTGTTCGTCAATCGCGGGGGGAAAAAGTTCGAAGAGATCGGATTCACCGCCGGCATCGGGTTTGGGGAGGGCGGCAAAGGACGCTCGGGCATGGGGGTGGATTCGGCCGACGTGAATCAGGACGGCTGGATGGACTTGTTCGTGACCGACCTGGATCACGAACTTTTCGGTTTTTATCAGAATCGGCACGACGAAACGTTCGACGATATCGCCGCTCCCTCGGGCATTGCGAATGCCAGCAAGCTGATGAGTGGCTGGGGCGTGAAGTTCGTTGACTATGACAATGACGGAAATCTGGATCTGATCATCGCAGACGGCCACCCGGATGACCTCATCGAGAAAATCTACGACAACGTAACTTACCGCGAGGCGCCGATGCTGTTTCACAACATGGGCGGAGGTCTGAAAAATGTCAGCCGGGAAAGCGGACCGGTTTTCTCCAGTCCAATTTCCGGACGCGGACTTGCGTTGGGAGACTTCAACAACGACGGCGCTGTTGACGTGCTGATCTCCTGCAATGACGAAGCCCCGGTGCTTCTCCAGAACAATGCAGGACGCGAAAACCACTGGCTCGGCCTCAAACTGGTTGGGGTGAAAGCGAACATCGATGCGGTCGGAGCTCGAATCAGTTATCAGGCCGGCGATCTAAAGCGGAGCCGCATGAAAGTCGGCGGCGGCGGGTTCATGTCATCGCACGATCCACGAATCGTGATTGGCCTGGGTCATAGAACAAAGATCGATGTGCTCGAAATTAAATGGCCGGGTCCGAGCACTCGGGTGGAACGCTTTACGGATCTGCCGATCGACCGCTATGTGACCATCGTGGAAGGCCAGGGCAAATGGAAATAGTCTAGGCGCCCGCTGTGGCCGTGTTTGCTTGTGGGGTTGGAACGACATCATGGGATTTTCCCTGCCGAGAATAAGCTTGCACTCCCCGTTCTAATCGAGAAGCGATTATGCGCAACCGTTCGAGCTCCTCGCGAGTAAACGAACCCACTTTCGCCCGGTAAAGTGCGAGAACTCCCACGACTGCCGATTCAGAACAGAGAGGAAGGGCCAGCGCCGAGCGCAGCGAACTATCTTTGCTTGGGTCGTTCAGATATCCCGGCTCGACGGAGGGATTGCCATTTACTATCTCTTTCGAGTTTTGCGCGACCCATCCGGCGAGTCCCTCGCCCAGCGGAATTCGTAACGAGCAGAAAAGAGCGAAGTCTTGGCCGGCGACGAATTCCGGCGCCAGCACCTTGTCTTTGATCATGTAAACCGCGATGGAATCGTACGGGATGAAGTGGCGGATGCGAACGGCCACAACAGAAAAGAAATCTTCCGCGGTGAGCGAATTCCCAAGTTTTTCTCCAATTTGGCGGACTGCTTCCATCTCGCGCTCTAATGAAGCCATCAAGTCTTCATCTTTTTTGGCCGGCGCAGCCTCGTTACTCGCGGGCTCGCTTTCGGCAAAACCCGCGTCCGGAGCGGCTCCACGTTCAACCTTGATGTCGGTCGACAGCTTCGCAGGAGCGTGCATGGGCTGCTCGTGCGCAAGTCTCTCCAGTTCGACGTAGCGGCGCGACAGAATGTCAACAACCTTCGGGTCGAAGCTTGTGCCCGACTCCGACGCGACCTTGGCCATCGCTTCATCGAGGGGCAAGGCACGGCGGTATTGACGATCGGAGGCGAGCGCGTCGAGGCAGTCGACGGCAGTGAGGATGCGAGCCCCGATCGGAATCTGTTCGGCTTTCAGACCGGCAGGATAACCGCTGCCATCCCATTTTTCGTGATGGGCGCGCACGATGGGCACCACCGGATAGGGAAAATCCACCTGCTCGAGAATTTCCGCGCCCACGATGGGGTGGATTTTCATCTTGTCGAATTCTTCCGGAGTAAGCTTGCCGGGCTTGGCAATGATGTGCTCGGGCACGGCGAGCTTGCCAATATCGTGGAGAACCGATGCGGCGCGCAGCGCTTCGGTTTCGTCCTCGTTCAGGCCGAGTTCGCGCGCCAGTTCCATGGCGTAGACTCGCACACGCTGCAGATGATCGCCTGTGGTCTGATCTTTGGCTTCGATGGCGAGGGCGAGGGCTTCAATCGTTCTCAAGTGAATGCTGGAAACTTTTTCGGCGTGCAGTTTCTCTGCTTCGAGCTTGCCGAGGTACAAGCGATAGGAGCGGTACATCAGGTAGATCGGCGGCAGGACCAACAGAGCGGCTTGCCATCCGATATGCGCATTCAGGAAACTGACGATTCCGGCAATCGCCGCGCCCACCATGTAGTAGGGAAAGGACCAGACGTAGCTGCCATGCCAGACTTTGCGGATCGGCTTGTCCTCGGTCAAGCCGATGACGGTCGACATCGCCACGGTGTTGAAAAGGAAGTATGAGATCGCTGCGACGAGAAGAGCGAGTGGTCCGGGACGATGCAATACATACCTCGAGACCAGCTTGTAGACGCCGTATGCCGCGCCGCTGCACACCGTGACCTGCGACAGGTTGAAGATTAACTGGATGAGTTTCAGCCGCCTTGCCGGCTTCCAATAAAACTGGGCGAGAGTGCTGACCAGCCCGATCAACAGCGTCTCGGGCAGACTCATTTCCAGAATGCAGAGCAGAGTGAAAATGAAGTTGACCGAGAGTGTGCCTTCGATGCCGGGTAGCGTCACTTTGAACATCGCGGCTGCGATGGCGGCTGCGAGATAGCAGAAAAACTTAACAGGGTCTGACGACTGCCAGTAGAAAAAGGCCAGGGCATAGCATCCCAAGGCCGCCAGCAGCATGCCGCCGATGTAGACACGGGCGCGAAGATGGCCTTGGGAAGACATGCCTCCCTAGATTCTGCCGAAGGTGATTGCAATCACGGAAGCAAAAGTGACCCGGCCGATTACCATCGTGTTCTCTCATCGATTCAACGAGTTGCGGGCCGCCTGTCGACTCCAAAATCAGGCTTAGAACTGGCAAATTAGCTTTGCCATCGTGCCAATTTGTCCTTCTGCCCACCTGCCCGGGACAAACTGACTCATCGAGCGCACTGGGCGATCCCCAAGTGATTGAAATCACAACACGGAATTGGCAGGTTTTGGGCGTCAGAGTGCACCTTCATTCCCGAATCCCTCCCCGCAGGAACGCGAACGCCTTTTGAGGGGACTATGAAGAGATTTCTAGCGCTGTTGCTGATCATCGTCACCGGATCATTGGCTTATGCCGACAACTCAAAACTCGCGCCCGAATTGCAAAACTATAACGGGTCCCAACCGGTACAAGTCATCGTGCAGTACGCACCCGGGACACAGCTGAATTGCAGCGGGCTGCTCGGTCTCGTGGATTGCGTGCTCAACGACATTGTGAATCTGGGTGGAAAGGTTCTGGGACAACTGCCGCTGATCAATGGCCTGGTTGCGCAACTCGACGGTAACGGCATTCAGAGCCTCTCGAACCAGTCGAATGTCGTATACATCAGCACAGACCGGCCCTTGACTCCCACGGACGTGAATGGGGACGGGGCAATCAATGCCGCATTTGCGTGGCAGTCAAACTATGTCGGGTCTGGGGTTGGGGTGGCTTTGATCGATAGTGGCGTAGGCAATAACGCAGATCTCGACCGGGGCATTCTCCCTCTTTCACGAGTTGTGTATCAACAGTCGTTCGTGCCGGGAAATTCGAGCACCAATGATCAATACGGCCACGGCACTCATGTCGCCGGGCTCATTGCCGGCGATGGTCTCAATTCAACCGGCATTTTGTACAACCAAACCTTCAAGGGAGTTGCGCCTGGGGCAAACATCGTCAATCTGCGGGTTCTGGATGAGAACGGCGAAGGCACTGACAGCCTGGTGATCGCGGCGATCAACAAGGCCATCTCTCTGAAATCCGCGTACAACATTCGCGTCATCAATCTTTCACTTGGCCGCGCCGTCTACGAGACGTACAAGCTGGATCCGCTGTGCCAGGCGGTCGAGCAGGCGTGGAAGAATGGGATTGTGGTGGTTGTGGCTGCCGGAAATAACGGCCGCTATCAGCCTACCGACGGCTATGCCACCGTCACTTCGCCGGGCAACGATCCTTACGTGATCACAGTCGGGGCAATGAAGCCCATGGGCACGCCGACTCGTACTGACGACTTGATAGCCAGCTACAGCTCAAAAGGCCCGACCGTAGTTGACGCGGTGGTGAAACCGGACGTCGTTGCGCCGGGCAACCTGCTGATCTCGCTGGCGGTGCCGAATTCCACTCTGTATAGCGAGTTCCCCGCCAACCAGGTGCCTTACAGTTACTACGTGAACGGCGGAAGCAGCGCCTCCTCTACCAGTTACTTCACACTCAGTGGAACCAGCATGGCTGCGGGCATGGTCAGCGGAGTCGTGGCTGACTTGCTCCAGAAGAGCTCGAACCTCACGCCCGATCAGGTCAAGGCGCGACTGATGCTGACGGCATACAAAACTTTCCCTGCCACCAGCAGCACCACCGATCCGACTACGGGAATTACCTACACCGATCAGTATGACGTTTTCACTGTCGGCGCCGGTTATGTGGATGTCGAGGCTGCGCTCAACAGTACCGCGATGGCAAAGGGAACAGCCATGTCGCCCATCGCCACCTTTAACGCCAACACCAATGAAGTGTACATGTCGGACGATCCCTCTGCAGTTTGGAATACTTCATCGACCTGGTCAAACACGGCGGTGTGGGGCGCTTCCCAATTCATTAGTGGAACGTCGGCCGTGTCGAGCGGCACTTCGTCAAGCAGCAGCGCGCTGTCGAGTAACAATGCGCTGTGGGGTTCCAACGCGCTGTGGGGCAGCAATGCATTGTGGGGATCGAACGCGCTATGGGGATCGAACGCCCTTTGGGGTAGCAACGCGCTATGGGGCAGTAACGCATTGTGGGGCAGCAATGCACTCTGGGGCAGCAACGTTTCCCAGGGAGAACAATAGCCTTCGGCTTTCGGTTTGGTGCGGGCGCTCTTGCCCGCACATGTTTTTCTCCGACCGGTCGAGCGCGGACAGAAGCGCCCGCTCCACTGGGACACCACCTACCAAATGTGCTTCATCGCCTGCGCGAATCTTTCCAACGGCAGCGTGTTTAGCACGTCATCTTTCGTGAGCCAGGCGCGGCGGGCTTGCAGAATTCCGTATCGAATTTTCGCCATGTGCGAGGTGTGGTGGGAGTCAGTGTTGATGACGACCTTCACGCCTTGCTGCTTGGCCTGGCGCAGGTGAACATCGTTGAGGTCGAGGCGATCGGGATAAGCATTTAACTCCATCGCCACTTTATTTTTCGCGGCGGCCGCGAGAACTGCGCCCATATCGAACGGATACGAGTCGCGGCGAAGGAGAATGCGTCCGGTGGGATGGCCAATGATCGACGTGTTCGGATTTTCGATGGCCTTGATGAGGCGCTCGGTCATCTTCGCCGATTCCTGATTAAAGACGGAGTGCACGCTGGCGATGACGAGATCCATTTGCGCCAACACATCGTCGGATAGATCGAGATCGCCATCGGCGAGGATGTCGACTTCGATGCCGGCAAAAATCTTGATGCCATCGATAACGTTGTCGGCGTTGCGAATGCGCTGAATGTGTTCGACGGCGCGCTTGTCATCTAATCCATTGGCGAAGGCGAGATTCTTCGAGTGATCGGTGATGGCCATGTATTTGTATCCGCGTGCTTTGGCGGCTTCGGCCATTTCTTCGATGGTGCAGCGGCCGTCGGTTTCGATGGTGTGCATGTGCACGTCGCCCTGCAGATCTTGTTCGGTGATCAACTGTGGTAAGGCGTGCTTTTCGGCGAGTTCAATCTCACCCAGATTCTCGCGCATCTCGGGAGGGATGCAGTCGAGCTTCAGCTTGGCGTAGATTTCATCTTCGGTGCGTCCGGCGACAGGCTCGTTCGTCTTCAGATCGGCCAGGCTGTATTCGTTCAGGGTGTATCCCATTTTCAGCGCGCGCTGACGCAAGCTGACGTTGTGCGCCTTTGATCCGGTGAAATATTGCATGGCGGCGCCGAACGATTCCGGGGGAAGCAGGCGCACGTCGACTTGCATACCGCTGCGCACGTGGAAGCTGATTTTGTTGTCGCCGCTGGCGATCAGGTCCATGAGCGGCGGATATTGTGCGACGTAGGCGATCGCTTTCTGGCGATCTTCTTCCGAGCAGCACGCTTTGCCGGTGATGAGAATGTCGAGGTCGCCGACAGTTTCGCGTCCGCGGCGCAGGGATCCGGCAGGCGTGATTTTGTCGAAGCCGGGATATTTGTGCAGATACTCGATCAGCTTCTCGCATTCAGTTTCAGCGGTGTCGATCAGATAGCGTCCGCCGATGCGGCGATAATCCTGAATGGCTTTCAGCAATTTGGCTTCGTGCTTCTCGCCCATGCGCGGCAGGATGCGAATTTTGCCCTCGCTGGCGAGCTTTTCGACTCCATCGAGGTCGCAGATTTTGTAGGCGCTCCAGATCAGCGCGATCGTCTTCGGGCCGAGACCCTGAATTTTGAGCAACTGCAGCATGGACGGGTGATATTTCTCGAGCAATTCCGCTTGCACCGTGAGCTTGCCGGTTTCGAAGAGCTCTTTCAAGTTGGCCAGCATACCCTTGCCGACGCCGGGGATGGCGAGAACTTTTTTCGGTTCCGCGATGATGTCTTTAATCGCCTCGGGATGGTTTTCAATCGCCTGCGCCGCGTTGCGGTAGGAACGAATACGGAACGCATCTCCGCCGTCGATTTCCAGCAGGTCAGCAGTCTCGTGGAGAATGTTGGCGATTGCTTTGTTGTTCACGGACTAAAGATAAATAAGATTGGTCGGTGAGGGCTAGCGGTAGGACCATAATACAGATTCTGATACGGATATACTTCTCCTCGGCTGCGGACAAGGAGCGCGAACGGAGAGCGACGTAGCGAAATCAGCTACGCGACTTTCTGAACGTTGGCGGCTTGCGGTCCTTTCTGACCTTCGGCGATTTCGAACTCGACTTGATCGCCTTCCTGAAGGCTCTTGTACCCTTCCGTGTTGATGGCGCTATAGTGCACGAACACATCTGGGCCATCTGCGCGACCGATGAACCCATAGCCTTTGGCGTTGTTGAACCACTTAACGGTTCCTTTCAGACGTTCCACGAAATTTCCCCCTCTTGCCACGTTCTCGGGGTCGAGGACGTGTCCCACAATAATTGGGATGCATTTTCCGGCGCGAGGGGTGGGCTGTCAAGTTCAGGCACACCTTAAGGCTGCTTACGAACCAAAATAGGGGGAACACTGTATAGCGCAGAGCTGAAACGTTTTAATGCGTCTGCTTTAGGATAACTTTCGCCTTTAGGATAACTTTCGCCGGCTCGCATTCCCATTGCGCGACACATGATCGAGCCAGAGGACGGAAGAGATCGTCTTCCCGTCGCGAATCGTTCCTCCGATCACCATTTTCACGGCGGCGGGCAGCGCAATAAACCTTTTGTAGATGACTTCATCTTCTTCGGGATGAGCTTGCCCGGCGTGCAGGCCCGTGGCGAGATAGACGGACATGGTTTCGGCGACGAATCCCGGGCTGGCGAAAAAGTGCAGAATGCGCCGCCAGCGATCGGCGGTGTAGCCGGTCTCTTCGAGCAACTCACGCTGGGCCGCCTGGAGTTCGCGCTCGCCGGGATCGATGCGTCCGGCGGGCAGCTCCCAGAGATAATCGCCGGCCGCGTGACGATATTGGCGCTCGAGCAGAATGCGCGGCGTTTTTCCCGAGTGGTCGACGGCAAGCACGACGACGGATCCGGAGTGGTGGATCAGATCGCGGCGAACTCGAATGCCGCCGGGTTCCTGAACATGATCGGTGCTGACCCAGAACACGGGTCCGCGATAAACCGTGCGCGACGAGACGGTACGGGCGCGCGGGCGGGAGTGGCGGCGAGCGGACGATTTCGGCATGCAGACAATATAACAAGAGCGAATCAGGGCTCGGACTTCTCGTCAGCTTTGTCATCCTGAGCCGGATCGTTTGCGGCGAAGGATCTAGAACTGGTTTCATAAATGGCTTCGCGGCCGAAAACAGCGAACCTCAGGGGCTAAGGCCCACATCTTTGCCGGCTCTTGGCGGCACGGCTAAAAACCGTGGCCTTCCCGAAGAATTTATGAAACCAGCTATATGCACTTGACCCGCGGAACAAACGCGGTCAAGCAAGTTGCATGATCTTTTCGACAAGCTCAGGGGAAGGCTCTTTGGTCGGCAAACGGCGCGCGCATCAGGATGACAGCGCTGCGATACCGCTTCTGCTATGCTGCCCGGCATGCAGAGCAAGCCCGTAATCGCGATCGTGGGGGCGGGGAATCTGGCGAATGCTCTGGCTGTTCCGCTGCGTCGAGCGGGATACAGAATCGAAAGCGTGGTTGGGCGTTCCAAACCCGCCTCGCGGACGAAAGCGCGAACGCTGGCGCGCGAAGTTGCGGCACGCGCGTCGACGGAGTTGCCCAAGGATTCACGAGCGACGGTGGTCTGGTTTTGTGTTCCCGATGGTGGAATCCGTAAGGCCTCGCAATCCGTCCGAGACCAAATCGATTGGCGAGGCCGGATTGCACTGCATTCCAGTGGAGCACTGACGAGCGACGAACTCGATGCACTGCGTCGAAGAGGGGCATTCGTGGCGTCGGCGCATCCGCTCATGACATTTGTGCGCCGTTCGCGGCCGACGCTTGCGGGAGTGCCATTCGCCATTGAGGGTGATTCACCGGCAGTGCGAATAGCGCGGAGGGTGGTCAAAGATCTGGGAGGGCGCGGGTATTCCATTCAGAAAAGAGAAAAAGCCGCGTATCACGCGTGGGGGACTTTTGTATCGCCGTTGTTGACTGCGCTCATGGCGACGGCGGAACAGGTTGCGCATGCCGCTGGGATTTCACAGAAACAAAGCAGGCAGCGCATGATCCCGATTCTGCGCCAGACGCTGGAGAATTATGCGACCCTCGGAGCGTCTGCTGGGTTCAGCGGCCCGTTTGTCCGCGGCGATATCGAGACAGTGAAGCGGCACTGGCGCGCGTTGCGGGGAGTTCCGCCGGCGCGTGATGTATATCGAGCATTGCTGCGCGCCGCACTCCAATATTTACCGGCAAAAAATAGGGCGCAACTCAGGCGTGCTGTGCGGGGATGAGATCCGCTTTGTGCTTCGCACGCGTCTGGCGCAAATTTTCAGCGAGCAGATATCCCAGCACCGCGAAAACCGCGAGGGGAACCGAGGCCGCGGCGTGAAAGGGAATCAGCCAGAGGCCGCGGTCAAAAAAAATCCGATCCGGCATAAACCTCTGGGCGGCCAGAAGCGGAACAGCTGTAATCCATTGCCAGAATAAAACGAGTGCGGCAACGATCAGGATCATTCGAAAAGACCGGCTGCTGGCCGCTTTGCGCCAGGTACACACAACCAAGAGAATGCCCGGGAGCAGAATGACGTGGTCATACACTGCCTGCCCAGGCAGGAGCGTGATCGAGGTTAGCGCGAGGAGAAGGCTGACCGTCAATGCGAACGATGGCGAGGCAGCGTCAAGCCGTCGCATCTTCCACGCGAGCGGCACGGCGGCTGCGAGCAGTAGAAAAATCAGCGGTGGTCCCAGATGCGGCCCGAGTCTTGAGCCCAAAGAGTAGGTGAGCAGCGGCGGCGGCGAGTAGCGGCCGTAGCCGGAGAGAACGTGCAGCCAATCGGCGATCCAGTGCGGC
>Ga0335074_10002906_pt1 | contig 23380 bp, 19 predicted proteins | sample Lox_Sample_23_FD_206715 | JGI IMG/M metagenome (GOLD analysis project Ga0335074, IMG submission 206715) | Soil microbial communities from Loxahatchee National Wildlife Refuge, Florida, United States - Lox_Sample_2.3 | ecosystem: Environmental > Terrestrial > Soil > Wetlands | place: USA...
GCGGCGGGTGCGGCTGTGGCGGTAGCGACCGTGAGGCCAAACGGCAGGAGCGCAATCACCACGGCCGCGGCGAGGGTCCTGAGGGGTAAGTTGGTCATGTTAACGCGCACATTGACCACACTCGGCGCCGCTTGGCTACCTGTCAAGAGGGCGGCCCCGAACCCTCACCGGGATTCGGGGCCATTCCGATGTCCTGAGACATCACATGGAGCCGCCTGTCGGAATCGAACCGACGACCTGTTCATTACGAGTGAACCGCTCTGCCGACTGAGCTAAGGCGGCACGCCGACGTGGGACGACGACGGCTTGGAGAGTCTACCGGGTCAGCGTCGTGGCGGGCCCGCCTGCGGTCACCGGCCCTGACCGTAGGTCGCCTCGTAGGCCTGCCGGGACCCGCACACGCTGGCCTTGGGGCAGGCACAGCGGCGCCCGTCCTCGTTCAGCTTGACCACTACCTGATCAGCGGGGACGTTGTGGCCGACGACCGTGCCCGGCCCCTCAGGCGACTCCACGGTGGAGCCGATCTTGGGCGCCTCCTCGCGGAACTTCTGGTACAGCGGATGCTCGTACTTCAGGCAGCACATCAGGCGGCCGCAAGCACCCGCGATCCGCATAGGGTTCACCGGCAGGTCCTGGTCCTTGGCCATGCGGACCGAGACCGGCTCGAAGTCCTTCAGGAACGTGGCGCAGCACAGGTCACGCCCGCACGGCCCGATCCCGCCCTGCAGCCGCGCCTCGTCGCGGGGCCCTATCTGGCGCAGCTCGACCCTCGCGTGCAGCCGGGCGGCCAGGTCGCGCACGAGCGCGCGGAAGTCCACGCGCCCCGGTGCGCTGAAATAGATAGTGAACACGCCGGGCGAGCCGGTGTAGTCCACGGCCACAACCTTCATCGGCAGGTCGTGCTCGCGCACCAGGCGCCGCGCGGCCACACGCCCCTCGGCCCGCCGGGCCCGGTTCGTCTCGTCCCGGTCCAGGTGCTCGTCGGTGGCCAGGCCAACGCAGACCGGCAGGCCCTCGATCTCATCGGCTACATACTGCGGCGCCCAGATGCACTCGGCCACCTCAGGCCCGGCGTCGGTAGGCACCAGCACCTTGTCCCCGACCGATGGCTCGTACGGGCCGGGGTCCAGGTAATACAGTCTCCCGCTCCGTTCGAAGCTCACTGCCATCATCATGCCCATCCACCAAGATTACGGGACGATCACGGGCACCGACGATCAGGGCTTTTTGTCAGTATTCGGGGCTTCACCACGTCTCGGCGGCCAGGGCGCCGTTGGCCGGCTTCAGCGGCACGAGCTTGTGCTGACTGATCCAGCCGTTGAATCCCGTCGAGCCGCCGAAACCCACATCGAGCAGCCAGTTCTGGCCCGTACCGTCCGGCAGCAGCAGCGTCGGATCGGGAATGTCCTGGCCGGCAAACGTGTAGCCGCGCCGCTGGTACAGCACGCGCAGCAGCTTTCCCGTGGCCGCGGAGACCTGCTCGACCGACAGATTTTCCGGGAACCCGTTGATCACCTTCCCGGTGAGGACGAGCTCGGTCATCGTCGAGCCGTCCGGGCTCATCAGGGCCTGCGCGATGTAGGGATAGCTGGCGGACTGGCGGAGCAGCAGGCGGCCACTGTCGAGTTTGCCCCCGCCGGAGGCCGGGTCGAGCGTCCTGGCCTCGGCTACCCGGCCGTGCCCGCAGTCCTGGGTGGCCATCCAGCCTCCCGGAACGCACTGCTCCCCGAAGAAGACAAGCTCATGCCCGCCATCGGTCCAGGACAGGTCGTCCACGTTGAACTGGTTCTGCTGTCCGCGCCATCCCTGCCACATGATCTTCTTTCCGGTGACGGTGTTGACGACGACGATGTAGTCCGATGGCAACGTTCGCGGGCATGCCGGGCCTGTATATCCGCTGCAGCTCTCGGTCAGCCCGGTGGGGTCGAACGCGACAGCGACCTGCGACCCGTCGTGTGAAGCGGCCATAGCAACGGCCGACCATCGCCCGCCACCGAGCTCAGCCCCTCCGGGTGCCACCGAGAACCCGCTGACCTGGCCGGTTGCGGTGATGCGGAACTGGAAGAGTTTCTCCTCCGCATTCCCCGCAAGCCAGCCAGCAACGAAGAAGACTCCGTCGGCGGCCGATGCGAAGGCATCCCAGCCGGGGGCGCTGATCGAACTCTGCACCGGAACCGTGGCCGTCACCGCGCCCGTCGCCGTGGACCGCACCACCGCCTGGCCCGAGCTGACGTCATCGTCCACGTAGTACGGGTCCGGCGCGGCCGATGACGCAGGCGATGCGGTTCCACCCCTCTCCAGCCGGGGCGCGGCCAGCGCCGCCGCCAGTCCCACCACCAGGAACACGCTGGCCGCGGCGGCCACCGGGGCGGCGAAAGCGGGGCGCCGCCGCCTGCGTTCGGAAAGATGAAGCGGGTGCAGCGTGTGCTCGTCGATGGCCCGCGCCACCGTACCGAGCGCGTCGGTCAGCCGCTCTTCAGTCCTCGTCATGACTCTTCCTTCAGCTTGCGGGCGAGCGCGGCGAGGCCGCGGGCGGCGGTTGACTTCACGGTGCCGGGGCGGATCCCCAGCACCGCAGCGATCTGCGTCTCGGGCAAGCCGAGCCAGTACCGGAGCACCAGCACCTCACGGCGCCTCGCCGAGAGCGTGGCCAGCGCCGCGAGCACCTGCCGCCGGTCCTCGGCCAGGATCACCTCGCTTTCGGCGGAGTCCCGGGTGGTGTCGGCTAGTCCCAGGTCGCGGGTGAGGCCAAGACGACGGCCGATCGCCCGGCGGCGCAGCAGACTGCGGCATTCGTTCAGGACGGCGGCGCGCACATAGGCGAGGGCCTGGTCTGGGTCGAGCAGCGGGTCCCGGGCGCACAGCCGGGCGAACACGTCCTGCACGACGTCCTCTGCGGTCGCCCGGTCGCCGGTAACCAGCGCAGCCAGCCGTACCAGCTCGGCGTGCCGCTCCCGGAACAGCACGGCCAGGCTGCCATGCGCGTCGCGCACCGGCGCGACGCCACCGGCGGCGGCATGACTGGCACCCTCGGCGCTCGACAGTAAGTAGGTCATGCCTATTGCACGCCTCACACCGGTATAGGTTGCTCGCCCCGGCGCAGCGATACAGCCGGAACTGCCGAAGGTCAGCCCGCGGGAACTGACACAGACGGGCAGGCTCAGTGGGTGGCGAGGGCCAGGGTCAGCTCCTCGACGGCCAAGAGCGGGGCAACGCTGGCGGCCAGGCGCTCGCGGCACTTCATGATCGCCTCAAGACGGCGCACCGTGGTCGTCGCGGGTGCCGTGGCTGCCACCTGCTGCAGCTCATCGAGGCACCCGGCGTTGGCCAGCTCCACGTCCGCGCCCAGCTGGACCGCGAGCACGTCGCGGTAAAAGCTCGCCAGGTCGAGCAGGGCCCGGTCGAGCGCGTCACGCTTCAGCCTGGTCGCGCGGGACTTCTGCCGGTCCTCGAGCTCTTTCAGCGCACCAGCCGCGCCGCGCAGCGCGGTCGTCACTCCCTTGCCGGTCGAGCCCTCCCCGAACGCCCGCCGCAGCGCCTCGCGTTCGGGAACGTCGAGATCTTCGGTGATCGCGGCGGCTTCCTCCTCGGCCGCTTTGACCAGCGTGGCAGCGGCAGCGAACGCCTGCCCGAGGCCGCCACCGGGCCGGGAGCCCGCCACCTGCAACGGCACCTTGAGCACGTCCGCCCGCCGCTGAGCCGCCTCCGGGTCAGTGGCCAGCCGCCGGGCCCGGCCGATGTGCCCCTGCGCCGCCCGGGCAGCGGCCAGCGCTTCCGCTGGGCCGACCCCCTCAGCGGCGAGCACGTCGGCCACGGCGGCCGTGGCCGGGGTCCGCAGGGTGACCAGCCGGCATCGCGACCTGATCGTCGTCGGCAAGTCGTCCGCTGACGGCGCGCAGAGCAGCCAGATTGTCCGCGGCGCGGGTTCCTCAATGGCCTTGAGCAGCGCGTTGGCGGCCTGCTCGGTCGCGCGGTCGGCATCCTCGAACAAGACCACCCGCCACCGGCCGTAGACCGGTGCGGCCGCGGCCCGCAGCACTAGGTCCCGGGTCTGCCTTACGCCGTACGACAGGCCATCCGGCCGGACGAGCAGCAAGTCGGGGTGGCTGCCCACGGCGACCTGACGGCACGAAGGGCACTGGCCGCAGCCCCGGCTGGCGCACAGCAGCGCGGCCGCGAACGCTCGCGCCGCGACCGACCGCCCCGACCCAGGCGGCCCGGTGAACAGCCACGCGTGCGTCAGGCCACCCGCGGCATGCGGTGCGCCCGGCCCGGCGGCAGACGGCGCCGCGGCGGCGGCGGCGACAGCCCGGCTCAGTTCCTCGACGACCCGCTCCTGGCCAACGAGTTCGCTGAACGCGGTCCCGGGACCTGCCGGGACCTCGGCGCCATGGTCGCGGGGACTGCCGGCGGTCATTCCCGCACAATCGGGAACGTGCCGGTGCTTTCCTCGGTGGCCAGCGGCACTGGGTCGGGCAGCAGGTCCCGCACCCGCCGCTGGATCTCGGCCCGCAGGTCGATGGCATCCCGGGTGGCGTCGAGCACGAGGTAGCGTTCAGGATCTGCTTCTGCCTGAGCCAGGAACCCCTCGCGCACCCGCTCGTGGAACTCGGTCGGCTCCGCCTCAAGCCGGTCGGCCGAACGCTCCCGCCTGCTCAGCCCGGCCTGCGGCGGCAGGTCGAGCAGGATCGTCAGGTCGGGCGCGAGGCCACCGGTGGCCCACCGGTTGAGCGAGGCGATCTCGCCGACCGACAGATGCCGGCCCGCCCCCTGGTAGGCCAGGGATGAGTCCACGTACCTGTCGGTGACCACGACCGCGCCCCGCTGCAGCGCGGGCCGGATCACCGAGGACACGTGCTCGGCCCGGTCGGCCGCGTACATCAGTGCCTCCGCCCGGGGTGACAGGCCGGTGTGCGCGGTATCCAGCAGCAGCGCCCGCAGCCGCATCCCGATCTTGGTCGCGCCAGGCTCCTGGGTGGCGATCACGTCGTAGCCCTGGTCGCGCAGCCAGATCGCGAGCAGCCGGGCCTGCGTGGATTTGCCGGCTCCCTCGCCGCCCTCCAGCGCCAGGAGCAGCCCATGCGGGCCGGGAGGCCGGTCGTGCGCCGGCCGGGCGCCGTCGGTGAACGCAGGTGAAGGCGTCTTCCCGTTGGCATGCACGGGCACCGGCTCAAACGACCCGCGCCGCAATGCGGCCGACAGGTCGGACAGCAGCGGCACACCCCGGCGGTCATCCATCTGCCGGTACGCGACCAGGCCAAGCCACACCACCAGCGCCGCGGCGAGCAGCAGCGCCAGGTTGTAGCCGACCACGCCGTACACGACGTTGCCGATCCGGACGCTTTCCGACCCGCTGATCGCCTTGGCCAGCGCGGAGAACCCGGCGGCGATCAGCGTAGCCACGATGATCCCGGTGAACAGGATGACCCGCAGTCCCGAGTACAGGAACGCGAGCGTGCGCCCGCGGGTGCTGTCGTCCACCTCCAGGCCGACGATTGTGTACCCGGTCATGTAGGCGATGCCCGCGCACGCCCCCAGCAGGACGACGAAGACGGTGACGACCACCAGGTTCGGGACCAGGGCGATAAGGGCGAGCGGGATCGCCGCGGCAATGATCGTCACGCCGAACAGCCGGTGCCGGGAGAACCCGCGCAGGAAGTGCGGCCCGATATACATGCCGACGGCCATCCCCACGAAGATCGCGGAGAACATGATCCCCCAGCCGGCGGCGCCTCCGTGCAGCGTGTCGGAGATATAGGTCTCCCCGAGCCCGATGACCACGCCGGCCGCGGCGAACGCTCCCACCATCCCGGTCACGATGCCTCGGACCACCGGGGTCTGGCCGATGTACCTCCAGCCTTCCACGATGGCTTTGGCCACGGACGGCGTGGAGATCTCACCCGCCCGCCGGGGCGGGATCTCCCGGAGCGTGTAGACGGTCAGCGCCGACACGACGAACGTGGCGACGTTGAAGTACAGCGCCAGGTCAACCTGTCCGGTGGCGAAATAGTGGGAGATGTCGCCAAGCACCCGGTTGATCAGGGCCAGCAGGCTGAACACCCAGCCAGCGACCGGAGCCGTGCCAAAGGTGGAGAGGAGGCTGACCCGGTTAGCGTCCTCAAGCCGGTCAGGCGGCACCAGGTTCGGGACCGTGGCGTCCTTGGCTGGGGTCCAGAACAGCGAGGCACACGAGGCCAGGAACTGGACGACGTACATCCAGGTCAGCTTGTCGACCACGCCGAGCGACAGGTTGATCGGGATCGACAGGTACAGGACGGCCCGCAGGACGTCCCCGACGATCATGTTGAGCCGCCGGTCGAACCGGTCGGCGATGGCCCCGGCCAGCGGGCCGAGGACCAGTGCCGGGAACAGGGAGGTCAGCCACACGCCGCTGACCGCTGTGGCCTGCACAGCCGTGCTGCGGTGGTTGGAAAGGTCGAACGCCAGCGCGGTCAGCGCGAGCAGGCTCAGCCAGTCCCCCAGGCTGGACAGGGACAGCGCGACCCACAGCCTCCGGAAAGGCCTGATCGACAGCGCGCCTGCCCGGCTGCTATGCAAAGGGGAAGTCAAACTCACGGCGATAGGGTATCGGCAGTTCCGCCCGGGGTCCTGTCGCAGGCCAGGATGCCTGGCCTACCAGGCACTATTGTCTCCCGGATCGGCTAAGACTGTCACGTGCTCGGGCCAGACGCGCCAGCGTTCTTTGATTCCGAACGCTTTGCCGGTGCCTTCCGTGGCCGTGCGCTGCTCGCCTTGGGCGACGAAGCCTTGGACCCGCCCGAACGGGCCCGGGATCCGCCCGCCCGCCGTGGCGCCGGAGCCGCGGCCCGCCGCTCGGCCAGCAGCTCGACCGCGCGCTGCAGCGTGATCGACTCGGGGGCGTCGCCCTTGCGCAGCGAGGCGTTCGTCTCGCCGTCGGTGACGTACGGGCCGAACCTGCCCTCGCGCAGAACTATCGGCTTGCCGCTTTCGGTGTCGTCACCGAGCTCGCGCAGCGGCGGCGCCGCGGCCGCGCGGCCAGCCCGCCCGCGCGGCTTAGGCTGCGCGAACAGCTCTTTCGCCTGGTCCAGAGTGACCGTGAACATCTGCTCCTCGGACTCAAGCGAACGGCTGTCTGAGCCTTTCTTCAGGTATGGCCCGTAACGCCCGTTCTGCGCGGTGACAGTCTCGCCGTCGATCTCGCCCAGCGTCCGCGGCAATGACAGCAGCCGCAGCGCGTCGTCCAGGGTCACGCTGTCCAGGTCCATGGTCTTCAGCAGCGAGGCGGTGCGCGGTTTCGCCGACGCGGGGGCGTCGTCCTCGGCCAGTTCGGTCACGTACGGGCCGAACCGGCCCGCCTTGGCCACGATCGTCCGGCCCGAATCCGGGTCGGTGCCCAGGATCTTGTCGCCGCTGGGCCGGTCCAGCAGCTCTTCGGCGAACTCCGGGGTCAGCTCGTCGGGCGCTGTGCCCTCGGGGACGTTGGCCCGCTGGCCATCGCGTTCAAGGTACGGGCCGTACCGGCCGACCCGGATGACGATGTCGGTGCCAGCGAGCGGGAACGAGCTGACCGCGCGCGCATCGATGTCGCTCAGGTCGCTGACGAGTTCTTTGAGCCCTTCCTCGCCGTCCGAGCCGAAGTAGAACCGGCGCAGCCAGGGCACGCGCGCGGCCTCGCCGCGGGCGATCTCGTCGAGTGCCTCTTCCATCTGGGCGGTGAAGTCGTAGTCGATCAGGCGCTCGAAGTGCTGTTCCAGCAGCGTGACCACGGCGAACGCGACGAACGATGGGACCAGCGCCGTGCCCTTCTTGAACACGTAGCCGCGGTCCAGGATCGTCCCGATGATCGAGGCGTAGGTGGACGGGCGGCCGATCGCCCGGTCCTCCAGCTCCTTGATCAGCGACGCCTCGGTGTAGCGGGCCGGCGGGCGGGTGACGTGCTCGGCCGGGGTGAGGCTCTCGGTGGCCAGCGGCTCGGTCTCGGTGAGCGGCGGCAGCCGCCGCTGGTTGTCGTCCAGCTCGGCGTCGGGGTCGTCCGAGCCCTCGACGTAGGCCTTCAGGAACCCGTAGAAGCTGATGACCTTGCCTGACGCGCCGAACTCGGCGTCCTCACCGGAGCTGGAGCGGCCCGCCACCCGGACGGTGACCGACTCGCCGGTGGCGTCCTTCATCTGCGACGCCACGGTGCGCTTCCACACCAGGTCGTACAGGCGCAGGTCGTCGCCCTTCAGCCCGGTGGCAGCGGGGGTGCGGAAGCTGTCGCCGGCTGGCCGGATCGCCTCGTGGGCCTCCTGCGCGCTCTTGACCTTGCTGGTGTAGAGGCGGGGGCTGTCCGGCACGTAGTCAGCGCCGTACAGCTCGCGGGCCTGGGCCCGGGCCGCGCTGATCGCGGTCTGGGACAGCGTCGTGGAGTCTGTCCGCATATAGGTGATGTAGCCGTTCTCGTACAGCCGCTGCGCGACCGACATCGCGTACTTGGCCGAGAACCCGAGCTTGCGCGACGCCTCCTGCTGCAGGGTCGTGGTACGGAACGGTGCGTACGGGGACCGCCGGTACGGCTTGCGCTCGACCGACCGCACCGAGAAATCCGTGCTCGCCAGCCGGTCGGCCAGCGCGGCTGCCGCCTCGCCGTCCAAATGCAGGACCTGAGCCCCGTTGCCAGCGGCGTCCGCGCCCCGAAGCTCGCCGGTCGAGGTGAAGTCGCGGCCCTGCGCCACCCGGCGGCCGTCTACTGACACCAGGGTGGCCGGGAACGACGCGACGTCAGCAGGAGTCTCGTTCTGAATGCCGATCTTGGCGAAGATCGCTTCCAGGTCCCAGTACCTCGCGGCGCGGAACGCGATCCGCTCCCGCTCCCGGTCGACGACGAGCCGCACGGCCACGGACTGCACCCGGCCCGCCGACAGCTGTGGCATGACCTTCTTCCACAGCACCGGCGAGACCTCGTAGCCGTACAGCCGGTCGAGCACGCGCCGGGTCTGGTAGGCCTCCACCAGGCCCTCGTCCATGTCCCGGGGATGCGCGACGGCCGCGGCGATCGCCTGCGGTGTGATCTCGTGGAAGACCATGCGGTGCGTCGGGACCTTGGGCTTGAGCTCCTCGCGCAGGTGCCAGGCGATAGCTTCGCCCTCGCGGTCCTCATCAGTCGCGAGCAGCAGTTCGTCGGCGTCCTTGAGCAGCTGCTTGAGCTTGGAGACCTGCTGCTTCTTGTCCGAGTTGACCACGTACAGCGGAGCGAAGTCAGCGTCCACGTTCACGCCGAGCCGCGCCCACGCCTCCCCGCGGTACTTGGCCGGTATCTCGGCCGCGTTGTCGGGCATGTCCCTGATGTGGCCGATGCTGGACTCGACCACGTAGTCAGGGCCGAGATAGCCGGCGATCGTTCGCGCCTTGGCTGGCGACTCGACAATGACAAGGTGCCGGCCGCGTCCCCGCGAGCCGTTAGTCGACGCGGCACCGGCCGCGCCGTTCTCGGGCTGGCCGTTTGCCGGCTCCTTGCCCTTGGCCGCGGCACCCTTGCTGGCCGCGCCCGTCCGTCCTGCCACTCTTCACCCTCACATCCCGCGGAACCGCAGAGGCTAGCGCGGACGCCTGGAGGCTACCGCAGCCAGCCCTAACCGACCCCGATCGTACATACGAGTTCGCTGCTTCGTCCCGATGCTGCAACCAGCCGGCGGCAGCCTAGTGTTCCCGCGAAGCCGTTCGCATCCCCGCCGGACCGCCTGGCGCATCTCGCCAATATGCCGCAACTCGCCGACACTTTGGGTGGGCCACAGCCGACGGCATCTCCCCAGTGTGCCCACCGCAGGCCAGGTAACGCTCTGTTTCGCGGATGGCCGGGACAGGCGAAGGCGGACGACTTTCCCCCAAGGTGCCCGCGACCGGGCATGTAACGTTCGCTGCCCCGCCCGCGCACGACGCTCTCCGGCGGCCCGCGCGACCTTCTCCAGCAATCTGACGGAAGCGTCTGGTCAAGGTTGCTTGAATCACGCCGGCGATCGCGCACAATGAAGGTGATGGTGCAGTACTCCTATCTCGTCCTCTACATTCCTCGCGGGACCACGAGGGATGCCGCCAGGCGGATGCTCGCTGACCACGCCGAATACGGGCAGTGGGAACTTGCCCGGCTGCGGCTGAACCCCGACGGGAGCAGGAAAGCCACGCTGCGGCGGCAGATCATCCGCCCAGTCCGGACCTGGCCGGGCAGCGCGCTCCCGCGCGTCGGGTCGTAGGCTCACCTGGCATTCGTCGGACGCGTCAGCCGTGGTTGCTGTCTGCCAGCGACCGGGTAGTGAACAGGCCGGTCATCTTGCCGCTCAGGCTGGGCGCGGGCGCGGCGTGCCGGGGCGCGTGCCGGCCTCCCGGCGGCTTCTGCTGGCCAGCCGGTGCGCCGAACGTGGGGTCCCCGAGCGGATGAGCGGCTCGGTGGGACCCAGATCGCGGGTTCGCGTCGCCGGACCCGATGCTTTCGAGGCTGCCCGGCGAGCGGGCTTCGCCCGGCGAGCGGGCTTCGCCCGGCGGCGCCGGCTCGGCGCTGGCACGCGAACCGGGGTCAGCTGGCAGGCCCCAGTGCTGCTGGACCGCGTTCACGTTCCCGAGGGTAGGGCGGTCGCTGGACAGCCGCCTGTGCTCCGCGAGCGCGGATCCTAACTGGCTCGTCTGATCCGGTCCGGGTCGCACGCTGGCCGCGTAGCGCCTGGGTTCTCTGGCCGCTGGTACAGGTGGCCGCCAGGTCCAGGTTTCCGGCCGGGGCTTGGGCGGGGTTTCATCACGCGCGGGCGCGTCCCGCCTGTGCATGCGCCACGGCGTGGCCAGCGCGAAGAAGCAAGCGCCGGCCACAAGGATGCCGGCCGCGAATCCGTCCATGGAGCCGGTCCCGACCACGGGGAGCACTCCGATCAGGTGGTTCATCTATCGCTCCTCGTATCGGAACGGGCAGCCACGGCCTGGGCGCGCTCCGCGGCGGCGCCCCCGGCCGTGACCGCCGGAGCGGGAAATAACCCGCGGCCGTCGACGAGGATCAAGCAACCGAGGTGCCAGACGCATGCGGCGCGCCTTCTGGTCCCTGGATCGCCGACTGCGGGCCATGTGGGGCGCCTTGGGCGCTGGCCCTGTTCCGGCGACACAGGCGATCCTCCTCGTCGGTTCCGGCAGAACGTGACCGCTAGCCGGGGAGCAGGTGGAAGGGGGGCACCCCGGCTAGCTGTCTCGTTCAGTAACCATAGCACTACGATGTGTAACTCAACGGGAATTGGCGAAACGGGCCCCGCATCCTGATAGCGCAGGAGCGATGGCTAGCAGAGATCGAGGAACCGGTCCAGGACGCGGACACCGAACTGGAGCGCGTCGACCGGGACTCGCTCGTCTACGCCGTGGAACATGCCGAAGAAATCGAGCTCGTCCGGCAGCCGCAGCGGCGTGAAGCCCAGGCACCTGATGCCCAGGCGGCTGAACGACTTCGCATCCGTCCCGGCGGAGAAGCAGTACGGGACGACCCGCCCCTCGGGATCTTCGGCGGCCAGGGCCGCGGTCATCGCTGCCGCCAGCTCGCCCTCGAAGGGCGTCTCGACCGCGATGTCATGGTGGATGAACTCGCGCTGTACACCCGGCCCGAGCAGGCCGTCCAGCGTGGCCAGGAACTCATCCTCGCTGCCGGGCAGGAACCTGCCGTCGACCTGAGCTTCCGCGGTCTGGGGCACGACGTTGACCTTGTTTCCCGCCGTCAGCACTGTCGGGTTCACGGTATTGGCGAGGGTTGCGCCGACCATCCGGGCGATCGGCCCGATCTTCGTGATCAGCCCGCTGTAGTCGTTCTGTGTTATCTCAAGACCGAGCGCATCGGCGGCCTCGTCGAGGAACACCTGCACCGGCGGGCTGAGGCGCAGTGGCCAGTCGTACCGCCCGATCCGGGCCACCGCTTCGGCGATCTGCGTGACCGCGTTGTCGCGCTGCACCATCGAGCCGTGCCCCGCTGTCCCGCGGGCGGTCAGCCGGAGCCAGGAGATGCCCTTCTCGGCCGCCTGGATCAGGTACAGGCGGCGGCCGCCGATCGTCGCGCTGAACCCGCCGACCTCGCCGATCGCCTCGGTGACGCCCTCGAACAGCTCGGGGTGGTTGTCCACCAGCCAGCGGGCGCCCCATTTGCCGCCCGCCTCCTCGTCGGCGACGAACGCCAGCACCACGTCGCGCGGCGGCCGGCGGCCCTCCCGCAGCCGCTGCCGGACCACGGCGAGCACCATCGCGTCCATGTCCTTCATGTCGACCGCGCCGCGGCCCCAGACGCATCCGTCCTCGACCGCCCCGGAGAACGGGTGGACCCGCCAGTCCGACGGGTCCGCCGGAACGACATCGAGGTGACAGTGGATGAGCAGGCCCGGTCGGGAGGAGTCCTCACCCTCGATTCTGGCGATCACGCTGGTGCGCTTAGCGTGCGACTCGAGCACGATCGGCTCCAGGCCGACGCCGGTGAGCAGCTCGGCAACGTACTCGGCTGCGGCGCGTTCGCCCGGTCCCGAGTGGTCGCCCGTGTTCGTACTGTCGATCCTGATCAGGTCGCTGGCGATGCCGACGACCTCGTCCTCAGCGCCCGGTGTAGTCTGCGTCATCCCGACATCGTCGCACTCCGGGTGGTGCCGGTGGTTGCGGGCGCTGGCCTGGTCGGGGCCGACGGTAACCTGGTGATCGCCTGGGCTCGGCGGGTATGGTTCGGTCGTCGGCAAGGTTCTTCGCCGTGCTTCGCCCCAACCAGCCGGGTTTGCTATCGTGATGCGGCTAGCCCGGCGTCAGCCGGGCCAAGCACTCGTCCGGGTGGCGGAATAGGCAGACGCGCTAGCTTGAGGTGCTAGTGCCCCAAAAGGGCATGGGGGTTCAAGTCCCCCCTCGGACACCCAAACCGGGGAAATTTCCCCTGAACCAGACACCGCTTGGACACGCCGGCGGGCCGCCGTCTCATGCTGGCCGCCCGCTGCCTGCCGGGCCGCCCCGGCCTGCCCTGGCGGGGAGGCGGCTATGACCGCCCCGCCTATCGCCCCCATCATCCCGCCGCCCGCTGGAGCGGGCGCCCGCGGGCATTCCAGGACAGGCGCGGCCCGCCGCCTGCCTGCTGCTGTTGTGCCTGTGGTCCCGGCGGTTCCGGCTGAGGTGGTTTATGGGTTCGGCCGGATCGACGCGTCGGGCCGGGTTGCCGACCGCGCCATCATCGGCGTGCTGGGCTGGCGGCCTGGTGACCGGCTGGCCCTTGCCGCTGATGCTGGCGTGGTCATCGCCCGACGCGACCCGGGCGGCATGGTCACCATGCCGACCAGACCGTATCTCGTGATCCCGGCAACGCTGCGCCGCCGCTGCGGGCTGTCCGCAGGTGACCGGGTGCTGCTGGCGGTGTTCCCGGCCCAGGACACGCTCGCGGCCTACTCATTCGCGGTGGTGCACCAGGCGCTGCGAGCGCACACCTCTGTCCCTGGCAGCCAAGGGAGGCAGCTATGACCGCAGTCAACCCGGAGGCCTCCCAGCGGGCTGTGGTGGAGGCAGCACTCGTAGTGCTGGAGCAGATGGGCCTGTCCCCCGCGGACCTGGCCGCTGTCCCGCAAGCCCGCAAGCCAGTGCCGACCTTCGCCCAGTACGTTCCGGTGGTGTCGGCAGCTGTCAGCGCCGGCACCCGCCGGGCCTACGGCTCGTACTGGAACCGGATCACCGAGCAGTGGGGCGACCGCCGCCTGGATGAGCCCACCCCGTCGGAGATCCGGCAGCTCATGGCTTACGTCAAGACCCATGTCGTGGCACGCCGCAACGCCCGGGGCGGGCGCAGCGCACAGGAGCACCTGGTAGCCGCGCTGCGCTGCCTATACCAGCGCGCCGTCGACGACGGGCTGATCGCCGAAGCCGACAACCCGGCGCGGAAGGTCGCCAAGCCACGCCGGCTGCCCTCCACCCGGCGGGCCGTCCCCGACACCCGGCTGGCGCAGATCAACCAGGTCGCCGCGGCCACTGGCGATGATCCCGGCCTGGACGCGCTGCTGCTCCGGCTGCACACCGAAACCGCCTGCCGCCGCGGCGGCGCCCTCGCCCTCCGCGCGGCCGATCTGGACCCCGACCAGTGCCTGATCCTGCTGCGGGAGAAAGGCGAGACGGTCCGCTGGCAGCCGGTCTCCCCCACCCTGATGCGCCACCTCATCCAGCACAGCCGCGAACGGCACGCCCCGCCCGGCGGGCAGCTGCTGCGGTATGCCAGCGGGCGGCCGATCACCTCCCGCCGGTATGACCACCTGTGGACCCGCCTGGGCAGGCACCTGCCCTGGGTGGCCACCCAGCAGATCAGCATGCACTGGATCCGCCACACGACCTTGACCTGGGTCGAACGGAACTTCGGCTACGCCGTCGCCTGCGCCTACGCCGGCCACACCGACAGCGGCAGCGACACCGGCGCCACATCGACCTACGTCCGCGCCAGCCTCTCCGAAGTCGCCGCCGCCCTGGCCGCGCTGACCGGCGAACCCCACCCCCTAGCCACCACGGAAGGATGGTGACCGGTCATGACTGCCGTCACCGTCAGCGCACCTCCCACCGCCGGACCAGGCCTGCGCGGTCCGGTCCCAGCGCGGACCACCGGACCAGCCGACGCGGACCGGTCCCCCGTCACGGTCCGGCCAGGCAGGACCATGCGGTCCTGGCCGCTGCTGGTCCTCGCCGCCCCAGCCGCCGCCGAGGTTTGGTCCGGCTGGGTCGGCATCGCCCAGAAGACCGGGTTCGGGCTGGTCTCCCCGCTCCCGGGGATATGGCCCTCCCTGCACCTGGACACCAGCATCACCCTCCCCGTCGGCGTCGAGGCCTACGCCGCCTACGCCCTGCGCGCCTGGCTGGCCAGCGAGAATGGGATCAGCGCCCGAACCCGCCGGTTCGCCAAATGGTCCGCCATCTTCTCCTTCACCCTCGGCATGGCCGGGCAAGTCGCCTACCACCTGCTCGCCCAGGCTGGCGCGGCCCAGGCACCATGGCCCATCACCACGGTCGTGTCCTGCCTGCCGGTCCTGGTCCTGGCCATGGGGACCACCCTGGCCCACATGCTGCGCGCAGACGCCGCGTCGCATGCCCCGGACAGTCAGAACACGGGACCAGTTATGGCGTGGTCCGCGGATCAGCCCGCCCGGGACCGGCATGGACCAGAGCGGGTCCGGGCCGATGGCCCGGACAACGGATCCGGCCCCTCGGCTGTCATCAGGAACGATTCGCTTGGGCGGCCCGGCGGGGATGCGCGGACCACGGCACCAGAACGTTGGAGCGCGGAGCGGCAGATGGGTCAGGCTCGCCTAATCGCCCGCAGGCTCACCGCAGCCGGGAAGCCCGTATCACGGCGAGCGTTGCGCTGCGCCGGCATCAGGGGTTCCAACGAATCGCTGAACGCGCTGGCCCGCAAGGTCAGTGCTGAAATAGCAGATGGTAGAGAGGATCTTCCCTAGACGGCTGAGGCCTGGCAGCGCGGTTATTCGCTGCCGGGCCAGATCCGTCGATGGCGACTGACGCCGATCCGGTAGCCCCTTCCTGGCCTACGCGCAGCGCCCGGCAGTCCTCTGGTACGCTTTCATTGAGTCAATGAAAGCGTTAGGAGGTTGGATGACGAACCCAACTATTCAGTTCGCGGACGCTCGCACTGGTGTACGCGAGGTCGAGATCGTGGTGAACAAGCGCCTGGTGCGGGTTCCAGTGCGTACGACCGGGGCAGCGATCAAGGCAGCGGCCGAAGTGCCGGGCGACGACCAGCTATTCCGGGTGGAAGGGGCTAAGGAGATTCCGGTGGGGGACAACGATCAGATCGAGGTCCACGACGGAGAGCGGTTTGTGGCAACGCCGCCGATTGAGCCGGCCTGATGCATCCCGTGCTCCGGGCCGCCCTCGAGGAGGCGGCTGAGGCATTCGGCCCGGACAAGGTCGCCTTCACCGAGATGCCGAACGGCTCGGTGAAGGCGACCATCTCGGGTGTGGAGATTGGCGAGGGCTGGGTACCGCAGACGGTCGGCATCACGACGACGTTGCTGGTCACTTTCCCATCGCCACCGCCCTACCCGTTCTATCTGCCCGCTGGCCTGCGCCGGGCCGACGGAAGCACGGTCCCCAACATGAGGGCGGCCATGATCGACGGCGCGGCCGTGACCCAGCTGTCCGTCCGCCCGCAGGGAGGCCGGGCAGAAAGCTCGTTCCCCGCGCTTATCCGCGGGGTTGCGTCCTGGCTGCGGGACTTCTGATGGCCTGGGCGGTGTCAATGACGGCGGCCGACTACGCCGCTTTGACCGCTCACCTTCATCGCGGCGATGGGGACGAACACGCCGCGTTCTGTTACGTCGGCGTGACGCTGCGGCAGAGCGGAGGGCGCCTGCTGGTGCGGCGGGTCGTCCCGGTACGCGAAGAAGAGTTCCCTCTCAGCTCCAGCGGTGGTTACCGGAGCATTACTCCCCGTGCCGTGGCTCGCGCCGCGATCGAGTGCGATGCCGAAGGGCTGTGCCTCATGTGGGTGCACAACCATCCGGGGTCCACCGCGTCCGTCGGACTGAGCAAGCAGGATCGTCGTACCGCGGCGCGGGTCCATCCGCTCCTCGCCGACCTGACCGACCGTCGGCCCGTAGCCGCGGTTGTCCTCGGCACGAGCAGCGCGGCAGGAGAGGTCTGGACGCCCGCTCGCACGGAACCCGTAGACGGTGTCCGCATAATCGGCTCGCCAATTCTCGAACTCCACCCCGGGCCGTTGCCAGGCACGGCCTGTGATGAGCGGTTCGCTCGGCAGGTCCTCCTTTTCGGTGAAACGGGCCAGCGGCGGCTGCGCGAGCTGACGGTGGCGATCGTCGGCCTGGGAGGTGGCGGTTCGCTGATCGCGCAGACCCTCGCCTGCCTTGGGGTAGGGACGATCATCCTTATCGACCACGACGTAATCAAGCGGCTCAACTTGTCCCGGATCGCCGGGGCGACGCCAGCGGATATCGGCAGACTGAAAGTCGATGTGGCCGCCCGGCTGATACACAGCATCGACCCAGCCATAATCGTCGAGCCGATAAGCGGCGACGTGACCTACACCGAAGACGCACGTGTGATCACTGCGGCGGACGTGGTGTTCCTCGCGACCGACACTGCATTCGCCCGGCACGCGGTAAACCTCGCCTGCCACCAGTATCTGATCCCTTTCTTCCAGGTGGGCGCCAAGGTCAGCACAAGCCCGGACAGTGGGAAGGTCACCCAGATCCACATCGCGAACCGGCCATTCCTTTTTACGAGCGGATGCATGCACTGTGCCGGAATCATCCCACTGGACAAGCTCCAGCGCGAACAGCAGGACGAGGAGACCAATCAGATACAGGATTACCTCGGAGTAGCCGGCCGCCACATCGAGGACCCCTCCGTAATCACCCTCAACTCGATCGCGACCTCGCTGGCCACCACGGATTTCTTGTTCACCGTTACCGGTCTCGCCCAGGATCCGTACCCGGACGCCCTCGTCACCTATCCGCTGGAGCGCGCCATGAGATCACGCCCAGCTCCAGCCGTTACTGGCTGCCTATACTGCGATCCTGTACTGGCGCTGTCGGCACGCGCCAGGGGGGACCTGTGGGCGTTGCAGCTGCGCCCGGGGCACAGCCCGGACTTCAGCCGACGGCCTGTTCCCGTGCCCCACAGTGGCTTGGTGAGGAGGATCCGGCGGCGCCTGAGCTGCCCCATCAGTTGATGAGCGCCCATGTCAGACCCGGGATCATCGCTGGTGTGCGTATCCGCCTCGCCGGCAGCCAGCCCTTGCATTCACCGGCACTCGGCCAGATGCTGGCCGGGCACCCCGGCGTGGTCTTCGACGCAGGCGACATGAGCTTCGCAAGCCCTCTGGATCTGGCCGGGATCACGGCATGGGCGGCCCGGCTGCGTCACGAAGGCACCCGCGTTTGGTTTGTGCTCCCAGATCACAGCGACGTATGCCGGTACCTCGTCCGGATGGACCTCATTGAGCATCTGGATCAGGCAGGTGCCACAGTCCGTGGTCCCGCGCCGGCGGTGCGCCGGGCAGACCGTACCGACGTGCTGCTCGAGCTCCGCCGAATATGCGGCCCAGCCGATGCTGAGCGTTTCGCCGTCGACGTCTACCAGCTCGCGCAGCGGCATACGTCTGACAATTCGGCTGCGGCAGGCGCCAAGATGGTCGGTGAGTTGCTCGACAACGCGATTACGCACGCAGCGAGCCCGGTTGGGGTTTACGCTGCCGCCCAGGTGCACCAGCGTGGTGGAGACCTGGAACTTGCTGTCGCTGACGCGGGCATCGGCATCCGTTCGCACCTGGCCCGCAACCCCAGTTTCAGGAACCTGAGCGCCGCCGAGGCATTGGGTGCGGCGCTGCGGCCGGGTGTAACCGGTACATCAGAGCGGCGCGGCAACGGCCTGCCCGATCTGCTAGGCACCGCCAGTGGCTTCGGCGGTCAGCTGCTGCTGCGTTCCGACGACGGCTATGCCCAGGTCCTGGCGGCCTCCTCCGATCGGAAGTTTGCCCCAGCTGGGCAGGTCCCCGGCACATGGGCGTGGGTTCACGTACGGCTACCGCTTCAACAGCGCCGCATGGTTTCATTGCCCCAATGAAAAGGCGGAGCGAAATGACGTTCTTCGAGGTAACTGGCCCGCTGGCTGCCACGAGGGCGCGCGGCTACGAGTACCGTCAGCAGCTTGAACGGCTTCTCGCCGCTGTCCCTGCCGATGAGGTCGTCGTGGTCTCATTCCAGGCCGTGAAGGCGATGACCGGATCGTTCACCGATGAGTTCCTCGGCAAGCTTCTCGTAGCCCGGGCCGCCGGATTGACAGGCGGCGCACCAATCATCGTCACCGGGCTCACCGAGGAAACCGCTGAAGAGGTAGACCTGTGCCTGGAACGCCGCAAGACCGTCGTGGTCTGGTCCGACGGCGCAACGATCCGTCTCCTCGGCGGCGACGAGATGCTCAAACAGACCTTCACCGCAGGCGCGGTTCGGGAGAAATTCCGAGCCGGCGATCTGGTTGCAGACCTGCGAACTAGCCAGCAGAACATCAACAACCGGCTCAGGCGACTGCTTGAGGCCGGCGCTGTGCTCCGCGTTCGGCAAGACCCGGAAGGCGGCGGCCGGGAGTTCCTATACCGGGTGCCTACCCTGCCAACAGCCTGCCCGGGATAGCAGCTCAGACTCCTCGTGAGACATAACCTTGGGCGACATAGAGGTCGGTGAAAGGCAGTGCGAATCAGTTGATCTGGTGCCTGATGCCTGCCCAGCGGTATTGCGACCGGTGGACACGAGTCACATATTTCGGTCCGCTTTCTGGAACCCGGGAAGTGAGCTTGTGACCGCCCAGCACCGGCCGGACGTCGCTTGGCGAGCGCTGCTCGCTCCGCCCACGCAGAGTGATGCGCTCGTTGTTCGGCGGCTTGTTGGCCGCTTCACGACCGTCGAGCGGAATCGTACCGATCTCAGTGTCTTGGCCGGACCTCGCCGCCGGGACGAGCCTGGGTATCGGTGGTTTCCCTACAAGGAAGCTTTCTCGCCTGGCCTGGTTCGAACGGTTCTTGATCACTGGTCTGGGACAGAGGGGCTGTTCCTCGACATGTTTGCTGGTAGTGCAACCTCGCTGCTGGTGGCCGCCGAGCGAGGCCTGGATGCGGTCGGTGTCGAGTTGCTGCCCTATGCCCAGTGGGCGGCCAACGCTGTGGTGCGGTCGCACACGGCTGACATCATGATTTTCCGCAGGGCCCTCGATGCGGCGGCTAACGCAGCGCGTTCACCCGCTAGCACGGGGCTGCCCAAGCTGCCGGTTCCTGCCGCGTCGTGGGCAGTGTCCGGCGAGGTCAATGACGCTCTGCTCGCGTTGCGTGAGGCACTTCCTGCGCGTGGCAGCGGCGTCGAAGCCGATCTCGCGCATCTTGCGCTTGTGTCGGTTGTAGACGGCGTGAGCATGGCTGTGAAAGATGGAACGAGCCTTCGGCACAGGGATCGAGAGCGTAAGGGTCGCTCAACCCGGCCAGGCCGCAAGGGTCAGCAGGTCACGGCGGCCGCAGTTATCGACGCATTCGCAGCAGCGGGCAACATGATCGCGGAGGATCTGGCAAAAATGCCGAGCGGGACTGAGGCCCGGGTGCTCTTGGGGGACGCGCGAGGCCTGCCGATTGGTGATGCGATCGCCGGCAGTGCTGTCTTCAGCCCCCCGTACCCAAATAGGTATGACTATTCGGCGGTCTACCAGCTGGAGTTGGCTGCCGGCGGCTTCGTGCGAGAGTCAGCAGACCTGAGGCGGATACGGAAGTCGCTGCTGCGCTCGCACCTGGAAGCGCCGCCGCCTCATTCGTTGCTGCTGGATGACCCTGCAGTGCTCGCGGTGTTGCGGGTGGCAGCTGCGGCAGCGGAGGGTGGGCCGGGAGAGCGGGGCAGGACGCTGCGCATGCTGGTCGGATACTTCGATGACATGTGCCATGTCTTCGCAGAGCTGGCCAGGGTTCTGAGGCCGGGTGCTCCTGCAGCATGCGTGGTCGCGACGCAGACCTTCTTCGGCTACCCAGTTCCGACTGATGTGATGCTCGCCTCCATCGCGCAGCGTGCGGGGCTGATGGTGGAGGAGTTGTGGGTACTAAGGCACAAGCGGGTAGCGGTGCAGCAGCGAGCGCGCGGTGGTGTCACGAGCACCGGAGGACGGGAGAGTGTGCTGCTGATGCGCCGCCCCTAGGAATGCGCGGCTTGCCGGGCGGTGAACAAGAATCCTTCCGCGATGTCCTGGGGGCCTCCGCCGACCAGATAGCCACGGTCCAAGCCGGTATTGAATCGCTCGCAGCCGAACGCGACGGCGAGGCATTTGTGGCATCCGCCGCGCTCGGACAGGCACACCGGGTCGTGGACGCACGACCAAGAGCTCTCGGCGGCGGATTCCAGCCATCTCTGCAGGTGCTGCTCGGCTAGCGCCGTTAGGCCGCCAAGGTTGAAGCTGGTGTACTTCGCCACGTAGAGCAGCGTGCTGGCCTGCGGCTCAAGAAGATACTCGGCGACCGAGTTGGACGAGTAGCTGGAGTGGTGGGCCAGGGCGTGCATGAGCAGGTGACTGTAGGCGTGCGTCACCCGCCGGATGGCGATGGCTACCGAGGACTGCACTGGGGCATACATCTGGTCCAACAACCAAACGCTGGCCTGCTGGCCGTTCGTGGTCGCCGGAGGCACGGTCGCCCAGCCGTTGGCGGAGCACCAGCGCCACAGCAGCATGGGGTCGAGCTCGACAAGCAGTCCTTCGGTGCGTGCCTCGACAGTGATCAGAGGGAGCTTGTCGTTATCGCCATGCGGCAGAGGCGCAAGTTTCGCCCTCGCCGGAGTCCTGTACTCGCGGGTGTAGCCGTACCCTATGAGCGCGACAGGGAAGTCGCGCACGATGCTGATCCGGGCGATGCCTTCCCGGGCGGCACTGCTGAGCCCGTCGTCAATTCGTCTGGCGAGTGCCGTGTGCCCAGCCTGGCGCATACGATCGCCGATGCCGGACAAATTGTCGACAGCGCATTCGGCAAACAGGAATGCGCGTTCCATAACGCGCCGGTCCAGGCGAGCGATGTCCAGCGTGGCCGGGTTGAGAAGCCGCTCAGTCGCCTCGAGCGCCGGCTCATCACCCCGGCTGCCTTGCACGGCGCGAGAGAGGTCGGCCAGCAGATGCTCCGGCATGTCGGGGTACTGCTCGCGGAGCAGCCGGAGGGCTTCGGTCCCGCGCTCGTCGGTGACGTGGCGCCGTCCGCGGGCTTCGTCCGCAAGGCCCGCGAGCTCGGTGATCGTCCCGGCGTAGTGTCCTAGCGCGTAGTGCACCCCCTTCGGTGAGCGCATCGCGCCGGTCAACCGAGGCCCGCCGACTGACACCATCGTCAGGTGGTGGCCGAAGAACGCGCGTGTGTCGCGGGCCGTCACCGGGGTGCGTGAGAGCTCGCTCCGCCCACCCCCGCCGCGCCATTCGAGCTTGCATGCGCACCCGCGAAACTCGACCTTCAGCGGCCGACGGCAAATCAGGCATCGGAATCCTGCCGTGTAGAACGATGCCGAGTCCTCGAACCCTACTGGGCCGTGGGGATGATCCTCGCATGCGGGAATCAGTAGCTCTTTGAGGTCACCGCAAGCGTGGACCTGAAAGTACGGCAACTGCTGGTATTTCCCCATCCGGCAAAAGGCACATTGCTGCCTTCTTGGGAGATCTGCTACCCGGGCGACGCGAAGCACGTGGCCACACCGCTCAGCACTGCAGAACAACGTCGCCGGCCACACATCGAAATCCACGTAACTGGGGGTGATGAGGCGGAACTCGTCCTCATGGTCGGTGACTGCTGGCGGGAATCCAGCATGCACGCCGCCTTCTAGGCCCCATATCCTGAGAGCGTGATCGAGGGCCTCCAGCACTTGGCCGAGCGTGATGTCGTCGGGCGCGCGACCGCCGATACTGCGGGTGACGCAATACACCCCGTAGGCCTCATGCTCGAATACCTGCCCAGGCAGGTGCGAGTATTCGACGGTGACGCGAGAGCGCTCCACGGTCAATCCTCCTCGTCCGCGATGGAGTAGTCGGTCTCGTCGTCGTCATAGCGATCTGCGCCGAGGAATGTGAACCGCCGGCTGGCGGCGTAGCTGGCCGTCCCGAACTCGGCGCTTGCGTCTACGTCACGGAGACTTCGGGGCGGCCGGGGCCGCATGGACTTGGTGAGAAGGAACTCGTGGGCTGCATCGACGCTTGCCAGGATGCTGTCGACCTGCCGGTCGACAGCAGTAGAAAACAGACGTGCCACATCGGGGTCGAGGACGCTGGCGCCAAGCCCGTACGCGGCCCGCACATCGTCCCGGATGGCCTGTATCGGATCCGGTCCGGCCCCAGCGATGGCGGCGCCCCCCATGCGGGTTAGCAGTCGGCGGGTCAGGTCGGCGCGGGACAGGTCGGCTGGGACGCTGCATCCCAGAGCGGCTGCCAGGAGCGCGGGGTCGCGAGCCCACTGCTGGGTCAGGATCGCGGCGATCAGGCCGCTGGCGGTCTTGCGCGGACCATGGGTGCTGAACCTGTTGAGGGCGACCGGCTCGACTAGGACATTGACGTAGCGGTGCTGGGCGTCGAAGAAATGGAAAACGCTGAGGTCACGGGCAAAGTACCGGGAGAGCCCGGTGAATACGATTCCGACGCTGGTGCGGCCAGCGCGGCTGGTTGCCTGGACGTAATAAGCGACCGTGCTGGGCATGCCCAGCACGAACATGATGTTCAGCCGGGCTAGGTCGATGCCGTGGCTTATCAAGCTAGTCCCTGAGATCGAGGCGAGGCGGTTCTGCGGGGTATCGATGAGTGACTCGCGGCCTACGCGGCGGATCACGTCACTGATCTCCGTCAGTGGTGTCTGGCCGTTCAGTCGCACCGACTCGAACGG
>Ga0335074_10002907_pt1 | contig 23373 bp, 19 predicted proteins | sample Lox_Sample_23_FD_206715 | JGI IMG/M metagenome (GOLD analysis project Ga0335074, IMG submission 206715) | Soil microbial communities from Loxahatchee National Wildlife Refuge, Florida, United States - Lox_Sample_2.3 | ecosystem: Environmental > Terrestrial > Soil > Wetlands | place: USA...
ATTTCTGCCTGAAGCAGTGGGGCTGGGCATCCACCGCTGTGCACTGGGAAAAGCACTGGTCCAACGCAGTCTCAGAAGCTGATTTGGCCTGGCTTGTGACGACTGCGAAATGCACGTCTATCCGGCTGCCGATCGGGTATTGGACTTTGGGAGAAGCGTTTTGTGCGGGTACGCCGTTCGAAGGCGCTATTGGGGAGCTGTATCGAGGTGCTTGGGGGCAGGTTAAGGCGTTGGTGGGGAGGGCGAGGGAATGGGGGTTGGGAGTGTTGATTGATTTTCATGCGCTGCCCGGGGGAGCGAATGGGGATGCGCATTCGGGGACTGGGAGTGGGAAAGCGGAGCTTTGGGGGAATAGAGGGTATAGGGAACTTGCGCTGAGATGTATTAGGTTCATGGTGAGTGAGATTAGAGAGATGGAGGGCGTGATAGGGCTTCAGGTTGTGAATGAGGCGGTTTGGGATGCGAAGGGCTTGTATGCGTGGTATGAAGAGGTGTTGAGGATCATTGGGGAGATTGATGGTTCTATTCCGGTGTACATCAGTGACGCGTGGGACCTAGAAAGAGCTTTGAAGTGGTCGAACAGCAGAAGAGGGGTAAGAAATCCGATTATGGTGGATACGCATAAATACTACACATTTAGTGATAAAGACCGGAGCCAAACACCCGCAGAGATCATTAACCGCATACCGAATGAGCTGTTCCAGCTCGACGGCAAAGAAGGATCTATATCCGACCGCGGTGAGGCCCAAGTCATCATCGGAGAATATAGCTGTGTGCTAGATGGCAGAACCTGGGCTCGTGTCCGGCCTGAGGAGAAAGAAGGCTTCGTGAAGCAGTTTGGGCGGGTGCAAAGTTTGAAATGGCAGGAGAAAGCTGGAGGAGCGTATTTCTGGACGTTCAAGATGGATTGGATGGATGGCGGCGAGTGGGGTTTCGTTGAACAAGTCAAGAAAGAGAACATAATACCTCCTCCCTCTTTGTTACTATCGCGGGAAGAGGTGCAGGAGAGGGCTAGCAGGGCGCAACAGCAGCGAGGCGAACTGGCGAAGGATGCCAGGGTGAGCCACGAGGATTATTGGAATCGGACTTGCCCTGGGCAACATTTTGAACATGAGAGATATTCTCAGGGCTGGGAAGTTGGTTTTTCTGATGCGTTGTCCTTCTTCGTTATGAGGGCGGATGGGGGTTTAGGAGATAAGGCTGGAGAGGGAAGTGACCGAATCGGATGTCTAGAACTTTGGGCCAAGAAGCGACTGTTAGAGTCAGGAGAGGGAGGTGCTTTTGTTTGGGAGTGGGAACAAGGGTTCAGGGCCGGAGCGAAAGCTTTCAATAGGACCGTTGGGATATAAGCTCGGAATTTTTTCATTTTGATTTGATGTTAAAGGCTACCTTACATTGTACATGTATCACTATCATACCAAGACGGCTTCATCATTGGCCATGCTGTAAACTGCAGTGAAATTAGGCTGATGTAAGAACATGAAGGAGGGGTTTGTTGTTCAAATGAAAAGTTTTCAGCTGCCCCTGGAGAGATGGAGTTTTCACGTACAAAAGTGCATGACGCATGAAGTGGAAGGCAGACAAACTGCGAGGCTGAGAAAACAGCACCAAAATATATTCCGAACGCCTACTTTTGCGACGCGGGGGGATCTCAGCCCGAATTTTGTATGACTGTCTTAGAAAGTTGTAGAGCGTCCACTTTTCACATGCCGCTGAGAATTGTGGGTATTGACCTCACCGAGGCATTTCCAAAAGACTACTTTCTGTAAAGATTTTTCATCTAGTTCAGGCAGCAGCTAAAATTCCAATCCTAGACGAGTCTCAGATACTTACTAATAGTTCTTACACTGTAGCTGGGATATGGATCTCACTGACGAAGTATGACTAGCGTTTGTTGGTACTATATAGCGGAAGTGATATCAGCTTACCATTCCCCCTTTACTCCAAGTGAAACAAAGTGAGGCGTTCTTAATTTCATTACTGAGAGACATTATGCGGTGCTGGATCCAAGATTTATCAAGCGGGTATGTCCCACTTTGAGAACTTCTCCGGATAAACGTAAAGCGTATATGCTGTCGATAACTCCTCTATTGCCAAAACCTATTTCTCTCACAGCTCACCCCCCGAGATTTGCCGGACATCGGCATAAATAGGCCCAAAACCAGGCCAGCAATATTAATTTCGGAGGACTTGAGCTCCATCAAGAAAGGATATCTGCTTGAAATTTTTTTTTTAACCCCACTTATGAAATCCGACTGTGCTCAGCTATTTATAAATGGAACAACTGTATTCGTTTACACAGAAATAGATCGCTAAATAGGGAACATTCCAATATTAACATATTGTAATTCTATATTATTTTTTCTATCATCATACCGCGCCAAGCATGTTACAACAAGTACTAACTCCAACACATGCATCGTTATTTTTATCTTTCCAACCTTCTAAATATGCTCCAAAGTGACACACCCGCCAGCCTCTCTCGTAAAAATCAGTGAATCGTCGATTACATTATCCGAATTGTCCCATATCAAACAGGTTTTACCAGTTCTCCTTTCGTGCAACACCAATATCCCTTTTGTTAATAAATGCTGAATTCATATTTGTCAAGCCCAAACACCATTTCGTGTGACCTCCAAGTGATAGCTCATCAAGGTCCGAAGCTCGGAGGGTAGAGAGAGGTGTGAACGGATGGAATGAACGTAGATACCCGTTGAAGGGCAAGTCTGAGCCTCCACTAGTAAGGTTGAGAGCACGGGGCAAGTCCGGGAGAGAGCCTCAAACACATCCGGTTCCATGTGGCTTGATCATGTCTCATTCCTTTAACTTCGTCTCGTGATTGATCCTCGTCAGAAACGGACTTGGTTGAGCCTAGTCCCAGCTGCTTTCTTCCCGTCGATTCATGCTCCTAGCCGTCCTTGCCTTGCTCAAATTCCCTTTCCATCTCAAGTCACTCATGCCTCCCATCATCCCCCCTTGAACCTCTTAAGCTAGCTCAGCAGGGCTGCTTCTTTCTAGTAGCAGTCCTACCTCCAGTTTGATGGGTCACTGCAGCTTGCCGCACTGCAGCCTGAGCTGCAAGCGACGTTCCAGCCAATTCTGATAATTGTGGTGTAGATTAACAGGGATATTGTTAAACAAGGAGAGAGCCTTGCTGAAGTGAGTATTGAGTTGATATTGCAGTTCCAGTAAACCATAGAAAATAATACAAGAGTAGAATGCTTCGGTGAAATCCAACGATTTTTAAGGCCCCGAATACCTGGAGGAATCTACAGAATCATTGACGTGGTCCGATGGAGTCATCATCCTGTAGCTGCCAAACTTAGCAATGTAGGCACGAAAAGATCAAGGGACTCACTTTTGCCGGATACTCCCCATTTGGGCTTGAGAGACCGGAGGCCGGTTGACATTTAAGTATTGTACAGGAGTTGATGATCCCATTGGTGTAGACTGAGGGCTTCCGAAGTCTGATGACTCAGGTGAGCTTTTTGCATTATGGCGGACACTGGATGAAGTTACCATGGAGTAACGCTGAGTGGGAAAATAGGACATCATTAAATTTTCGTTATATTGAGTCGGGATGCCAGCTGATGTCAAGGATAATGTAGACATAGGTATCATCTCTGATGCCAGTGAAGCCGGGGGGCTGCCAGTGCCAGATATGGAGTCTATAGTGCTGGATATGGAAGGCGAATCTGGGTATGAATGATGTTGGAGATGAGTTGAAGGTACGGAATTTGGCATTTGGACAAGTTGGGAGTTGTTGGTTAGACCGTAGATCTGTGCCTTGAGAGCCTCGTTTTCTCTTCTTAATTCCGCATTTTGCAGTCGCAGCCGTTCGATCTCGCCAGATTGTTCGGATGTCCGTTCTTTTTGAGCTTGTTCCAAACTCTTCAGATGCTCCTTCCGTCTTCGGCCTGAGTGGTGGTCAGTCATCATGTGCTTCCAGATTGTGACGGGCCCGCATACGGAATTCTCTTTGAGCCAGGCGATTATACTGAGGTCCGTTAGTAATCTAGACAAGATGCTGAACTTGCATTCCAGCATACCTCGCGTTTCCGTTCCTCTCGATCTATACTCTCGTCATCCATTTCTCGTTTGAACTGAGCAGCGTTTGCGTGTCGATCGGTAGCCTTCTTTTCTGCAGACATTTTGCCATGCAAAGTCCTTGAGGTCTTATGTAACTCCTATTGATTAAGCCCCGTAGAAAATTACTAGGATAACCAACAGCCATGGCACGGGCACGAATGCAGGTACTGTCAGGAAGGTTATAAACGATCAGAAGAAAAACGAAGTCAGTTCAGCCTCGGAGGGCTTGGGCTAAAGAAATCCCTGTTCCTTCCTTCCCTTCCTTCCTTCGGGCTTCGAAAAAGAAGTCTCAGCCCTGGATACCTTGGGGGAAAGTACAGCTTTAGAAATGGGTCTTACTTCAGGAATGTTCCGAACAAAGCGTCGAACTGGGCCAGCAAATGGAAAGCCTTCACTAGGTACCTTGATCCCCCCGCGCATTAATACTGCAGAAACAACAGTCAAGCCCCGGTCGGTAGGGGTCAATCTGGCACGTCTGCGTTGCCAAATCTGCTGCCACAACGCCCGCGTCAAGCCCGATTAAGAGCTAGAGGAACAGACAACTTTATAGTGTGCAGGCAGAACAGACAAGGTAACCCATTGCATATTTCATGCAGCTGAAACCCCTAACAGGCCTATCAAAGGCCCCCAAAATGGCGACGCCTCGCAATTTAACCAGTCATAAGAGTACATAGACGAGCGAGAAAAAAAAAAACCAAAGTTGGATTGTTTCAATTCAGCATTGGCACATGCCATGCATAAACCAAACAGTCGCGCGGCCCCGGCAAACACTGATCTGCACCGAGGGGGGGTCGGACGATTTACACGATGACAGACAAGGCAATCCAGGACAAAGTCCAGGACAGGGCTGTTACATGGAGTGAGAGCAAGGGGATGTTGGAGGGTGGAGGCCGGATCAGGGGCATCGCGTATTGGAGCATTTCGCTGACGATCAATCTCGGTCGCCCCGACGCGAGCGTAGCGGACCTATGATGGTGCCTATTCATAGCCTAAAGACAAGGTAACCGCTGCTAAGGATAGGAGCGATGACGAGATGCTCACCACCAGGAACCCACTAAAAGTGCTAGTAGGTGCCATCGAATGTTCCATAATCCTTCGATTATGCTTCCATCAACTCGGACTGCTTCGACTACTTGACTACTCCTACCCACGATGCCCGCTCGTGCCATGGAAGGTCGCTGGTCAGCTTCTAGAAGGTCACATCCGGTCTGCAAGGCGTTTCACATAGCTGCCTGCCTGCCCGTGCTTTTTTTCCTCTAGGCGTGCCCGGGTAGATAGGCTGCATCAGTAAAGGTAAGGTAGTCAGTGCGTCCGAATCCGAAGCCCTGTCACTTTTTAGTGCTCGACGAGTAGTGGTAGTAGCAGGACGCAGCATGTATGTACGGAGGGAGGTATCGAGTAGGTAGCAAGTCAGAGCAAAATTCGAACGAAGCAAATTGAAGCATGCGCTGCACACGCTTCGTCCCTAATCTCCCACCCCTTCTCACACACATTCTCTCTTCAGGGCTTCATTCGGCCAGTTTCCACAAAGCTGGGGGGGTTATACGAACCGCCACGATAATGGCTCCTACTCGCTGTATGTTTGCTTATTCCCTTCTTGCGAAACCCCAAGGAGGCTGCTGCACCTTAAAACGCCTGCAGCCCACTTTTCTGCATCGCGCACTAGTGCGTAAGCGTAGCGGCCTTCCCAATTCGTCAGCCAGCCAAGGCCCTCTCATTTCTTCTTTCTGTTCATGAAACATCTGAGACGAATCTGCCTTGCGCCAAAATCGTCCTAGAAAATGGTACTCGGCGTGAATCATAAGCAGCTGGCCGTCAAAAATTCGTTAGTCACGAGGTCTTCCTATCTGTTACATCAGCCAGACGCCCAACGCCCGGGTGATTGCGAGGAGTGATTATTCATAGATGCTTCCAGATATAGCTGCCTCATAGTGTACTCACACAGGAATGCCATCCTCGGATAACTGCTCGTTATCATTTATTTTAAGAAAGATGTCATAGTGTAAGACTAAGACTCTTTTATTGCCTATCTCTCCCCCCCCCCCTCAAACAAAAACATCTGATGCATACCTATCATTCCGAATCCTCTGAAACCATTCGTCCACTTCTTCGTCCGTCAACTCCTTCCCCAGTGCCTCTGCAGCCTCCAAGTAAATCTTCTTCGTGGTGGCTGCAATCCCCTCTCCCACCATAGCACTACCGCAGACATACAGCTTAGCCCCCTGGTTGAATACCTTTACCATCTCATCCCTCTCCTCCCACAGCCTTTCCTGGATGTATCGACATCCCTTGCTCTGCTCCTTCGCTTTAGAATATGCATAGTAGAGTTTCACCACACCTTCTTTCTCCCACTCTGTGAATTCATCCTTGAAAAGTTGGTCGCGATCAGGGTGGGCGCACCCCACGAACAGGTATGCAGGGGCGAGTTTGCGTCCTGCAGTGATTTGCATTGCGCGTTCTTGAACGAAGCCGCGAAATGGGGCAATGCCGCTGCCGGCACATAGCATGATAAGTGGGGTGTTTTCGATGTCGTTGGGAGGGTGAAAATTTCCATGGCAAGCCCTTACGGCCACGTTTACAACATCACACTCTTCCACCTTCGAGAGATAATTTGACGCGACACCGAGAAAGCGTTTTCCGTCTGCAGCTTTTGATGGCGTGTCTAAAACAGTCCACGTCAGACTTGCGACATCGGGGTCTACGAGGGGTGAGGAAGAGATCGAGTATTGCCGGATACGCATTGGGGGAAGCATAGCCAAGAACTCTCCGAGAGGTAGAGCAGCCGTGGGATATGTCTCAAGGATGTCGAGTACGGAAAGGCGCTTGGAGACGACTTTCGACTCAAAGTCATCACCAGCAAGGCGGGCGACTTCTTCACGCTGTGCCTCGTCCGCTATAGTCGCACTAATTCTTTGAAGGTTCTGTAAAATATCAGTCAGAAAAATTTTCGCTAGAACAATGAAAAGCAATCATCCAACAGATCGTCGATGAAGAAAGTCATTGAGTTGACTGTACGTACCTTTCGCGTTGCTGGCTGGCTCAGCTCCACGTAGGCAGCGAGGACGTCTGATGCGGACAGCGGATGCTCGGTTGGAAGAGTGGTATTCGAGCCACTCTTAATCGTAAGTATCGCATCCCATGGCAGACTGAAGCGCTTCAAGACACGGTGAATATTCTTCGAGTCATTTATCGGTAAGACTGCAAGATAATCACCAGTTTTATAAGTCATTCCAGTCGGCAGCTTTAGGACGATGTGACGCTTCTCAAGTTCACCCCCCGCCGTTAACAACTTGTTACTTACAACGATCGCCTCCTTGACGTCCTGTCGAAGTTTTGAGCGGCGTGACGAAGTATCCACAACAAGTTCGACGCCAGCATCACCCTCGTCCTCAGTGACAGGTCCCAGTGCCGGCCATAAGTCTTCATCTTGCCATTTATCAAAGTCATTGAATATGTCACCGGCAGCCAAGTCTCCGAGGCCTATGCGGGACATTCTATGGGCACCGTTGGCGGCAAATGCGGTGTCCAAGAATTTGGGGATCTTATGGAAGGTTGAAGCCCAGTCGTCTAGAGATATTAGTATGAACAGAGAAGTGTTTCGAGCTGTGAGACATACGATTTCCACATCCATAAACCGCATAATTGACACCTTCCAACGTCTTCTCCCCATCCAAACTGCTTAGCCAATTCACAAAATGGGCCGCATTGTCAGGCGGTTGACCTTCATAACTTGATGAGATCATGACCACAGGTTCTCCTTTGGGCACTTTTCCCGTAGCAAAATCGAGTGTGCCCACTTTCACACTAAATCCGCGAGCTCCTGCGACTCTAGCCAAATTCTGGGCCAGTGCCTCGCAAGTACCACTATTTGACCCGTAAAGTATCGCCATAGGCTTCTTCTCTTTATTATTCACTACCCCAGAACGGGCAATGGGCTTGTCCTTGTCCGAGTGTTTGCCTTGTTGCGAAGTATCTACATGAAGCATCTTCTCAAGGTGTATCGGGTCAATATGCTCCCGTAGCGTGGCATGCATGAAGAAATTCTTCGGCTTGATTGTAAGGGTTTGACTGATCTGTAGCTGATAGCTAGGATCGTCGAACCGGAAGTCGAAATTTTGCAGAAGCATTGCAGTCGCAAGAATAGCCTCTTGTAATGCAAATGGCCGTCCAATACAGCCACGCGCACCATTGCCAAAAGGCTAAGTAGTATTAGCAAATGATGCCTAGGGGAATTAAATGCAGAGTATAGCTCACCTTCCAGGCGTTCGGGGGCAATTTCTTGAAGTTTTCATCAGTCATCCTTCCGGGCTTGAACTCCTCTGCGTCATCTCCATAGACAGCAGGGTCGCGGTGAACCTTAGGGAGTAGCACAACCACTACCTGCCCTTTCTCTATCTGATATTTACCACCGCCAATGAGAACAGGATATTCATTCGTATCTGGGTGTGGTGCAATTGTAAAAGCCGGTGCAGTGGGTTGTAGACGGAGAGTTTCCCGAAGGCACGCTTCTATATATGGAAGCTTGCTCATATGTTCATATGTGATTGGGCCTCTCCCTATAACCTCGTCAACTTGTTTCTGGGCGACTTGATATGTAGCTGGATTCTTCAACAGATAGTAGAACAGAAATGATAAAAGACCTGAGGTTGTTTCATGACCTATTCTAGATATTAGGCAATATATTAAATTGAAGCAGATGTGAACCTACCTGCGATGAGAAAAGTGATCATGTTGTTCATAATGCTAGCATCTGTAAGTGCTTCACCGGTCTTTGGATCGCGGCCCTTTATCATGGCATTGAGCAAGTCGTTTTTCTCTGATGGATGGGCCCGACGTTCGGCAACAACATCTCCTGCAACTTTTTTAAGTAACGCAATATCTGCCTCATATTGCCGTTGCGCGCTTCGCATGAAATAAGAGGCAAATGGAGGCCTCTGAGCTCTCGCTCCACTCTCACGGAGCATTCCAACCATTGCACCTACGAAAGGATGCAATTCGTCTTTGTAGAAGCTGTTGAACCTTGTATCCATGGCACATCTACCAGAAATGTGAGACTAGCCTAGAGCAAACCTGGAGGATAAACAGGTACATACAATGCGATAGAGTCAAGAGTTAGTCTAGTGAAATCCTCAGTCACATTGATCTTTTGTGATGGTCCAAATCTAGCCCACTTGACCACCAGTTGTGAAGCAATATCGTGCATTTCGTCAAACATTTCGCGGATTGATAATGGTCCAAAAGCCGGTACAAGAGTCCTGTGAGCAATGTCCCAATTGTGCTCCCCGAAGTGTGCAGTGAATAGGCCATCTTCAACAGCGTTCCTAATTTGGTTCAATGCACCAGCAACCTTCTTTGTGAATCGTTTCTCATCACAGAGTTCATTCAAGAGGGCTTGACTTGATATAAAAAGGCGGTCCCCCCCGAGCCTGAGCTTGAAGATCTCTCCTGTGCCAAAGTAAGCTTGAAGCATTTTACAATGAGACATCAAGCTCAAGGGTAACACTACAGACCATATGTATCTGCTAGACGAGAGAAACTCGAGATTGTGTCCGAGTGATCGAGATCATATATGTTTCCGAGAATTGGCAGACCTGGTGGCCCCGGAATAGGAATTGAATTGGCCATTTCTACGGAGAGGGGCCTGTAGACTCAAACAATATAGGTCTCCTACTTAGAAAATATATAAGGGGGTAGATTCGTGCACTCTTACCGGAAGGGCGTATTCGGGATAAGAAAACAGAGACTTTTGGGAGTAAGTATATTTCGCTAATCCCCTGCAGATGCTGAAGACGTATCATGACTTTATACTTATCGCAAGGAGCCCGGCACCACAAGAACATGCAAACAAAGCTTTGAAATGTATACAGTAGTACAGCAAACGGACCATAAGTGATCCGCGAATGACGTTACAGATGCACAATGAAGCACCGTATAGGCGCCGAAGATGTACTTGTAATAATCAACTTAATCACGGCCACCGCAGATGCATAAATTCAGCCTTGTATCGGTGATCGCAGCGAAACCGCCAATGCCGATAACTTCCATGCGGCGCAATACACCCATGCAGCAGACATTCCGAGGTTATGCAAGTGCAAAATCTTACGTAAGTGAATCAGTCACGTGATCATACGTGCCACGAGGTGTCATTTTCGGATGACTAACTGCCAATAGTAAACGAATAACCAGTTATTCGTTTAATTGACCTTTTGGCTCATGTGTTTTCGCTCGTCTATCTGCTCGCTTAAATAACAGAGGTAAGACGGGCTAAGTTGCCTCATAGTCCCGAAAGGAGGGCTCCACTTTCCGGAATGCATCTTGACCTCGTCAGCCAGGAGGCGCTTGCTACGCCTTACCAAACCAGCCGTTTCAGTCTTGAAACTCAGATCTTGGCATTGGTAATTTGGTTGGGTTTAAAAGAGACTTGTTAAATCCAGTTCAACAATTACTATATCTAGTCTAGCCCTACCCGATGGGATTTGTATACGCCGACATCCCGTTTCCCGCAGTAAAATTCTAGACGGCAAGGCTGCGTTAAGAAACGGCGAAACTACCTTCTAACTTCGTGAGGAAACGTGTTGTTAAAGTTGAGGCCGGTCTCGTGCTCCCATAGTTTAATTACCTCGTCGATATCCATGCAATTGATCGAGGAGTTATTGATGAGTGCTCTTTCTGGAAACGTTGGGTTTCTATTGTATGGCGCGCAAGATCTAGATGAAGGCAAGAAGTACCATCTTTCTGAGGGATATCGATACTGGAAGAGCTGCTAATAATCCGTCAGCGACATCTTTACTCAAAACATTGCACAACATACAAATGGATTGTACGTATAAAATCCTCATCACCCGCCATAGTGCCCACCTCTCCTGTCTGGCTTCCAAGAGTGATTCGGCCCATAGCGCCATCCGGCCTCTCTCAATAGATGTTAGTGTAGCCTCTGGCATTAACCTGAAATTCATCACCATTAAATTTATAACGCAACAGGTTGGACTGATGGTTCGTGTCTTGTTGTTTCATCCAGGCATGGTGAAGGCGAAGTCGTGCATCTTCATAGATGTCAATCAATTCCAGCCGCGGCCCATCGAAGATTCACGTCTTCTATAACGCTCCGACAGAACTGATATCGATTTTTAAGTTGGAAATCACTCCTTGTAAGCTGTTTTAGTACAGCATCTAAGGCCGAAATGATTTTCCATGTTATTATATTAAGGAACCGCCGAAATTTAGCAAAGCCTTGGTTGTAATTATCTTTGCCCGGATGGATACAGGGGATCTTAATGAAAGGATCTGTGTCTTTAGGCCTGAACTGTGATAATTTCCGCTTCTTAATTGGCTTGATTTCGCTGGGAGAAGTACAATAACTAATATTAAATTTTATCGACATGCGGGAGAAAAGTAGCAGTCTTGTACTTCCAGGACTTCTCCTGACTATTGGGCTATGTCGGTATAAGACTAACTTTAGAATTTGTGAAATCCGTGGCCACCATGAAGCTCAGCTTCTGATCCAGTGTTATGGCTACTAGTGGCTTTGGTTTGTTGAAGTAGTCCCGGAGAAAATTCATACAATTATCTAGAAGGTCATAATGGTTTGGACAGTATTGTAAGTTGACAACCGGCGTCAAGTTCTTGTCAATTGTCGAGGAGATGAGATATGAGGTGGATGAACGTCTTTCTTTGATGCAGCAATTCCAGACAAGAGATCTTTTAGAAATACAACAGTTCTAGAGTCTTCTTACCAAAATTGAGTACTCTGGTCTCATGAACCCTGAGTCGTCCAGCTGCTAACCCAAACCAATATTGTGTGCAGCTTGACATACTTAGAGATTGCCTGACTTTCCCACGCTACTTAGTGCTGTTCGGTGATATGGAAAGTGTCGGTACCTAGTATGTTGAATCTTTCAACACTAAATTTGGTGACCTTACGCATCCAATCCATAACTGCATCGTTCATATCATTTGTAGGAAAATCGTCGAGTTGATCAAGCCTCGCAAAGGCCGAAGTACGGAAGCTTTGAAAGACCATCTTATCGCTCGAGCTTGGGCTATAAGATATGTACTTCCCTCCTAACTGACGATTGAGTAGACTCGATAGCCTAAAGAGTGCAATGAGAATCTGTTCATGTAAATCAATAGCACTAGAATGACCATACAAGAAGCCATTTTAAGCTTTGACCTCGGCCCTTAGAAACGTGAAAATACGAAGATTCCGTGCAACTTTTAGGTAATATACCATAATCTCATCAATGGACTTCGTATAGAGGCCACCAGTTCTCGGCCAATTCATGTCTTGATCAAAACGACACCAAGCACTAACGTGGCTCGATATGCCAATATATCGGATTGAAACCTCTTTCTGTCTATCAGACTGCTACTCAACAGCTTCCAACCAGACATCCAGCTCGGGATAGTTAATTTTCTTTGATTGCCAAGTTGAGATGATATCTGATAATTCTGCAATATTCATGGTGAAAGATCGAACATAGTACAGCGAAGTGCCTGGTTCTAGTTTCTTCGCTTCATGGCTTGCAATATCCAATCCAGATATAAGTTGCATTTTGGAGTCAGGAAGATAGAGGGGTTTCTGTAGGAGTAGTTCCCATTAAAGTGACCAATATGCCGTGGCAATGTCCATGGGATCAGATCTGGCGTGAGCCAGTGAGGTATAGAAATCTTCTCATCACGAAGACGACTGATAAGAGTCGAGAAAACATAGGTTCTCAGTCCCTCTATGTTGATATTCATTACTGTAGCCTGCTCTCTGGATTGTTGAACGACAAGAATTATAGACTAAAACTCGTAATCTGTCAGAAGGGATTCGCGTTGCATGCGAAAGGACTTGATACACAAATCTGCTAGAAAGGCGTGATAAATAGCCTAGCTTGAGCTAAATGAAAAGCGCAGAATCTAAGGATTCTTTGGCTACAACAAGTAGACAAATGTCTGTACAAATCGTCCAAGAAACGCGAAAACAAGCGCCTTGATGTGACCCGCTCAATACACACACTTGGCAAGTGAAATTCTCAACACCACAAGTACTGCCTACAAAGTTGAATAGTACAACAATTTGAGTACAATTAAGCCAAAACAGGAGTATATTGTAGGATAGTATATATATAAATCGTAATTGTGACCTAAAAGCCTTGTCACTATAGAGTTGTACTGTACTAGGCTTTTACTCCTACTAGCAATAGTCTCAGAAACCTCTGTCTCCAACTACCTTATCCTTTGCCTTCTGCTTGGCTCAAAGATACTGTGCTAATATTCGTTGTGCAACTGCTAATGCCAGAGACACTTAGGAGCAAGTCAAATGCGGTTATATTGATAATATATCTAAGCTAAGGAGATAACAAGCTTGCGGTGTTGGGAGCTGGTCGCTTACAGATTACACTGTAAAGTGGACCGTTGACAAAAAGTGTACATTTTTGCGTAAAATAGCTAGCCTCATGCAGACTTTTGTCTGACTACTGTATTTCTCTACTACAACTTCTGAGTTATTGGGGAGCACAGCGCTCAGTCACAGGTAGGGTCGTCTCAGTACCACGATAATACTATGTAAGAGGGACATAAAGCGTAGGACCCGCGATACCTCAGAGAACCTAAGAAACATCAGAGTAGTAGGGCACCTTCCGTGCAATTGCGATGGCAAGGGTCAATCCTATCAGTGCAGTATGTTTAGCGTACTCTTCCGTAGTAGTACGAAATACCATTGAATTGACTACATGAATATGAACTGTTGACTGAAAATTGGCCCGGACCTCATGATTCCGGCACAGCCTCCTGCAAGCATATTTTCCAACCTCAAAGAATGCCTTGGGGTTTCACTCAGATTCGGGAGTGTCTAGGAGTCTCTGATGTATTGTCTCCACTGATATCATCCTAGCCGGCCTCCTCTACTGCGTTGTTAAAGCAAACCACCTCTTTATCTGTAGCCGCGAACAAAGTCTCAGATTTCCCCCAAAGCTCACCGCCTTCGGGGGTCACCATCGAAATACGTTCGCCAACCTACTCTTCCGTCCTTTCTACATTGCTGAGGCTTAGGTGGCCCGAAGCTGATCTCTTGCGAAGAGTTGACGATTATTTATTTTCAAGCCTCCACTGACTTGCAGGCCAACTGTTCAGATCAGTTTCTGTGACTGGTCATGCCCCGAGGAGGCCCGAGGAAAGCGGCGAGGGGTGGTACTGGCAGTCGGAGCTGTCAAGGGCACGCTCGGAAAACGGAAGAGCCCATGTTCCTGTCTGTGGGCTGCGCAAATCATTAGCAGCGCCATAGAGATGCAGTCCTTAATTCATGCTGTTGGTTCCCTGTGCTTGAGTGCAGGTGCTATCTTGCATCCCGCGATTTATTACTGACAGGCGTCGGGCCCACCTGTCTCGCCGCAGGGCCAGTGTCAAGTTCCAGGCATGGCACTTTCCATAGAGATTCGTATTCAGACTGCGTCGGCCCAACCTACCAAATCTGTCCGGCTGCATCTTACGCTCGTTCAAAGCGTTGGTACCTCTTCTCTCTCCATTTCGGCCCCCATCTCCGTACAATCCACACGCATGAACTCCCTGCCATGACAACCAACCCCATAAAAAGATAGGTGAAGCCGTAACCCCACGCATCAATGATGTACTGCACGACGGCCGTCCCGACGGCACTCAGCGTCGCCCTCGTCAGGTTGAATGTCGACGAGACGCGGCCAGGGTTCATGGGATAAAGGTCGACCAGTAGCGTCGTCAGGATGGACACGGGCCCGCTCAGCCCGACGCCAGCCAGGAACAAGATGACCAACGGCGCCGCAAGGCTGGTGCCGGAGTCGACGACCCACCCCCATGCGATGATCATGCCCACGGCGAGCACTGTCCATGGCCACATCAGGTCCAGCCGCGCACGCTCGATGGGGAACTTGCGCAGGTCGTCGCCGCGCCGGCGATTGGGCGACACGCCGATGCGCCTCGCCACGCGCGCGTAGTTCCAGTTGAGCAGCCGGCCGACGATGGCGGAGCCGACGATGGCGCCCACGGCGAAGGGGATGTAGCACAGGCCGACCTGCAGGTCATTGAAGTCGTATCGCCGGCGGATAACGTCCTGCAGGGGAACCAGCATGGCGTAGTTGGCCATGACGAAGAGGGACATGAAGAGCATGAGTGGCCCGACGTCTTTTTCGAACATGATGAGGACGGCGGCGTAGATGTTGGGGATGGGGATCGTCTTTGACACCGCCTTCGGCTGCGGCAGGTCAGAGTGGCCAGCTTGTGATTCTAGATCGCAGCGCTGGCGACGCCATTTTAGTGCGGATATCAGGGAAGCGTTTAGTCTCGGCGGAGGGATGGACCCATTGCCGACGATATTGCGGGCAGTCTGCCTCCGTGTCAGATCAGCTCCCGGTTATTCGCGAACCTTGAGTTGCATGCTCACCTCGGGCGCGAACGGCAAATAGATGACGAGAAACACGCCGGCCGCGATGGCCAAAAACCAAAAGGTTGAGCGCCAGCCCAAGAACTGGGTGAGGATGCCGCCCAGCACGGGCGCCAGGGCCGGGGCGAACTGTGCGCTGGCCTGCACGGCCGTGATGTAGCCGCCCCGCTCGGCACTGGTGGTGATGTCGGCCATGACGGCGCTGCCGATAGCGACGGTGGCGCTGCTTCCCGTGCTCTGCAGCGCTCGCAGGACCATGAGCGCGGCGTAGTTATGCTGCAGGGCCAGGCCTGTGTTGGCGCCCAGGTATATGGCAAAGGTGAGCATGTAGACGGGGCGGCGGCCGATCTGGTCGCTCAAGTCGCCGAAGAAGAGTGGGGCGACGGCCTGCATTATCTGGTAGACGGTCACGGTGAGGTTGAGTTCGCTGAGGGAGCGGTGATACGACTCGGCGATGGGCGTGATGGCGGGGAAGTAGATGAAGGAGGAGAAGGGAGAGAAGAGGGTGCTGAAGGCGGTCATGAGGACGATGAAGATCTTAGTCTTGGGCGAGAAGACGGAGTACGGAGGTGTCGGTGGTTCGTCGCCGCGAGTCGCGTCGACAGCGAGGTTGGCCGCCTCGCTGGCACTCAAAATGCCATCTGCGACATGGCTATCTCTTGCTGGATGCAAACCTTGATTCGCATCAGATGTTGCCGGCGTCTTTTCATCGGGGGTCCCGGACATGCTGTCTTTCGACTGCCCCTTGACGGGGCCAAACGTGAGGCCAAATGTGCCTCGGAGTCTCACGCCAGCATTGGGCACGCGACAGGGAGCGGCCAGAAAGAATTGCCCAAAAAATTCAAAAAGAAGAAGAAACAGGAGAGAGAGATTTCGAGGTTTCATTTATGAGTCTCCAATGAATGGGCCGCAATCGGAGTTTAAGGAGATAGCAGATACCCCAATGCCGAATCGGCTCCGGTGAGCGGCTGTGACGTCAGAGTCGCAGCCGTTTCAGCGCCTTGTGAGTAGTAGCATTTCCCAGCAACCGCCCACTGAAGCTCACTGGACGCCCACTGTAACTAGCTCGCACATAGCCCCGCAGTCGTCGCCGCCTCGGACACTGCGGCTCAGGCTTCAGCGGCCCCTGCAGCGGCCCTTGCAGCGGCTTCTGGACGCAACCAAGGACCTTCTCGACAGCCGCACAACGGCCCCCAACCATAGACCTCGCTTGGGACCTTCAGCACTTGTAAATGTCCCCTTGACACAGCCCCCGTCGCTGGTAGGTCAGCGTTCCGTCCCGACGCAACGCCGACAACAGTGTAGCCGGCGTCGACGGCGAGCTGGATCGCTAGCGACGTGAAGGAAGATGAAGCGCCCTAGATAAGGGCCTTCTGGTCCTTCTTTGATCCCTGAGCGCCCTTGCTGGGTCATTCAAGTCCCAGATGCAGAAACATGGCGCTGACCGCGCTGTAGCCAATGGAAAGGCAGCCGGGTCAGCAGGTGCTCGCGTGGCACGGGCCGAGAGTCGTTCCGCAGCACTCCAGAGCTGTTCGTAGCGACGGAGTCTCCCTGGGGCGAGCCGTGTCACGCCGGGGCCGACTCTCTCCTCAATATCAGAGAACGAGACTTCGCGCAGCGTCAGCCACGTCCGGACTTGGGGGGAGTCGCCACCTCAGACATGCGCCCGATGATAGTTGGATATGAGCGGGCTGGACGGTGATTGCCTTGATCTGACGGCAGGGTTCTTCGAATTAGCTTGAGCTTAGCTTCTCGGTCTACCCACATGCCTTCCCCACACCCCCCCGCGTTCGTCGTGAAGGAGCCGCCAGGTATGAAAATGTCGGGCTAGCGCTAGCGAGCTTGCTGGTCTAAGGAATTTATACGACCATCTAAAATGGCCGGTCGCCATCCTCCAGCAAGAAGCAGTTCATCGCCCCTAGCCTCTGTAATGCCGCCCCGTAGGTTGCGAGTCTCCTTTTCATTTTTCCTGTTCTTTTTCTTCAAGTTTCGCATTCCTACGTTGCGTAGCGGTCTGGACGCCAAAGAGTTTAGCGCTCCAGATTCTCGCCTGCCGACCTAGACTCCCAAGTATCTCCCTCCTAGTCCAGCCGAGTGTCGGCGATAGACCTTCAAGCCCACCATCTATGTTGACAAATTCCATGCCCCGGGTCCTTTGTGCTTGTCATTGTCCTTGGGCCAGCGACTCGGGTAGTCGTACCGCTCCTGGAACATAATGTCAGTCCGCTGCACTTGGAACTTGGGCACAAAGTCTCGAGCGTCATTGTCCTGATAGAGTTGGCGGGAACCTGCGATCCTCCAGGGAAGGCTTCGGCCTGTCCATTGTCGTCAATTGATGGCATCAATCCCTCGCATGTGAAAAGCCGGTGGATCAGCAGCCCCAGGGCAACTCTAAGCTCCTGCAGGGAAGGATAACCATTGGATTAACATCGATTCCGCTGGCCTACATCTATCAGTCCTTGCTCAATAGGATTATATTTGAGGATGTCTTCTTTACCTTCAATCCGAGTATTTCCAGCAACTCAGAGTCATGTTGGGGGGCATGAATCTTCAAGGTCCAAGGCGTGCTGGCCGTAACTGACAATTGGTCTCTTAACGGAGATGATAGAATCTTCAGATCGTGTGTTCCCCGCGTGATTTCTGACAAAAAAGCTCATTCGCTGGCGTTTATTGGTAGGAGTACGCTACAGCTGCGACAGATTATAGCTGTAGTCCGATATGCAAATCTTCGTGCATCTAATGCTATAGCGTTGGGGTGGATAGTTGCATCAAAGCTTGAACGCTTATCACTATTCGGTCGCGACCGCGGCTTGAGAGTAGTGTCGACGAGGAAGAGAGATGAGGAAATAGCCAGCGCTAGGCACGGTAGCTAAAAACTCAAGCGAAAGCGAGAAAAGCTATTGGCCGCGAGGGTGATGGTAAGATGGCGAGGACGAGAGAAAGCAAGCGACGGTCAATGAGAGAGATGACGGGCTAGCTGCGTAAGAATAGAATAGGACTAGCTTGTAGCTTACATCAGCATGTGTCACACGTCTGCGACACCTTCAACCATACTTGTCGTCTCTCAAACCAGCTAGCACTAGCCACGACAGGCAGAAACACCAGGCGGAATCGCAAAGCAACAGCGAGAAGCAGCCAACAGCCGCAAGGACGAGCGCGAGACCAGGCAGTGCTGGATAACCGCGGCGACGACTGGAGCAATTTTGAGAGAGGCCACAAAACCTGTCGCCTGATGGTCGGAAGAATATTATGTGCGCGAAGGGCGGCGAAAAAGGCGGAGGCGGCTTGAAAGGTGAAGGCTGCCAGAACGAGGAACGAAGAGCAAGTCGATGCTTATCACTTCAGGCGCGGCACACAAGGTGCGTGCTTTCTGGAGAGTAACCCGACGTATTTCACGAGCCTCCGGAAATTCACCGAAAAATACTTATACATTATGTAGATGCGAAGCTGACGCGACATATTTCTCAATCACATAACCGATTTCTTATTCGGGCAGCCAATCAGAAGGGTAACTGCCCAATACACCCATCAATAGAGTATTTGCACTAGACGTTATAAGAATATATAAGGCAATGATCGTTAAGTACGATCTCGTGATGTAGTTGGTTTATCACGATTGCCCAAAACGCAATAGGTCTCCGGCAAACCCGGACGAGATCATTTTTTCTGTCCAGGTCCTCAACTAAAGCCAAAGCCAAAGCCAAACCTTCCTTGATAATCCGGTCCAAGAGAAATCGCCCGCTGCGCCTGGCGGCCTAGCTCGGTGATGCTGAATTGCTAGTTGAGGTTAGGAAGGCTTAACGTTATTGGGTCTTATAATAACGAGTTCGCGGCACAACTACGTGGCATTTTCCTAAAGCTGAGCTTTTATAACGCACGACGTCAATATATTTTGATATTTAGTATACTTATATGCAAAGCAGATAGCATAGTCATGTTGTCAATGATGTTGTTTGATGCATCCGAAGGGACTAACCTAAAAGGTACTAGTAAGCTACGGCTAATTCATAGATAGATGCTCAAATGTTTGGGCTGGAATAACAATACCCCGGCGACCAAGTAACTGGGGCTATCCAACCTGCCACAGCACAGTGTATTCTATACGTTCGCAAAATGTAATTAGTCTACGAAGATGATAGAAGAGTATATAGAACGTAGCCGATCCTCAAAATAAGGAAGTTTTGCAGAAAAAAAACTGATGTTCATACGACAACTGCCCCTGTGCTTTAATAATCAATTCGTTGGAATTGGGGAGACTCAAACCAATGATTCAAAGGAGTGACTCAAAATAGTGCAAGTACGTAGAATTTGTTCTACAACGAAAGGAGAGGGAAAGGAAGAGCTAACTAAAAATGAGAACCCCAAAAAATTAGCAAAAATAAAGCAAAAGCAAAAGCTGGAGCGGCAGGTGATATTGAGGATTGTCAGTAATAAAACTCGACAGTTTGAATAGTTTTGACTAAAGTTTTAGTCGATTATAGATCAAGCCCTCTGAATTGATACATCACTATGATATTCTGTGAGGTCACGTGAACTGAAAGACATGCAATATCAGCGGATCTGCGGTTCCAAATTGAGACGCAATATGCATAGGCCTTGATGTTTAGAGTAGGAATAGATTTAATATAATATGAAGCTACATACATAGGAATAGCTGCGCAGATGTGACGCAAGTTGGGGACAGTAAGTTTTCTACGCGAAACCTTACTGTCACAAACTGTCACGTGCACAGCAGGACCCATGCAAGTTGACGCTTTGACCAATTTGCCTGTACTTAGCTCTGCCCCTTTTTGTTTAATAGAATAATCAATCTTGTGCACGCGACACCTCCTTAACCCATGATCGACTTTTCAGGTGTCTTTAGCGCACAAAAAAGCTACCCGATCGCCAAGAGTTGCTAGTGCGGTAACATTATTAAGGGATAGGGAAGCTAACGATCTATCCAAGGCATGAGAAGTTTATTACTGAGCCCTTAGCGGGCACGTGGACTTAGCCGTAATAAGAGTGGTAACTTTGATGCTAACCGACTATGCTAACCGATTTTGGCCTAAGGTAGTTTTAGCATAGCAAACGCCGCACGACTCACGCCGCTGCCGCATGACTCACGCCGCCCCAAACCCCCTTACTCACAGCTCAGTTCGTAGTCGAGGGAACTAAGTGGGCTTGGTCGTGAGGCCACTACCGCGAATGGAGGCATCAAGCGTCTTCCCCAAGTCGTGAAATACTAGGTGCCAAATTAGACGAGGCAAAGAGCAGAATAATATAAGACTCCTGACTCGTCCCACGGTAAATAAGTCATTGCCATTCGACAGACATTGATTGTCTTGACCTCAGCTAGAACAGAGGTAACACGCTTGTCGGTGCCCAAGAGCTATTTGAAGGCGCAACTCTATGTTAAGATGAATCCAATCAACACCAAACCATACGAACTACCGCCCGATGCCGCCTGGTTGAGTGAGTTTCTCTTCGTGGTTTTAAGCTGACATGCAGCAAATAACTAAGTCTCGTATTTTGAAAAAGTTACCGGTTGCTCGTCGGGCATAGGTCGCGAGATTGCCAACTTGGTCTCGAGCAAGCCAAACCAGCGCCTGATTGCCACGGCTCGCAACCCTTCCAGCCTCTCTTACCTCCCTGATGCAAACCCCAACATCCTCAAGCTTGCCATGGACGTGACCTCGGTCGATTCGGTCGACGCCGCCTTCGCCACTGCTGCGAAGCACTTCGGCAAGGACTTCCATCTCGATGTCGTGGTCAATAACGCTGGCTACTCCCTCTCGGGCGACACCGAGGCTGCAACAGAGGAAGAGATACATCAAGAGATGGAGACGCTGTTCTTCGGCACTGCGCGAGTCACGGTGCGTGCCATTGAGGTCATGCGTCAGGCCAAAGACCATCGAGGCGGGCTGATTTTCAACATCTCGTCAGTCGCTGGGCTGTGCGCGTTTCCCGGCCACGCCTACTACCACGCCAGCAAATTTGCCGTTGAAGGCTTTTCCGAATCTGTAGCAAGGGAGATGCACCCAGACTGGAATAGTAAGTTTCCACCTTTCACCTTATGCTATCATATTCGTCTTCAAATTTGTTAAGGAAACGGTTGTAACTAATTCTCTGCTCGCCTTAACAGTCCACTTCTCTATAGTAGAGCCTAGCAGTGTCAAGACCAACTTCGAGGGCCATAGCAAAGCCCACACAAAGCCGCATCCGGCTTATGCAGCGGATGACATGCCGTCTCGAAAACTCGAGGCCTATGTAAATAAAGGCATCAAGTCTGGCGTCGGCATCGAACCTTCTGCTGTAGCAGAGACTATTTTCACCATTGCCAGCCGTGGCGAGCGTATCCCGCTTCGGCTTCCCTTAGGTGTGGTGGCTTGGAAATTAGCAAAATCCAAGTTTGAGGGCCTCCTAGCCGAGCTAGACGCGGTCAAGGAACTGAGCGCTATGGGTCAGGAAATTTGAAGCCAACGGGCTTAACATCTATTAAGCACTCCAGCAAGGTTGCTCATGATCGTGAGCGTCTCTGGGTGTATCTTGCCGAGCACCTCTTCCTTGAGCTCGAGCGTCTGGCGGTTTATGATCTCCGCTTTAGCGTACTTTCCTTAACTGTCAAGTAAAAGAGCGAGGTTGCTCATGCTCAAACTGCCTTAGGCTAAAATCGGTCAGCATAGTCGGTCAGTATTAAAGTTGCGACTCTTATTACTGTTCTTTAAGTAAACAATGCAAAAGCTACCCTAAATCAATTCCAAACAGCCATAATTAGTAGTACAAGAGTCTTGAGCTATAAGGACATTGTTAATGTGCAAAAGAGGCGTGATATAAATGAAGTAGGGCTAAAGCAGTTTAGGATTGACAGCGTTCAAAGCAACACTTGCATGAGTTATCGCAAAGACATCACTTGATAAAGAATTAGAAGATATAGAAGATGGGATAAGAGAGTCAGGAATGGAGTAATATTGTTCTGTGCTGAGATTTTAGTGGATTAGAGGGAAAGGTTCGTAACACAAGGGATTTTCGCCTCGTAGTACATTCGCTTTAGCTAGCATGCGCCACCGACGGGGATGCTCCAGCGCACTGCACGCTGGAAATTTAGGTGTACGAGGAACCACCCAGCAAAAAAGCTCTGCAAATGCCCAAGGGAACTGTTTCATAAGGTGTTCTAGTCTCGAAATATTCTTCCGAAAGTTTTCCCAATAGCCTGGATTCTCACTTGGGCCTACGACGCCCAAATAAAATCCTGTCAGCAGCATCCAAATCATCGATCTTCAATCGTGCCGAGACCCTGTTGTCTGATCTAACTATGATTCGAAGAACTGAAGGAGAGAAAACAAAGCCCATTATATTCATCGCTCACAGCCTTGGCGGCATTGTGGTCAAAGACGCTTTAAACCCATTAAGAAATGAAGACACTTTCTTCAACGAGATTTTTCCTGCGACAAAGGGTGTGATGTTTCTTGGCACTCCGCATCAGAGCTCGAGTATTGCGTCTTCAGGAACAATAGCCTTTAAGCTGTCGAAAATCTTCCTGAAAAACCCCAACGTCTAGATACTTCGGGACCTAGAAACTGACTCGGAGACCCTAGAGTGTATTTCAAGAAGCTTTAGACAAATTCTTTCCACTAGGCGAATAAAGGTGTACTCATTCCGCGAGGAGGATGATACAAAAGGCGTTAAGATCGTCGATGCACATTCCTCTACTATTGGTTACTTTCACGAAACTCGAGGATTTCTTCACATAAATCATAGAAACATAGCCAAATTTACCAAAGAGGAAGCTTATGTGATGTTTCAAATCGCAATGTGTTTCGGGGAACCCTTTTCTCTATACGACTTTTCTCTCCGCAGCACTATTCTTATCAACTTGCAGAGAACCATATTCAGAAATGGAAAGA
>Ga0335074_10002908_pt1 | contig 23372 bp, 22 predicted proteins | sample Lox_Sample_23_FD_206715 | JGI IMG/M metagenome (GOLD analysis project Ga0335074, IMG submission 206715) | Soil microbial communities from Loxahatchee National Wildlife Refuge, Florida, United States - Lox_Sample_2.3 | ecosystem: Environmental > Terrestrial > Soil > Wetlands | place: USA...
TAAGCCAGTTGGGGCCCAAGGGGGAAAATCTCGTTGGCCCGGAGCTTCCGACCGGCAAAAAGGACGGGTACCGCTTTACACTGACTGTCAAGAACGCGAAATCTCCCGTGAGCCATTACGAGATTCACGCCACGCCCTTGGTCCGTCTCATTCCGACGCAGGATAGCTATTACGTAGACGAGACCGGGGTAATTCGCTGGACTGCCGAGGACCGAAGGGCAGGGCCGACAGACCCCCAGATAAAACAGTGACAGAGTCTCGACCGCAAAGGCCCAGGGTGCTACGGCTGATTCGATGACGTTGTCGGCTCCCTTCGCCAGTTTCACTTGGTAGCTGTCAGGGAACCAAAGCCGTGACGTTCGGAAACCTCACCGGTCGCGAGTCCGCTGCAGTGGATAGCCGGCGATGCTAGTAGTCCGCTAAGAACGGCTCTGCTTCAATAGAAACCAGGGCGAACCCTTAAGGTGCCAACCCACTCAGCAACCGGAAAACGTCCCGCGCGCATTACGCGCGAGCTGCTACTCGCGTTAAATGTCGGATTCGCTTTCGCATTCGTAATTCGGGTCTACGCTGCCGCGCGCCTCCCGCGCACTAGCAGCCTCGCAAACTTCGACGCTGAGATGATCCTCTGGTTCAACACATTATTTCATCTCAGGCCACGAGGATATAATCAGGTCGGTGTGGAGTTGACATTCGTTTGCTGGACTATAGGCATCGCCATCACCGCAGAGCTGTTACTGCATCTTCTTGAACGGGCAGGCAATAACACCCAGCTTCCAGGCATCGCGTCAGGCCTCGGTGCAGTGCTCGTCGTGCCGGCCGCTATACTCTACGCGTACATCGTGCAAGATGCCGGCATCGTCTTACGCCGCGTACCATTTATCGATTTCAACCGCGGGTGGCTAATTCTGGAGACAGCCGCCGCTGGAGCCTGTTTCATCGGCCGCTTTGTTCTCGGGTGGTGGCATGGGCGTGCCCGATGGGGCCAAATAGTCGTTCTCGCGCACAGCGTCTTTTGGGCTTGGATCGTCTCCCAACTCTTCACTCCTGTCCTTTGGGCGCTGCTCCTGGCGGCAATTCCCGCCTCAATCGGGGTGTCGTGGTTCTTTTCGACAAGTGCAGATCGGCCCATTTAGCGTGCAAAAACGCGACTTTAAGGCCACTTTAAGCGCACAATTTCACGCCACTCCGCAGCGCACCGCGTCCCAAACCATTCCCAAATCGGGAAAGGCGGTTCTAGTACCGATATAGTGGTTGACAAATGAGTACACGCCGTGATAAACTCCTGCCCGAGGGTTTCACAATGATCGAGCCGTCTTGCATAGCAGCTTGGAGGGTATGTCACGGGGCGCAACGACGCTGCGGGGGGCCTAATTTCTAATCGATAGTAATTACGATTAGAAATCGCCGCAACTCCCGTATTTCGAGCAACTTGAAAATTTCTAATCGATAGAAAAACAGCCCCTCTGAAAGGAGCAAAAGCGCACAAAAGGCGAAAGCGATGATGCGCGCGAGGCGCCAGCCATCGACGGCAGCCGGTCTTCCGCAGAGGGGGGCATGTCGCGCCGTAAGCCGGACTCTGGCGAAGGCGCAAAACAAAATGCATAAAATCCCGAAAATTCTAATCGCAAATGAATAAAATTAGAAATCGACCTAAGTCGCTGAAAACAAAGACCGAAGAAATTTCTAATCGCGGTCAGGAAGGGGGGTAAACGAGCGTTGCGATTAGAAATGCATAAAATTCGCAGCCCGCCTAGCGTGCGCGCCTTAGCCGCCGGTTTGCGCTGTGGCATCAGCCAAATCGGGTGCAGTCTGCTCCTGCGCCTGCCAGAAGCGAGTCGCCACTTCGGGGAACTCGAAACCGATAATGTTCTTGCCCTCGTCGGTGCTCACCGAGCGGGCAACGCGGCAAGCCATCTCCTCGTTCGAATCCGCGTTGATCAGGATAAGTTTCTGTGCAGGAATCACTTTGGCCGAAAGGACGATCAGTCCACCCGTGGCGCTAACGTTAAGCGTTTCAGTAATTTCCGAGAACGGCTCGTGGCTGCTCCAGCCGTAAACGAACACCGTCCGTTTCAGCGGCAGCCGCAGCGCCCGCCGTCTCTCGATGTGCAGCGCCAGATTGCTCCGCGGCTTGCGCCGCGCCGACCTCAGCCGCATCAGCGCAAAAGCCGCCGCCCCGAAGACGAGCCCGTCCCCAACCACAGAAAGCAAAATGCCGCCTGCGCCCGTCAGTCCGAGCTTGTTCGTGATGTAGGGCCCCGGCCGCAAAAGCACATCCGCGATCTCGGGCATAATCTGCTGCGCCCGCAGGATCGCAAGAACCAGGGTGAGCGAACTGCCGATCACCAGCGACAGCAAGGTCTCCCCGGCGACGCCCAAACTGTCAGCCTTGGACGCTGTCATTAGATTATTCTAATCCCGTTGCGCCGTGCAGATGTGATCCAAAACACGCCTCATGGCCGCGCGCCTAACCGCCGCCAAAATCAAAACGGGGAGCCTGGCAGCTCCCCGTTTCGTTTTCCGGTTTACCGCCACGCCGACGTCGAAGCGTCTTGCGCGGCACGCACCGCAAAAGCGGTGTGCTTAGCTCGTTTATGCTGCTATGTCCGGTGGAGTCATCCTCCCTCCGTGACTTAGCTCCTACAGAGCGACTTTTACGCCCGCGCGGGTTTCAATGCAAGCAATTTCTTGCCGCGAAATCGGCTCTTAAGCCTCGAAGTACTAAGGTGTTGCGGGGATTGACGGGCCATCAGATCGTCACGCGCTCGCGGTATTCGCCAAACGCGCGCCGCAGCGCGTCGGAAATCTCTCCCACCGTGGCAAAGGCTTCGACTGCATCGAGAATCGCCGGCATTAAGTTTTGCGTCCCTCGCGCAGAATTCTCCACCGCCGCAAGCGCGCTCTGCGTGCGCCCAGCATCGCGTTTTGCGCGCAGCGCCTGGAGACGCGCCACTTGCGAGCGTTCGATCTCCGGATCGATTCGCAACGTTGGAATCGGGCTTTCGCGCTCGGCCAGAAAACGATTGACGCCGACCACGACCTGTTCCCCGTCTTCGACGGCCCGCTGATACTCGTAAGCCGCGCGCTGGATCTCCTGCTGGATATAGCCGTTCTCGATCGCGCGCAACATGCCACCCATCGCGTCAATTCTGGCAATATAGGCGCGCGCACTTTCTTCGATCTCATTCGTTAGGCTCTCGATCGTGTAGGAACCGCCCAAGGGGTCGGCTGTGTTGGTTACCCCTGTCTCGCAGGCGATGATTTGCTGCGTGCGCAGCGCGAGCAGTGCCGAATCCTCGGTGGGTAGCGCGAGGGCCTCGTCAAGCGCGTTGGCGTGTAGCGATTGGCATCCGCCGAGCACCGCAGCCAGGCATTGCAAGGCAACGCGCACCACATTGTTTTGCGGTTGCTGCGCGGTCAGAGCCGAACCCCCTGTCTGTGCGTGGAATCGCAGCATCATCGACCGCGAGTCTTTTGCGCCAAACCGTTCGCGCATCAGCCGCGCCCAAAGCCGCCGTGCAGCGCGATATTTCGCCACCTGCATCAGAAATTCGTTATGCGCATTGAAAAAGAAGGAAATCTGCGGCGCGAAATCGTCCACACCCAATCCAGAAGCAATCGCGGCCTCACAATATGCGATCGCATTAGCCAGCGTGAACGCCACTTCCTGCACTTCCGTCGAGCCCGCCTCTCGAATGTGATAGCCAGAGACGGAAATCGCATTCCAATGCGGAATTTCCTGCCGGCACCACGCAAACATGTCCGTCACGATCCGCATAGCCGGCCGTGGAGGATAGATATAGGTCCCGCGCGCGATGTATTCCTTCAAAATGTCGTTTTGGACCGTGCCGGAGATTTTCGCGAGCGCGATTCCCTGCTTTTTTGCGACGGCGACGTAGAGCGCCAGCAAAATCGGCGCCGTCGCGTTGATCGTCATCGAGGTCGAGACACGATCGAGCGGAATTTCCTTGAAGAGGAGTTGCATATCTTCAAGCGAATCAATCGCCACGCCAACTTTGCCCACTTCGCCAAGTGCCAGCGGCGAATCCGAATCCATTCCGATTTGGGTAGGAAGATCGAAGGCCACCGAGAGCCCGGTTTGTCCCCGCTCGAGCAAATATCGAAAGCGGCGATTCGACTCGAGGGCCGTGCCGAATCCGGCATACTGGCGCATCGTCCAGAGCCGTCCCCGGTACATCGTAGGATAAAGGCCGCGCGTATAGGGAAATTCGCCCGGCCGGCCAAGCTCTCGCTCGGGGTCGAACCCTTTCAAGTCTTCGGGCGTCACCACGGGTGGGAGCGGCAGCCCGGATGGAACAGCCCGCTTTTGGCCCATATCTTCCCGCGCGGCGGAGGGTCCTGACTTGGCGTCCGACATTCGCGCTTACCGGATACGCCGCGCACGGCGAAACGCGAAAAAGGCAAACAGTGCCATCATCATGGCATAAACCAGGGCAAATCCGATGATCCAGTAGGTCGGGTGGTATTTCCACTCGCGCCACGCCGCGATCGCCCCATATACTGCGAAAAGCGCAAAAAACACTCCTGTGGTCTCATGAAACACCTGGCGCACAACGCGCCAAATCACGCGCAGCGCGATTTTGATCGATTCCCAGAGCGTCGGGCCCAATTGCGGAGGCATGCGAGGATTTTAATACAATCGAGCGGCTTCGGCCCAACTTGCCGCCAGGACGACCGTCTCAGTTAAAGCTGCGCAGCGCTGAGGCCTCGTCAGTCTGCACATCGAAAATCGTGAAAAGACGGGTGATCTGTACAATGTCCCGCACGCGGCGCGTCAAATTCAGCAGCTTCAATTCCCCCTTCGCGCTCTCGACGGCACTGTGCGCCACCACAAGTTCGCCGATTCCCGAACTATCGATATAATCCACGTCCTCGAGATTCAGAATGATCTTCGCGTGCCCGTTCTCCACAAGGTCCTTTACCATTCGCCGCAAAATGGCGCTTCCTTCTCCGAGCGTGATCCGCCCGCTGAAATCGACCACGGAAACATCCCCCACTTGCCGGCACGTACCGCGAAGGACCATTGGAAACCTTCTTTTTTAATCTGAGCGCGCCCCGGGTGTCGAAACGCTTTGCGGCAACTTCTTCGCCATCACGATTTCAGCGCCGCCTTTGGAGCCGCGCTGAACTGAAAATTCGTCCATAAAAGCTTTGATCAAAAAAATTCCGCGGCCGGAAGTCCGCAGGAGATTCTCTTCCGCCAAAGGGTCGGGCACTTGCGAAAGGTCGAATCCCGGACCTTCGTCGCTGATGTGAACCACCATCTTTTCCCCTTCGAATTCGACCGTAAGCACAATCTTCTTTTCCCGCTCTTGCGAGTTCCCATAGTTGTAGGCGTTGATTACGCCCTCGCGCACGGCCATGCCGATTTTGTGAATGTCGTCTTCGTCGAAGCCGCTGGCTTCGGCGACGCGTTTCACAATGTTTTCAGCGAGGTCGATGCTCTCGATCAGCGTTTCGAGCGTGACCTCGAGACTTTGTGTAGTAGCCACAGGCGTTGCGCGCCGTTCCTAAGAGAACCCGAACAATGGTTATCACAGGCCGCGAGGGCGCGTCAACCGACGTTGAGCGGGATGTTGTACGCGCATTGCGTCGGGGTCGCCGAAATACCCCCGAGCGGCGCGCTATCCAGAGTAGTACGCGGGTCCAGTTGCCTCTTACGGCATCGCCAGCGGCAGCGTATCTATCCGCGGCGCGCGCTCGAATACAATAGACCTAGCGTTTCCCGGGGCCGAGGAGAACCGTATGGCTAAATCACTCTACTCGCTGAGGCGTGTCAATCCGCGCTTCCCCGTTTCGGCGGACGCAGAGATTATGCTCAAGGACGGACGCTGGATTCACGGCCAACTCAGCGAATTGAGCCTGCGTGGCTGCTATGTCGACTCGCTTGAGCCTCTTCCTGTCGGCACTGAACTGCACCTTTCTGTCTTCGATGGCATCGGCACTTGCGAGCTGCCCGGCAAGGTAATCTACAAACATTCAGGTGGCGGTCTCGGTGTGGCAGGCATGGGCGTTCTTTTCAGCGAAATGCCTGCTGACCAAAACTCGGTAATTCACGCCTGGATTGACGAACTGAGCGGCAGAGGCGCCCGCAACATGGGCAGCGACATTCCAGCCCCGCGACCTTCCTAATCCCCGCCCTCGCAAAGACCACCGCCAGAAATCAGTCCGGCGGTGTTCCATCGCTTCAAGTTGCTTTTTGCACCTAACCCGATAAGAATCTCACCCCGTAAATCGCAAATCACAGGAGGCAATCTTGTCTTCGCCATTCGTCGGCGAGTTTATGGGGACTCTCGTGTTAATCCTTCTCGGCGACGGCGTTGTCGCCAACGTGCTGCTAAAACGTTCGAAAGCCGAAGGCGCGGGTTGGATTGTGATCACCGCGGGCTGGTGCTTCGCGGTGATGGCGGGAATTTTCACGGCTGTCGCCTGTGGCAGCAGCGACGCTTACTTGAATCCCGCGGTCACTATTGGTTTCGCTGTCGCCAGCGGCAACTATTCGAAGATTTTCTCGTTTACCATCGCCGAGCTTTTGGGCGCATTTGCTGGAGCTGTGCTTGTTTGGCTGCACTTTCTGCCGCACTGGAAAGAAACTCCGGACCCGTCTTCAAAACTCGCGGTCTTCTGCACGATTCCAGCGATTCGTAATCGCGCCGCGAACCTAATCAGCGAGATCATTGCGACGGTCGTGCTCGTGTTCGTCGCCGGCGCAATCGTCTCGAAAGCCGTGGCATCGCCCGACGCGCTTCCGCCCGGTCTCGGAGCATATCTTGTGGCCAGCCTGATCTGGGGCATTGGATTGTCGCTCGGCGGCACGACCGGATACGCAATCAACCCGGCGCGCGATCTCGGCCCACGCATCGCTCATGCCCTCCTGCCCATTGCCGGCAAGGGCGACTCGGATTGGGGCTACGCGTTCGTACCCATCGTTGGACCATCCATCGGGGCGGCAATCGCCGGGCTACTGATCCGATTTCTGTTCGTAAGACTGTGACCGCCTGGCTCGCGCCGATAGAAAATGTAACTCGTGTCAGGCACTCGCCGTACAGGATGTACCCAATAGTGCACGCACTGCACTGGTGATAGTCTGAGTCCGGAGGTGACTTATGAGAGTTACTTCGTTCGTGATCGGCATGGGCGCCGGGGCCGCCATTGCTATGCTCTTCGCGCCGCGCTCCGGCCCTGAGACACGCCAGATGATTTCAGACAAGGCGAAAGAAGCGCGTCGAATAGCGGAAGAACGCGCACGGGATTTTCGTGATATGGCCACAGACAAGGCTTCGCAGCTGCGCGATAGGGCTAACGATGTGGTTGACCGCGGCAGAGAAGCTGTCGATCTCGGCAAGGAAGCCATCAATAGGCAGAAGAGCGCTATCGCTGCCGCAGTGGAAGCCGGCAAGCAAACGTATAATCAAGAAGCGCAGAAAATCTCTTAAAGCGCTTGGAACGGTTCGCTCGCACCCAGCCCGCGAAGTCCACTCAGTCTAGAATTTCGCGCCTTTTTGTAAGTTCTTCGATGCGATCTCGCCGCGGCTCATAGCCGATACCCGGTTCGTCCGGCACGCGAATGGTTCCTTTGCCGCTCACCTCGACCTCCGGTTCGATAATGTCCTGGACCCAGTATCGCTTGCTTGCCGAGACATCACCGGGCAACACGAAGTTGGGCAATGTCGACATCGCGATGTTGTGCGCCCGCCCGATGCCAGATTCCAGCATGCCTCCGCACCATACGGGGATATTTCGCGACTGGCACAAATCGTGAATCTGCCGTGCCGACGTATGTCCGCCCACCCGGCCCAGCTTCATATTGATGATCCCGCAAGCCTTCAATTCGATCGCCGCCCGCGCATTTTCCACATCGTGGATGCACTCATCCAGGCAAATTGGCGTATCTAACTTCGCTTGCAGTGCCGCGTGCGAATAGATGTCGTCATAGCCGAGCGGCTGCTCGATCATCATCAGATGAAAAGGGTCAAGCTGTTTCAGCAGTGGCGCGTCTGCCAGCGTATAAGCCGAATTCGCATCCACCATCAACCGGATACGCGGAAATCGTTCGCGCAGCGCACGCACCGGCTCCAGTTCCTTCCCCGGTTTGATCTTGATTTTGATGCGCTGGTATCCCGCGGCAAGTTCCTTCTCGACTTTGGCAATCAATTCCGGGATCGTCGGTTGGATGCCGATCGATACTCCGCAGGCAATCTCGGTCTGCGTGCCCCCCAGCAATCTCCATAGCGGAAGGTTGCTGTACTTGGCCTCCGCGTCCCAGACGGCCGTTTCCAACGCGGCCTTCGCCATGTTGTGGCCCCTCACGCGCGCAAGGATTCCCAAAACCTCCGCCGCCGAGTCGAATTCCATCCCCTTCATGATTGGCCAGAGGTGATCCCGCAAAACGTGCCACGACGTTTCCACATCTTCGTAGCTATAGTAGGGACCTTCGCCCGCCGTCGATTCTCCCCACCCGGAAGTCCCGTTGATTTCAACCTCGACCAGAACCATCCGGCGCAGCGTGGTCTTGCCAAAACTCGTTTCGAACGGCGAAACGAGGTTCATGTGAATCTCGCGGAGTATAAGTTTCGCTATGCGCATGGCCGCCGACGATTATAGCCGCCGCGCAGCTCTCGCCGCACGAAAAAGGCTCCGCGCGTCGGGTAAGATGCAGTTTTTCCCCGAAGGTCCGTTGGCCCGCATAAATCGGGGGATTTTTGTATTGTCTCGTGGCGGCGCTCGCTTCCACACTTAAGGAGAAAGATGTTCGGCCGCTCTCAAGATATGGCTCAAACGCCAAAACCATCCGCGAAGTAGACGCTAAAGCCGCTTCCGGAATCAAATGTACGACCGTGCGTTTTTCGGCGTATAAACTGAAGTGGCTTAATTACTCAAGAGGAGGCAGGTACATGCTGAAACGGGTTTCTATTCTTGTGATTGTGGCTCTGGTTGCGACTCTAACTGCCACGGCCTCGGACCGCGACGACGATATCGACCGTATCCACCACGCGGATCAGGTCTTCAACGAAATCATGAACGCGCCCGACCAGGGTATCCCTGGCAATCTACTCGACAAAGCGGACTGCATCGCCATCATTCCAGGCGATGTCAAATTCGCATTCATTTTCGGCGGCAATTACGGCCGCGGTATCGCCACGTGCCGCACGTCGAGCGGCAAATGGACTGCGCCGCTTTTCATCGCGATTAGCGGCGGCAGCGTGGGCTACCAGATCGGCGGATCCTCCACCGATCTCGTGCTGCTCTTCATGAACGAGCACGCGTTGCACAGCCTGCTCAGCGACCGCTTCAAACTTGGCGCTGATGCGTCCGTCGCCGCCGGTCCCGTGGGGAGGACGGCGGCAGCCGATACCGATCTCAAGTTGAACGCCGAAATTCTGTCCTATTCGCGCGCGAAGGGCATTTTTGCGGGCGTCTCGCTCTCCGGCGCGGTCGTGCGAACAGACAAAAGCGCAGACGACGCCATGTACGGCAGCAGCGTCACTCGTGACGCGCTGATTCACGGCGAAGTACCGGCTCCCGAAGCCGCGGCGTCACTGCTGCACACCATTCACCAGTTCGCGGGCTGAAATCTCGCAGCCTAGCGCAGGTTCTCCGCGCCGGAAACGACGACCACATCCTTGGTCCTCGTTTCCGGCGTCACCTTCAGATGGGTCAATTTGCCGTTCGCCACATGGCCTTCGACGACCGTGCCATACGGCGCGTGTAATTTGAAATCGGCCGTCCAATCCTTCGGCCACGCGGGCAGCAGTTGAATGCGCTTTCCGTCAGTCTGCATCAGCATCAACTCGAGCGTTATCATTCCCGAGCCCCCATTGTCCAGATCAGGAATCCAATCGTGCGCCGGTTTCCAGAACCACTGAAACCGCTGATCGCCGTAATTGGTGAACTCCGCAATCGCAGCCTTTTTCGCCACGTCGGTTAACCCCAGCACCGCGGACTCGGTGCCGTCCTGCCCCCAGCACGTATCCTGTGGGAATAGCCGCGCCGCAAACGCGTTGCGCGCCAATTGCAAATCCGGTTTGCCCACGCCATAAATCCGGTACGGAAACGTGGTGTACAGTTCCGGGTTTTCTGCGTTGCTCGTCTTGGGATATTCCTGCGCAGGCAAAATCGTCGGCGTGCCGTCAGGATCGCCTTTGCCAAACGGCGGCAATTTCCCGTTTGCCGTTTTCCCCAACGCAATCGGCGGCAAATCGTCGAGCGTTTTCTTCCACGCCACGCGCTGTTCCGGCGTCGCCAACTCCGCAGGCAACGCGAGCAACCGCGGAATCACGTCTTCAAGCCCGGCAATATCCGGCGTAGGATTCACCGCGGTCAATTGATACGTCTCTAGCGACTGTACCGGCGACATCAAAATTTTCCCGTCCGCGCCGCGCGTCCACTGTTCGCCATAATAAGTCACGATCGCATCGGCAAACGGAACCAGATCCTTGCGCGCGAAATCCTGATCCTGCGTTACGTCATACTCATCCAGCATTTGCGCGATCACTTCGAGTGCGCCCTGCACGTGATAACGCATGTATCGACTCTCGACTTCGTCCGTGGGATTGTCCCAGCCGAAGTCGCTGATGTTCGTGAGCCCCCAGAAATACAGCGTCTCGATGAACGCCGCGCCCGCATGATGAAAATAAATTTCCGTCCGGTCCTTCGCGAGCGGCAGCGCGTTCAGATACATATCGAACCACGGCTTCAGCAGATCGAAATCGCCCGTCGCGATCAACGGCCAATAGAGGAGCCGGTTGTTCTGGTTCCAATAATTGCTTCCCCACTTTCGATAATCCGGGTCGTGATTCGCAGGGGTTGACTCCGCGTCCGCCGGCACATCGTGCCCAACGGTAAACAGCCCGCCATTAAATTTTGTCGGGAAAGCGCCGCGCGACGATGTCGCCATCATGTAACGCTGCATCGCGTAGCTCTGCGACACTTCCTCCGCATCCTCCGATCCCGTCACGTGAATCCAGCTTCGATTCCAAAACTCGCGCCACCATTTTTCGTGCGCGGCACGAGCCGCATTCAGCGAAACCGCATTTACCTCAGTCGTCAGCGAATCGAGCTGCGCGCGCCAGGCAGTCGGCGAATCCGTTTGCGCCGTCGTAAGCGCAACCAGATCGAGCCGCAGATTGCGCGAGGGCGCCGCCGATTCAAGCGTGTGATCGTCGACGCTTTTCAATCCAGAGGCGGTGAGCGCGCCGCCGAAGCAGCGGTGCAACAGCGGGTCCGGATATTTCGTCAGCAGCGATTCCAAATGCTCCTGCTGCAAGACCAGCGGATAAACGCTCGCCGCATTGAAGTGATACCACGTCACCTGATGCGCGTCGGCCGGCATCACCGTATCTGCCTCGAAATCCATCGGGACCGAATGATCGCCAAACGCGAACATGCCGCCTCCGTCCGGCGAAGGCTGATCGTAAGGATGTGTTGTGCGCCAAAGCTCCAGCTTTGCCCGCATCGTCGCCGGATGCGCGAGTTTCGCCTCCACGTGAATCACCGGATGATTCGCGTCCGCCCAGATCAAAACCACATTCGCGCCGCTCTTGATTTCGATCGTCGCATCTTCCAACCGCAAAACCTGCGTGAAATTTCCGTCGGCCGTAAAAGGATTCGGCGTCAATTGAATCCGAACGCGCCCGAGCTTGTCGAGTTTGCCCAGTTCCGACCACGCGTCCGATTTGGCCACGAGCAGCACGATGTCGCCGTTCTGCTCGGTCCAGACATTCGCGGCCAAGTCGCCATTCCCAATCGGCATCGAGTCGTTTTCGTTCTGGCCCAGCGTCGTCCACGTCACATCATTCGTAGCGATAAACGAATCGTCGGCCGCACGCGCCACCGTCGCGCAAAGGACTGCGCCGCAGAAAATCAGCAGAGCCATACGAGCGAACCGTTTCATCGAGCAAGACCCCGAAAATTAACAAAGCCACGCCGCACTATACCGCAGTTCGCGTATGCGATTTGCTGTCTTCGGCGCATTGAAGGATCAATGGATCTAGGCCGCGAGCTTCTCCGCCCCTTCGCCTTTGCATTTTGACTACCTAAGAGTTCCTTCGGCACGTGGATAAGCAGTTGAACGAGTAAAATAAACTCGGTCAATCCCGGTGTGACACACGTGCGATCGACTCTCTTACAAGCCGCCGCAGTACTGTGCGCGAGCATATGTTGCCTGCCGGCGTCCTTCAGTCGGCAAGCCCTTGCGATAAATACCCCGATTGATGGGCCCAACTCCCTTGCCCTCGATGATAGCGGACACCTGTTCGTCTCAAGCCTATACGAGGATGTCGTCCGCCGGGTTGACTTGAAGACGGGAGCAACCGAAGCGGTCGCGGGAAACGGTAAGGATTGCTGCTACACCGAGGGCGCAAAGGCTACCGACGTGAGCTTGAGTGACGGCGTCTGGGCCTTGGCCGTTAATTCCTATGGCGATCTTTTTATCAGTGAAGGCTCACAGGTCCGCAAAGTCGACTCCGCAACAGGGCTGATCTCAAATTTCGCAGGGGAAGGCAGCGAAGATTCCGGAAAGACGGAGGATGGGCTGCTCGCAACCTCCGCTAACTTCAGCATGATCTGGGGTTTGGCCGTCGATGCTCGCGGCAATCTTTTCATTTCGGACGTCGGGCAAAATCAGATATTCAAAGTCGACGCCGCAGGTCGGTCGAGCGGAAAGGTATCCGTTGTCGCGGGAGATGGACGTGCTGGTTTCAGCGGCGACGGCGGTTCCGCGTTAACCGCAAGCTTCAACTCGCCGGAAGGTATCGCGTTTGATAAGAGCGGAAACCTTGTCGTAGCGGACCGCGTGAATTGTCGGCTCCGCCGCATCGACCTCAAGACTGGCATAATCAATACGATTCTGCTGACGGAAGCCTCACAGGACTGCGCGGAAGAAGCCCGCCACAACTGGCCCATGCGAGGTCCGGACTTCGTCGCGATCGATCCTGACGGAGGCATTGCGTTCAGCATAACCGCCTGGAACATGGTAGAGCGTTTCAGCGAAGGCTCAGGCCAAGCTTCAGTGATCGCCGGCCACGGGGACACTGGTTTCAGCGGCGACGGCGGCCCTGCGTCCGGAGCTTTGCTCAATGGGCCTTCGGGCCTGGTGGTCGATTCGATGGGAAATTTAATCTTTGCCGACCTGGCCAATAATCGAGTGCGACGCATAAACGCCGCAACGAAAATTATTCAGACAATAGTGGGCAATGGGCTTCCACTCGTCCGTCACCCTGAGCTGTAATACCGGCAAACCCACCGCGGCTCCTTACAAAAATATGACAATTCGCCCAATTGCATTTGCCCGCGCCGCGCACTAAACTATTTCAGTTGTTAAATTGTTGCAACAGCAGGTAAGCCCTTGATATCCGCTATCTTAGTAGCTCTCCGTGAAGGCCTGGAAGCCGCCCTCGTGGTCGGCATAGTTCTGGTCTATTTGAACCGGACTGGCCGCAGCGCCCTTAAAGGCTATGCCTGGACCGGCGTCGCCCTGGCCTGCCTAACCAGCATCGGAGCGGCCATTGCCCTCCAGCAGCTCGATATCAGCGAAGACGGCTTCGAGGGCCTGATGATGCTCGTCGCCTCGGCCCTCGTGGTCACCATGATCATCTGGATGAACCACGTCGCCCGCACCCTGCGTAAGGAAATCGAGAAACGCATCGAAACGTACGCGCAGAAATCCACGCGCGCGGCAGGATGGGCCATCGGCGCGTTCGTCTTCATGATGGTCGTGCGGGAAGGCGCCGAACTGGTGCTGATCCTGCGCGCCGTCGAGCTATCCACGCAAGGCATCATGGTGTGGATCGGCACCGGAATAGGCATCGCGATCGCGGTCGCCGTCGGCTTCTTCTTCTTCCAGGGCACGCTGAAAATTCCGCTGCACCGCTTCTTCGCCGTCACCAGCGTCATCCTGATCGTCGTCGCTTTCCAACTCGCCCTCACCGGCGTCCACGAACTCAGCGAAGCCGAATGGATATGGTCCAGCAAATGGGAAATGGCCACCGTTGGCCCCATCGTCGCAAACGAGTTCTTTTTCTTCGCCGTGATTCTCGGCGCGGCCGCGCTCGCCGTCTTGCGCCAATGGCAATCCGCCAAGCGTCCGGCGAATGGCGCTGACCTGAATCCCGCCGAGCGCCGTCTGAGAGAGTATGAGTATAAGCGCCAGCGCAGATGGAGCTTTCTCGCTGCGATGCTTTACGTCGCGGTGGTGCTGATGTTGGGCGCGGAATTCGTTTACGCGCAGGCCATGAACGCTCCCTCCCCCGCGGAGGGCCTCGCGGCGCAAAACGGCGAAGTCGAAATTCCCACGTCGCAGCTCGCCAACGCAACTCTGCGCTTTTACTCGGCAACCGTGGACAACACGACCGTCCGCTTCATGGTCGTCCACAAACCGGACGGCAGCTACGTCACCGCGCTCGACGCCTGCGAGATCTGCGGTTCGAAAGGTTACAAGCAGGAAGGCCAAAACGTCGTGTGCCGCAATTGTGGTGCCGTAATTTACATCCCTTCGATCGGCCAAAAGGGCGGTTGCAACCCAATTCCTGTAAAATCGCGAGTGGAGGGGGGAGAGGTGATCGTCAATCTGCAGGACTTGCTTGCGTCCGTAAAGACGATTCACTCCTGACGCAATGTTCGCCCGGCTCGTTCGCGAATCTTTCGTTAAGAATCCACGCCGAAAAATTTTGACCGCGGCGGCATTGATGGTCGGCATGGCCGTTGCCACTTCGACGCTTACGGTTGCGCTCGAGGCCGGCGACCGCCTCGCGCGCGAGTTCAGCACCCTAGGCGCGAATCTTGTCGTCACTCCGAAATCAGACACCTTGCCGCTCGAAATCGGCGGCGTCGATTACCGGCCCGTTGACGAAGGCTCCTACTTGAAAGAAGCCGACCTCGGCAAGCTGAAGATGATCTTTTGGCGCAACAATATCCTCGGCTTCACGCCCTTCCTCGATGTGCCCGCCTTCGCCAACGGCAAAAGCGAAACTCTCATCGGCACATGGTATCAGCATGACGTTCCCGTCGGCGACGGCACCACCTTCCGCACTGGCCTGAAAGACACGCAATCCGGGTGGAAAATTCAGGGCCGCTGGTTCGCTGACGGCGCGGAAGAGGCGGTCGTCGGCGTTTCGCTCGCCGCGAGCGACCCAACCGATTTCGCGGTCGGCAAGACCATCGACGTCGCTAAGACCGCGAATTCTCTCTCACCACAGCCGCTCACGATCACCGGCGTCGTCACCACCGGCGAAGCGGAAGACAACGCGATCCTCGTTCCGCTCGCTGTCGCGCAAGGCTTTGCTGGCCGCCCAGGGGAATACCGCCAGCTTCTCGTCAGCGCGCTCACCAAGCCCGCCGACGCGCTCGCCATGCGCGATCCCGCCACCATGACCGGCGCCGAGTACGACAAGTGGTACTGCTCGCCTTACATCTCCTCGATCAGCTACCAGATCGAAACCGTCATCCCTGGCACGAGCGTCCGCGCCATTCGCAAAGTCGCCGAAACCGAAGGCCGCGTGCTTTCGCGCATCAGCTCCCTTCTCTGGATCGTCACCATCGCTGCGCTCATCGCCGCCGGACTCGCCGTCGCCGCTACCTCGGCCACAACCGTGCTCGAACGCCGCGCCGAAATCGGCATCATGAAGGCCATTGGCGCCACGAATTTCGTGGTCACCGGAATTTTCCTTACTGAACAACTTCTGCTGGCAATCGTCGGCGGCAGCATCGGATTCGCGTTCGGCCTGATCATCGCGCGCGAGTTGGGTGCAAGCGTTTTTGGATCGCCCGCGCCGCCGCGTTTCGTCGTTCTTCCCGTGGTTCTCGGCATCGCTGCGACCGTTGCGATTGCCGGCAGCCTCATTCCCTTGCGTCGCGCGGCGCATTTCCGCCCGGCGCCGATTCTGCGAGGCGAATGATGTTCCGCCGCCTTCTCTGGCAAATGATGGTCGGCAATCGCGGGCGCCTCACGGTCGCGCTGGTCGCCGTCGTCAGCGGCGCTGCCGTAATTTCGGCGATGCTCAACCTGCAATTCGATATCGAACGCAAGCTGACGCAGGAATTTCGCGTGCTCGGCGCCAACGTCATCATCGCCCCCGCGCATGACGCCCGCCCTGCCACCACTGCCACCGACGGCGCCATCGACACTCCCTCGCTCATCGACGAAGATGCCGCGCTCGCCGCCGTCGATAAAAACCGCACCGGCGAACTCGAAGCCGCCGCCCCGTTTCTTTATTTCGTCGCGAACGTCGGCAAGACCGAAGTCGTGGTCGCCGGCACATGGCTCGATCAGCTGCGCGAACTGAACCCTTCCTGGCAAATCACCGGCAGTTGGATTTTTGCGCGCGCCGATCAGTCGCTCTGCGTCGTTGGCCACAACGTCGCTCAACAGCTTTCGCTCGCTCCCGGCCGCAAAATCGACCTCTTCTACGAAGGCCGCAATGCATCTTTCACCGTCTCCGGTATCGCTGACTCGGGCGGCACGGAAGACAATCAAATTTTCATCGATGAAAAACGCGCCGAACAGCTCACCGACATCAACGGCCAAATCGCCGTGGTGCAACTGAACGTCCGCGGCACGCCCGACGAAATCGCGCAATACGCCTCGCGTCTCGGCGCCGCGCTGCCCAATGATGACGTGCATCCCATTCGCGACATCGCCGCCGGCGAAGGCGCGTTGCTCTCTCGCATCCACTTGCTCATCGTTTCGATGGTCGTGCTGATCCTCGTGCTTACCGCGCTTTGCGTGCTCGCCACCATGGCCGCGCTGGCCATGGAGCGCCGCGCTGACGTAGGCTTGATGAAGGCGCTCGGCGGCTCGATCACGCGCATCGTCGCTCTTTTTCTCACCGAAGTCGGCGTATTGGGCGCGGCCGGTGGTGTGGCAGGCTGTATCGTGGGCTTTGCTCTCTCGCGTTGGATGGGCGAACGCGTTTTCGGCACGTCCATCACTCCGCGTTGGGACGCAGTGCCGCTAACGGTCGGCATGATGATCGCCGCGGCGCTCGCGGGCGCGCTCCCGCTGCGCATGCTGGGACGCGTAAAGCCCGCCGTAATCCTCCGCGGCGACTAGGGGTTCCCGCTGGTGAACGGGTCTTTGCGCCCGGAGAAAGACTTGTCATTCCGACCGCAGCGAGGAATCTGCAGTTGGTTTTCGCAGCGGCCACCGTTGCGAGCGCCTTTTGCGCGCTCTTCTCGGTCGGCGCAATTGCCGTTGTCGTGGTGTTGCCTTTGTAGCGGCCCGCCCGCTTTTCAGTCGGGCGCATTGGCCTTGCTCTAATGTTTTCTTTGCGTCTCTGTGCCTCCGTGGCCAAGACGCTCTAAATAAAATGCCGCCACTCGTCCAAATCGAAGACCTTCGCAAAGAATTCGGCAACGTCCGCGCGCTCGACGGCGTTTCCTTCTCCGTCGAATCCGGCGAATGGATCGCCATCATGGGCCCCTCCGGCTCGGGCAAGACCACCCTGATCAATATTCTCGGCGGCCTCGATTCGCCCACCTCTGGCCGCGCCGTTGTTGACGGCACAGACGTCGCCCGTCTCGACGAAGCCGGCCTCACTCGCTTTCGCGCCGAAAAAATCGGCTTCATCTTCCAGCAATTTCATCTGGTGCCGTATCTCACCGCCCTCGAGAATGTGATGCTCGCGCAGTATTTCCACAGCACCACTGACGAATCCGAAGCCCTCCGCGCGCTCCAGCGCGTCGGCTTAGGCGACCGCGCTATGCACCTGCCCTCCGAACTTTCCGGCGGCGAACAGCAGCGCGTCGCCGTCGCCCGCGCGCTGATCAACCAACCGAAACTCATCCTCGCCGACGAACCCACTGGCAATCTCGACGAGGCCAACGAGCAAACCGTCGTGAAACTTCTGCGCGAACTTCACGCGGAAGGCCACACGATCCTCATGGTCACTCACTCGAACGCACTCGGCGAACTTGCTGACCGCCGCATCGATCTCGCTCACGGCCGCCTCATCCAGATCAGCGCCATTTCCGCCGAAGACGAAGCGCAGCACGACCACATGCTCGAGCAGGTCTATATTTTCGGTGAAGAGGGAGTCACGCCCGAGCTCGACCGCATGCGCCAGTCGGACGTAAAAGACGCTGCCACCGTGATCAAGCGCTTAAAGGAGTTGGGCCTGCTTCAGTTGAAAAATCAGGAAGTTGCGCTCACCCAACAGGGCGAGAGCCGCGCCCGCGATATCGTGCGTCGCCGCCGCCTCGCCGAACGCCTGCTCACGGACACGTTTTCCGTCGCCGACTCCGAAGCCGATTCCCACGCCTGCAAGTTCGAACACATCATCAGCCCCGAGCTCGACCAGAAAATCTGCACCTTCCTCAACCATCCCCAGACTTGCCCCCACGGCAACCCCATTCCCCCAGGCCGCTGCTGCCCCGACCGCACTCGATAGTTCCACCTGGCGCGGATCACTCATGCTTTCTTGACACCTGGAAAATGCGCGTGCTACGTTCGATTTTCTGCAAGGTGAGAACCGCTCAGTGACCACAGCCGCCGCGCACCTGAAAAAGACAGCCCTGAATCACGTACATCGGCGCATGGGCGCGAAGATGGTCGATTTTGGCGGATGGGATATGCCGCTCGAGTATTCAGGCATTCTCGCGGAACACGACGCGGTCCGCACGCGCGCCGGCATTTTCGACGTCAGCCACATGGGCGAGATCGAAATCAGCGGCCGCGAAGCGCTCGATCTAGTCCAGTGGGTTTCGTGCAATGATGCTTCGAACCTTGCCATCGGGCAGGCGCATTATTCCGGGCTGATGACGGACCGCGGCACGTTTGTCGACGACCTGCTCGTCCACAAGATCTCCGACGACCGCTACTTTCTGTGCGTCAACGCATCCAATCAGGACAGGGATTTCGAGCACATCGTCGAGCATAACCGCTTTGGCGCCGTTCTTGAAAACGCCGGCGGGCGTTATTCGCAGCTGGCGATTCAGGGCCCTCGAACGCTCGAAATCCTGCAGCCGCTCGCATCGGTCCCCATCGCGCCGATTCTCTACTACTATTTTTCGTTCGGGAAACTTTGCGGCGTCGATTGCCTGATTGCGCGGACGGGTTACACTGGTGAGGACGGTTTCGAGATTTATTTCGAGCCGCGGTATTCCGAAAAATTGTGGGACGAGATTTTGGCGGCGGGCAAATCGTTTGGGCTGATTCCTTGCGGCTTGGGTGCGCGAAACACGCTGCGGCTCGAAGCCGGAATGTGCCTTTACGGGCATGAAATCGACGAGACCACGACGCCGCTTGAGGCTGGGCTAGGCTGGATCTGCAAGCTGGGCAAGGGGCCGTTTCTGGGCAACGAAGTGATCGCAGAGCAAAAGAAAGCGGGCGTTCGGCGAAAACTGGTCGGGTTTGAGATGCTCGATAGGCGCATCGGCCGTGATGGTTACCCCGTCATGGTCGCAGGCGAGGAGACGGGGCGGGTGACGAGCGGTGGCCCGGCGCCGTTTTTGAAGAAGAATATCGGCATGGCTTATGTACCCGCTGCGTCAGCCGCGGCCGGAACGCCGATCGAGATCTCGATTCGCGGCGGCCTTGCGCCGGGGCGCATTACACCGTTGCCTTTTTATAAACGCAGCCGCCAAACGCCGTAAATGCAGCCGCTGAGCCGCTTTACTACCGCTAGACTCGGGAGAGCTAAATGTATCCCAGTGAATATCGATATACGAAAGATCATGAGTGGATCAGGGCTGACGGCGCCTCCGCGACGATCGGCATCACCGATTACGCGCAACAGCAGCTCGGCGATGTGGTTTTCGTCGAACTGCCGAAAGTGGGTGCGAAGCTGAAGGCCGGGTCATCGTTCGGCACCGTGGAATCCGTGAAGGCCGTCAGCGACATCTATTCCCCTGTTTCGGGCGAAGTAATCGAAATCAATTCGACGCTCGTCGACTCGCCCGAGAAAATCAATTCGGATCCTCACGGCGCGGCATGGCTAGTGAAGATGCGGCTCGACGATCCGAAGGAAACCGCGAGCCTGATGGATTCTGTCGCGTATCAGGCCTATGTGGCCGAAAAAGACAAGGAACACGCCTGAGCATGCGTTATTTGCCTAAAAGTTCGTCGGAACGCGAAGAAATGCTTCGCGGCGCTGGCGTGGAAACAGTCGAGGAGCTTTTCCATTCGATTCCGGAGCAGTTCCGCCTGCGCGAGCCCCTTCCTCTCCCCGGGCCGTTTTCCGAAGCGGAGATCATCAAGTATTTTCAGGATCGCGCGGCCGAGAATTCGCGCGGATACACGTCTTTCTTGGGCGCGGGCGTTTATCAGCATTTGCGTTCCGTCGTGACGGACGCTCTCGTCCAGCGCGGCGAATTCCTCACTTCATATACGCCGTATCAAGCCGAAATTTCGCAGGGCACCCTCACGTGGATTTTCGAATTTCAGACGCTGATGTGCCAGCTGACCGGCCAGGAAGTCGCCAACGCTTCGATGTACGACGGCTCGACCGCACTGACCGAAGCTATTCTGATGGCAACGCGGCTCACCGGCCGCCGCGGCGTGATCATCGCGCGCTCGGTCCATCCTGAATATCGCCAAGTGCTCAAAACTTACGCGAAGGACCTGGGGCTCGAAATCGAGGAAATTGGCTATACGCCGAGCGGCGAGTTCGACCGGTCCGCGCTTAAGCAAGCTGGCTTGTCGAAAGCTGCTGCCGTCGTGGTCCAATCGCCCAATTTTTTTGGCGCAATCGAAGAGGTGCCCGCGCTCGCCGATGCGGCTCACGCGGGCGGTGCGCTGCTCGTTGATTGCATCACCGAAGCAGTGTCGCTCGGGATCGTTCGCCCGCCGGCCGAGGCGGATATTGTCGCGATGGAGGGGCAATCGTTTGGCGTGGCGCCAAGTTATGGCGGACCATATGTTGGAGTGATCGCGTCGCGCGAGAAATTCGTTCGGCAAATGCCGGGCCGGCTGGCGGGGCAAACTACGGACACGGCTGGACGGCGCGGGTACGTCCTCACCCTGGCGACGCGCGAGCAGCACATCCGGCGCGAACGGGCCACTTCGAATATTTGCACCAACGAGGCGCTCACGGCGCTGATGGCGACGGTTCACCTATGCCTGCTCGGCAAAGAAGGCATCCGCGAACTCGCGTTGCAAAATCTGGCGAAAGCGCGATTCGCGCTTGCCGAACTGGAAAAGATTCCCGGCGTGCGGCGCGTTTTTTCCGCACCGTTCTTCAACGAATTTGCGGTCGAGTTTCCGCGCTCGGTAAAACTAATCAATGCCGCGCTGCTGCGCGAAAAAATTGTCGGCCCGCTGCCGCTCGGCCAGCAGTACAACGAACTGACCAAGCGCGGGCTCGTCTGCGTGACCGAGACCATAGCGCGCGCGGAAATCGAGCGTTTCGCCGCCGCCGTGCGCAAGGTTCTGGAGACTTCGCCTTAGACATGGATAAAACTGTCGAGACCGAAACGATTACCGGCATCACGAAGGCCAGCCGCCACGTGAGCCAAAACGAGGGATTGATTTTTGAGCGCTCCGCGCCAGGCAAACGCGGCATGGAACTGCCGCCGCTGGATGTGCCGGCGGTCGATGCCGCGGAAGCCCTCGGACCGGCGCTCGTGCGCCAACCGATCGAAGGCTTCCCAGAAACCAGCGAAATCGAGGTGATCCGGCACTTCACCCGTCTTTCTACCTGGAATTACGCCATCGACCTCGGCATGTACCCGCTCGGGTCCTGCACCATGAAATACAATCCGCGCGTGAATGAATTCGTCGCGCGGCTCGACGGCATCGCCGGGGAGCATCCACTCCAGTCTGACCAGGTCTCCCAGGGCTGCCTGCGCATTCTGTGGGATTTGCAGAAGTGCCTGCTCGCCATCACAGGCATGGACGCAGCCACCCTCCAGCCCGCTGCCGGCGCGCAAGGCGAGACGACCGGGCTGCTGATGATCCGCGCGTGCCTCGAAAGCCGCGGCGACGCCCGCAAGCGCGTCCTCATTCCCGATTCGGCGCACGGCACCAATCCTTCTTCAGCCGTGGTCGCGGGCTACGAAGTCCAAAACATTAAGTCCAACGAGCGCGGCCAGATTGATACCGACCACCTTCGCGGTATGGTTTCCGAAGAAGTTGCCGCGATCATGCTCACCAACCCCAATACGCTCGGCGTCTTTGAAGACCGCATCGCCGAGATTTCGGCGATCTGCCATGAGCGCGGCACCTTCGTCTATATGGACGGCGCCAATATGAACGCGCTTGCCGGCGTCGCGCGCCCCGGCGACTTTGGCGTCGACGTAATGCACCTCAATTTACACAAGACGTTCTCGACGCCTCATGGCGGAGGCGGGCCGGGCGCGGGTCCGGTGCTGGTCAAGAAGGAACTGGAACCGTTTTTGCCCATCCCGGTTGTGCTGCAAAAGGAGGGCCGCTTCGTCCTCGATTCGAACCGCCCGCAATCCGTGGGCCGCGTGCGCGCCTACTGCGGAAACTTCGGCGTCCTCCTTCGCGCACTGGCTTATACCCTCGCCTACGGACCTGGCATTCGACAGGCGACCGAAGACGCTGTCCTCAACGCGAATTACATCCGTAAGAATCTCGAGGATCTGTTCGATTTGCCTTACGACCTGCCGTCAATGCACGAGGTTGTTTTCAGCGATGCGCGTCAGCGGAGACACGGTGTGAATACTATGGACATCGCCAAGCGCCTGATCGACTACGGCTTTCATCCATATACGACCGCGTTCCCGCTTATCGTTCCCGGCGCCATGATGATCGAGCCGACCGAATCGGAATCGAAGGAAGAGTGCGACCTTTTTATCCAGGCAATGCGCTCGATCGCGGCCGAAGCCGAATCCAGTCCCGAGCTGGTGAAGACCGCGCCGCACAATACGCGCATCGGCCGCCTCGACGAAACCACGGCGGCCCGCAAGCCCATCCTCCGCTGGAAACCGTAGCTAAAAAGCAAAACGCCGCGCGCCTTAAATGCCAGCGTGCGACGTTTTCTATTTTTCGGCCCTATCTCTGTCTCTGAGTGTCTCCCAAACCGATTACTTCTTCTTCCCTTCTTCGGTTGGAATCGGCCGCTGCGCCGCCGCGGGAATGATCTTCGCACCGGTCGCGTACTCCGCCGCCGCTATGGCTGGTGCCGGGAACGAAAGCCTGCGACCATCCGAGCTGGCTGCCGCCGCTTCTGCAAGGCGTTCGTCGGGAGCGATTGGAGCAATCAACGCGCCTTCCGCGTCCTTCGCGAATTGCAGCCCGTCGGTGCTGCCGTCCCAATCGATCGAAATCACGTCGCCAAGCGTCACTTGCTCGGTCGCCAGCAGGCTCGCCAGCGGATAAACCACGTGCCGCTCAATTGCTCGTTTCAGGTGCCGGGCGCCGTACTTCAGGTCCGTGCCTTCGCGCAGCAGGA
>Ga0335074_10002909_pt1 | contig 23371 bp, 21 predicted proteins | sample Lox_Sample_23_FD_206715 | JGI IMG/M metagenome (GOLD analysis project Ga0335074, IMG submission 206715) | Soil microbial communities from Loxahatchee National Wildlife Refuge, Florida, United States - Lox_Sample_2.3 | ecosystem: Environmental > Terrestrial > Soil > Wetlands | place: USA...
ACCTCTGGGATGGTCAGCCAATCACCGACGATGGCGTCGGCCGGGGGGTCGATCTGTGCCACGTCTGAAGAGTTTCCCACAATGAGGCTCTCGTCAAACGCCGCCAAAGACCAGGTTGGAGCTCCCGGATGACGCCTTCGGACGCTGGCACGCGAACCGCCGATCTCGCGCGGCCCCCCGCGCTCCGGGCGGGCGACCGGGTCGCGGTGCTCTCGGTCAGCAGCCCGGCTCCGGCCGCCCAGCTCGAGATCGGCCTTGACGTGCTCCGGTTCGCCGGGCTCGACCCGGTGCTCTACCCGTCAGCCCGCGATCGGGGCAGCGTTCGCCCTTACCTGGCCGGCGACGACCGGATGCGCGCCGCCGACCTCACGGCCGCGCTGACCGACCCCGCCATCGCGGGCATCGTCTTCGCGATCGGCGGCTCCGGCGCTCAGCGCACCCTGGAGGCCATGGACTGGGAGGGCCTCGCCGGGCTGCCGCCGAAGGTGCTGGCCGGGTACTCGGACGTGACGGCCGTGCTCGAGGCGGTGGCCACCAAGCTCGGCTGGGTCTCGCTGCTGAGCCCGAACCTCGTGTCGTCCGGCGCGGCCATCCACTACTCGTTCGGCTCGATGCTGCGCGCGCTGATGCACCCCGAGCAGGCCACCGAGATTCGCTATCCGATGGCCACGCGGCTGGTCGGCGGGACCGCGAGCGGCGTCACGCTCGGCGGCAACCTGACGCTGCTGACGTCGTCGCTCGGCACCGGCACGTCGTGGCCGGCCCGGGGCGGGATCCTGCTGGTCGAGGAGAAGAACGAGGCCTGCTACCGGCTGGACCGCATGCTTACCCAGCTGCGCCGGTCCGGGTACACCGACGGCGTGGCCGGGATCGTGGCCGGGACGTTCACCGGCTGCGGCGAGCCAGCGGCGATCGAGGAGATCCTGGCCGAGCGGCTCGGCGGCCTCGGGGTGCCGATGATCGCCTGGGCGAACGTCGGCCACGGCGGCTACTTCCAGACCTACCCGATCGGGGTCGCGGCCGAGCTCGACGCCGACGCCGCGACGCTGCGCCTGCGCGAGCCGCCGCTGCTGCCCGCCGCGGGCTTATCCCCCGCCCGCGACCGTGTCCCGCAGCGGCGTCTGCGGGTCGCCGAGCCTGGCCACCTCCACCGGGGCCTGCGCCTGGATGATGCGCCGGCCCTGGGCGAGGTCACGCGGTGAGTTAACCGCCATCAGCGCCACCAGCAGGTCGCCCGCCAGCCAGCACGCCGACCACTGCCGCTCCGCCGGGTCGCCGCGCAGCAGCATCCGGTCGGCCGCTCCGTGGAAGCCGATGTACTGGACCATCCGCCCGAACTGCTCGGACCAGAAATACGGAACGGGGTCGTAGGTGCCGGTGCCGCCGAGCAGGTTGGCCGCGGCTACCGCCGGCGCTCGGAGCGCCACGTCCCAGTGCTCGAAGCGCAGCCTGCGCCGGTACCGCAGCGACCAGAACGCCATGCAGTCACCGACGGCGAACACGCCGGGAAGCGAGGTGCGCAGCTGCTCGTCCGCGGCGACCCCGTTGTCGATCGCGACGCCGGAGCCGTCCAGCCAGCCAACCTCGGGCCGCACCCCCACCGCCGTGACGACCTCGTCGGCCGGCAGCCATCCGCCGCCTGCCAGCGCCAGCCCGCCCGGCTCAACGGAGGCGACCTGCTCGCCGAGCCGCAGCTCGACACCGGCGCGGCCGTACCACGGCGCGGTCAGCGCGCCGAGCTCCGCGCCGAGGGCCACGCTCAGCGGCGCGGCCGCCGCCTCGAGCACGGTCACCTGGCAGCCCGCGGCGGCCGCCGCCGTGGCCAGTTCGGCGCCGATCCAGCCGGCGCCGATGATCGCGAGCCGCAGCCCCGGGCGCAGCACCGCCCGCAGCTCGAGCGCATCGTCCAGCGTGCGCAGGAACCGCTGCCTGCCGGTGCCAGGCAGCGCCACCGGCGTGGCCCCGGTCGCCAGCACCAGGCGGTCATACCGGTGCTCGGCCCGGCCGGCCCGCAGCACGCCGTCGTCCAGCCCGGTCGCCGCCTGGCCGAGGCACAGCTCCACGTCAAGCGAGAGCATGTCATCACGCAACGTGGTGTCGTCCATCTCGCCTGCCATCAGCCGCTTGGACAGGGGCGGCCGGTCGTACGGCGGCCGCGCCTCGGCGCCCACCAGCGTCACCGCGCCCGCATATCCCGCGGCCCTGAGTTCCTCGATCGTGCGCAGGCCGGCCAGACCGCCGCCCGCGACCACGATCCGCTCCGGGCTGACCGAGCTCGCCGGGCTCATGTGCCACCTCGCATCCCGGGGCCGTTGTCTGCCCAGGCAGGCTACTATGACCACGTACTGCGACAGCGCTGTCACCAGCAGCCATCCAGGAGCCGCTGCGCCGCTGTTAGCCGGGCACAGACGCTTATCGGCCCTTACACTGCTCCCGATGGACACGACGCTCTCCCGCCTCCAGGCCGGGCAGCTGCTCGACGGCAGGTACCGGGTGGGCTCCTGGATTGCCCGCGGCGGCATGGCAACGGTCTACCTGGGCACCGATACCAAGCTGGACCGCACGGTCGCGCTGAAGGTCGCCCACGCGGAACTGGCCCACGACCCTGACTTCGTCCGCCGGTTCATCGGTGAGGCGCGGTCGGTGGCCCGGCTGTCCAGCCCGAACGTCGTCGGCGTCTATGACCAGGGCAGCCACGGCGGGCTGCCGTATCTGGTCATGGAGTACGTGCCCGGCCAGACGCTGCGCGAGCTGATGCGCGCCCGCGGCAGGCTCGAGCCGCGTGAGGCGCTCGACATCATCAGCGGTGTGCTGGCCGGCCTGGCCGCCGCGCACGAGGCGGGCATCGTGCACCGCGACGTCAAGCCGGAGAACGTCCTGCTCGGCGCAGGCAACGTCATCAAGGTGGCCGACTTCGGACTGGCCAGGGCGGCATCGCGGGCCAGCCACACGCAGACCGGCATGCTCATCGGGACCGCCGCCTACCTGGCGCCCGAGCAGGTGGCGCGCAGCGTCTCGGACTCCCGCACCGACGTGTACGCGGCCGGCGTGATGCTGTTCGAGATGCTCACCGGCGTGCAGCCGCATACCGGCGAGACCCCGCTCGCCGTGGCCCACAAGCACGTCAGCGACGTGGTGCCGCCCCCATCCAGCGTGGTGCCCGGGCTGCCGCCGTCGCTGGACGCCCTCGTGGCCCTGGCCACGAACCGGGATCCGGACCTGCGGCCCGGCGACGCCGGCCAGTTTCTCCAGGCGATTTCCGACGCCCGCGGCGGGCTGCCGGTCGCGGGGCCCGACCCGCAGCCGGGCCAGCTGCTGCCGGCCCAGCCGGCCCGGATCAGCGGCCCCGTGCCGTCGGTGGATCCGGCCGGCTTCCCGTGGTTTGACGAAGGCAACCCGGCCGGCGGCTACGGCCAGGCACCCGGCGGCGGGTTCGGCCCGATGCTGACGAAGGGGGAAGGGGAGGTGGGCGGGGAGTACAGCCCCGTGCCCGCCCCTGCGGGGGGCGCCAACCACACGCTGGTCGTGCCGGCCGGCCCCGTGGGCTACGAGGGCGTGCCCTACGGCGGCCGGCCGTACACCGACGGCGACGGGCCCGCCTACCCGTCTCGCCGGGCGCGAAGGTTCGGCGGCGGCGAGCCGACGCTGCAGCGCTGGCTGTTCAGCCGCAGGTTCGTCTACCTGAGCCTGGGCGTCGCCGCGGCACTGATCATCGGCCTCATCGCCTGGTGGGTCACTGACGGGCAGTTCGTCACCGTGCCCCAGGTAACCGGGATGGCGGTCGGCACCGCAACGTCCGAGCTGCAGAACCTCGGCTTCACCGTGAAGGTGGGCCAGGGCGAGCACAGCAACACCGTCGCCAAGGGCGATGTCGCGGCGACCGACCCGGGGACCGGGTCCAGCGCCAAGCGGGGCACCACGGTAACGATCATCGAGTCCACCGGGCCGGTCATGATCGGCGTCCCGCAGGTGACCGGGCTGACCGAGGCCGCCGCCGAGGCCGAGCTGCGAAAGGCGGGACTGGTCCCCGGGCCGGTGACCACCGCCGCGTCGACCACGATCCCGGTCGGCGTCGTGATCAGCACCAGCCCGGTGGCCGGCACCTCGTGGCCGCAGCGCAAGCCGGTCGGCATCACGGTCAGCGCAGGCCCGCCGCTGCCGAACTTCGTCGGCCAGCAGTTCTCCGCCGCGCAGGGCGAGGCGCAGGCCGGCGGGTACCAGCTGCAGCAGCAGACGGTGTCGAACAGCGCCGCGCAGGGGACGATCATCGGCCAGTCACCGGCGGCGGGCAGCCCGATCACCAAGGGCGAGGTCGTCACCGTGCAGGTCTCCAACGGGCCGCCCGAGGTCGCCATCCCGAACGTGGTGGGCATGAGCGTCCAGGCTGCGACTCAGGAGCTGACGCAGGCGGGCTTCCAGGTCGACGTCACCCACGGCGTCTTCGGGGGCGGCGGCAATGCCACCGTGGCCACCGAATCCCCCACCGGGCAGGCGCCCAAGGGCAGCACGATCACGCTCACGACCGGCTTCGCCTTCCCGTAACGCCCGCGGGAGGCCGCGGCGGGAGTTACAGCGGCGGCCCGTCGCCGGGCAGTTCCTGGTACGAGTACCGCTGCTCGCGCCACGGGTCGGCGGTGTTGTGGTAGCCGCGTTCCTCCCAGAAGCCCCTGCGGTCGCAGGTGAGGTACTCGATCGCGCGGACCCACTTCACGCTCTTCCACGCGTAGCGGGACGGGACCACGAGCCGCAGGGGGAAGCCGTGCTCGGGGGTGAGCTCGGCGCCGTCGCGGTGGGTGGCGAGCAGCGTGTCGTCGGCGGCGAAGTCGGCGATCGGCAGGTTCGCGCTGTAGCCGAAGTCGGCCCACACCATGACGTGAGTCACGGCGCCGGCGGGCGGCGCGGCCCGCAGCAGTTCGGCCGCTGCGATGCCCTCCCAGGTGACATCCGGAATCGTGAACTTGGTCACGCAGTGGAAGTCGGCCACGACCCGGCAGCGCGGCAGGCTCCCGATCTCATCCCAGCTCCAACGGTGCTCCTGCCCCGACGCGGTGGCGCCGGACACGCGCAGGTCCCAGGTATCGGCATGGAACTTGGGGACCGGGCCGTAGTGCAGCGCCGGCCACGACTTCGGGACGTACTGACCTGGCGGAAGCGCGTGCTCGGGCGCCATCTCCGGCGCCTGCTGCGCCTGCTGTGTGCCGGTCACTGGCCGCAGCAGCCCGGAAAGGCTGACCGAGGTCTGCGGCACGCTGATCTGCCGCGCGCTCGTCTCGGGATGCCTCATTACCGGCTGACCTGCTCCTTCCCGCACCGGGCGCCATCGTGGCGCCGTGCACCTGCCCTCGCCGACGGGTGTGGCTATCTTGCCACTGCGCTCCGAGAGCCCCACCGCGCACCCGGCGCGTGCCCCACCCCTGGGGGGTCCGCGGCGGGCGTTCCCCGCGGGTAAGCTGCGCCCCGTGCGCCATCAGTACCGGTTGCTGCCCGGCGGCCCTGACCAACCTGGCCAGCGCTGAAACTCACCGAGCGCGAAGCGCGGCGGCTGCTCGCCGGATCCCCGGTCGCGAGGATGGCCACGGTGACCGAGGCGGGCCGGCCGCACGTCGTTCCCGTCACCTTCGCTGTGGACGGGAACTACATCTATACCGCAGTCGACGCGAAGCCCAAAAACGAGTCCGCCCGCGGCGGCCTGCAGCGGGTACGCAACATCGAGGCCGAACCACGGGTGGCACTGCTTGCCGACCACTACGCCGACGACTGGACCACGCTGTGGTGGGTGCGCGCCGATGGGAGCGCGTCGATCGTGACCGACCCGCACCTGGCCGCCCGGCCGATCTCGCTGCTGACCGCGCGCTACCCGCAGTACGGCGACGTCGCGCTGCCCGGCCCGGTGATCGCGATCCGGGTCGAGCGGTGGTCGGGCTGGGCAGCCGCGCCGCCGCGCTGACGCCGCGGCTCGCGGCTCACAGTCCGGCCACCGCCGGGATCACCTCGCCGCCGATCACCTCCAGCGGCCGCACCTCCCAGACCCTGGCCACCGCGCCGATCGCGGCGGTGAATCCCATCTCGGCCAGCGCGGCGAGCTGGTCGGTGATCTGCCCCGCGTTCTCTCCGTTCTCGCCCACGTCGAACCGGAAGTAGCAGGTCTTGATGATTTCGTCGTAGTCGCGCCCCTCGGCGTCGCAGTGCGCGCGCAGGACGTCGAGCTTGCGGGCGAGATCGGGCCCGGTAAAGAGGTTGCACGCCTGGGCGTAGCGGGCGACGAACCGGAGCGTCTTGCGCTCACCGCCACCGCCGATCATGATCGGCGGGTGCGGCAGGGACAGCGCCTGCGGCGAGTTGATCGGCCGCTCTAGCTGGTAGTGCTTGCCGGTGTACGGGCTCTCGTCGCCGCTCCACATCTGCAGGCAGATCTGCAGCGTCTCTTCGAGCCGCTCGAACCGCTCGGCGACCGGGGGGAACGGTATCCCCAGGCCGCGCGACTCCTCCTCGTTCCACGCGGCGCCGATGCCCAGCCAGGCCCGCCCGCCGGACAGCACGTCGAGCGTGGTAACTATCTTCGCCAGAATGCCCGGGTGCCGGTAGACGGTGCCGGTGACCAGCGTCAGCAGCTTGGCCCTGGAGGTGCAGGCGGCCAGATAGCCCAGCGTGGTGTAGGCCTCGAGCATTTCCCGTTCCGGCGGGCCGATGACGCCGATCTGGAAGAAATGGTCCATCACGCTGATGAAGTCGAAGCCGGCATCGTCGGCGGCGGTCGCCACCGTCGCCAGGTCGGCCCCCAGCCGGGCGGGGCCGCCCGGCCAGGTGAAGTCGGGAATCTGCAGTCCGATCTGCACGCGCGATCACCTCCGCGGATGAGCCTGCCACATCGCGGTCAGCGGCGGGCGAAACCGCCCGGCAGATCGGCCGCTCAGATTGCTCGGCGAGCACGGAGAAGTCAAGACCTGATGAAGGAACTTGGGACTCGCTTTCCTATTGCTTTGTAGTCATCTACTCTGGCGCTGATCGTCCAACACTCCCTGCGTGCTCATCATCTTCGTGGAGACCGCGATGCAGACAGCCCGCCGTGCGGGCATCGTCCTCGGCTCCATCTGCGCCGTCATCGCGACGATGGCGGCGGCCATGCCCACGCGCGCGGGCATGGCCGCCGCGCCCGGCTGGCAGATCGCCGCCAAGGCCCATTACGGCGCGTCGCGTAACGCCTCGGGCTATTCGGCGGTGGTCGTCCTGGCCAAAAATGACGCCTGGGCATTCGGCGGGACCAATCCGGGCGGCCCGAGCACGCCGACCGCCATGCACTGGGACGGCGCGCACTGGCAGGCCTCGGCGCTGCCGGGCGGCCTCAACGGGTTCATCGTGGCCGCCGCGGCCTCGTCCGCCAGCAACGTCTGGGCGGTCGGCGACGGCTACGCCCTGCGCTGGAACGGCGCCCGGTGGAGCATCGCCAAGATCTGGAGCACCGGAGACCAGATAACGTCGGTCGCCGCCATCAGCCGCAGCGACGTCTGGGTCTTCGGATCGTCAACCTTCAGCGGCCAATCGAGCCTCGGCACCTGGCACTACGACGGGCACAGCTGGGCGCCGGTGGCCGGGGCAGCCGGAATCTACCGCGCCAGCGCGATCTCGGAGAACAACATCTGGGCGATCACGGTCGGCCCCCGGGGCGGCTCCGTGGTGCACTACGACGGCACCGCCTTCACGAGCGCGCCGGCCGCGGACGCGGTTCTTGGCGATACCCAGCTCAACGACATCCTCGCGGTGTCACGGCACAACGTCTGGGTGTCGGGGACGACCCCGCTGAACGCTGCGGACGGGCACCTCGTGCTGGCGCACTGGAACGGCAGGTGCTGGCGGCGGTTCGTGGCGCCGTGGCCGGTGCAGCAGGCGGAGCGGTTCGCCACGGACGGCGGCGGCGGGGTCTGGATCCCGGTCGTGACCGGCGGCAGCTCGGCCACCTGGATCCTGCATCTGTCGCGCTACGGCGCGTGGACCAGGACGGAGATCACCGCCGCCCGCGGCTCCGGCGTTGGCGTCGGCGACCTCGCGCTGATCCCCCGGACCACGACGCTGTGGGGCACGGGCGGCCTGGTGACCACCTCGGGCGGGGACGCCGCCATCTGGGATCACGGGGTCGACATCGACCGCCTGGCGGTGCGGGTCCACCCGACGGTCCCGGATCATCTGGCCTTCGACGCCCGCGGGGTGCTGCGGGCCACCGTCCGCGTGCAGCCGGAGCCGGCGTCGAGCACGTGACCGACTGGGTGGCGTCGCGTTCAAGGCGGTCTTAAGAGCGGGCCGGGGTGTGCTCTTGGGCCGCGGCAGCAAGCTCTTCCGCCAGGTCGTCCGCGTCGAGCCTGGCCTCGATCTTGCGCAGGTCCTCGATCCGCGCCCTGGTCTCGACCTGGCGCGGGGTGAGCAGCGAGCAGCAGTCCTGGTCCGGCAGCTCGGAGATGTGCAGCGTGGCGATCCGGCGGGCCTCGGCCATGATCTCCGTCTTGTCCAGGCCGATGAGCGGGCGCAGGATCGGCAGCGTGACCGCGTCGTCGAGCGCGGTGATGTTGGTGAGCGTCTGGCTGCTGACCTGGCCCAGCGAGTCGCCGGTGACCAGGGCAGCGGCGCGCAGCCGCCGGGCCAGCGCCTCGCCGGTCTTGAGCATCAGCCGCCGCTGCGCCATGATCTGCAGCCTGCCCGCCCCCGAGGACGCCAGCTTCTGCTGCGTCCGCCCGAACGCGACGACGAACAGCCGTGAGCCGCCCTGGAACTTGTCCAGCTCTCTGACCAGGCCGTACGCCTTGTAGACCGACTCCGGCCCGGTCAGCGGCATGCCGGAGAAGTGCAGGAAGCTGCAGCGCAGGCCGCGCCGCATCATCCGGTAGGCGGCCACCGGCGAGTCGATGCCGCCGGACATCAGCACCAGCGCGCGGCCGCTCATGCTGACCGGAAGCCCGCCCTGGCCCGGCAGGCCCTCGGTGAACACGAACACCTCGGACTGGTCGACCTCGACGAACACGGTGGTGTCCGGGTGTGACAGGTCGACCGGGTAGCCGTATGCCTCCTGGATCCTCGCGCCGATCAGGGTGGCGAGCTGCGATGAGTTCATGGGAAAGCGCTTGTCGCGGCGCCTGGCCCGGACCGCGAAGCTGCCCGGCCGGCCCGCGGTCAGCTGCACGGCCGCGGCCACCGCCGCCTCGGGATCCTTGTCGACGCGCACCGCACGGCAGACCCGGGACAGCCCCATGACGTTGCGCATCCGCTCGGCCAGCAGGTCGGCGGTTTCCGCCGCGGTCTCCGCCGACTGGACAACCCGCAGCACGATCACGCCCTCGCGCTGCCAGATCAGCACCTTTGCCGCGAGGTCGCTGGTGGCCCGCCTGATGTTGTCGTGCAGCAGCCGCTCGAACTGCTGCCGGTTCCTGCCCTTGAGCACGATCTCGCCGAGCTTCAGCAGCACGCAAGGCTCGTGCAGTGGGCCCTCGGCGCCGCTGCACGCGTCGCGGGAGGTTAGGGGCAGCGCGGACATCCTCCCAGTCTGCCAGCACGGGGCCCGGGCCGGACCACGTCTGCGCCCCGGCATGGGTTAACTTGCCGATACCGGGCAGGGTTTGCGGGAAGCCTGCCATCAACCAGTGCGGAGGAAGCATCGTGACCGCGGTACCAGACATCATGCTGAACAACGGCAACACGATCCCCCAGTTCGGCTTCGGCGTGTTCCTGGTGGAGCCGAAAGACACGTTCGAGGCCGTGACCACCGCCCTGCAGGCCGGCTACCGGCACGTCGACACCGCCGAGATGTACGGCAACGAGCGCGAGGTCGGCGAGGCCATCGCCAAATCCGGCCTCGGCCGCGGCGACGTGTTCGTCACCAGCAAGCTGGCCAACGACAGCCATCTCCCCGATGACGCCCGGCGGGCGTTCGGCGCCACGCTGGAGGCCATCGGGTCCGACTACATCGACCTGTTCCTGATCCACTGGCCGCTGCCCACCAGGTACGACGGCGACTACGTGTCCACGTGGCAGACCCTGGAGGAGTTCTACCGGGACGGCCGGGCCCGCTCGATCGGCGTCTCGAACTTCCAGCCGCACCACCTGCGGCGGCTGCACACCGAGTGCGAGATCCCGCCGGCGGTGAACCAGATCGAGGTCCACCCGTACTTCACCCAGGATGACGTCCGGGCGTTCTGCGGCGAGCACCAGATCGCCGTAGAGGCGTGGGCGCCGCTGGCTCAGGGCGCCGTGCTCGGTGACCCGACGATCGAGTCGATCGCGCGCCGGGTGGGCAAGACCCCGGCCCAGGTGGTGCTGCGCTGGCACATCGAGCGCGGCGACATCATCTTCCCGAAGTCGGTCACGCCCGCTCGCATCCGCGAGAACATCGACATCTTCGGCTTCGAGCTCTCCGGCGAGGACGTGGAGGCGATCAGCGCGCTGAACCGCGACGACCGCACCGGCCCCGACCCGGACAAATTCGACGGCTCCTGACCCCGCGGCGCGCGCACAGAGCCGGCGGAAGAAATCGGCCGACCCGAAACATGCCCAAACTCGGACCAAAATCCCGCGACCCATCCTAAATACCCCCGCGCAGTGGCGGAATCCCGGCATATCAGGCATTCAAGGCCTGCCGCCGGGCGCGGCGGCTAGTGTCATCGGCTCGTCGCTGCGCCTAGAACAGCAGCTGCGGGCCGGCGACACTAGGGCGGGCTGTGTGCTTGCCAACACCGGGGTCAGTTGGAATCCTCGTCGGAGTGGACGGGGCGCCACATCCGGCCACATCATCGGGGTGACGGTCGGATAGACCTGCGGAGGGGGGCGGATGACCGGGACTGCCGGCGGCTGGTTTGCGCCGATGCCGCCGTGGCCGTCTGGGGCCGCGTGGATCGGCGGGCAGTACTGCCCGATCGAGGACGCCAAGATCTCCGTGCTCGACCTGGGGGTTACCCGCTCGGACGCCGCCTACGACGTCGTTCACGTCTGGCGGCGGCGCTTCTACCGGCTGGACGATCATCTTGACCGGTTCCTGGCGAGCATGGCGCGACTGCGGCTCGACCCCGGCTGCGACCGGGCCGAGATCGAGACGGCCCTGCACGGGTGCGTCCGGCTGGCAGGCCTGCGCGAGGCGTACGTGTCGATGACCTGCACCCGTGGCCGCGTCGCCGCGGGCAGCCGGGACCTGCGCACCGCCCGGGCCACGTTCTACTGCTACGCCGTGCCGTTCGTGTGGATCTGCACGCCGCAGCAGCAGGCCGACGGCGTGAGCATGCGGATCAGCGACATGACGCGGATCCCGCCGCAGAGCGTCGACCCGACCGTGAAGAACTACCACTGGCTCGACATGGACGTGGCCCTGCTCGACGCGTACGACCACGACGCCCAGCTCGTCGTGCTCCGCGACGCCTCGGGCGCGATCACCGAGGGGCCGGGCTACAACGTGTTCGCCCACGTCGGCGGGCGGTGGCTGACCCCGGCCAGCGGCACGCTGCAGGGCATCACCCGGCGGTCGGTGATCGAGATCGCGGACGAGGCCGGCGACCCGGTCGAGCAGGGCCCGCTGAGCGCCGATGACCTGCGCCGGGCAGCTGAGGTGCTGGTTACGTCCACCGCCGGCGGCATCATGCCGGTCACGAAGGTGGACGGCAAGCCGGTCGGCGACGGCCAGCCCGGCCCGCTGACCGCGAAGCTGCAGGACCTGTACTGGCGCCGCCACGAGGACCCCCGGTTCTCGACGCCCGTCCGGTACGACGAGCGCGACTGAAGGCGCCGTTGAGCGGAGTTACGCGGTCGATCCGCGCGCCGTCAGCCCTTCGTCGCGTAGACCAGGCAGCCCCGCATCGTCAGCGTGAGCGGCAGGTCCAGCGTGGCAGCGGCGCCGGCGCGCACGCGGCGAACAGGCCGCCGGGCCGCAGCACCCGCCGGGCCTCGTTAACGGGCCTTAACGGGTCGTCGTAATGGTAGAGCGTGTACAGAGCGGCGACGGCGTCGACGCAATCATCGGCAGCAGCCGGGCCAGGTTGCCCATCAGCGCGATAGTGAGGACCACGGAAACATGGAGCGGACCGTACTGCTCGTAATGGACGTCCAGCGAGGCATCGTCGAGCGCTTCGCCGACGACACCGGCTACCTGCCGCGGCTGGCCGGGGCGATCGGCGCCGCCCGCGCCGCCAGCATCCCGGTCGTCTACGTGGTCGTGGGCTTCCGTCCCGGATACCCCGAGGTCAGCCCCAGGAACAAGGGCTTTTCCGCGGTCGCGTCGTCCGGCCGGTTCGCGCCCGGCGACCCGGCCACCGAGATCCACCCCGCGGTCGCGCCCGGCGACGGGGACCTGATCGTCACCAAGCGCCGGGTATCCGCGTTCGCCGGGAGCGACCTGGACGTGCTGCTGCGCGGCCTCGGCGCCGGAACGCTGGTGCTGACCGGCGTCGCCACCAGCGGCGTGGTGCTTTCCACGCTGCGGCAGGCCGCCGACCTGGACTACGGGCTGGCCGTGCTCGCCGACGGCTGCCTCGACGCCGACCCCGAGGTGCACCAGGTGCTGACCGGGAAGGTCTTCCCGCGCCAGGCCGACGTGCTCACGGTGGCCGAGTGGACGGCTCAGCTGACGCCGGCGGGGGCGGAGTAGGCCGGGGTGCGCTCGGTGGCCGCGGGGCCGCGGCCCGCCGGATCGCCAGCGCGGCCGCGACGACGCCGGCCAGCACGAGCGTGGTGATCCCGGACCAGAGCAGCGTTCCCGAGGGCCCGATCGCGGCGACCAGCGGGCCGCCGAGCGCGGTGCCGAGCGGGGCGGCGGGCACGGTGAGCAGCCCGCTGGCCGCGGCCATCGCGGCGAGCTGCCCGGGCGGGCTCTGGCGCTGGATGATCGTCTGCTTGATCGGCTGGAACGGCCCGTAGACCAGCCCGCCGGCGGCCAGCGCCGCGAACCCTGCCGCCACCGACTCGGTGCAGCCGAGCGGGATCAGGCAGGCGCCCCAGCCGGCGATGACCGCGACGGCGACGCGCCACAGCCCGAAGCGCTGGATCCACGATGCCGCGAGCGCGCCGACGGTCGCACCGCAGCCAAACAGGGTCCAGTATCCGCCGAGCACGCCGGCGCCGGCGTGCAGCACCCGGGACACGTAGACCGGCAGCGCGACCTCGACCGGCCCGTACAGGCCGTAGAACACCGCGCACGTGACGGTGATCCCGAGCACGGCCGGCCGGCGCGCGAGGTCCCGCAGCGCCCGGTGCATGCCCCGGCCGGGCCCGGCCGGCGGCGGCGGCCGCTGGACCCTGCGGCTGACCAGGACCGCGACCACGAGCACCAGGTAACTGACGCCATCCGCCCCGAACGCGACGTCAGCGCCCACCGTGGCGATCACGAGGCCGGCCAGCGCGGGCCCGATGATCGTCGCGGCGAAGCTGGTCAGCGTGATCAGTGAGTTGCCCGCGACCCGCTGGTCCTCCGGCAGCAGTTCGGCAACCGAGGCGACGGCGCCGGTCACGCCCAGCAGGCCGAGCAGCGACGAGACGCCGAGCAGCGCGACGTACCCGGCCGGGGTGAGCAGCCCGGCCGCGGCGCCGACCGCGACCAGGCCCAGCGACACCGCGCGCAGCACCGCCTCGGCGAGCACCAGCAGCCGCGGGTCCCACCGGGTGAGCAGGCGGCCGAGGCCGAGCCCGGCCACCACGCCGGGAACGGTGTACGCGGCGATCGCCGCCCCCACGAGCAGCCCGGTGTCCCGCCCGCGGGACAGCTCGATGGCCAGCCAGGAGATCGCCACCGCGGCCATGCCGTCACCGATCGCGGAGCACGCGTAGCCCGCGAGCAGCGTGGCGAACGACGGCGACCGCAGTGCCGCCCGCACCCCGGTTCCGCCGCCCGGCGGCTGATGCCCCATTCCCGGTACTGTCGTGCTTCGACTGGACTCGAAGTCAAGCCTTCCGGACGGAGGCGGGCCAGTGCGCGCAACGGGTCGCATGATGCCGATTGGGACCGTCGCCGAGCGCTACGGCGTTCCGGCCACGACGCTGCGCTACTGGGAGGAGATCGGCCTGCTGCCGGCCCAGGAGCGCGCGGGCGGGCAGCGCCGCTACGACCTGGACGCGATCCGGCGGATCAAGTTCATCCGGATGGCGTCCCGCGCCGGGCTGAGCCTGGCGGACATCAGGACCCTTCTGGCCGGGCATCTGGACCGCAGCCCGACGTTCACCGACTGGGCCGCGGCTGCCCGGGACCAGCTCGACGCCATCGACCAGCGGATCGCGGACCTGGACCAGCTGAGGTCCACGATCGAGGAGTGCCTGGCCTGCGGATGCCAGCACGCCCGGCGCTGCAAGCTGCTGGCCACGCCGCCGCGGCGGGCGCGGGACCGGCCTCGGCGTCCGTGATCAGCGGGAGTCCTGCTGTTACCGTGAATGTAGCGGGAGGTGAGGACGACGGGCCGATGCAGCTGATTGTCATGTACGAGTCGCAGACGTGGCACGTTCGCCCGGAGCAGGAGGAGCCTTTCACCTTCGGCCGGGCGCCGACGTGCACCGCTGTGCTCCCCGCTGCCGACCGGGGCGTGTCCCGCAGCGCCGGCAGCCTGCGGTTCCACGACCGTTCGTGGTGGCTGCACAACGACAGCAGCTCCTCGGTGCTGACCCTGCTCGGTGACCGGGGTTTCCGCGTCGACCTGCCGCCCGGCCTCGCGGTGCCGCTGCAGCAGTGGCACGCCAAGGTGACCGTGAACGGCGCGCTCGGCCGTTACACGCTCCGGCTGCGGCTGCCCGAGCTGGACGACGTGCCCGAACCGGACCCGAAGCCGGTGACGCCGGTGACGCAGGAGCGCGCGGTGACCGTCACCCGGTACCGGGTGACGCTGACCGACACCGACCGGATGGTCCTCGCGGCACGGTTCGAGCAGTACCTGACGTGGCGGCACGCCGGAGATCCGGTGCCGCGCAGCGCCAGGGAGACGGCGGAGCGGATCGGCTGGGAGCCGCACACGGTCACCAAGCGGTGCGAGAACATCAGGGACCGCTACCTGAAGCTCGGCGCTCCCGGGCTCCGCGGCGCGCGGGCGCTGCACGAGCTCGCGCTGCTGCTGATCTCGACCGGCGAGCTGACGGCGGCGGATCTGCGGCGGCTGCCAGCCGAGACGTCGCCAAGCGGGGCGCCGCCGGGCGTCCGATAACCTGCCTGGCGTGACAGGCAGCGCAAACAGTGCAGGCAAGGGCGCCGTGACCCGGGTCGCCCCGCTCGACGGCCTCACGATCCTGGAGATCTCCAGCTTTGTCGCCGCGCCGCTGGGCGGCATGACCCTCGCGCAGCTCGGCGCCGAGGTGATCAGGATCGACCCGATCGGCGGCGCGGCCGACCAGACCAGGTGGCCGCTGGCGGCGTCGGGCACCAGCCTCTACTGGACCGCCCTGAACAAGTCGAAGAAGTCGGTCACGCTGAACTTCCGCGATCCGCGGGCCCAGCGAATCGTCGCCGACCTGGTCGCCGCGTCGGGGCCGGGCGGCGGGATCGTGCTGACCAACGCCGCTGGGCGACCGTGGCTCGGCTACGAGCGGCTGTGCGGGGTCCGGCCTGACGTGATCCACCTGCAGATTCTGGGCCGCCACGACGGGAGCGCCGCCGTCGACTACACGGTCAACGCCGGCATCGGCTTCCCGCTGATCACCGGCCCGGAGGAACTCCAGGGGCCGGTGAACCACGTGCTGCCGGCCTGGGACATCGCGTGCGGGCTCTACGCCGCGGTCGGCCTGCTGTCCGCCGAGCGGCACCGGCAGCGCACCGGTGAGGGCAGCGAGATCACGCTGGCACTGGAAGACGTCGCGCTGGCGCTGGCCGGGCACCTGGGCTTCCTCGCCGAGGCCCAGCTCGGCGCCGACCGGCCGAGGATCGGCAACCATCTGTTCGGCGGCTTCGCCCGCGACTTCGCCACAGCCGATGGCGAACGGGTCATGGTGGCGACGGTCAGCGCCCGGCAGTTCGCCGATCTCGCCGCCGCGACGGGGATGGCCGGCCCCCTCGCCGAACTGGAGCGGCTGCTCGGCGCCGACTTCGCCGACGACGGCGACCGGTACGCGCATCGCGAGGTCATCGCGGCCCTGCTGGCCCCGTGGTTCGCCGGCCGGACCGTGGCCGGGGTCGGGCAGGTGCTCGACAAAACCTCCGTGCTCTGGTCGCCCTACCGCCGCTTCACCGACCTGGCGGCCGGCGGGGTGCTGGCGGCCAGTCCGCTGTTCGGCCAGATCGACCAGCCCGGGGTCGGCACGCTGCTCGCGCCGGCCTCGCCGCTCGCGCAGGAGGGCCGCGCGGGCCCGGCACCGGCGCCGCCGCTCGGCGCCGACACCGCGGCCGTGCTCACCGGCCTGCTCGGAATGCCGGCCCACGAGGCTGCCGAGCTCGCCGAGCAGGGTGTGGTGGGCGGTGCTGGTGGTGGTGCGGATGGGGCGGATGCGGCGGATGGGCCTGCCGTGACCGGGGGTGACCGCCGGTGACGGGACTGTCCGAGATCATCGCCGGCTGGGCCCCGGGGCCGGCCGAGGTGACCGAGACGATCACCGCCGGGCCGGCCGTCGCCCTGTCCGGGCTGCTCGACCGCGAGCCCGCGGTGACCGGGCCCGGCGACCCGATCCCGCCGTTGTGGCACTGGCTCTATTTCCTGGACCGCCCGGCCACCAGCGAGCTTGGGCCCGACGGGCATCCGGCGGCCGGTCACTTCATGCCGCCGATACCGCAGCGCCGGCGCATGTACGCGGGCGGCCGGGCCAGCTACGCCGGCGCGATCCGCTGCGGTGACGAGATCACCCGCCGCAGCGAGCTCGCTGACGCGACCGTCAAGCAGGGACGCACCGGCGAGCTGCTGTTCGTGACCGTCCGGTCGGCGTTCACGATTGCGGGCGCGGTGGTCGCGACCGAGGAGCAGGACCTGGTGTACCGCAGCGGCCCGCCGGTGGCCGGCGCCACCGCGCCACGGCGGCCCGTTCCGGAGGAAGACCGGGGCCCGTGGCGGATCCAGATCGTCCCCGATCCGGTCGTGCTGTTCCGGTTCAGCGCGCTGACCTACAACGCGCACCGCATCCATTACGACGCGGACTACGCGACCGGGGTGGAGGGCCACCCCGGCCTGGTCGTGCACGGCCCGCTGCTCGCGCTGCTGTGCTTCGAGCTCCCGCGCCGCCACGCGCCGGGGCGGCGGATCACGCAGCTCTCGTTCCGGGCCCGGTCCCCGGTGTACGCGGGCCAGCGGTGCACGGTCACCGGCGGCCCCAGCGGCGATGGGGGCGAAGGATGCGCGATGGCTGTCACCGGGCCGGACGGGGCGGTCGCGGTCACGGCCGAGGGGCGCCTGTCCGCATGAGCCGACGCTGGTCGCTGAGGAGATCGCCAGGGGCTGGATGAGCATCTCCGGCATCATCAACACCCACTTCATCGTGGCCTACCTGATCAGCAGGCACGGCACCGAGGAGCAGAAGGCCCACTTCCTGCCCAGCATGGCGGCCGGTGAGACCAGGGCCGCGCTGCGCCCGGACCGACGAGGGCGCTCGAGCAGTACAGCCTCCGGTAACGAAATCAGCTGGAAATCCGGATCTCTGGAATCAATGCTTATGGAGATCCACCAGCTTCACTACTTCGTGGCCGTGGCCGAGGAGGCCAGCTTCACCCGGGCGGCCGCGCGCGTGCACGTGGCCCAGCCCGGCGTGAGCGCTCAGGTCCGCCGGCTGGAGGCGGAACTCGGCCAGCAGCTGCTGGACCGTTCCGGCCGGTCGGTCACGCTCACCGAGGCGGGCGCCGCCGTGCTCCCGTTCGCCCGGGCCGCGCTCGCCGCGCTGGACGGCGCCCGCCTGGCCGTGGACGAGCTGGCCGGCCTGGTGCGCGGCCAGGTCACCGTCGGCATGGTCAGCGGGTGCGCGCTGCCGTCCCTGGCCGGCCTGCTGGCCGACTTCCACCGCCGGTATCCCGGCGTGACCGTCGCGCTGACCGAGGACGGCTCCGACCGCCTCGCGGAGCAGCTCGGCGACGGCACGCTCGACCTGGCGCTGATCGGGACGGCCGGCCCCGCGGCGGAAGGGCTGGAGACCCTGGTCATCCTCGAGGACGAGCTGGTGGCAGCCGTGAGGCCGGACGACGCGCTCGCCGCCGGGCGGTCCATCACCGTCGCGCAGCTGCGCGATCAGCCGCTGGTCAGCCTGCCACGGGGCACGGGGGTGCGCGCCGCGCTGGACGCCGGCTGCGCCGAAGCGGGCTTCACGCCGCGCATCCTCCTGGAGGCCAGCGCGCTGCCGATGGTGGCGCAGCTGGCCCAGCGCGGCCTCGGCGTGGCTGTCCTGCCCGCCTCGGCCGTGCCGGACGGAACGCTGTGCGCGCTGCCGGTCGGCGAGCCGAAGCTGCGGTCCCGGCTCGAGCTCGCCTGGAACCCGTCGGCGGCGCACAGCCCGGCGGCCACGGCCCTGATCGCCCGCGCCCGCGCGTCCGTGCCGGAGGCTGCGGTCAGCGCCTGACCGCGCCGGTGACCAGCCAGCGGGTGCTGTGGGCGCGAAGCACGAGGGTCACGAACCTGGCGAGCATCCAGAGGCTGTACGCGAGCCAGAGCGCCACCAGGCCGCGGTGCTGCGCGTGCACCAGCCACGCGGCCGGCAGGAACACCGCGAGCGCCAGCACGCCGGCGAGCGCCAGGTACTGCTGATCCCCGGCGCCGATCAGCACACCGTCGAGCACGAACACGACGCCGTTCACCGGCTGCTGCGCGGCGACGACGAGCAGCACCGCGAGCAGCAGCGAACGGACCGGCGGCGCAGCGGCGAACAGCCCCGGCAGCAGCGGCCTGGCCAGCAGCAACACGAGACCGAAGACGACCCCGTACACCGCGCCCCAACCGATCATGCGCGTGGTCGCCGCCCTGGCCCCGGACACGTCACCCGCACCCAGGCAGCGCCCGGTGATCGCCTGGCCGGCGATCGCGATCGCGTCGAGCGCCAGTGTCAGCAGATTCCACAGCCGGAACGCGACCTGGTGCGCAGCGATCGCGGCGTCGCCCTGGCGCGCCGCGACGGCAGTAGTTACCACCAGGACCGCATTCAGCGCCAGCGTGCGGACGATCAGCCCGGTCGCCGCCGTCGCGGACGAGCGCAGCCCGGCCAGGTCCACGCCGAAGCCGACTCCGGCCCGGCGGGCGCCGCGCGCGACCACGACCAGGTAGGCGACCGCAGCGGCTGACTGCGCGATGACCGTGCCCCACGCCGATCCCGCCAGGCCGAGGCGCAGACCGAGCACGAACGTCGCGTTCAACACGATATTCACCGCGTTGGCGGCGACCGCGACCAGCAGCGTGGTCCGGGTGTCCTGCAGCCCGCGCAGCACCCCAGTGCCGGCCAGGATCAGCAGCATGGACGGCGCCCCGAGCACGCTGATCCGCAGGTAGGTCACTGCGCCGTGGCTGACAGCCGGTGAAGCGCCGAATACCTGGACGATCTCGGGCGCGAACGGCCAGGCCAGCGCGATCACGGCGAGGCCGATGCCGACGGCGAGCCAGAGGCCGTCGATGCCCTGCCTGATCGCTTCCTCGCGCCGCCCGGCACCGAGCTGGCGGGCCACGGCGGCCGTGGTGCCGTAGGCCAGGAAGATCGAGACGCTGACGAGCGTGGTGAGCGCCTGGCTGGCGACGCCGAGCCCGCCCAGCGGCACGGTGCCGATCCTGCCGACGATCGCCGAGTCCGCGAGCAGGAACAGCGGCTCCGCGATCAGCGCACCGAGCGCGGGCACCGCGAGCCGCAGGATCTCGCGGTCTTCGCCGCGCAGGCGCGGCAGCCAGCCCTCAGGTCCGAGCAGCCGACCCCGTAGCCTCCGCTCGCGGACGAGCGCGGCGGGCTGCGTGTCCATGACCGCCGGGCTAGCCGGCGGACGCAGGGCCGGCGGTGCCGAGCACACCGCACAGCAGCCGGTTGTCGCCGAGCTGCCACAGCGTCCCGATTTCGGTGAAGCCCGCCTCGCGCAGCGCCTCCACGTGCGTTCCCAGCAGCCCCGCTGGCGAGCCGTGATGCTCGGCTTCGATCTCGCGGCGATCGCGTGCGGCGGCGAGCCCGGTCAGCGACGAATCTTTCCGGGCCGCGGCCCACCAGCCCGACCAGGTTTCGCCCGAAGCGGCATGCCGCCGTACCTCAGACTCGACCAGGGCCCGGCCCAGCCGCGCCAGCGTCGGCGCCTCGGTCTCGTCCTCGCGCAGGTGATCGCCGTCGAGCAGCAGCCCGCCCGGCCGCAGCACGGTCGCGACCTCGGCGTACACCGCGGCGAGCGCGGCCGGTGGCAGCCAGTGCAGGGCGGTGGTGCTGACCACGGCGTCCACCGGGCGCTCCAGCCCGAGCCGCCCGGCCCAGCCAGGCTCGCGCAGGTCCAGGTCTGCGAACCGCAGGCCGGGCCGGTCTGGCCAGGCGGCGCGCCCCAGAGCGAGCAGCAGCGGGTCGGCGTCCACGGCGATCACGGTGGCGCCGGGCAGCCGGTCGAGCAGCCGCACCGACAGCGAGCCGGGGCCGCAGCCGAGATCGATAACCAGCGGCTCCGCAGTCCTCGTGCCCGCGGCGACCGCGTCGATGAGCGCGGTGAACCGATCCTCGCGCTCGGGCATGAACTCCTGCTGCTGCGCGTCCCAGCTGGCGATCCAAGCCATGGCCGCGTCCTGGTCAACCGGCGTCTCCGCCGATCCCCGCGCCGAGGGTGCTTCGGGTGTGGGCACCTGTACCTCCAGGCAGGCTGCTGGCGTACCACGGCACTCGGCCGTGTTGCCGCACCGCCGCCGCATCACTGGCTAAACTAATTTTGACAGTCACGAAACTAAGCGGCGAAGGCATAACGGGTCAAGTGGATTTCACCAGTCACACGGATGCGGTGGTGGCCGTGGCGATCGAGCTCGTCAACGTGCTCACGCCGGGCGACGCCTGCGGCCGGCCGCACCGGCCACCCGGCGACCGTGAGCTGCCCCCGGCGGTGACCGCGGCACTACGCGCCGGGCGTGGCGAGGTCAGGCACGTGTCTGCGGACGAGGCCGCCGGGTTCCGGCCGGTCGCCGCCGCGATCCGTGCGGTGTTCGACGCGGTCGCGGCCGGGCAGGCCGACACAGCGGCGCTCCTGGTCAACGACATGCTGGCCACGACGGGCGCGAGGCCCCGGCTGGAGCGGCACGACGACCAGCCCTGGCACCTGCACTTCCACGGCGCCGAGGACTCGCTGGTCACTGGCTGGGCAGCGGGGTGCGCCACCGGCCTGGCCGTGGTGCTCGGCGGCGAATCGCGCGGGCGTCTCGGGGTGTGCGACGCTCCGCGGTGCGACCGCGTGTACGTCGACGCCTCGCGGAACGCGACCCGGCGGTTCTGCTCGACGTCGTGCCAGAGCCGGGTCAAGGCCGCCTCGTTCCGGGCGGCCCACCGGCCCCGCTGACCGCGGCGGCTGTCAGCCGAAGAACAGCTCGGCCTCGGCGTAGCGCTCCGGGGGCACGAGCTTGAGCTCGCTGGTGGCCGCGGAAATCGGGACGCGCACGATGTCCGTGCCCCGCAGCGCGACCATCTGGCCGAACGCGCCGTCGGCGACCGCGCGGGTCGCGTGCGCGCCGAACCGCGTCGCCAGCACCCGGTCGAACGCGGTGGGGGTGCCGCCGCGCTGGACGTGGCCGAGCACGGTAGCGCGGGCCTCCTTGCCGGTCCGCTTCTCGATCTCGGACGCCAGCATCTGCCCGACCCCGCCGTAGCGGACGTGGCCGAACGCGTCCTTCTCCAGCGCGACCAGCGTGTCGGTCCCGTCCTTGGGGTGCGCACCCTCGGCCACCACCACGATCGGCGCGTACTGGGTCTGGAACCGGTGCTGCACCCACGCGCAGACCTGCTCGATGTCGAACGGCTGCTCCGGGATCAGGATCACGTTCGCTCCGCCGGCCATGCCGGCGTGCAGCGCGATCCAGCCTGCGCTGCGCCCCATCACCTCGACGATCAGCGCGCGGTGGTGGCTCTCCGCCGTGGTGTGCAGCCGGTCGATGGCTTCCATCGCGATGTTAACGGCGGTGTCGAAGCCGAACGTGTAGTCGGTCGCGGAAAGGTCGTTGTCGATCGTCTTCGGCACTCCGACGACGTTGATGCCCTCGTCGTACAGCCGGCCGGCGACGCCCAGGGTGTCCTCGCCGCCGATCGCGACCAGCGCGTCGACGCCGAGGCTGGCGAGGTTGTCCTTGATCCGGTCCAGCCCGGAGCGGCCCCCGGCCGCCGCGCTCTCACCGAGCGGGTTGGTGCGGGACGAGCCGAGGATCGTGCCGCCGCGTGGCAGGATGCCCCGGACCGCCTGCACATCCAGCACCATCGTGTCGCCCTCGAGCGGGCCGCGCCAGCCGTCGCGGAACCCGGTGAAGTCGTACCCGTACTCCGCGGCACCGGTGCGCACGATCGCCCGGATGACCGCGTTCAGACCCGGGCAGTCACCGCCGCCGGTCAGGACTCCGACTCGCATGGATCTTCCTCTCGCGTGAGGTCCTCAACTCGATGTGTCGCCCGCCACACTAGTGCCATGAGCGTGCTCGCGATCGACGCTGGAACCACGGGCGTCACTGCCCTCATCATTTCGGCCGACGGCACCGTGGCGGGCCGTGGTTACGAAGAGTTCCGCCAGTATTACCCCCAGCCCGGCTGGGTGGAACACCTCCCGGAAGGAATCTGGCAGGCGACGCTCGCGGCCTGCGGGCAGGTACTGGACGGGGTCGGCGCCGCCGACCCGCCCAGCTGCATCGGGATCACGAACCAGCGGGAGACCGCCGTGATCTGGGACCGGGCCACGCTCGTGGCGCCGCGGCGGGCCATCGTCTGGCAGGACCGGCGGACCACGGCGATCTGCGCGCGGATGCGGGAGGGGGGTGACGAGGAACGGGTGACCGAGCTCACGGGGCTGCGGCTGGACCCGTACTTCACCGGCACGAAGCTGACCTGGCTGGCCGAGAACGAGCCCGGCATGTGGTCCGGCGTCACCGGCGGCTCGCTCGCGATCGGCACCGTGGACTCGTACCTGGTCGCGCGACTCACGGGCGGCCGCAGCCATGTGACCGACGCGTCCAACGCCTCGCGCACGCTGCTGTTCGACATCGAGGCGGGGCAGTGGTCCGCCGAGCTGTGCCAGCTTTTCGGCGTGCCGCCGCACGCGCTGCCCGAGGTCGTGCCGTCGTATGGCGTGGTGGGGCACTGTGACCCGGCCGCGTTCCTCGGCCTGTCGCTGCCGATCGCGGGGATCGCCGGCGACCAGCAGGCCGCCATGTTCGGCCAGGCGTGCTTCTCCCCCGGCGCCACGAAGTGCACGTACGGCACCGGCTCGTTCGTGCTGTGCAACACCGGCACGTCGATCGTCCGCTCGCAGGCCGGGCTGCTGCCCACGGTGGCGTGG
>Ga0335074_10002910_pt1 | contig 23370 bp, 23 predicted proteins | sample Lox_Sample_23_FD_206715 | JGI IMG/M metagenome (GOLD analysis project Ga0335074, IMG submission 206715) | Soil microbial communities from Loxahatchee National Wildlife Refuge, Florida, United States - Lox_Sample_2.3 | ecosystem: Environmental > Terrestrial > Soil > Wetlands | place: USA...
GAGAGCAGCGCACAGTGCTTCAACATCGTCCAGGCCCGGACTTCGCCGACGGGGCTGCTCTATCGCGAAGTCATCGCGGCCGCCGGCGCCCGGATGGAACTAGTCCGCGTCGCCGACGAAGCGTTGCCGTCTGACCTGCGGGAGACCGCAGCACTCAGCCAGCACCTGCTCGCGAGCCCTGCGAAGGCTCGCGCGGTGCTCGGATGGCAGGACCAAGCCGGCCACGAGACGCTCCGCCGAGCCGTTACCTGGCACCTCAAGCATCCGCCCAGTGGTCAGGATAGAGACTTCTCCGCTGACGACGCTGCTCTGCAGGGTGTTTCAGGCACGGAAGGCTGAAGCGAGCCGGGTCACCGCCTCTTGCACCTGATGGTCTGCGAGATCCCGTAGCCGAGTACCAGACCTGGCGGCTCAGGGGCGCGAGTAACCCGGTAGGTGTCCAGGTTGCCGACCCGCACGCCCTCGCGAACTGCGCGACTGAGCGAGATCTGCCCGGGCACTATGTACTTCGGCTATCGCTCTGACGAGACGACCGCGTTCGCGATACTGGACCGCTTTGCCGAGGCCGGCGGCACATTCCTGGATATGGCCAGCAACTACGGGCAGTGGGATGGCGACGCCGGTGAAAGCAAGCGTGTTATCGGCCGCTGGATGCGCAGCCGCGGCATGACGGACCGTTGGCAGGGCCTGAGCGCGACAGCCATCCGGGAGGATGCCGAGACCAGCCCGCGCGACCTCGGCGTCGACCGTCTAGACCCGTCGATCGTCCCGATCCCTGGCGCCAGCACCGTCGCGCAACTCCTGTCACTGATGGGAGCGTCGGCGGGCGAGATGGACGATGAGGTCGGCCACTATCTCGACCGTCTCAGGCAGCACCTGAAGGATCTCGGCAAGTGCCTGGTCTCGGACCGGGGCCGGCAGCTCGAGATAAGCCGAGATCGTCGACAGGTGGCCAACGTAGTCGAGAGCGCTCATGCTCAGGCGCCGCCCGATGACGAACTGCCGGACATCGGCGAACCAGTCAGACCGCTGGAGCTCCGTGCCAGGCCACTGCATGTCATGTTCCGGTGGCGTCCCGTCCGGTGACGGAACGTCGTCGCTCTCCAGATATGGCGCCCTGGCAGCGCGGACAGCTTCGGCAACTGCCGGATCGGCCAGGTCACCCGGTCCGCCGAACGAGGCAAACACGCCGCCTGGCTCCACCAGCGCGGCCATGCGCGTCCACCGGCCAGCCGGGTTCGTCCAGTGCAGCGCTGCCGCGGCGTACACCAGCCCGTAGCTTTCGTCCGTCGGCAGGTCCTTGAACGTGGCCTGCACAGTCCTGACGCTGGCAGGCACGTGCTTACGCAGCTCGGCGAGCATGGCGCCATCGGGCTCGGTTGCGGTGACCGTGACACCCCGCTGGGCGAACAGGCGGGTCGCCTTGCCGGTGCCGGCGCCAATCTCCAGGGCTGTCAGGACTGGCCGGTCCGCGTACGTCATCACCAGGTCGAACAGCTCGGCGGGATACCCGGGCCGGAATCGCTCGTAGGCTTCGGCGACTGCCCCGAAGCTCAGGGCCCGACTCGACACGCTGAACATCCTGACACGACCTAGGACGTTCCCGGAGCGAGGCCGGCCCGAGCCAGCTGAGCCGCCGCTCTGGCGCGGTCGTCATCGGTGAAGAGGCCATGCCAGGCCGGATCCTGCGGAGTAATCAGCGCCTGACGTAGCTGGCCGCGCAAGGGCTGCCGGCAGACCGGGCAGACCGGACCGCGTGCCGAACCGTCGCTGCCAGCGCCCTGCCCGGTCACGAGCGCGCTCGTCGCGTCGGCCTGGCATCGATAAGCCGCACGCGCTCACTGTAGCGGCGCACGCTAGTGTCACGCTCAGCAGTCAGCAGCGCGGAAGAAGCCGACGGGCGGAAGGATGCGGCATGAGGGTATGCGTGACCGGCGCCAGCGGCCGGGCCGGCCGGGCCGTCGTGGCCGACCTGCTCGAGCACGGGCACCAGGTGAGCGCCACTGACCTGGTGGTACCGGCACCGGGCGTGCTTAGTCCGGGCGCGACGTTCGTCCGGGCGGACCTGACTGACTTCGGCCAGGCCGTCGAGGTGCTGGACGGCGCCGACGCCGTCGTGCACCTGGCCAACATCCCGGCTCCCGGCCTGCGCACTCCGGCGGTCACGTTCACCGACAACATGACGATGAACTTCAACGTCTTCACCGCGGCCGCGCGCGCCAGCATGAGCCGGGTGGTCTGGGCGTCCAGCGAGACTACGCTCGGCCTGCCATTCGACGTGCCGCCGCGGTACGCGCCGGTGGACGAGAACCACTACCCGTTCCCGACGACGACCTACGGGCTCTCCAAGGTGGCCAGCGAGACCGTGGCCACCGAGGTGGCCGGGTGGTCCGGCATCCCGTTCATCGCGCTGCGCTTCTCCAACATCCTCGGCCCGGCCGACTACGAGCGGTTCCCGTCCTACTGGGACGATCCGATGCTGCGGAAGTGGAACCTGTGGAGCTACATCGATGAGCGCGACGCGGCCGCGTCATGCCGCCTGGCGCTGACGGCCGGCATCAGTGGCAGCGACAGCTTTATCATCGCGGCAGCGGACAGCGTGATGACAAGACCGTCAACCGACCTGATGGCGGAGGTCTTTCCTGGCGTGCCGCTGACTGGCGTGACCGGCAACGCGTCGCTTCTGTCAAGCGCGAAGGCCGGCCCGGCGCTCGGTTTCACTCCGCAGCACACCTGGCGCGACTACGTGCCGGTCAGCTAACTGCCTGGCCGGCCGTGCGGTGTCACGGCCGCTCGCGCACATAGTGGCCCTCACCTGGCACCTTGATGAGGAGGCCCTCGCCCTCGAGGATCGAGAGCGCGCGGGCAGCGGTCCGGTGCGAGACGCCGTGGCGCTCGCCGATCTCGTGCTCAGACGGGACCTGGCCGCTGAGGTAGCCCTGAGCAATCTCGTCGCGCAGGATGACGGCCAGCTGCTCGTACGGCGGTAGCGCCGAATCAGGATCGATCACAGTCCACTTCATTACCTTAGGTGCACCGGAGTGCACAGGATCGGCTGGCAGCTAGCTGCCGCGCAGCTGGACGAATGCGTCACCGGCGAGGTCATTGATGAGCGCGACGCCGTCTGCGCGACTGACGTCCTCGGCCTGGGTCAGTCCGGGGCTGGGCTTCCCGAAACGCGAGGCCAGCGCGCAGGAGGCATGGAAAACCGCCCTGCCCAGCCCGTGCAGTGCCGCCCCTGGCGCCGGGATCTGGCCGGTGTATGGCGGCACCGGCCGCGGGTTCACGTCCGGCCAGCTGTCCGGGTCGCGCGGGGTGTCCAGCGAGAGCAGCGGCGCCATGTCGGCAGCTATCGCGTCCCGCCCGGTCAGCGGCGGCCCCAGGTTCCACCGGCTGCGCAGGGTCTTGATGAGGGAGGTGTTCCGGTACTCGTCGTTCACCACCATCTGCGGTATCCAGGGGGAGATAAGGAAGGCTGGTATCCGCACCCCTGACCGCTGGAAGAGGAACCCGAGCTGGCCGGCCACCTCTCCCTGGTCCGGGGCGGGCACTATCGGAGGGGGAACGTGGTCGTACGTGCCGCCGTGCTCGTCGAAGGTGACCAGGAACAGGGTGTTCCACGCATTCGAGCCGGTGTCGGACCTGGCTGCACGTATCGCGTTGTAGATCTTCGCAAGGAGCGCTTCGCCGCCGAGCATCGACGACGGCGGATCGATCGGCGTGTCCGGGAACAGCGCGTCGAAAGCCGGGTGCATGTCGTTGTGCCCGTACAGCAGGTTCGGCTCGATGAACGAGTACGTCGGCAGCGTGCCGTCCGCGCAGTCCTGGAGGAACTGGTCGGTGGTGACGAACCTGGTCCGAAAGTGCTCCCACAGCCGCGCGGCGTGGATGATGCCGGTCAGGGAGATATGACTCGGCGGGTCGCAGTACACCTTCCAGCTGAGGCCCGCCTTGTCGAGCCGCTCGAAGATCGTTTCGGCCGTGTTGTGGATGGGGAACGCCTCGGCTGGCGTCAGGTTCACGACGAAGCCTGACGACGTGGCCGCGTGAAAGAACGACCGGTTGGGGAACGTCTGGGACGGAACCTCGCAGTACCAGTGGTCGAAGGTCGCGAACGCGCGGGCAAGCGTCGAGGTGACGGGCAGCTGGTCCGGCGTGTAGCCCGTCATGATCTGGGCGTATTCGGCATAGCTTGGCTGCCTGCCGATCTCGGCGGTGAACGCGCTGATGTAGTCGGTGACAAAGCCGTCCATCGCCGGCATCAGCGCCAGGTTGGCGGGCGCGTTATACGGAGCGGTCATCTTCTCGGCGAGCACACCGCGGTTCGATTCCGGGTCGATCGTCCCGTAGATCTGAGTGTTGACATGCTGCTGCTCTTCGCCCGGGTCCGGGCTCGGCGTGTTCATATTCGGCGCGATGCCGTATGCCACCGTCTTGCCGTCGCCAGGGCCGCGGTCTGAGGCCCAGTCCGGGATCGGATTGCTCAGGTCCTTGCCGATCACGCCCTCGAAGGACGGGACCTCGCCGGGCTCGTACAGCCGGCCGAGCAGGTTATCGAAGGAGCGGTTCTCGAACATGAGGACCACGACATGGTCCAGTGCGTTGCTGCGGTCCGGAAGTGGCATGAGCGGATCACTCCACCGGTGACTCGTGCGGGCGCAGGATAGCTGCCCCGTTGATCGCGGGCATGGAGTCACCCTACGGCGGTGTGCTCCAGCCAGGCTCAGCCGGGCGTACTCAGTCGGCCGGGCTGGGCCCGCGGCTGTTAGCCTCGCGGCCATGGAGATTCGCGACGTAGCGGTCGTCGGCCTGGGCACCATGGGAGCAGGGATCGCCGAGGTCTTCGCGCGCGCTGGCATCGGCGTGGTGGCAATCGAGGCAGATCCGCAGGCCATGACTCAGGGCCTCGGCCTGCTCGACGCCAGCTTGTCCAGGGCGGTCAGCCGGGGCAAGCTGACCGCGGCTGAGCAGGCCGAGATCCGCAGCCGGGTTCGTCCCGCCGCAGGCTTCAGCGACGCGGCCTCGGTCGACCTCGCAGTCGAGGTCGTACCAGAGCGATTGGAGATCAAGCGGCAGATATTTGCCGAACTCGACCGCGTTTGCAGCCCGGACGCGATCCTGGCGACCAACACCTCATCGCTATCGGTCACGGCGATCGCCGCGGCAACCCGACATCCTGACCGCGTCGTGGGCATGCACTTCTTCAACCCCGCGCCGGTAATGCGCCTGGTCGAAGTCGTCACGACCGTGCTCACGGCCAGCCACGTGCCTATCACTGTCGCCGGGCTGGCGCGCCTTCTGGGAAAGGAACCGGTGCAGGTCGGCGACCGGGCCGGCTTCGTGGCGAACGCCCTGCTCCTGCCGTATCTGAACCACGCGATACGACTGCTGGAGACGGGTTACGCCAGCCGCGCGGACATCGACCTGGCGGCGACAGCCGGCATCGGTCTGCCGATGGGCCCGCTGGCTCTAGCGGACCTCATCGGTCTCGACACGGTGCTCGCCATCCTGGAAGTGCTCAGGGAGGAGTCCGGAGGTTCCAGGTACACGCCCGCCCCGCTGCTGCGCCGCCTGACGGCGGCAGGCTGGACTGGCCGTAAGGCCGGGCGTGGCATCTACGAGTATCCCGATGCGTCGGGTGACCAGGAAGACCAGAACGGGACCGCGACTGACTTCCCGCCGCCGGACACCGTCACGCTGATCGGATCAGGCGATGATGTCGAGGCCAGCCTCGCCACCGCGCTCGCGACCGCAGGCGTTAACGTGACCAGGAATCCCGCACATCCGAGCGACCTCGTCCTGATCGCAGCGAGCGGGGTGCAGCGGGTCCTGCCTGCGGCGCTTGCGACCGGCCGCCCGCACAACGCCGTCGGCCTGCATCTGCAGGGCGGCCTCAGCGATGGCAGCATCGCCGAGGTGGTGGCCACCACCTGCAGTTCCGCGCAGGCAGTGGGGACTGCGGCCGCGCTCGCTCACCGGATCGGCCTGCGCGTCGTGCACAGCCCGGACCGGCCTGGCTACCTCGTCGGCGCGCTTCTGTACCCGCACCTGGCTGACGCTGTCCGGATGGTGCAGGACCGTTACGCAAGCCCGGCTGACGTCGACACCGCGATGAAGCTGGGCTGCGGTTACCCTCGCGGCCCGTTCGAACTGCTTGAGGACCTCCATCCGGGTACGGTGCTGGCTGGCCTGCAGTACATGGAGCAGAATTACGGCGACCCGTCCTTCGCCCCGCCACCGGGGCTGACTGAGCGCGCCACGCTCGGCTTCGTCGGCTCGCCGGGCTGAACGTGCGGATGACTCGCGTGAGCCCCCGGAAGGCGCGACGGCTGCCGCCGGATGTGCCAAGCAAGCCGCGCCGCTCCCGCCGCCCCGGCCCGGCCGGCGGCACCGCGGCCGCTGGCGACGGTTCCGTCCGGCTCGGGCCGCCAGAGGTACAGGAATGGCCGGACGGCGACTGGATAGTCCGTCAGGTTCCGGGTGCTGCGGCGACGAAGGTCTACCGCTGCCCCGGGTGCGACCAGGAGCTGATGCCCGGTACCGCGCACGTCGTGGTGTGGCCCGCGGACGCGCGGGACGCGGCCGAGCGCCGGCACTGGCATAGCGGGTGCTGGCAGCGGCGACCGCGGCGGGCCGGCCCTGGCGCGCAGACGCACCGGTGACGGTGCGATTCGATGAAGGTGCGATGACCGAGATCACCGCGTCGACCATCCTGCCCGCCCGGCGGACCGACATCACGCTGACGACCGCCGACGGGCTGACGCTGGTCGGCGAGCTGGCGCTGCCGGCCGACCGCCCGCCGGCCGCGACGCTGATCTGCCTCCATCCGCTGCCGACACACGGCGGGATGATGGACAGCCACGTGCTGCGCAAGGCGTCCTACCGTCTGCCCGCGCTAGCCGATCTCGCGGTGCTGCGGTTCAACACCCGCGGCACGGTGTCCGAACGCGGCGGGAGCGAGGGTGACTTCGGTGGCGGCGAGACCGAGCGGCACGACGTCGCGGCGGCGATCGGCTTCTGCGCCGACGCGGATTTGCCTCGTCTCTGGCTGCTCGGCTGGTCGTTCGGCACTGAGCTAGCGCTGATGTGGGGGAATGATCCGGACATCGAGGGCGCGATCCTGCTCTCGCCGCCGCTTCGCCGGGCTGATGACGCTGACCTGGACTCCTGGGCTGCTGGCGGGAAGCCGCTCCTCGCCCTGGTGCCCGAATTCGACGACTATCTGCGGCCGGCCGCAGCGACCGAGCGGCTGCGCCGCGTGCCGCAGGCCGAGATGATCGGCGTGCCGGGTGCCAAGCACCTGTGGGTCGGGGAGCGCTACGTCCGGATCGTCCTGACCGAGATCGTCCGCCGGGTCAACCCGGCGGCCCTTCCCCTGCCGACTGACTGGCCTCCCGAGTAGAACACTTTTGTCCCCGAGTAGCGCAGTGCCCCGACCGGAAGGAATCACCGTGAGCCTGTTCGACCTCACCGGCAAGAACGCGTTCGTGACTGGCGCGTCGCGTGGCATCGGCAGGGTGATCGCGGTCGCGCTGGCTGACGCCGGTGCCAACGTCGCACTTGTCGCCCGCAGCGCGGACGGCCTGGCTGAGACGGCCGACGCGGTAGCCGCTGCCGGCCGCGATGCGTACGTCATTCCGGCTGACGTGACCAGGTACGACGCAGTCGCGGCGGCGGCGGAGACGGCCATCGACAAGCTCGGCTTCGTCGACGTGGTGGTGAACAACGCTGGCGGCTCGAACTTCATGGTGCCGTTCCGCGACCTCAGGCTGTCCGGCTGGGACAAGCTGGTCCACCTCAACCTCAGCTCTGCGGTATACGTGTGCCACGCGTTCGCCGGGCACCTGATTGATCGCGGAGCTGGCTCGGTGATCAATGTGTCGTCGGTCGCCGGCATCGTCGGCTCGCCGCTGATCACGCCCTACGGGGCGGCCAAGGCCGGCCTCATCTCGCTGACCAAGTCGCTGGCGATGGAGTGGGGCACTAGCGGCGTCCGGGTCAACGCGCTCTGCCCTGGCTGGACCGCGACTGAGCTGAACCGGAAGCTGTGGGAAGACCCCGTCGCCGGCCCCGGCACGGTCGCCACCTCGGCGCTGAAGCGCTGGGCCTCGCCCGAGGAGCTGGCGGGCCCCGCGGTGTTCCTGGCCAGCGACGCGTCGTCCTTCATGACCGGCCAGCAGCTGATCGTGGACGGCGGCCAGACGATGGCCGGGTAACAGAAGACCCCGGCCGCTTCAGCGGCCGGGGTCTTCTGGGCTGTGTTACTTCTGGGCTGTGTTACTTCTGGGCTGTGTTACTCAGTCCACCACTCGTCTTCGCCGTCGCCCTGCTTGCCATTCGCCGTCGCCTTGCCGTCGGCGGAGTGCCGGGCGGCCTGCGCGCCCGTGCTGGCTGAAACCGCTGCTGCGGGCACCGGGGCAGCGGGCGGGGCTGGCGGGGGAGCGGCGTGGACCGGCTCAGCGGCCGGGCCGGCGGTGACCGCTTTGGCCGTTGGTGCCGCGACCGCGGGCGTCCCTGGCTGGGCCCCCTTGAACGCGTCTGCCAGACCGGGCATGGACCCGCCGAGCAGCTGGCTGATCTGCGCCAGGTGGGCGCCAACACTTTCCTTCTGCTTGTTGAGCTCGTCCACCTGCCGCTGCGCGACGGTCCTGATGCGCTCAGCCTCGGCCTTGGTGTCGGCCAGCAACTGCTCCGCCTGCGCCTTGGCCTGCGCCACGATCGTGTCGGCGTTCTTCTTGGCGTGGCTCACGAGCTGCTGGCTGTGCTGGTCGGCCTCGCGCCGGGTCTGCTCGGCCTGCATGCTGGCCTTGCTTGCCCGCTCCTCGGCAACAGCGGCGCGCTGCTCCGCCTCGGAGACCATCTTCTGAGTGGCCTCCTGCGCCTTCGCCAGCCGCTCCGTCTCCTGCCGCTCGGCTTCCTCCCGGCGGGACGCGAGGTGCATCTCGAACTCGGACTCGGACTGCGCCCTCGCCGCCTCGCTGTCCTCGAACGCCCGCTGGGCCTGGCTGCGCATCTCGTCGGCCTGCCGCTTGGCCGTGGTCAGGATCTCGTCCCGGTCGCGCTTGGACGAGGCACGCATCTGGGCGACTTCACGCTCCGCCGTCGTGCGCATCTTGGCGACCTCGCGCTCGTTCCCGGCGCGCTTCTCCGCGACCTCGTGGTCGGCAGTCGCCCGGAGCTTGGCGACCTCACGCTCGGTGGTGGACTTGAGCTCGTCGGATTCCCGTGCAGCCTTGGTCCTGATGGCCTCGGCCTCGCGCTCGGCAGATGACCGCTGATCGTCGGTCTCGCGCTTGGCCACGGCCCTGAGCTCGGCGGCCTCGTTCTCGGCCGACGCACGGGCCTCAGCGGCCTCGACCTTGGCGGCCGCGGTCAGCTCGTGCGCCGCCGACCGGGCCTCCCCGATGTGCTCGGCGGCCTGCTCTTCCGCAAGGCGGAACAGCTGCTCGATGCGCGACCCTAGGCCGGACAGGGTCGGCTGCTCGATCTCCTGCATCTGGCGGTGAGCGTCGGCGAGTTCGCGCTGAAGTGCCTGCGCGTTCTCGTGGTGCTTGCGCACCTCGCCTTCCAGCCGCTTGACGTGCTCGTTGACCTGATTGGGGTCGTAGCCGCGCATGACCCGGGCAAAGTCCGGGAGCGGGGTGTCCTCGAAGAAGTTGCTGAGCTGAGCATCGATGTCGGGCTGCATGTCGCCTAATCCTGTGTAGACGGGAGGGTTCAAGCACCAAGACGATCGCCTGCACGTCCGCTTGCCGGGCAGGTCAGCGCGAGGGAGCGGGGCCGCGGCCGCCTAGGACACATCAGCGTTCATCCGGTGCCTGGCAGCGTACTCCCCTGCCGGAGCGCAGGCGGCATGTTCCCGACCGCTCGTCCTGGATCTGATCTCTTTTACTGATATGTGACCTAGGTACGACACATCAGCACAACCAGGCCGTTCTCAGCCGGGCAGTGTTCACGCAGTCTGGGCCTGGACGAGTTCGGTGAGCACTCCGCCCATGCCCGACGGGTGCAGGAAGGCGATCGATGCACCCATTGAGCCGTGCCGCGGCCGCTCGTCGATCAGGCGGATACCGGTAGCCCCGAGCTCAGCCAGCGCGACTGTGATATTAGCCACCCCGTAACCGATGTGATGAACGCCCTCGCCGCGGCGCTCCAGGAACCTGCCGACCGGCGTCTGCGGCCCGAGCGGCTCAAGCAGCTGAATATACGAACTGCCGGCCGGACCATCCGCGACGTGCAGCATCGCCTCCCGGACCCCCTGGCTCTCGTTGACCTCGACGCTGGCCACGGTCAGTCCGAACACTGACTCGTAGAAGGCAATCCTGGCGTCGAGATCACGGCATGCGATCCCCACGTGGTCGATTCTCGTGAGCACGGCTTTCGTACCTCCGGGCGCTGGTCGGCTGACAGGTATCGTGTCAGCTATGCGGGACGCGGTAATTGTTGGCGGTGCCAGGACACCGATCGGACGCCTGCTCGGCTCACTGAGCGGGTTCACCGGAGCGCAGCTCGGCGGGCTGGCGATCAAGGCCGCACTCGAGCGTGCGGGCGTGCCCGGCGATCAGGTCGAGTACGTGATCATGGGGCAGGTGCTGCAGGCCGGAGAGGGGCAGATCCCGGCCAGGCAGGCGGCCGTAGCCGCCGGGATCCCGATGACCGTCCCGGCCCTGTCGGTCAACAAGGTCTGCCTGTCCGGCCTGGACGCGATCGCGCTGGCTGCCCAGCTGATCAGGGCCGGAGAATTCGATGTCGTGGTGGCGGGCGGCATGGAGTCCATGTCCGGCGCCCCGCATCTGCTGCCGGGATCACGGCGCGGCTTCAAGTACGGGGACACCACCCTGCTCGACTCGATGGCGCTCGACGGCCTGACCGATGCCTTCGACCAGGTGTCGATGGGGGAGTCGACCGAGCGGCACAATCGAACGCTCGGCATCTCCCGGCAGGACCAGGACGAGTTCGCTGCTCGCTCCCACCAGCTTGCCGCCAAGGCGATCAAGGACGGGGTACTGGCCGAGGAGATCGTTCCTGTCCTGATCCCGCAGCGCCGCGGCGAGCCGGTCGTCGTCGACACGGACGAGGGCGTGCGGGCGGACACCACAGTCGAGGCGCTCGCCGGGCTGAAGCCTGCGTTCGCCTCGGACGGCACGATCACCGCCGGGTCGGCGTCACAGATCAGCGATGGCGCGTGCGCCGTCGTGCTGATGTCAGCTGAGGCGGCGGCCGCCGCCGGAGCTACTGTGCTGGCTGAGGTGGGCGCGCACGGAGTCGTGGCGGGTCCAGACAACTCGCTGCACTCGCAGCCGTCCCGCGCGATCCTGAAGGCGCTGGACAAGGCGGGCCTGGAGGTAGGCGACCTCGACCTGATCGAGATCAACGAGGCGTTCGCGGCGGTCGCCATCCAGTCGATCCGCGACCTGGGCGTCAGCGACGACACGGTCAACGTGAACGGCGGAGCGATCGCGATCGGGCACCCGCTCGGTGCCTCCGGCGCGCGGATCGCGCTCCACCTGATCTGCGAGCTCGGGCGCCGCGGCGGCGGGCTGGGCGCGGCCGCGCTGTGCGGCGGTGGCGGCCAGGGGGACGCGCTGCTATTCCGGGTCCCGGCCGCCACGCGCACCTGAGCCGTGACGGAGCGGCAGCCGGCCGGCCCGCGGCCGTCGCTACGAGCCCGGCGCAGGCCGGCCGACGCCGAGGCGCTGATCATGGCGGCGCGGACCGGTGACCAGCGCGCGCTGGCCCGGCTAGTCTCCCTGGTCGAGGACTCCTCGCCCGACCTCCGCCGGGTCATGAAGGTCATCGCGCCACTTTCCGGCCACGCTCACGTCCTCGGGCTCACCGGGTCACCAGGCGTGGGCAAGTCGACCGTCACCGCTGCCCTGGTGCGCCGCTACCGCGATGAGGGACTACACGTCGGCGTGCTGGCGGTAGATCCGTCCTCGCCGTTCAGCGGCGGTGCACTGCTCGGCGACCGGATCCGGATGCAGGACCATGCCACCGACGAGCACGTGTTCATCCGCTCCATGGCCAGCCGGGGGCACCTCGGCGGCCTGTCCTGGGCTACCCCCCAGGCACTGCGCATCCTCGATGCCGCGGGATTCGACGTAGTCCTGATCGAGACGGTCGGTGTGGGCCAGGCCGAGGTGGAGATCGCGTCCCTAGCTGACACGACCCTGGTCGTGGTCGCCCCCGGCCTCGGCGACTCCGTCCAGGCGGCCAAGGCCGGGATTCTCGAGATAGCCGACATCTTCGTGGTCAACAAGAGCGACCGCCCGGGCGCCCACGACGTCGTGCGCGACATCCGCAACATGCTGGCCCTTGCGAACTACGCCAGCAGCGACTGGAAGCCCCCCATCATCAGCACGACAGCCCCCACGAACGACGGCGTTAGCGACCTAACGGCCGCGATCGACAAGCACCGCACCTGGCTGGCGAGCGAGGGCCAGCTAACCAAGCGCCGCCAGGCAAGAGCCCGCGACGAGATCAGCGCCATAGCGCTAACCGAGCTCCGCCACCGGATGGGCGGCCTCCCCGGCGAGTCGCGCCTCGACGAACTGGCTGCTCGCGTCGAAGCAGGCCTGCTAGATCCCTACACCGCCGCGGACGAGCTAATCTCCGGCTGATCTCAGCTCCAGATCGGGAGCGACGAGACTGCCGCCGTCGGGCAGCCGGGCGTGCATCTGTGCCCGCAATCCCGGCTCATCCGGGGCGAAGGAGACGTGACCGTACCTGGCGCAGGCGAGCAGGTTCCAGTCCATCCCGGCAGCTTATGCGCTGACCAGCACGCCGTTTGCGAGCACCAGCACGTCGTCGCAGGTCAGGAGGAGAGCTTCGCGGTCGCACCCGGCTAGCAGCACGGCGCTGTCGCGGCTGAGATCGCGGACCGCATCAGCTAAAGCGGTGACATCACGCAGCGGTAGCCCGTCCAGCAGCGCGTCCAGCAGCAGCAACTCTGGCTGGTGCGCCGCCGCCGCGGCCAGCCTGGCCCGCCGCGCCACCGCGTCCGGCGCGGCGCGAAGCGCCACGTCCGCCCACGGCAGCAGCGACAGCCGGTCCAGAATGGCCGCGGCGAGCAGGCTGCGGTCTGACCTGTTGCGGCTGGCCAGCCTGGTCCCGTGCTCGACGAGGCCGCGGATGTGCAGCCCCGGCAGCGGCCTGGCAGCGCGCCGGGCGACTCCCACCCGGTGCCGTACTGCCACCCGGCCGCGAATGGTCGCCATGTCGTGACCGAGAACGCGCAGCTCGCCGTAGGCGGGGCGAGTCACGCCTGCCAGGACGTCGACGAGCGCCGCTGCCTGCGCTGGGTGATCAATGAGGATGCCGAGTACCGACCTGCCCGGCTCCGGCGCGCTGATCCGGAAGCTAGCCGAGCGGATCGGCCAGCTCCCGCCCCGCCGCACTCCGATCCCGGCGGCGAGCACCGGATCGGCCCGCACGTACGCGGAGCCATAGCCGGACGGCACCATTTTCCCCCGGTATTGGCTAACGGATGACCCCCAGCTGGCAATGTAACTGTCTGTAATTGACCATGTCCACGTACGCGCCGGCGGTCGGGCGTTGTTCCTCGGCGGAAGCGGTCGGCGGTAGCTTGTGCCTTGTGCCGAAGCCGCTAGACCTGCCGTTCGATCCGATCGCCCGCGCCGCGGAGACGTGGGAGGGCCGGTTCGGTGACTCCAGGGCCATGGCGGCCGTCACTGCGATCATGCGCGTCCAGCAGATCCTGCTGGCTCAGCTCGACGCGCTGCTGCGGCCGCACGGCCTCACCTTTGCCCGGTACGAGGCGCTCGTGCTGCTCAGCTTCAGCCGGGACGGAGCGCTGCCGATGCGGATCATCGGCGAGCGGCTGATGGTGCACCCGACGAGCGTGACCAACACGATCGACCGGCTTGAGCAGCAGCAGCTAGTGGTGCGCAGGCCAAACCCCAGGGATGGCCGCGGGACGCTTGCCGAGATCACGGCCGCCGGGCGGGAGGTCATGCGGCGGGCTACCGACGATCTGATGGCGGCGAAGTTCGGTATGGGTGACTACAGCCATGAGCAGCTTGAAGACATGTTCGGGTTGCTGCGTGGCCTTCGGGTCAATGCAGGGGACTTCAGGGACGGTTAGCCGGCCGGGCGGCTATCTGCTGATCCGGGACGGGGTCCAGGTCAGGCCGCCGTCGTTCGTCACGTAGACCTCGCCTAGCTGGGCATCGGCCGGGACGGCGACGCCGTCCTGCGGGGTGGTCATGCCGACGTAGGTGAAGCCGCCGGTCGGTGCGGTCGGAGCTGTCGGCGGGAAAGTGGCCTGCTGCCAGGTCTTTCCGGCGCCGGCCAGGTACCAGATCCCGGTCGTCGTGGTGAGCACGGCCTGGCCACCCTGTGACGACGAGAGTGACGTCGGCGTGCCTGTCGCCGGGACGGGTCCGTCCGACTGCCAGCTCGTGCCGTTGAAGGACCGGTATAGGACAGATGCCGGGCCGCTGCTGCCGCCTGTCGCTGGGCCGGCGCCGGCCTGTGGCGTGCTGGTGCTGGTGCTCGGCGTTGCTGTGATCGTGACGGGCGGCGCGTCGCAGGCGAGCAGCAGCTCCGGCCCGCTGGTGAGCTGGGCGCCCGGCGATGCGCCCGTGCGCGCTCCGGGTGCTGCGGGGCCGGGCTTGCACGGGGCCTGGCCGACTGCCTGCCAGCTTCCGCCACTCGCCGGGCCGCTCAGGACCTCGCCGCTCGGGGTGATCAGGTAGCCGGCACCGGCGGAAACCACCAGCAGCGGAGCGGCCGAGTCCGCTGACGCCATCTGCCGGTAGGCGGCCGGGACGCTGACCGGGGTCCAGGTGCTGCTGCCCGCGGCCGACGTCCAGAGCGAATAGCTGCTGCAGTCCGCGGCGTACCGGGAACTGGCGCCAGTGCAGGTGCCGAAGACCGCGAATGCGCGGGTGGAGGCGGCTTCCACATCGATGACCCGCTGGCCGTTGGTGTTCTCCGGAAGCCAGGGCCAGCCACCGTGGCTGGTCTCGTACAGCGCAGGACCGTAAGCCCAGCCGTCCGACAGCGTCGCGAACCGGAGCTGGCTGACCCCGGCGCTGCCGTGCGGACCGGTTGTCACCGGCGCGCTGACGCCGTACCAGCTGGTGCCGTAGTTTGATGTGCCCGCCAGTGATGTGCAGTCGTTCGGGTTCGCGCAGTGCCCCGGGGTGCCGGCCTGGCCGATCACCGCGCCGATGACGCCGCCCGAGCCGTTGCCGACGAACGTCACCGACGTTGGCCGGAAGTTGTCTGGAGGCGCCGTCCACGAGTGGCGCAGCGTGGTGCGCTGGGGGCCCTGGATCTTCGTTCCTCCGCCGTAGCCCAACCCGCCGGGGCTGTTAGACGGCGCCGTCACAGAAGGTGCCGACTGGCCTGTCGCGATTCGCGGTGAATGGCTCGCGGCAGGATGGCCAGTAGCTGACGAGATCAGCTGCGGGACGGTGACAGCGGCGCCGATCAGCACCGCGCAGCAGGCCGCGGTGAGCGTTGCCTGCCTCGTCTTACGCTGCCTGGCCCGGTGCCGGATGCGGTCAAGCGAGCCGGACGGCGGGTAGAGCGGCGTCACGTCTTCCGCCAGCCAGTCGTCGATCTGGTCGCGAGGCTCAGCCACGGGCCTCTCCCAGCGCCGCTTTCAGCTTCGCCCTGGCATTGAAGAGGTCGGCCTTGATCGTGCCCTCCGGACGGCCGAGCATCGCTGCCACCTCCTTGAGCCCGAAGCCGCCGTAATAGTGCAGCAGGAAGGGGCTGCGCAGCCGCTCGGGCAGGTCCTGGATCAGCGCTCGCACGTCGACGTCCTGTGCCGGGTGGTAGATCGCCTCGCCCTGGCCGGCCGCGCTCATCACCCGGACCGCGTTTCGCTCACGGCCGGTCTTGCGCCAGTGATCACGGACTAGGTTCGTAGCGATCATGTAAAGGTAACTTTGCGGATTGTCGAGCCCTGACCAGCGCGCCAGCAGCCGGGTGAAGGCCTCGGACGCAATCTCGTGCGCCAGTTCGTCATCGTCTACCAGTCGCCGGACCCAGCCAGCCAGCCGCGGGTAGCAGGTGTTGAACAACTCCTCGACAGCCTGGCGGTCGGAAGTGCGGAGCCTGGCCACCGTGCCCCTCTGGTTGGCCGTGCGAGCTGAAGGTACTGGCCAGGTTAGCCGAAAGGGTCCCGAATCCTCCAGACATGCGCCATGCGGGCGAAGGACAGCACAGCCGCCGCTTGTCATCACGTCTGGCACGGCTCCACCACGTTTCTCCGCTAGGCAGACGGCTCGTTCCCGTCATGCGTCGTCGTCACATACCGGCACCTGCTAAGACGACGGAAGGTGCGGATGGTTGCGGGTTTTCGCTGGCGCAGGCGGGTAGACTCAAAGTAGTAGGACGTCCAACTAATTACCTGGGGTGCGGGATGGACGAGGGCCGGGAGCGCTGGCAGCGCCGATATGACGCCTCCCGCAAGCGGACGGCAGACTTCACCACGTTGTCCGGGCTCGAGGTTGATCCGGTGTACGGGCCACCGGAGGGCTCGGCCGTGCCTGGCTTCGAGCGGATCGGCTGGCCAGGGGAGTTCCCGTTCACCCGCGGGCTCTACCCGGCCGGGTACCGCGGCCGGACCTGGACGATCCGGCAGTTCTCCGGCTTCGGCAACGCAGTGCAGACCAACGAGCGGTACAAGATGCTGCTCGCGGCGGGCGGCGGCGGGCTGTCGGTGGCCTTCGACATGCCGACGCTGATGGGCCGCGACTCTGACGACCCGCGTTCCGCGGGCGAGGTCGGGCACTGCGGAGTCGCGATCGACTCGGCCGATGACATGGACACGCTGTTCGCCGGGATCCCGCTGGCTGATATCACGACATCGATGACGATCAGCGGCCCGGCGGTTCCGGTGTTCTGCATGTACCTGGCGGCCGCGCAGCGGCAGGGCGCCGATATCAGCAAGCTCGACGGCACGCTGCAGACCGACATCTTCAAGGAGTACATCGCGCAGAAGGAGTGGCTGTTCCCGCCGCAGCCGCACCTGCGGCTGATCGGCGACCTGATGGAGTACTGCGCTGCGGAGATCCCGGCGTACAAGCCGCTGTCGGTGTCCGGCTACCACATCCGCGAGGCTGGTTCGACGGCCGCGCAGGAGCTGGCGTTCACGCTGGCTGACGGGTTCGGCTATGTGGAGCTCGGTCTCTCCCGCGGGCTGGACGTGGACGTGTTCGCGCCCGGCCTGTCCTTCTTCTTTGACGCGCACATCGACTTCTTCGAGGAGATCGCCAAGTTCCGCGCCGCGCGCCGGATCTGGGCGCGGTGGCTGCGCGACGTCTACGGCGCGAAGACCGAGCGCGCGCAGTGGCTGCGGTTCCACACCCAGACCGCGGGGGTGTCGCTGACCGCGCAGCAGCCGGACAACAACGTGGTGCGAACGGCGATCGAGGCGCTGGCCGCAGTGCTCGGCGGCACCAACTCGCTGCACACCAACGCGCTCGACGAGGTGCTCGCGCTGCCGAGCGAGAAGGCCGCGGAGATCGCCGTGCGGACGCAGCAGGTGATCATGGAGGAGACCGGCGTCGTCAACGTCGCCGACCCGCTGGGCGGCTCCTGGTACCTGGAGGCGCTCACCGACCGCCTCGAGGCGGAGGCCGAGGAGATCTTCGGCCGGATCAGGGCAATGAGCCCGGACGGGTCGATGACGGGCGGCATCCTCCGCGGCATCGAGGACGGCTGGTTCTCATCAGAGATCGCCGAGGCGTCCTTCAGCTACCAGCAGAAGCTGGAGAAGGGGGACAAGCTCGTCGTCGGGGTGAACGTCTACACCGACACTGTTGAGCAGCCCATCGAGATCCTGCGGGTCAGTCATGAGGTCGAGGTCGAGCAAGCCAGGGCGCTGGCGGAGCGCCGGGCTTCGCGCGACGAGGGCGCGGTGACCGCCGCGCTGGCGGCGATGCTGGCGGCGGCCCGGTCGGGGGAGAACATGATCCCGCCGATGATCGCTGCCGCTGCCGCCGAGGCGACGCTGGGCGAGATCTGCGGGGCGCTGCGGGACGAATGGGGCAGCTACTTCGAGCCGCCCGCTTTTTGAGGTCCGCTTTCGACTGAGGGCATGTCTGCGGGGCCGCGGCTGTTATCAGGAAAACATGTCGCCGCGGCGGTCCGCCGGCCGCGCCCGGATGGTGCTGGCCCTGCGGGCCCGGTAGCAGGCGGCGATACGGCAGGATGGAGATATGAAGCAGCCGCGGGATTTTTCCCTTCATGGCGCCGTTGATCTGGGCGCGCGCCAGGCCGCTGCGCAGCGCCGGCAGCGCGCCGCCGAGCAGGGCCAGGCCGATGGAGGCCAGCCGGGCCAGCAGTCCGGCTTCGTCGTCGACGTCACCGACGAGACGTTCAGCAGCGACGTCATAACCCGGTCGCAGACGGTCCCGGTGATCGTGGACCTGTGGGCCGACTGGTGCGGGCCGTGCAAGCAGCTCAGCCCGGTGCTCGAGAAGCTGGCCGGTGAGGCGAACGGGGCGTTCGTGCTGGCCAAGGTCGATGCTGACGCCAACCCCCAGGTCAGCGCCGCGCTCAGTCAGGTGCTCCAGGCGCAGAGCATCCCGCTGGTGGTGGCGTTTGTCGATGGTCAGATCGCCAATGCGTTCATCGGCGCGCTGCCCGAGGCTCAGGTCCGGCAGTGGATAGGCCAGCTGCTGCAGGTGGCGGCACAGTACGGGCTGCAGCCGGGGGCGGATGCCGCGGCCGACGGCAGCGCCGAGGACGGCGCCGCCCGGCAGGCGCCCGGGTTCCCTGGCGCGGGCGACGAGACCGGGGCGGATGCTGTGTTCGCCGAGGCACAGCAGGCCATGGAGCGTGGTGACCTGGACGGGGCCGCCGCAGCCTTTGAGAAGGTGCTGGCGGCGAACCCTGGCGATCCGGTCGCAACCATGGGGCTGAGCCAGGTCGCGCTCATCAGGCGGGTTGAGTCGTACGACCAGGCCGCCGTCCGGCGCGAGGCGGCCGGCCACCCGGATGACGTGGATGCGCAGGCCAGGCTCGCGGACGTCGAGCTAGCGAACGGCTCGGTCGAGGCGGCCTTTGACCGGCTGCTCGGCACTGTCAGGCGCACGTCAGGTGAGGACCGGGACAAGGCGCGCAAGGCGCTGGTCAGCCTGTTCGAGGTCTTCCCGCCGCGGGATCCGAGGGTCGTGAGGGCGAGGACGACCCTGTCGGGGCTGCTGTTCTAGGCGGGCGCGGTCAGGCCGGCCCGGCTGCTCCCGTGCCGGGCTGGCTAATCCGAGCCGGGCTGGCTAATCCGAGCCGGCGAGACGCTCGAGCGCAGGCAGCGCGGCCTCGAGTGCAGCCAGCTGGTCGGCAGGCAGCGCCCGGATGCTGTCGGTGAGAATGCTCGTGGCCTCGGAGCGAATGCGGTCGAGAGCTTCCAGGCCGCTGTCGGTGACAGTGACGAGGTAGGCGCGCGCGTCGTCCGGTGCAGGCCGGCGCCGCAGGTAACCGCGGTCCTCGAGCACGTTCACCAGCCGGGTGAGCGTCGAGGGGGCTATGCGCTCCGCGGCTGCCAGGTCACCCAGCCGCACCGGGCCGCTTATCCGGACCGACGACAGCGTGGACAGCTGGCTCGGAGTGAGGCCGGCTAGCTCGTGCTTGCGCAGCCTCCTGGAGAGCCGCAGGACGGCTACTCGCAGCCGTGCGGCATCGATGCCGGGCTGGCCGGACAGCGGGTCGCCGTCCGGGTCAGGCTCGGTCACGGTCGGCACAGTAGTGCCGGTTACTGCTGATGTCACTCTTGAAGCGTACTTCCGCGAAGCGACCCCGGCGGTATAGGCACGCAGCTTCCGTCACCTATGTTGCTGGTTGTCGCCAGACTGTGACACACCGCTGCGCCGGTGTTCAGGTTCGCGGGGCATTATGGTGCCATGACGGAGCAATCCCTCAGCGGACGGTTGCTCGCGGCCACGCCGCAGCTCGGCGATCCTAATTTCCGCCGGACCGTGGTCCTGATAGTCGAGGACGACCTCGAGGAAGGCACCCTGGGAGTCGTTCTCAACCGCCCGACTGAGGTGCCGCTCGATCAGGTTCTGGAGTCCTGGACGTCGCTTGCCACCGGCCCGCAGGTGGTGTTCCGTGGCGGTCCGATCTCGCCCAACAGCGCGCTCGCGCTGGCCCTCATTCCTGGCAGCGTTGAGCCGGTCGGCTGGCGCTCCCTGGACGGCACGCCGATGATGGCCAAGCTCGGCCTGGTCGATCTGGGCGCTCCGCCCGAGCTGCTGGTAGGCGGCATCACCTCGATGCGCGTGTTCGCCGGATACGCGGGCTGGGGCGCGGGGCAGCTGCGGGACGAGATCGACGAGGGAGCCTGGTTCGTGCTGCCGGGAGATCCCGGGGATGCGTTCGCGGCCGATCCTGAGCACCTGTGGCAGGCGGTGCTACGGCGCCAGGGCGGTGACCTGGCGCTGGTGGCGACCTTCCCGGACGACCCGATGTGGAACTGAGCGCTCCGGCTGCCGGGCTCCGGCACCGGCCCTTGGCACCGGCCCTTGGGTGCGGCGCGCCGGTGTCGCCGAAGCCGGCCGGTTTGGCCGCCCCGCGTAAGCTAGGCAACCGTGAGTACAGACGTCATGCCTGGCACCGACACCCGCCAGGACACCGATATCCGGCCAGACCTCTCGTTCGGTGACGGCGATCACGAGCGGTTCGCGCACTATGTCGACAAGGACAAGATCGTCGACAGCGCCGTGAGTGGCACGCCCGTCGTGGCGCTCTGCGGCAAGGTCTGGGTACCCAGCCGGGACCCGAAGAAGTTCCCGGTATGCCCGGACTGCCAGCGGATCTACGAGTCGCTGCCAGAGGAGTAGGCCAGCCCGGAGGAGTAGGCCAGCCCAGAGGAGTAGGCCAGCACCGCCGCTCTGCAGCCGTAGCCGGGCGGGCTAGCCCGCAGGTCGCTGCGGTGCCGAGCCAGTAAGCACGACCCCCGCGGCGCGCATCGACTCCACCGCCGCCACCGTGCTGGGCGCGGCCACCGCTGCGGTCATGTCAAGTAGCACTGTCGTGCCGAATCTCGGTGCGGCGTCCAGCGCGGTCGCCCGGACGCAGTAGTCGGTGGCGATCCCGGCGATGTCCACGTCGGTCACGCCGCGCTTGGCCAGCCATTCCTGCAGGGTCTCTCCGGCCTCGCTGCTGCCTTCGAAACCGCTGTAGGCGGCTGCGTACTGGCCCTTTCTGAAGATCTCCTCGATCCGGCTGGTATCCAGGTCCGGGTGAAACTGTGCGCCCGGTGTCCCGGCCACGCAGTGTGCTGGCCAGCTCTCCGTGTAATCGGGATGCGCCGAGAAGTGCGTGCCGGGCTGAACGTGGAAATCCTGAGTGGCCACGACGTGGTCGTAGCGGCTGGCGCCTGAGGAAGCCAGGTAATCCGAGATGGCCCTGGCAGCGGCGGCGCCGCCGCTCACGGCCAGGGAGCCGCCATCGCAGAAGTCGTTCTGCACATCGACGATTAGCAGTGCGCGCACGGCCCGAGCGTACCGCTAGGTCACGTCTGCGGGCGTTCCAGACGTGATCAGGACAAGCTCGTCGAACGTGGTCGGGAACACCGTATGCGCATGGCCGGCCGCCGCCCAGACGACCTCGTGCTGCTTCAGCGCGGTGTCGACCAGAGTGCGGATCGGCTGGGGATGGCCCACTGGCGCGACCCCGCCGATGCGCTGCCCGGTGCTCGCATAGACGAACTCTGGATCGGCCCGTCGCACCGTCCCGACGCCGATGTCAGCGGCGACCCGGGCGGTGTCGACCCGGTGCGCGCCGCTGGTCAGCACCAGCAGCGGCTCGCCATCGGCATTGAACACGAGACTGTTGGCGATGGCGCCAACGTCGCAGCCGAGCTGGGCTGCGGCGGTGGCGGCAGTGGGGGCAGGCTCGGGAAGCTCCGTGACCTTGCCGGGCACGCCAAGCGCAGCGAGCTCGCTGGCGACATGTTCAGCGTTCGGATGCACCCGGTCAGTCTGGCATGCCCGGTGCCCGGCGGAGTGACGGTCAGCCGCGGTCGGCTTCGAACCGGTCCGGCTCGAACACGGTCGGGATCGCGGGGTAGCCGCGGGACAGCTGGCGGGCATGGCCGGGCAGCTCCGCAAGGGCGGCCTGATGCCGGTCGCGTGCTGCACTGAGCGGTTCCCTGCCGACGATCTCGCCGTCACGGACGAGCGGGCGAAGCAGCAGGCGACCGCGGTCATCGTCGGCTGGCTCTGCGTCGCTCACCAGGACCAGCTCAGCAGCCGCGGCTCCGGTGGAGTCGGGCTGACGGATGGCCCATTTGCGGCCGCCGCGGGATGGCTTGCCGACGCTGCGCTTCGCCACGGGGCGCAGCTCGCCGTCGGGAGTGTCGGCTCTCGCGACCATCTTGTACACCAGCGCGGCCGTCGCGGCACCCGACCCGGTGACCAGCGACGTGCCCACACCGTAGCCGTCGACCGGCTCGGCGGCGAGCGCGGCGATCGAGAACTCGTCCAGGTCGCCGGTGAGGATGATCCGGGTGCTCAGGGCGCCGAGCGCGTCAAGTTGCGCGCGCGCCTCGCCCGCCACCACGGCCAGGTCGCCGCTGTCGATGCGGATTGCGCCGAGTCCGGTGCCGGCGAGCTGCACAGCCTCGGTGATCGCCCCGGCCACGTCGTAGGTGTCGACTAGCAGCGTGGTGCCTGTTCCCAGGGCGTCGAGCTGGGCGGTGAACGCCTCTTCCTCGCTGCCGTAAAGCAGCGTGAAGGCGTGGGCGCTGGTGCCGCTGGTGGGGATGCCGTACTCGTAGCCGGCCCGGAGGTTTGACGTGGTGGTAAAGCCGGTGATGTACGCGGCTCGCGCGGCCGCGATCGCGGCCCGCTCGTGCGTGCGCCTGGACCCCATCTCCACAAGCGGCCGGCCGTGCGCGGCGGTCACCATCCGCGACGCCGCTGACGCGATCGCGCAGTCGTGGTTGAGCACCGACAGTGCCAGCGTCTCCAGCACCACGGCTTCGGCAAAGCTGCCCTCGACTACCAGGATCGGCGAGCCGGGAAAGTAGCAGTCGCCCTCGCCGTAGCCCCAGATGCTGCCGCTGAACCGGTAGTCGCGGAGGAAATCGAGGGTCGGGCCGTCGGCGATGCCCGCCCGCTCCAGGAAGGCCAGCTCGTCGTCGCCGAAGCGGAACCGCTCGAGGGCGTCCAGTAGCCGGCCGGTGCCGGCGACCACGCCGTAGCGGCGCCCGTTCGGCAGGTGCCGGGCGAACATCTCGAACACTGCGCAGCGGTGCGCCGTCCCGCTGCGCAGCGCAGCCCGCACCATGGTCAGCTCGTAATGATCGGTCAGCAGTGCCGTGCCGGCCGCATTCCGGCCGCCTGCCAGGTCGGAGATCACTAGCGCAGCTTACGTACCGCTGGCCGG
>Ga0335074_10002911_pt1 | contig 23369 bp, 21 predicted proteins | sample Lox_Sample_23_FD_206715 | JGI IMG/M metagenome (GOLD analysis project Ga0335074, IMG submission 206715) | Soil microbial communities from Loxahatchee National Wildlife Refuge, Florida, United States - Lox_Sample_2.3 | ecosystem: Environmental > Terrestrial > Soil > Wetlands | place: USA...
CCCGCGCCTCGGGCAGCACAGCGCGGAGATCCTCGCCGAGCTCGGCTACGACGACGAGGAGCAGGCCGCGCTGCTCGCCGGCGTGGTCCGGGCCGCGGAACAGGACTGACCGGTGGACGTCAGCTATCCCGAGCGCGCGGAGCGCTTCCGGGCCGACGTGCGGGCGTTCCTGGCCGCGAACCTGCCGGCGGGCTGGCGCGGCCTGGGCGCGCTCGCGCCCGGTGAACGGCACGACTTCGAGCGGGCCTGGCGGGTCACGCTCGCCGAGAACAACATGCTCGCCGTGTCCTGGCCCGCCGAGTACGGCGGCGCCGGGCTGTCAGACATCGAGCAGGTCGTCCGGTCCGAGGAGTTCGAGCGGGCCGGGGCGCCGACCGGGACGGAGAACGACGGCTTCGGCATCGGGCTGCTCGGCAACACGTTGCTGGTGGCCGGCACGGAAGAACAGAAGCGCTACTTCCTGCCGCGGATCCTGTCCGGCGAGCACGTCTGGTGCCAGGGCTACTCCGAGCCCGATGCCGGGTCCGACCTCGCCGGGGTCCTCACCAAGGCGACGCTTGATGGGGAAGTCTGGGTCATCAACGGGCAGAAGATCTGGACGTCGGCTGGTGCCACCGCCAACTGGATCTTCGTGATCGCGCGCACCGATCCTGGCGTGCCCAAGCACCGGGGCCTGACGTTCCTGCTCGTCCCCATCGACCAGCCGGGCGTGGAGGTCCGCCCGATCAAGAACGCGGCCGGCTATGACCTGTTCTGCGAGGTGTTCTTCACCGACGCGCGGACGCCGGCCGGGCACGTCGTCGGCGGCGTCAACAACGGCTGGTCCACCGCGATGACCCTGCTCGGCTTCGAGCGCGGCGCCGAGGTGACGACCGACCCGATCCGGTTCCGGCGCGACCTGGACCGGCTGCTCGAGCTGGCGCGCGAGCGCGGCCGCGACGCCGAGCCGCGCATCCGCGACGAGCTGGCCTGGTGCTACGCCCGGGTCGAGATCATGCGCTACCGGGGCTACCGGGGCCTGACCCGGTTCCTGGCCGGGGCCAGGCCGGGCGCGGACGGCGCGATCAGCAAGCTCATCTGGAGCGAGTACTTCCAGCGCTACACCGAGCTCGCGATGGAGATCCTCGGCCTGGACGCGCTCGCCCCGCCCGGGGCGGGCAACGGCGGCGCGCTGAAGGTGGCCGACGCCGGCACCGAGAACTCGGCGCTGTGCTGGGCGGAGGAGTTCCTGCACGCACGCGCCGGGACCATCTACGCCGGGAGCAGCCAGATCCAGCGGACCGTGATCGGCGAGCAGCTGCTCGGCCTGCCCCGCGAGCCGCGGCTGGACGGCGGGCCGTTCCGGGACATCGGCAAGCCGGCGACCGCACCGGCGCTGGGAGGCTGAGCGCGGTGTTCTTCGACTACTCCGCTGAGCAGCAGGACTTCCGGGATTCGCTGCGCAAGCTCATCGCGGACCGCTCGCCGCTCCCGGCGGTGCGCGCACGCCTCGGCGACGCGCACGACCCCGACCTGTGGCGGACGATCTGTGACGAGATGGCGCTGCTCACGCTCGCGGTGCCGGAACGCGACGGCGGGGCCGGGTTCAGCCTCGAGGAGACCGCCATCGCCGTGGCGGAGCTTGGCCGCGGGCTGGCCCCGGTCCCGGTATTCGAGGCGGTGCTGGCGATCGAGGCGATCGTGCGCACCGGCACCGTGGCCCAGCGCCAGGAGCTGCTGCCCAGCCTGCTCAGCGGCGAACGGATCGCGGTCGCCGCGGTGTCGGGCCCCGATGGCCTCGACCAAGGCGCCGGGCCGGTCACGGCCAGCCCGGCCGGTCCAGTTAGCTCGGCGGGTCCGGCCAGCTCGGCGGGTGCGGCGACCCCCGGGCACGCCCTGACCGGGTCGCTGCGGCACGTTCTGCGGGCGCACGTCGCCGACCTCCTGATCGTCCCGGCCCTGGCACCGGACGGCCCCGGGCTGTTCGTGGTTGAGCGGACGGCACCCGGCGTGACGGTCAGCGGACCCGGGTCCTCGTTCGACCTGACCCGGCCGGTCTGCGCCGTCGCCCTGGACGCAGCCCCTGCCGCGCGCCTTGGCGACGGCCCGGGACCGGATCTCGACGGCCTGCTCGACGTCGGCAGGACGCTGCTCGCGGCCGAGATGACGGCCGCCGCCGAGGCGTGCCTGGACGCTGCGGTCGAGTACGCCAAGCGCCGCGTCCAGTTCAACCGGGCCATCGGGTCGTTCCAGGCCGTCAAGCACGGGTGTGCCCAGCTCGCTGTCGAGATCGACGCTGCCAGGGCCGCCGCCGACTGGGCGGCGATGCTCGCCGCCGCCCGCGACCCCGGCCTGCGTACCGCCGCGCTCATCGCCAAGGCGCAGGCGGCGGACACCTTCACCGCGTGCGCCGGGTGGAACATCCAGGTCCACGGGGGCATCGGCTTCACCTGGGAGCACGACGCGCACCTGTACCTGCGGCGCGCGAAGGCCGACGAGGCCCTGTTCGACAACACCTTCCGGCACCGCGCGCTGCTCGCCGACAGGGCGGGGCTATGAGCCGTCCGGGCCACGAAATGGGTCATCCGGCACCCTTCCGGCGGTCTTTGTGAGGGTCGATCCGCCGACCGCCGGGCGTGTCCTTGTGCAGGTGGGCGCGGATGGCGGTGGCCGAGTGTGCAACGGAAGCTGCATCACGGCGGATCCCAGAAGGCAGCGGCACGACGGATACCACGCTCGTAAAGCGCTTCCAGGTCCTCCGTTAGCACCACCGCGGTCGCGGCAAGACGATCGGCAGCACTCCGCCACAGGGCAAGGAATCGCTGTTCACTCTGATACCGCTGACGGACCTCCGCGGCCGAGAACGCTCTCTCATAACCAGCAAGGTTGGCGATCATGTCACCGCTGGTATTGCCCCCTCGATAGCAGGCTGTGGGAACCTGCAGCTCGATGGGGCGCAGACCGCCCAGAGCGTTTCCGTCAGCGTCGCGAAGGATGGCGGGAACTTTCGGTTCGCTCACATCTGATGCGCTAGCCACCCTCTGCCCAGCCGACGGTGTCTCCTCGCCTGCCAATAGGTCATCGGCAAACTGGATTCTGGGGAACCGGGTCGGAGCCGCACCATCCCTGATCCAGCGAACTAGCCCTCGAAGCGCGGCGTCATGTAGGTAACGCCAGTCGAGAGAATTCCGTGACGCCGAGTCTCCTATAACGCGACTATCGATTCGGACTCCGTCTCGGCGCCAAATATCTTGCATCTCTTCAGGGCTGCGCCCAAGGCCGTGAGCACCCCCGGCGACTTCCCAGAACCGGAACGTGGAGGTGTCTGGCTGCCGAACGGGAAAGACCGACGGGGCCTCCGTCTCGGAGTTGACCACGAAGACAGGAACCCCTTGGTCGTCGCGGATCTGGCAGTCCCCGAAAATATGTCCCCCTGGGGTGACACGCGGACGGCTCTCATCGGGAGGTACGCAAACGCCCCAGTGGACCAATGGCAAATAGCCGTCAAAAAGCGGCTCATGGCTATGGACGCCATTCACGAAGGACCCAAGCCGCGTCGCCGACTGGGAGGGGCCTGTGGCTATGAGCACGTCGGGATGCCACCCGCCCAGCGCCAGTGGCGCCTGGGCCAACAGCGCCTTCACCGCAAGGGCAAAGATCGAATAAGAGAACTGATCTCCTGGGTGGTGCAGCGCCGTATATCGATCCGGAGCCCATTCGGGAAGGCTCGGAGAGGCCTCACTGCCATAGACAATGCACGCCTGCGCGCTCACTCCGACCCAGACGTAGCCGCGGTAGATCTCCCTGCCAATCGGTATTCCAGAGTCAAAACCAGCCGTAACATTCTGCCAGTTGACGACGATCACGCCATTGAAAGCATCAGGATCACATGGGCGCACCACCTGAATTCGGGTGCAAAAGGGCTCATGGCCTATCGGTTCGGTCGCCCACAGACCGCTGGCTGGGGCAGAGAGGCCCGACCGCAATCTGTACGCTTGTGCCGAGCCCTCGACAAGATACTCGTCCAGCTGATAGCCGACGTTTACAAGGTCGTTCCTCGGAAGGGCCCCGAATGGATAACTGCGGGTGCTGTTGATTGGTCCGTGGAGTATAGCTTGGGATGCCGAACCCCGAGGTGTCATGTCGTGCCTCTGGCATCCAGGGCGGTTGGCTGCGAACTCACCTCAGTCTCCGCTCCCTCCTCCGCCCTAGGCCGCAAGGCGGCCGCCGCAGCGCCCGATCGCCGCGATGACGAGACAAACTTCCGGATCATCTGGTTTTTGAACATGGCCATGCCGCCGGCGATGCCCTGTGGATTGAGTATGGCAGTGAGAATGAGGCCTATGCCGCTGATCAGGTCGGATATCTCGAGCCCGTTTGACGCATGGGAGTAGATGAGGTTCTGCGAAAGCGTGAACGCCAGCCCGCCACTGGCAACGAGACCTCCCACGATTGCGCCGCTCACCGTGGTGATCCCGCCAAGGTAGGCGGTGGCCAAAAACGTGACCGATATCAGGGCATCGAACTCAGAAGGAGTAAGAACTGACTGCTGATAGGCCATTAGGCATCCGCCAATGGCCGCAATAGACGACGAAACTCCGAAGGCGATCAGCTTTGTGCCCGCTACGCTGACCCCGGCGGCGGCGGCGGCGCGCTCATTAGTGCGTACGGCCAGCATCCTTCTCCCGATGCCTCCGCGCCTTATGTTGAGAACCAGAAGTGCGACGAGAATCAGTACGATGAGAGAGAAGATCGCGAAACTTGGCTGAGCGATCGTTGTGCCTGAGTTCAGCGGGATCTTGAGGCCCCATATAGAGAGCGTAGGAATCGTAGCACCATAGAAGCCCCCGGTGTAGTTAGGGTTGTTGAAATAGACTTGCTCGATGGCCCATCCGGCTGCCAGCGTCACAACGGCAAGGTTTACGCCTCGCACGCGAAGGGCTGGAAGACCTGCAAGCAGGCCAAGCACCGTAGCTAGAAGCACCGCTCCGAGCGGCGCAAGCGGAAATGGCAAGGATGAGTGCCTGTACAGCGCCGCGAGTGTGTAGGCAGCGAGCCCGGCAACAGCCAACGGGAACAGGGAGATCTGGCCCAGGAACCCGGTGATGGTCACCATGGACAGACACAGGATGGCCCCGATTATCGTGTTGATCAGGGCGAGACGGTAATCAGCATTGACAGTGAAGATCAAGGCAAGGCAGCCAAACAAAGCAACAAGCGCCCAAGGGCTGCGAATACGGGCTTCGGGAACTCGGGGGAGATTGCCCTCCAGCGTCATTCCGCGCGTCGGCAGGGAGCGGCCCATCACCATCATGACTATGATGATCACGACGAAGGGTACCGCATCCGAGATGCCGATACTGGGAAACCAGCTCACGCTACCCGGCAGAGCAGTCAGTTCGGCTTGCGCAACGGCGATGAGCGTAGCAGCAGCGCACGTGATCCCGAAAGACGTGAAACGCCCGACAAGTGCGGCGGCGAGAGCCGGTATGATTAGGAGGGTAAAGCCATCGGGTGTCAGTCCGGTTAGCGGGGACACCAGAATGCCGCCGACGCCTGCCAGAAGAGATGCCAATATCCAGTTCAGGCCAGCCTGGAAGCCAGGTGAATAGCCGAGTAGTACCGCGCCCTTCTCGTTTTCTGCAGCAGCTCTGGTGGCGATACCGAAGCGGGTGTAGCGGTACAGAAACGCCAGACTTGCCATGGCAATTATTGCCAACCCCATAAGGATGGGCCGGTCCACAGGTACATGACCACTGGCGAGGGTCAGAATGTCGAAGTCGGGCAATACGTTGGGTACCGTTACCGTGGCTGTTCCGAAACGGTAGGCGCTCAGGGATTCGAGCAGAATCATAACGCCGATCGTAGCGACGACCTTAGCCAGAGTCGGAGCGTTGCTGAGCGGCTTCAAGACGATGAGTTGCAGAACAAGCCCCAACAGCAACGCGGTAATCAGGGCCAGGGCTACTGATGGGATAATTGGCAAGCCATCGGCCGGGCCTATCTGGATGAATGGTGGCAACCCTGGAACCGGAAGCATGTATTGGCCAGAAGTGCGCAGGCCATAGAAGACATAAGCGACGTAGGCGGCTATCGCTCCCTGCGCGAAGTTGATGACGCCTGATCCTCGGTAGGCCAGAACGATTCCCAAGCCTAGAAACGAGATAACCGCGCCAGAGCCTAGCGCGAGAATCGCATAAAGCAGATAAGCCATCTCGTGCCTCTATTCCGCAACCTCTTGCATGGCAACTTCGCCCAGGTAGCTAGTCTCCAGAAGGTCCGGCCGCTTGCGGAGCTGCTCGCAGCTGCCATGGAGCACCAGGTTGCCGTGCGCAAGTACGTACGCCATGTCCGCAACTTCCAGGGCGAGATGGACGTGTTGTTCCACGAGCAGGACCGCACAGCCAGTTTCGACTGCCACCTGACGCAACACTGGCAGCAGCTTCTCCACGATGATCGGTGCCAGGCCAAGGCTCATCTCGTCGACCATCAGCACCCGAGGCCGCGACATCAGCGCCCGCCCCATGGCCAGCATCTGTTGCTCACCGCCGGAAAGAAGCCCCGCCCTACGCGGCAGAAGGGGCTCGAGGGCGGGAAAGTAGCGCAGGGCTAGAGCGATGTCGGCCTTGCCGCGTCGAACCCCAAGCCGCAGATTCTCTTCCACGGTCAGAGAAAAGAAAAGGCTACGGTCCTCTGGGACGTGCGCAACGGACCGGCGAGCGATCTGATACGGGCGATGCCGTCCCAGCGGCTCGCCTAGTACGGTGATTGCTCCACTAATGACGGGGAGGATCCCCGATATCGTTAGCAGCGTCGTCGTCTTGCCGGCTCCGTTTGGCCCAAGAAGCACCACTACTTCGCCCTGATCGACGTTAAGGTTCAGCCCTCGTACTACTGGTATGCCAGAGTACCCCGCGTTTAGGTCTGTCACCTCGATGGCGCGGTCGGTCATGTCGCAGTTTCCACATCTACCTCCGTCAACGCGGCGTGGGCCGAATCAATGTCTGCCTTCGCGGACTCGCCCAGGTAAGCCGTGATGACGCGGTCGTTGGTCCGAATATCGCCGGGCGCCCCTTCGGCGATGAGCTTGCCGAATTCCAGGACATAGATGTAGTCACATACTCTGAGGACTAGTCCCATGTCGTGGTCGATCAGCAGAAGACTGAGGCCGGAGTCCACCAAGGAACGCAGCGTTGTTGCGAACTGAAGGCTCTCCCTCGTGTCTAGCCCTGCAGCGGGCTCGTCGAGAAGAATTAGAGGGGCCCTTGTGACGAGTGCGCGCCCGACGCCCACAAGCTTCCGCTGGCCGTTCGACAGCTCGTCCGGTAGCCGGTCTGCGACTGGCTCGAGTTGAAGCTGGCGGAGTACCTCCTCCACGGTGTCGTCGGTATCTCGCTTGCGACAGGGCCAGACGAGATCGGCCAGAAAAGTCCTGACCCCACCCTTTTCGGCAGCTACCTTGAGGTTCTGGCGCACCGAGAGGTCAGCGAAGAGCTCAATGGACTGCCACGTTCTGGCCAAGCCTTGCTGCGCACGGCGGTGCGGAACTTGGCCCTCGATATTCCGTCCGGCAAACTCCACGACCCCCGAGTACGGAACAAATCCGGTCAGCGCGTCGATGAAGGTGGTTTTTCCCGCCCCATTTGGGCCGATGAGCCCCACCAGCGAACCTTCTTCAACGCGCATGCCGACATCGTCAACGGCCTTTAGGCCGCCGAAGCTCACCGTGAGGTGTGATGTCTCCAGCAGCGCCACTCGGCAACCTCCCTTGCGGATACTGGGCACTGTCCGAACCCCCGGCGGCGCCCGGTGATCCTTCGCTGGTTCGATCGGGCAGTAAGATCCTGACTCTGGCGACTTTAGGCACAGAACAGTGCAAAATACAAGAGGATGATGCGGATAGTTATCCTAGTTCCGTTGGCTCGGCTGGACTTCGGCTCAGGCGTCTCTACCGCACTGACGGGGAGAGCTGGGTGTCCGGCGTACTTGGTCGGTGGCCCGCTGGTCAATTACTTCGCTCCGATGACTGCAATGAGTTCTGGTGCCCAGGTAAGGGTTAAGAGAGTGGCTATTTGCGGACACCGCGAGAACCCTCTGGCGGCGGCAACCAAGGCGCTGCCGCCGCCGTCGTGTCATGAGGGAAATCTGCAGCTGGCTAACTCTTTATCGCCGCTTGCAGGGCAGGTGCTGTGTCCACCATGGAGGTCCCATTTACCAGGTTGTCATTCTCGATCGTGAAGTAGTTGACCTCGTAGGAGCACACCGCCCTGAATGGCACTCCTGGGCATTTATATTTGCCGCCGAGGAAAACATTGCCGCCTGCCGAGTCAGTTACTTGCCTGATCAGCGACGCCTTGTCAATAGTCTTTCCGGCCAGTGGCTTCAGGACGCTTAGGTATGCTGTCATGACGTTCATGAAGGTTGCAGGGGCGAATCCGCTCAGGTTTGCCTTGGCTCCCGCATACTTATGCATGATCTGCTGGTACAGCTTGGCCTGTACTGATGTTCCGAGGGGATTCGGGCCCGATCCTGTGACAATCCAGCCGTTCATCTCTTTCCCGGTCGCTTGGTACACGGTGGAACTGTCACACGGGCCCACCAGGACGATCTTGGATGGGTTGCCCTGGCTCGCGGACGCACTGGCGAGACTTACGCAGTTCGGTCCTGACAGCAGGGCGATCACGACCTTGTTGCCCTTCGACACCTGGATGAATGGCGCAGTCCAGTCGGTCTGTGTCGTCGGAACGGTGACCGCCGTGTACTTCACCCCCCAGGACTTCAGGGGCTTCTCGATCAGCGGAAGAGAGCCGGTCGCCCCCGGAGTGTCATTCAAGATGATGCCGACGCTCTTGACCTGCGGATCGAAGACATGAACATACTCGGAAAGCGCAGGAAAGATCGTGGCCGTACCGCCCTGGAAGTTGTAGGCGTCTGTGGCGGTGTAATCGTGCTGTGTTTCCGGTATGCCACCGATGACCGGAATTCCAGCCGGTCCGAGGATTGAATACCACACGTCCTGATTCGGGTCCAAGCCACCCATCACAAACGCCACGCCGTCACTGACCATCTGTTCGGCGCACTGCTGAGAGGTGCCGACCGTGCCGTCTACGTCACAGACGTACAGCTTCAGCCTGCGGCCACCGACACCATTCAGCCGATTGTTGATGTAATCGACGGCCGCCTGTGCCGCCACCGCTGCCTCGGGGTATGCACCCACCGACCCAGCGTTCTCGTTGATCAACCCAATCTTGATCGGCGAGTCCGCCGAACTGCCGGCTGTGGACCCGCCCGAATTAGTTGCCGAGCTGCTGCATGCGCCCAGAACGAGTGCGAGCGATGCAAAGAGCACGACGGCCCATGGCGATTTTCTGGCCATGTCACCTCCCACCAATGGAGCGCAGGAGGCAGAGCCAAGCGGCCGCCCTGCGCGCTCAACGTGTGGCCGCAAGTGTGCCACCGGGCGTTTTGGACTGTCAAGAGTTCATGCGCATCATATTTATGAATATCACGGTGTCCTTCGAGGGTCATCCGTCTTCCGGGCGCTGCAGTTGGCAGCTGGGCGCTTCTCGTGCCTCGCCAGCGCCGCGGCGGCACTGTGATCATCTGTCCCAGGGCCTGCTGCACCCTTCGACGGGGTGCACCGGGTCACCGAGCGAGTCGCGCCGTGCAAGCGGATCCAGCGTCGAGTTCATCGGTGGCATTTCCCCGTCGTCGGCCGACAAGATCTTGCGGCGGGTGCTCACAAAACGGGGGGCGGCCCTGGTCAAGCTCACCGCGCCCCTGGCCGAGGAGGCCCGCGGCCACGGGATGCCTGTGTTCGGCGTCGTCGCCCGGGCATCCCCTGTCCGTCGGCGTCCGGGTAAACGCGTCCTGCGACCCGGAAATCCTGGGGCCGGGCCGCAGGAAGTCCGCCTTCTGCGCGACTATGTTGTGCATCGTCGTGTCCGTCGACGCCAGTCCGTAGCTGCTCAACACGGCGGACGGATTAGACAGATCGCGGGCGCCCGAGGCGGTCAGCATGTACGCGGCGGCGCCGTAGGTCAGCGGGCGGCGGTCCGCCTTGCGATCACTCGCGTTGCCTCGTCCGCCACGGGGTACTCCAACACGGCGGTCGCGCTCACGCTCAGTTCGTTGCCTGTGCTGACCAGCAGGCTGAGGCCCATACCGTGCCTCGGACGGAAGCCCGCAGGCCGGCGTGCCAAGGTCGGCACCAGGTAGTTACCGAGGATCCTGATGTCGGCGCCGCAGTCGGCCACGACGATGCCGTAGAGCACCCGGCCGACGAACCGCGGGTCGAGTCTCCGGTGGACCAGCGTGACGGTGTGCGCCGTGGTCCGCGCCACGCCGTGGTCCGCGACAAGCGCGGCCCCGAACTGCCGGCCCGGCAACTGGAGCTCGCCGCCCGCGCCTGCCGCCGACGCGGCCTGCTTCCTCTCCAGCACATGCTCCGATTCGCGCGATCGGGCTATAATGATGCTAACTATATATATAGATTGTCGAGTGCCGTACTGTCCATCCCGAGCTTGCCGGATGCGAACGTCAGGAGGGTCTGTGGGGCTGCAGGGGAAGCGCGTGCTGGTGACTGGTGCGGCGCAGGGCATGGGGCTGGCCATCGCCGTGGAGGCAGCCGCGCAGGGCGCGGAACACGTCGCCGTCGCCGACATCAACGCCGACGGCGCTCTGGAGTCCGCCGACGCGGTGCGGCGCGCTGGCAGCCAGGCCACGGCCATCGAGGTGGACCTGTGCAGCAGCGCGCAAGTCGAGGCCATGGTGGGCTCGGCGGTCGCCGCGATGGGCGGCCTGGACACGCTGGTCAACCAGGCCGGGGTGCTGGACTCAGCGTTTGGGCCGGCCGACGCGACGTTCGAGACCCTGCCCGAGGACGCCTGGGACGCGGTCTTTGCGATCAACACCAAGGCGGTCTGGCTAGCGGTGAAGTTCGCCGCGTCGCACCTGCGCGCATCGGGCCGTGGCCCGTCTGTGGTCAATGCCTCTTCCGTGTCGGGCCTGACCGGGTATCCGGCGGTCGCCTATAGTTCGAGCAAGGGCGCGACGATTCAGCTCAGCAGGTCGCTGGCGATCCATCTGGCTCCGGATGTGCGGTGCAATTGCTACTGCCCCGGATCGGTCAAGACCCCGATGAGCGACGGGCACCTCGCGCTGGCGCGGGACAAGGAAGCCGCCGAGCAGCAGATGTCGGGCAACCACCTGATCCCGCGCCGCGGCAGGCCGGAGGAGGTCGCCAAGCTCGTCTGCTTCCTGGCATCGGACGACGCCTCGTTTATCACCGGCGCCACCTACGAGGTCGACGGCGGCACCATGGCGTGGCGGGGAACCCGCCCGTAGGTTCGCGTCGGCCTGACGAGCCCGTCGCCGTGCGGCCTGCAGGGCCAGGAGCGAGCCATCGCGCCCGACACGGCCGAATTCGAACCGTTCGCGGGTGCCGGATCGTTACCTAGCGGCCGCTCTGCGACTCTTGACACTACAAGTCGCAGTACGACGCGCTCTCGGGCGTCGGCTGATCTGAACCTATGGTGGGCGGGCGCCCCGGGACCGTGTCCCGGGGGGCGCCCGCCGTGCCAGGTCGGCAGCATTGACGTAGGCCACTTCAGACTTATAGCCTGAATTTGATTATCATGAATTGGTGGAGCCCGGATGAGCCCTGACCGCTGCGGCGGGCCGCGATGACCCCCGCTGGAGATCCCGCCCGTTACGGCCCGGCCTCCGTCCCGGCCGGCAGGCGCCCGGTCATCGCCGGGCTCGGGATGACGCAGATCGGCAAGGTGTTCGGGCAGCGGAACGCCGACTTCGCCGCTGACGCCGTGCGCCTGGCCGTCGCCGACGCGGGCCTGCGCCTCGCCGATGTCGACGGCCTGCTGACGTCCTCTGGGGTGACACAGGGCCCCGGCCTGGGGCTGAGCCGGACGCTCGGGCTGACCGGCCTGCGTCTCCAGTCCGACATGCAGTCCTTCGGCGCGACGGCCGGTGCCATGGTGCAGTATGCCGCGATGGCCGTGATGGCCGGCATGGCGCAGACCGTGGCGTGCGTGTTCGCCGATGCGCCGCTGCGGGAGGGCCGCGCCACCGGCGGCGCATACGACGGGTCGCGGTGGGCGCCGGAGGGCTGGCGCGGGCTGCTGACCGCGTCCGGGATCGGCGCGGCGAACACGATGTACGCGCTCGCGGCGCGGCGCCACATGGCGCGATATGGAACGACCAGCGAGCAGCTCGGCCACGTGGCGGTCGCGCAGCGCCAGTGGGCGGCGCTCAGCCCGCTCGCCCAGATGCGCGACCCGATCAGCCTGGACGACCACCAGTCCTCGCGGTGGATCGCCGAGCCGCTGCACCTCCTGGACTGCTGCCTGGTCAGCAACGGTGGCGTCGCGGTGATCGTGACGTCGGCCGAGCGCGCGGCCAGCCTGGCGCAGCCGCCGGTGCACCTGCTGGGCTGGGCGCAGGCTCACCCCGGCCGCACCCGGGAGACCTTCGGCCTGGTCTCCGGCGCGGCGACGGCGGGCCCGGAGGCGCTGGCCATGGCGGGCGTCGCGATAGCCGACGTCGACGTCGCCGAGCTCTACGACTGCTACACGTACACGGTCGTGATCACCCTGGAGGACTACGGCTTCTGCGCCAAGGGCGAGGGCGGCCCGTTCGCCGCCAGCGGCGTGCTCGGGCCCGGCGGCAAGCTGGCGCTCAACACCGGCGGCGGCGAGCTGTCCGGCTATTACTTGTGGGGCATGACGCCGCTGTCCGAAGCCGTGATCCAGGCGCGCGGCCAGGCCGGGGAGCGCCAGGTGGAGCAGCACGACGTGGTGCTCGTCAGCGGCAACGGCGGAGTCCTCGACCATCACGCCACCCTCGTGCTCGGCACGGCAGCGGCCGCGTGAGCGGCGCAGGAAGGAGCTAGCCGACATGCCAGCAACCGCCGTGCGGCGTGACGCCGCCACCGCGGAGTTCTTCGACGGCACCGCTCGCGGGCAGTTCCTGCTGCGGCACTGCACGGACTGCGGCGAGCTGGCCGAGCCGGACGCGGCGCGCTGCCCGAACTGCGAGTCGCAGCGGCTTGGCTGGCAGCCCGCGGCGGGCGGTGCGGCGGTCGTCAGCTGGGCCGTCGTGCACCACCGCAGCCGCGATGGCGAGGCCAGGCAGCCCTCCGTGGTCGTCATCGCGCAGTTCGATGAGGGGCCGTTCTGGTGGGCCGAGGTGCTCGACGCCGACCCATCGCAGATGGCGGCGGGGCAGCGGCTGCGGCTCACCTTCGAACAGGTGCCGGACCATGAAACGGTCCCGGCGTTCCTCCTCGCCTGACGGGCCGGCCGATGGCGTTTCTCGACAGCTACCGGGTGCTTGACCTCACCGACGAGCGTGGCCTGCTGGCCGGCCGGATCCTGAGCGACCTGGGCGCCGACGTCGTCGCGGTCGAGCCGCCCGGAGGCTCGACCGCACGCTCGTGCGGCCCGTTCCAGGAGGCCGACGGCGAATCGCGGTCGCTGCTCTGGGACACCTACGCCGCGGGGAAGCGCGGCGTCGCCGCCGACCTGGACACCGAGACCGGGCAGGCGCTGGTCCGCCGGCTCGCGGCGAACGCCGACTTCCTCATCGAGTCCGCACCGCCCGGCCGCATGGCACAGGCCGGCCTGGACTGGCCGCAGCTGAGTGTGGTGAACCCGCGCCTCGTCTACGTCTCCATCACCCCGTTCGGCCGCACCGGGCCGAAGGCGCACTACGCCGCCACCGACCTGATCTGCTGGGCGGCCGGCGGCCCGCTGGACCCGCACCGGGACGAGGTGCACGGGCCGGTGCGCATCTCGCTGCCCCAGGCGTTCCTGCACGCCTCGGCCGACGCGGCCGCTGGCGCGCTCATCGCCCATCACGCGCGGCTGCGGACCGGCCGCGGCCAGCACGTCGACGTATCCGCGCAGGCCAGCCTCGGCATCGCCACCCTCGGCCGGGTGCTCGCCCACGCCGTCGGCGACGAGCGCCCCGAGTGGGACAAGCCCGTCAAGCGGATCGACCAGTCCGGCAGCGGCAGCGGCACCCGGCCGACGCTCAAGAAGTGGGCGTGCAAGGACGGGCTGGCCGAGCTGCACCTGGGCGTCGGCCCGGCCACCGGCGGCTTCACCAACTCCCTGTTCGGCTGGCTCGCCGACGAGGGCGAGCCGGTCGCGGGGTTCGCGCGCCTGGACTGGCGCCAGATGCCCGCGCTGGTCAAGGCGGGGACGTTCACGGACGCCGACATGGACGACGCCAGGCAGATCATCGCGGCCTTCCTGAAGCGCAAGACCAAGGCCGAGATCCTCGAGGCCGCGGTCGGCCGCAAGCTGCTGTGCGTGCCGATCTACGACACCTCCGACGTGGCGGGCAGCGCTCAGCTGCAGGCCCGCGACTACTGGGCCGAGGTCGGCGACGGGTCACGGCGAACAAAGCTGCCGGGCAAGCTCGCCAAGACCTCGGTGCACGCGCCCGTGGTCACCCGCGCCGCGCCGATGCCCGGTGAGCACTCGGCGGAGGTCATCGCGGAGTGGTCGCGGCCGTGTTCCTCGTCCGCGAGCCGCGCGGCGAGTTCGGGCGCATCCCCGGCAGAGGCGCGGGACGCGGGAGGCGTCGCGGACGAGACCACCGCCGTGGCGCAATCCGGGCCGCCCGGGGACGCGCTGCCCCTCGACGGGCTGAAGGTGCTGGACTTGACCTGGGTCGTCGCCGGCCCGGTCGTGGGCCGTGCCCTCGCCGACTTCGGCGCGACCGTCATCCGCGTCGAGTCGTCCCTGCGGACCGAGACCGCCCGGCACATGCCGCCGTTCCACGACGGCAAGCCCGGGGTAGAGAACTCCGCCCTGTACGGCACGTGCAACGCCGGGAAGCTCGGCATGACCATCGACCTGAGCACCCCCGCGGGCCGGGAGATCGTCGGTGAGCTGATCGGCTGGTGCGACGTGGTGGCCGAGGCGTTCTCGCCCGGCCTCATGCGCCGGTGGGGCCTGGACTACGAGACGCTCGCCGCGCGGCACCCGGGCCTCATCATGATCAGCAGCTCGATCACCGGCCAGACCGGGCCGACCGCCCGCCTCGCCGGATACGGCAACGTCGGCGCGGCGCTGAGCGGCTACCAGGCCATCGTGGGCTGGCCGGGCGAGCCACCCATCGGCCCGTTCGGGCCCTACACCGATTACGTCGGCCCGCGATTCACGCTCGCGGTGCTGCTGGCCGCGCTCGATAGCCGGCGCCGCACCGGCGAGGGGTGTTACATCGACATCTCGCAGGTCGAGTCCGGCATCCTCTTCCAGTCCGCGGAGCTGGCCGACCACTTCGCGCAGGGCACGATCGTGGCGCCCATGGGCAACGCCGACCGCCAGCTGGCGCCGCACGGCGTCTACCCCTGCCAGCCCGACGGCTCGGCGGAGCGGTTCGTGGCCATAGCGGTGCGCGACGACGACGACTGGCAGCGGCTCGCGGCGGTCCTCGGCCGGGCCGACCTGGCGGCCGAGGAGATGCTGGGGACCGCGGCGGGCCGGCGCGCCCGCCAGGGTGAGCTCGACGCCGTGATAGCGGAGTGGACCAGCGGGCTGCGGGCCGAACAGGTGCAGGATCGGCTGCAGGCGGCCGGCGTGCCCGCGCACGTCTCGGCCTCCAGCAGGGACTTCTGCACCGACCCGCAGCTGGAGCACCGCGGTCATCTGATCCGGCTGCCGCATCCGCTGCACGGGTCCACAACGGTGGAAGGCCCGCGTTACCTGCTGTCGGACACGCCCGGCCGGGTGAGCCGCGCCGCCCCGACACTGGGCCAGGACAACGAGCATGTGCTGACCCAGATCCTCGGCTACGGCCACGACCGGGTCACGGAGCTGCGGGAAGCCGGCGTCCTGACCTGAGACGGGCGCACGGGCCGGGACACGACAAGGGAAGGTGATCGCATGAGCGAGCCGGAACGCGCCGTCGGCGCGGACTGGCGCAGTGACTGGGATCCGATGGTCGCCGCGGTCGGGCGCGACTTCGGCGACGGCACCATGGTTTACGGCGCCGATCCGGTCACGTCCACCGACATCCGCCGGTTCCTCGAGCCGCTGGAGTTCGACTGCCCGCTGCACTACGACCGCGACGCAGCGGCGCAGGCCGGGTTTGCCGACGTCACGCTGCCCTACACGGCGGTCATGTCGTGGTCGATCCCGCCGATGTGGTCGCCGGGCGACCCGCCGCTGTTCGATGACGACGCGCGGGACGCGCAGCCGGCGCGCAGCCCGATCAACAACCCCGATCAGGGGCCGGCGCCGAAGACGACGGGCTACTTCGCCACCGGGCTGGAGATGGACTTCGTCCGCCCGGTCACCGCGGGGGAGCGGATCGGCCGCCGCGGGCGCAAGCTGCTCGCCTGCGTGCCGAAGGAGACCTCCGTGGGCCGCGGCGCGTTCCTGACCTTCGAGAGCGAGATCGTCACCGGCACCGGCGAGGTCGTCGCGCGGATGCGCTCGGTCGCGTTCGCGTATGTGCCACGCCCGGCCGGCGGGTGGGACGGGGGCGCGGCGTGAGCACGCAGCAGCGCTACTTCGAGGACGTGCAGCCCGGCCAGCCCATCGCGGAGGTGTCGTTCCCGCTGACGGTCTACCGGCTGGTGATGGCGGCGGGCGGCAACAGGGACTTCAACTCCATCCACCACAACGGCGACTATGCCAGGTCGACCGGGGCACCGGACATGTACGCGAGCACCGCGTTCCTGCTCGGCACCTGGGAGCGCGCCGTCCGCGACTGGATCGGCCCGGGTGGCACGATCCGGTCGATCAAGGGCTTCCGGATGCGGCAGTTCAACCTCGTCGGTGACACGACCCGGGTACTGGGTCACGTCGCCTCGGCCGAGCTGCGGGAGGGGGTCGGCGTCGTGATGCTGGAGCTGCGCAGCGAGAACTCCAAGGGTGTGACGGTGGGCCCCGGCCAGGTCGAGGTCACGCTGCCGGTCCGGGGCCTCAGGCGCGCCGGATGACGATGTCGCCGATGGCCGTCCGCGCGTGGACCTCGGCCGTCTCGTCGGCGGGCTCGGGGCGGTCTGCGGTGGCGAGGCCGTTGCGGACGCTGCCCAGCTTCGTCTCCGCGTCCAGCAGCACGGCCGTGCCGGTTGCGATACCGACCTCGATCTCACCCATGCTGGTCTTCAAGCTTGTCATGCCCCGGGATACGCGGCCCACGCGCAGCTTGCCGTTGGCCGTCTTCGCGGTCACGTCACCGTCCGCCCGGTCGACCGAGATGCCGCCGTTGCTGGCGCTGACCTGCAGGTTGCCGGTCACCGCGCCGATGAAGGTCTCGCCGTTGGCGTTCCGGACCACGGCGGTGCCGTCGACCTCGGTCAGCTGAACGGGGCCGGTGCTTGACGTGATCTCGGCGCTGCCACTGATGACGCCGACGCTGATGCCGCCCGCGCCGATGGTCAGGTTGACCGACCCGGTGTCCTCCAGGTCGATCTCCCCGGCGCCGATCTTCGCCCGGCAATCGGCCAGCCGCCCTGTGCTTCGCAGAGCGCCTATGCCGGCGTCGGCGCGCAGCCGGGAACCGGTCGGCAGGTCGATGGTCACGTCGACCGAGCCCGGCTTGCCGAAGAGCGGCAGGCCGCGCTGCTTTGGCCCCTTCACCAGGAGACCGCTGGATGTCATCTCGACACGGGTCTGGTCAGCGGCGCGGACGTCGGGCTCGTGCGACGGGTCGCTGGGGCGGACCCCGACGACGGTGTCAGGGCGGTCTTGCGCAGCGATGTGCAGGTCGCCAACGGTGACCTCGACGGTCGCCAGGATCGGCTGGGGTGTCTCGAATGCAGGCATGGTCGTGTCTCCAGGTGTGTAGGTGGTGGTCCCGCCACCGGGACCGGGGAATCAGATGTCGAGCCGGCCACGCCGGGCCGCCGCTGGGTTACCGGATCCAGCCGGTGAAATGCTGGCCGCCGGCCGACACACGCCGGGGGGCGGCGCGTCCGAGCCCGGCGTCGGCGTCTAGTGCTGCCGCGGCCGCCCGGACCAGCCAGCCGTTGACCGACAGCCCACTGCGGTCGGCGGCCTGCTCGATCCGGTCCTTCAGGTGCTGGGCAAGGCGGAAGTTGATCCGCGCTACCGCGCCGTCGTCTCCCTCGGACAAAGAGGGCGGTACCGCGACGGACGGCAGCGGCGCCGGCCCTGCCTCGGCGAGCGCCTCGCCGGGGGCCGGCGTCACGACGAACTGCGGCTCGCGGCCCTGCAGCCGGACGTGGACCGAGCCGGGAGCAAGGTCGCTGGTGATCTCGTCGGCGGCTGCCGACAGCGCCTCGAGCAGGGCGAGCCGCATGGAGGACTCCAGCGGCACGATGAGCCGCTCCGCGACCGTCATGGCCTCGTCCCCGGCCGCCTCGGCCGCGAGGGCGAACTCCTGGCGGACGTTCGCAACGTACGGTTCCAGTTCCATGACGCCAGTATGGCGCCATAGTGGCATCAAGTCAAGTCCACGTGCGCCATAGTGGTGTCATCATGGCGCCGCGCCTCCTAGCTGGCCGACCAGGCGGCACTCGCGTCGTCATCCGGAGGATCGGTGACCATCCCGGCCGCACCGCCGAACTGCCGGGTGTTCAGCGGGGCGGCGGGATCGTACAGCGGCCATCCCGGGTCGCCGGTGGCGGTGAACCGGGCCCATGCGCCGATGAGATCGTCGCGTACGGCGATCAGCTCGCTGTTGTCCGGATCCACACGGTCGAACAGCAGCATGAGATCCGCGCCGTGGCACGCGCCGAGTTGCCAGCCCATCGCCGCGGCGGAGAACAAGTAAGCGCGGGCGAGCCCGCCGGCGGCGACCTGAGCCGCGGCCAGCGCGCTGGCCGGACGCCGGTAGATCGCATCGGTCAGGAACATCGATCGCAGTCCGGCCAGATCCGCTGTCGGCACGCGCCGCTGGTAGCCGGCCAGCAGCCGTTCCGGCGACCGGGCGCCCGCGCGGCGCATCTCATCCAGCAGCGCACCCTCACCGGACGGCGTGAACGCTGCGCCCTGCATGACCTGAAACAGCCGCACCTCCTCCCGGTTGGCCCCAACGAGCAGGCCGGTCCGGGCCGCGGCGCCGTCCCTGACCGCCCGCAACGGATGGCGGGGCAGCACGGCGCCGTCGAGCACCACACCCCACGAGCGCCCGCCCGGCAGGTTGCGGCGGCCGATGTCGGCGTCGACGACCGTGGGCTGCGCCGCGAGGATCTCCTCGAGCGGCACATCGAGCAGTCCGTCCACGGTCTCCAGGCCCAGCGCCGCCAGCAGGTCGGTGGCGATCGCGGTGCCGGTGCTGGTGTCAAAGATCCGGTCGGCGCTGCCGCTGCTGAGGATCGCCCGGTCGAAGGTGCCCGCGGCGGCGGGCGCCGCCAGCAGCGAGCCGATCGAAAACGCGCCGGCAGACTCGCCGGCGACGGTGATGCTCCCGGGATCGCCGCCGAAGGCGGCGATGTTCTCGCGCACCCAGCGCAGCGCCGCGGCCTGGTCCTGCAGGCCCAGGTTCGAGCACCCGGCCCAGTCCAGGCCGCCGATGCCGGCCAGGTGCAGAAAGCCGAGCGCGCCGACGCGGTAGTTCGCGGCGACCACCACCGCGCCGGTCAGCCGGGACAGCGCCGCGCCGTCGGTGAACGGCGGCGCGGCCGAGCCGGCGTCGAAGCCCCCGCCGTAGATCCACACGAGGACCGGGCGCCGGCCGGCCGGATCCGGCGTCCACACATTCAGATACAGGCAGTCCTCGTCACGCTCGCCCACCAGGAACGGGCTGCTGGCGGGCGGGGAGGGGGTATCGGTGGCGCGCGGGCCGCTGGCGGGCGGGGATAGGGCATCGGTGGCGCGCGGGCCGGCGCCGGGCGCGGGCGGTGTTGGCGTGGCGCGCGGGCCGCTCATCAGGGCGGGCACGGTCTGCGGGGGAGCGGGCCGGAACCACGTGGCGTCCCGGACTCCTCGCCACGGCCGCGGCGGGCGCGGCGGCCGCAGCCGCAGCGAGCCGGTCGGGGGAGCTGCAAACGGGATTCCGGCGAACAGGGCACCGCCGTCGGGAAGCGGTGTGCCGCGCAGGCGGCCGGCCGGGATGTCCGCCAGGTAAGCGTCGATGGCCATGTGACCCGAAGCGTACCGTCGCGGGTCTGCCTTGCCGATGCGCAGGCTGGTCGCGTCCGGGGGTTGCTATATGTAGATGACATACTTATGATGACAGCATGAATATGCCGAAGGCCGAGATGCGCGAGCCGACGTACTTCGTCCTGGCGTCCCTGCTCGACGGGCCGCTGCACGGCTACGCGATCATCCAGCGTGCGGCGGAACTGTCCGACGGCCGGGTTCGCATGGCGACCGGGACCCTGTACACCGCGCTGGACCGCCTGACGGCCGAGGGCTACGTCGAACTGGTGCGCGAGGAGATCGTCAACGGCAGGGCCCGCCGCTCGTACGGGCTGACTGGCTCCGGTTCCGCCGCGCTGCGCGCCGAGGCGACGCGGATGGCGGCCGCGGCCGAGCTGGTGACGAGCCGCGCGCGCTCGCGGCCGGACGCCGCGATCCGGAAGGCGAGGCTCGCATGAGCCCGCTGGAGCGGCGCTGCCGCACGCTGCTGCGCATCTATCCCCGCTGGTACCGGCGGCAGCGCGGCGACGAAATGCTCGCCACGCTGCTGGAGGCCAGCCGACCCGGCCATAGGTGGCCATCGGCGCACGACACACGGGCGCTGATCGTTGGCGGGCTGAAGGTTCGCGCCGCGCAGGACCAGAGACTGACCACGGGGGCCAGCCTCCGGCTGGCTGCGCAGCTCGGCGTCGCGATGACGCTGCTCATGCTGGTAGCGAACAGCCTCACCAGCGCGATCCTGACCTGGGAGCACGTCTACGGGCCGTACCCGCGCAGCGGTTTCCTGTTCGCGTCCGGCCTGCTGGGGCTGGCAGCGGTGGTGGCGGCGTGGTTTGCGCCGCGGCCCGTATTCGTGGTGCTGGCGGCGGCCGCAGCCGCGGCCTCCGCATACTTTGTCTGGGCCGGGAACCGATCAGCGGCGATCCTGCCGGTGGGATTCCTGGTCACCCTGGCCGCGCTGGTCCTTTTCGGGGACCGCATGCCGCGTTCCTGGCTGTGGCTGGCAGGCGGGCTGTTCGCGACGGATGTGCTCGCGACGCTCGTCCCTTCGGTGCTGTTCGTCTTCCGCCCGCTGGCCCTCATCCTCTGGATCGCCCCCTTGATCATCCTGGGAGTCGCGGTTCTCTGGGCGTTCCTGGACGCCCGGCCGGCGATGGCCGTGGCCATCTACATCACGTGTGCGTTCCTCGCATCCCATCTGATCAACTCCATCGCGTACTGGCCGGCGGGCATCGTTTCGTGGCCGATGCTCGTGTACGCGATCGTCGCGGTGGTCATAGCGTCCGGCTCCTTCTGGCGGCTGCGCCGCCAGGCCGTGCTCTGAGCACCGCCCGCGCCGTACGATCGGCGTCATCGGCCGCGCCGCCGAGCTGGTGCTCGCGCTCGCGACGGGCCGCGTTGACCGGCTCTCCGGCCGCCACCTCAGGCCGGCCGACGATCTGGATGTGGTGCTGGCCGACGTCGAGCGCATCGGACGCCAGGACCTGCCCATCCTGCGCCCGCGGGTCACCCGGCGCCGCTCGCGCGTGGGTGACCCCGGAACGGCTCACGAGCCGGTGAACCGGAACGGCTCACGAGGCGGTGAATGTGCAATTTGACGGGTTCTGGGCCGTCGGATCTTACATTCATGCGATGCGGGGACGGGCCGGGCGGCCGGACGGACGGTGTTCCTGGGGCTTGATTGCCAGTCGGCCCGCGGGCATGACCGATGGCCTCTTGCTTAGGTTAGGCAAGCCTAACTAGACTATCGCTGATATATCCTCAGCGAACGACAAGAGCATGGCCCAGAGAAGGAGACTCATGACCGTCCCGCAAGCGCCGCCCCGGCGCCGCCGCCGCCCGTTCCGCCCGGTTGAGGTGGTGGACGTGCAGCGCCTCGGAGAACGTTTCGTTTCGGTGCTGTTCGCCGGGATTGCCGGTGCGGCGCTCGACGGGTTCGAGGAGACGCTGCCCGCCCAGCACATCAAGCTGCTCATTCCCGAGCCGGGGGAGCGCAGCGTCGCGGTGCCAGAGAACGGGCCGGATGGGCCGATCTGGCCTGCCGACCGGCCCCAGCCGGCCCGGCGCACCTACACGCCCCGGCGGTTCGACCCCGCGGCGGGCACGCTCGAGGTGCAGTTCCTGCTGCACGGCGACGGGCCCGCCTCGGCCTGGGCCGAGAGCGCCGCCGTCGGTGACCGGCTCGGCGTCGCCGGCCCGGGGGGCCGCCCGGTGCCGCTGGATCCCGGCGAGGCGCGCTGGATCATCGCGGGTGACGAGAGCGCCGTCCCGGCCATCGGCACGCTGCTCGATGCCCTGCCGGCCAGCTCGGTCGACGGCGTCTACGTGGAGGGCTCCGAGGCCGAGGTCGGCGACGCGATCTCCAGCGGCTGGCCCACGATCACCTGGCTGCCGGCCGACGAGGCCGCACCGGGCGCCGCGCTCAGCGGCGTGCTCAGCGACCCGGCGGCGGTGAACGGCAGCCGGGTGTGGGTGGCGTGCGAGTCCGTCGCCGTCCGCGGGATCCGGCGGGCGCTCTTCGACCGCGACAAGATCGACGCCTCGCACTTGGTGACCCGCGGCTACTGGCGGTCGGGCGAGGCCAACCACCCCGATCACGACTACGGCGAGGACGACTGAGCCCTGGCCGTCAGCGGCCGGGTTGCAGCCATCCTTCGAGCGCACCGATCGTCTCGTGCAGTGCCTGCTGCGCGGCCCCGGTGGAGCCCGACCACATGTGGTCGGCAGCCGGATAAACGCGGAGTTCAGCGTTCAGGCCACTGTCCCGGAGTGCGCTGCAGAGGCGTTCGCTCTGCACGCACGGGACGAGGCGATCGGCCCCGCCGTGCAGCAGCAGGAACGGCGGGGCTCCGGGGGAGACGTGAGAGATCGGGCTGGCCTGCGCGGCGGCGTCAGGGACCACGGGCGGTGGCGCGCCGAGCAGCCCGGCCTCGCGGGTATCCGGGTCCATCGGATCGGTGCCGGTATCCGCGGCCATCGCGAGCAGGTCGCTCGGCGCGTACCAGGCGACGACGGCGCCGACCTGGCTGGACGGCCCGGTCACGCCGACGTCGCCCTCGAGCGCGGGGTCGCCGGCGGTCAGGCCGAGCAGTTCGGCGAGGTGCCCGCCGGCCGACTCGCCCCACGCCGCGATCCTTTCGCCGTCGATGCCGAGCTCGGCGGCCCGGGCGCGCAGCCAGCGGACAGCCGCCTTGACGTCGTGCAGCTGCGCGGGCCAGGTCGCCTCGCCGGACAGCCGGTAGTCGGCGCTGGCCACGGCGATGCCCGCGCGCGCCACCTGCTCGAACGGTGAGGGCAGTACGCCGCGGA
>Ga0335074_10002912_pt1 | contig 23364 bp, 26 predicted proteins | sample Lox_Sample_23_FD_206715 | JGI IMG/M metagenome (GOLD analysis project Ga0335074, IMG submission 206715) | Soil microbial communities from Loxahatchee National Wildlife Refuge, Florida, United States - Lox_Sample_2.3 | ecosystem: Environmental > Terrestrial > Soil > Wetlands | place: USA...
TTGCGTATAGTTCCCGGCGACGTCTGTATTCGTCCGTAATCCATACCAGCCGATTCATCGAAGTTAGTAGAAGCACATTTCCGGCACGCCAATTCTCGCGCCTGAAGAATAGAAAGCGCTTGTCGATGCGAATCGGTGCCTGAAAAAACTGAACAAGGATAGCTTCCTCTTGATCTAACTCGAAGTGCACAGAATTGTTGAACTTAATATCCAAGCGATCGCCATAGGATTCAACTGCCGTAAATGTCCGAAAGGAATGGATATCGCCAAGCCAGCACCGTTTCAGCGCGATAAGAAAGTTTTCAAGCGGCCGGCTGGCACGAGTGTTATAGACGATCTCATAAATACGGTCAGGCGTAGTGAATCGTAACCAGCCGCGGAGCAAGGCAGTACCCGCTTCGAGTTGAAGAAGATCATCCAGCTTAATATCGACAGGCAATTCAGCAGATGTTGGATGGGGAATGATGTGAAGCGATCGCTCAGCCAGCAAAAGCAGGCGCGCCGGGTACTTCGGAGGCCGCGTAAACCAATTCGAATCATCCTGTGGCAAAAATACGCCTGCCTCGAACGGAAAGCTTCGGAACTTGGGTGGGTAATCAGCGGGAATGTCCGAATTCGTCTTGAGGACATAGATGAAGATGTATTCTCGAGAATCCATCACGTCACCTCACGCGATTATCGCGGCTGCCGTATCCATCTCTTGTTCTGGCCCTTCGAGATCAAGTTCGTGCTTCAAGAAAGACACGTCTTCGAGAACACGCTCAGCCGGAGTCTCGGTTTGTGAACTCGCTCCCATCAGCCTTTGGAGCTGAGCTCGATAGATATCGGCGTGAGTTTCGAATTCTCTCGCGAGGTGATCGAGGACGCCACGAGTCCAAACGTCAAGCGTGTGGCCGTATAGTTCGAAGAATTCTACTATCGAACTCCCGAGCCGTTTTTCCAAAGCGCTTCGAAGCGAGCGCCGTGCCACTCCCACAGAGAGACTAAGTAACCGGGGTTTTTCGATAAGGGCCAGCGGTGAAGTAAATTCTGCCGTAGGCATATCCTTTACAAAATCAGCGAAACTGAAGCGCTCTTCCCGCCCTCCGGTGGACAATATCGATGCAGCCGTTTCGAGCGCAATCGTGAGTTCTCGTGCCTCATCTTGAATGAGGCTTGCAAGGCGCTCTGCCTCTATCTGCGCGAATTGGTTGATCGTCTTTGAAATCCAGGATTGATCAATATCGAATGCAGCGCCGCCCTGTTGCCAAAGATCGATCGCGCGGTCGGCAAGACGCATCAGGGCTGTTTCGCCAGCTTTCCTGATTGCGTCCGTTATTTTAAAAGATTGGTCTCTCACGCTTTCAACCAGACTGGCTGCTTGCCGCAAACGCGTCTCCGCTGTCTTGAGGTCGCCTGCGGGCCGGTCCGAGCGAACTCCGCTCGTTTTCGCCATCATCTCCAACGCATGCAGAATTCGACGTCCCAAAGACCGCGCCTTCCGGCGATTCGATTCTTGCCCTAATCGTTTCGCATCCGCTATACGAGGGCTAATCTGATGAGCCACCCATTCCCGAAGTAACAACTTCAGCTCCGGACGGCTGCTCAGAAACGCGACATCAACCTCGATTCCAATCTGACGAGCAAGTTGAGTACGGGTGTACTCGAGAAGCCGCTCGCGGTCACCCTCAGGAATCAGATCGGCTTTGCTGAGCACAACGAGAGCGGGCACGGCGGCCGCTCGTAGCGCATCAACCGTAGCGACATCGTCTGCCTGTAGGTTCGATGAGGCGTCGACCAGAACGATTCCTAAATCGCAACGCGGCAAATAGACGAGTGTTTCTGCAGCTCCTTCCAAGGCCAGAGAGCCAAGCCCCGGCGTGTCCACCAGAACGACTTCATCGGGCAGCATGGGGAGGGGGATGTCGGCCAACAATCGGATGACCTGTTTCTCATTCCCAGGGTTCTGAGCCTCAGTGACAAATTCCGCCAGTTGCTCGATCGGATATTTGCTAAACCGGCCCTCGGCGGCCCAGACGAGAAGCTGGGAAGATAATCCATTCTTGATGCGAGTGGGTACGGAGGTGATCGGCGTAACGCCAACAGGCAGTAACTCAGTTGCCATGATCGCGTTCAACAGAGAGGATTTGCCAGTGCTGACACGGCCAAAGAACGCTATCTCATAGGTTGGAGATTCAATCTTCTCAACTAACTGGCTTAAGGATGCTCTGAACTCTACTAAGCCATACCGTTCGAGAATGTCCCCGAGTATTTTCAGAAAGTTGGCTCCTACATCCGCTTCCTGGAGTTGTAGAAGTCGACTGGATAAGTCGGCCTCAATCCGTTGGCTAAGATAAGACTCCATCTGACGCACGATTCCCTTCATTTCCTGAATGCCGCCAGCTAAGGGATTCACCAGGGATTCGGGAACGGAGCCATATCCGACTAAGCGATGCGGTGCAATCTCTTCGAGTGCTACTTCGATGAATTGAAGCGTTACTTGGATCGAGAAAGAGGAATCAAAGCGTGGTTCCGGAAGCTGGATGTCCAAGTTCGCCAACACATGCACGATCTGTTGGCGCAGACGCTTGATGTAATCACGAACTACCCGTACTTGGACAGGCGCCAGTGGATTCTTGTACTTTGGAAAGCCGCCGGACGTGGAAGCCGAGAGAATTTGTTCGATGTCGACGAGGAGTTTATCGATATAGTTGGCGCTCGACACCAAGCGGCGTTTTTGCGGTTCGTTAAATCTCTGCGTTTGCAGAGCGATCTCAGCCTCAGTTTCCTTGGGCATAAAACAAACACTGCGTTCTGGGCTTCCTATGTAAGGGGCAAACTTGTACCGCCGGATATGAATGTCATTTCAACGTCTGTCACGGCGATAACCCCGCTTTCCATCATTCCTCGCAAGATAGGCAAGGCTTCCGCTGCCTTTTCTGGGCTCTCAACCACTGTGATAACGATGGGCTGATCGTGAGTGAACAAGTGAGGACGGTGCATCTCCGCCGTGTGGCCAAACCCCTCTAGCCCTTTGAAGACAGTCACACCAGCTATCTTCAGTTCCTGGCATCGAGCGACAATCGCCTCGTACAGCGGCTTGCCGTTATAGCGGTCGTGTTCACTGACGTAAAGCCTCAGCAATTTACCGGGCTGACTTTTCATTGCTTGCTTCTCCTTTGGTGGGGATCTCGTGCACGATCTGTTGTAACTCGACGTCTGACGTGACGATCAATCCGTCAGTCATGATGCTAGAGACAACCTGGATTAGTTCACTTACTTTTTCTGGGCTCTCGATAATGGAAATCATGATTGGCAAGTCGTGCGAAATATGGAACCGGCTGCCCTTGTGGGTGTGCCGCTTCACACCGTAGCCGAGTATGGCGCGGTAAACGGTCGCCCCCGAAAACCCCATCATCCGGAGTCGTTTCACAATTGCTTCGTAGAGCGGCTCGTCTTTGTACTTGTCTGACTCGGAAAGATAGATTCGGACCAGTTTTGCTGCGCTCGCCACGATTTTCCGTGGAGCATGCGCTTCCGGGATTTTGCGATCCTTTGAAACTGATTTGATAACTTTGACATCCTGGACCGCGATGAGTCCATCGGTCACCATCTCGTAAAGACTCGGCAGCAGTTCCTCGACCCGCTCAACAGTTTCGATGAATTCGATTCGCACCGGCCGATGCTCGCCGGCATATTCAGATCGCGGATTATGGAACTCCTCGTGACTGCCAAATCCCATATCCGCCCAGAAGACGGTAGCACCGGAGCAATGCTTAGAGCGCAAAAAAGTGAGAATCGTTGACCACAGCGGTTCTGTGTGGGCGTGCGTATCCTGATTTACGTAGATCGTAACCTTCTGGGCAAGGCCTCTAGGAAGCATGATCGGGAGACTCCTTCGGCAGGGAGAAAGTCGGTTTTTTGAGCCCACGCGCCACGTCGGAAGGAGCTATCTCGCAATGCGGAAGCACCTTGACAAAGCTCGATTGAGGTCGCAAAAGAGGCCGGTATGGTTGGATTGTGCTTGCTCGCCGATCGCCCAAAACTCGCCACATACGATTTCTCTCGTTGCAGGAGTCATTGTCCGCTTAGCGCGGCAGGCAACGGCGAACTCCACCGCCACGCTCGATTATATCTCTCACGCCTCCATGATAAGAGCAGAACAGAACAGCCCCTTGTTTTCCGGGACGTATTCGGGCGTAAGCTCAGAACAGCGGTGGGGTTCGCTGTACGCTGCCTAACCGCGAGAATCACGCAGCAGATCGATGCCAGTACAAAAGTAAACATACATTGTAAATACCTATGAAAATCTTGATTATCTCGGACCTGCATGGCAACTCCGAGGCTATGTCTGCCCTGCCTAAAAACTACGATCAGCTCTGGGTACTCGGAGATCTTGTAAATTACGGGCCAAACCCAGGAGAGGTCATCGATTTTGTTCGACGCCACGCGACATTTGTTGTCCGGGGTAACCACGATCATGCGATCGGATTCAACACTGATCCGCGCTGCTCCGAACCGTATAAGGCGATGGCGGCAGAAATGGGCCAATTTACACTGCAGGCGCTTACGGAAGACGAGAGGGAATATTTACGGACGCTGCCGCTCAGCATCAGCTCAGAAATACACGGATCTCGATTTTACCTGTGCCATGCTACCCCAACAGACCCGTTGTTCGCCTATTGTCCGCCAGAATCGAACGATTGGGAGAGAGAAGTGGATGCTGTTCCACCTGGTTGTTTATTAGTGGGGCACATCCACATTCAGTTTCGGCGAGATATTTTCGGACGCACGATTATTAATCCCGGAAGTGTTGGTCAACCGAAGACCGGAGCGCCATACGCCTGTTTCGCTACTTGGGAAGACGGCTCGATTCAGTTTCACTCTGTGCCGTACGCTTATCAGCAGACGATCGAGAAGATTAAGCGCTTGCAATTGTCCAAAGAGGTTGAGGCGGGCTTAATCGCGACGTTGGAAAGGGGAGCGCCCCCGCAAATGGGGGCCACTGAATATGTCGGAGTTCGGAGTCACGAATAGACTGATGAAAGACATGAGACCGCATACGCTCTCACGGACTCGCATTTCGGACTTGACAATCGACGTTTTCTCGTATCAAGCTAAGAGTGTTTAGTTTGAAGTCTGTATAGGTGATGGAGTCCACCTAAACCGCCTCTCCGGCTGATAACTCCTACAACTTGACTTAAACGTCGGGAGTTGTAGATGCCGAAGCCTCACAGACGCCATAGTTCCCACCAAAGACTCATTTCTACTTCCGCAATGCCTCCACTTCAGGAGAGCCGTTAGTGTCCAAAGACATCGTTTTGCAGGTATTTCAGGTGCTCTCCGTGCTTCTTTTGGCTCCGCTTCTGCAGGGTTTCATCCTGCGTGTCGAGGAACGGGTGCAGCGCAGCCGCGGTCCGAGTTTCATCCAACCGTATCGCGATCTCTGGAAGCTCTTCCACAAGCAGATGGTGATCCCGGAGTCGGCATCATGGGTGTATTTTTGCGCGCCGGTCGTCGCGTTTACAGCCATGCTGACCGTTCCGATTTTGATCCCTGTTCTCACGGATCGGCCACTGCCGCAATCGAATATGGCCGATATTCTCGGCGGCGGACTGGTTCTGACACTCGGTTCCTTCGCAATCATGCTGGCGGGACTCGATTCGGGCAGCGTATTCGGCGGCATTGGCTCAAGCCGGTCAGCGATGCTGAGCATCCTCGCGGAGCCGACCCTCATTCTGGTCCTTGTCGGTATCAGTCTCCTGGCGAAAGCCATGCTGCCGTTTGTGGTCAACCACCTGCTCTTGCAGGATCTCTCGCTCTATTGGAGTCCTGCGCATCTATTTCTCGTACTCGCGTTTTTTGCTCTGCTCCTTGTAGAAACAGACCGGCTGCCTATCCACTCGAGTACTCATCTTGAAATCTACATGATTGATGAAGCGAGGATCTTGGAATATTCCGGACCTCTTCTGGCAGTGCTCAAATGGGCCTCGATGATGAAGCAGTTTATCTTATACACCATTTTTTGCAATGTGTTTTTGCTGCCTTGGGGATTGTCGCAGGTAGGCGCATATCTAGGTGAGCTTGGTTCAGTCATTGCGCTGCTATTGAAATTTGCGCTCGTTGCGCTGGCCATTGTCGTCGTCGAAACCGTTCAATCGCGCTTACGTTTCTACCGCTATCAAGAACCGCTGGCGGCAGGTTTTCTCTTCGCTGTTTTGGCGATTGTCTCGAATCAACTTATTTGAGGAGCATTCATGTTCTTGACCAATCTGAATCCGCTCCAAGCATCGATCTTCAGCTTACTTGCCATTGTGAGCCTTGTGTTGGCGTTCGTCATGCTGGGATCTCACTGGCTTCAGAACTACGTATTTGCGTTTGCGGCCGAGTCGTGGCTGATTGCGGCGCTATCTGCCGCAGTTGGCTTCTTCGGTCATTATCCGGAGCTATACGGCATAGCTGTCTTGACCGCGCTTTTCCGTGGGCTCGTTCTCCCGTATCTCCTGATGGGAATCGTCAAGCGTCTGAATGTGAAACGTGAAATTCACACGATTCTTCAGCCGAGTTCGAGTCTTGTGATCGGCGCTATCGCAGTCATGTTCGCTTTCGTGATCGCGAATCATATGAGCCGGGATACAACCACGGCGGGACGAGTAGCGGTACTCGCACTGACAATCATGATTTCCATGAAACTGTTGGGCTATCACATGCTAACCGTCCGCGATGAGGCGATCAGTCAAATTCTAGGCTTGCTCGTTCTCGAGAATGGAATCTTTCTTGGGTCTCAGATTTTGGTGCCTGGGATGCCCATACTGATCGAGATCGTCATTCTCTTTGATCTGCTCGTGGTAGTAGCCTGCTTCGGTGTTCTCGTACGTTATTTGCTGGCCCATGCGGGAACAACCAGCAGCCGCCAATTGAAGCGTCTGGTGGGTTGATCGCATGTTGGAAGCGCTTCTTTTTATCGTCTTTCTCACGCCTCTTATTGCTAGTGCGATATCTCTTATCGCAAAGCGGCCGCGCGTTGCCGAATACGCAACTCTCGCCGCCAGTATCATCGTGCTGTTTGCGAGCGTTCCAGTGCTCGTGTTGTCCTCTCATCGTTCTTCGATGTATTGGCGAAACTACCTCATCGTCAATGATTTCGGCGCCTGGGTGATGTTATGCGTGGCCGTCGTTTACCTGCTTTCCACGTTGTACGCGATCGGCTACATGCGCTTATTGAATGAAGACCGGCGGCTGCCGCTGTTCTATGCCCTTTTCTCCGGATTCGCGCTCACAATGTTGGGCGCATGCGTCATGAATAACATAGGCGTCTATTGGATTGCCATTGAGCTGACAACGTTGATCAGTACCTTTCTTGTTGGTTTCGAGTTAGAAGCGGAAAGCACAGAGGCAGCCTGGAAATATATCGTCGTCGTTTCCGCCGGCATCAGCCTGGCTTTACTGGGTACGGTCTTACTTTATTGGGGTGGATCGTTCGTTCTTGGGCCGACGTATCAGATGACCTGGAGCGCGCTGCAAAGTGCTGCGCCGAAAATCTATCCGCCTTTGCTGAGTGTCTCCTTTCTCCTTGTGCTTGTCGGATACGGAACCAAAGCCGGATTAGTGCCGATGCATACATGGTTACCGGATGCACACAGCGAATCACCGGCTCCCGTTTCCGCAATGTTATCCGGAGCGCTATTGAATACGGCGATGATGGGTATCGCCCGATTCTTGAGCATCGTGAATGTAACGTCGATAAGCCGCTTTGCTCACACCGCGGTGGTCTGTTTTGGAATCCTCTCTTTTGTTGTCGCCGCACTGTTCATAACCAGGCAAACCGGTGTGAAACGATTAATGGCTTATTCGAGCGTGGAACACCTGGGCGTGCAAGCGCTGGGCCTCGGATTCGGGGGTGTCCTAGGCATCGCAGGAACCCTTTATCACATGTTGAATCATTCGCTGAACAAGTCGCTGATGTTCTTTGGAGCAGGCAACGCAATGCGCGGCTACGAAACGAAGGAGATGAGGGGAATGAGAGGAGTGCTGAAAGCATTCCCCGTCACCGGATGCTTGTGGCTGGCTGGAGCCATAGCCATCGCGGGAGCGCCGCCATTCGGGTTGTTTCTCAGCGAGTTCACAATTTTGCGCGCGGGTATGGCCGTTTACAAGTGGGCAGTCTTTCTTTTTCTCATATTCCTAATCGTGGTCTTTATCAGCTTCCTGGCGCACTTTCGCCGCATGTATTTCTCAAGGGCATCCGATGCACCGGCTAAACACCTCACTGGAGCCGTCTGGCGCGGGTTGCCGATGTGGTTAGCCTTCGTACCGCTATTAGTCCTTGGCCTGTGGTGGCCACAGGAATTGTGGAACGTCTTCACACACATGGCCGCAGAGTTAGGAGGAAGCCTGCCTTGAACGACACACTAGAGAAAAGGCTGAGCCCTGCTGAATTGCCAAGCGCTTGTCAAGCTTTGTTGCAACAAGGCGCGCGCATGCAGATGGCCTACGCCTGGTTCCCCGAACCGAATGCCCCACCCGAGCTTTTCTACTTAGCCGACGGAGGCCCGCATGAGCGGTTTCTCGCTTTGCGCTGTACGTTGGCCGAAAACACGCCCGTTCCTTCCCTTGCAAAGATGTCCCCCCTTCTCGGATGGTATGAGCGCGAAATTCAGGACTTATGCGGCATCGACTTCGAAGGAATTCCGGAGCCTTACCGGCTCGTATTGCATGAAGGCGCGATGCCGCCGCTTCCGCCTCTCGATCCCAACTATCGTCCCGTCCAACCGATGCCGTTCCAATCATCAGTCTGGCGGCTTCCTGAGGTGCGAGGGCAGGACGTCCAGCGATTACCGTTCGGCCCGGTTCGCGCGGACGTGCTCGAGTCGGCTCAGATCGTTTTCTATTACATAGGTGAAGCCATTCTCCACTGTCACCCACGGCTTTTCTTTAAGCATCGCGGAATGGAAAAGCGGTTCGAAGGCACGCACCCAGCGCTCGCCGTGCTCTTGGCTGAGCGGGTCTCCGGTATCGGCAGCGTCACGCATGCTTTGGCTTTTTGCCAAGCTATTGAAGCAGCTTGCGATTGCATCCCTCCGCTGCGGGCGCGGCTCTTACGCGTGCTCGTGGCCGAGCTAGAGCGCCTGTACAACCACCTTCACTATCTCGGGCATCTTTGCCACACCACCACTCTCAAAGTAGGAGAAGCCGAAGGCAAGATCCTCGAAGAACGAGCGAAGCAATTGAATGCCTCTCTTACCGGAAGCCGTTTCTTGCGTGGATTACTCACTCCAGGCGGCTTGCGGCGCGACTTGGATCCCAATGGATTGCGGGGCCAATTGGATCGGTTGAGACCTGAGATCGACCGATACATGGCTAATCTCGAAAAGACAAACAGCCACCTCGACCGCCTCATGACAACGGGTCCTCTTCCACTCCAGGTCGCCTTCGATGAAGGAGCCACCGGGCCGGTTAAGAGAGCGTCTGGAATCGATCGAGATCTCCGGCGCGATCACCCATACGCGGCCTACGAAGAGTTACAAGTTACGGTGCCTTTTAAAACGGAGGGAGACGCGCATGCACGAGCCCAGGTCCGCATGGAGGAAATAGACGCAAGTATCGAATTGATAAATGCAGTTCTCGCCCGTCTCTCCCATGGCTCCGTGCGCACGGAGGTCAATTGGGAGCAGGGGCGCGAAGGTCTCGGATGGACGGAAGGCCCTCGCGGAACGGTATACTACGCGGTCCATCTCAACGATTCAGGACGGCTCGTGCGCGTAAAAGTGAAGTCGCCGTCATTTTCCAATTGGCGTGTTTTCCCATTCACGGTACATGACACGAACATGATGGACTACGCGATCAACGAAGCGAGCTTCGGCCTGACCATGGCGGGATGCGATCGCTAACGGGACACCACATGCCGATTTGGACTCTCTATGGAATTCGCCAGGGCTTAGCGACCACTTCCTGGCCGACGAAGACAGGCGCCGATGGCCAGCAAGGGTTGCTCGGGTTTCCGCGGTATCACCCGGAAGCTTGTCAAGACGGCTGTCACGCATGCGCGGACGCGTGCCTTCCAGGAGCTATTCAGATAAACACCGGCGGGACAGGTTCGGAATATCTTTCGATCGATTACGGCAAATGCATTGTCTGCCAGCTCTGTACCGAGGCATGCCCGACGGGAGCAATGGAGAAGTCCCAAGACTGGGCATTCGGCGTTCGTCATCGCGATGATCTTCGATGGGTCGAGGCGCTTTCATCACCGCCCGCGATTCAATTGAAAGAAAAAATCAAGAGCGCGTTCGGCCGCAGCCTTCACATTCGCCACGTGGATGCGGGTTCGTGTAACGGATGTGAGTCCGAGCTGCAAGCGTTGAACAATCCCTTCTACAATCTGCATCGCTTAGGCATTTTCTTTACACCCTCGCCCCGATTCGCGGACTTACTATTGGTGACCGGGCTCGTCACGTATGCCATGCGTGACGCGCTCCTCGAAACTTACAACGCGATGCCCGAGCCGCGTTGGGTCATGGCGACCGGAACATGCGCCGTTTCTGGTGGCGCAGTTGCCGGAGGTTATGCATGCGGACACGGAATCGACGAAATCTTGCCCGTCGATATCTATCTTCCTGGATGTCCGCCCAATCCCGCCGCGATGATTCAGGCTTTGCTCTTGTTATTGAATCGCGACAAACAGCGAGTGGCAGGAGGCCGCATTGCTCAGTGACTTACTAATTGCTGCTGCACTATTGTGGTTCGTTTCTTTCTTGCTGGCTCTTGTTAAAGGGACCGCTCTGCTGGCCCGAATTGGGTTGGTTACCGGATGTTGCCTCGCTGTTATCTTTTCGATCGCTGGCCTGAATCTTGGAATTTCTGTTCTTTCTTTGCCGATCCATCTCGCCGAACTCTCCGTCTCCTATAAGCTCGACGCGCCGGCTCTTTGGCTCCTGGTTTTTGGAGCCATACCAGCTCTATTAGCCACTCTGCTCGGCACGTCCGATCCCTTGCCACGGAACAAAGGATATTGGATCGCGGGAACCGCATTGACGCTGTTGGGGGCTCTCGGCGTATTCGGGTTTCAGGATGTGCTTTCGTTTCTAATCGCCTGGGAAGTCATGAGCCTCGGGGGCGCTGTCATGATTTTGAGTGAGCATCTCCCCGGCCGCTCGTCGCGCTCCATACTCTTCATGCTTGCTCTTTTGGAAGTGGGGGCGGTCTCGCTGATATTGGCTTTCTTGCTGTTGGGAAGCCAGGCGAACTCGTTCTCGTTTGCCGCATTCAGCCGCATGCCGTCTTCCTCTATGGCCTTCTGGGCAGGCTTATTGCTGCTCATCGGGTTTGGCGCCAAGCTTGGATTGCTTCCCTTCTATGAATGGTTTCCCGCAGCCTATGGTTCCGGCAGCGGCGCAACCGGCGTGATCTTCTCCGGCATCGTACTGAACGCGGCATTCTTCGGCTTGCAGAGAGGTGCATCCGCTTGGCTGCCCAAAACGGGACAGTGGTCTACCAGTTTGGCAATCGTCTTTATCCTCGTCGGTGTAGTCAGCGCCATCTTGACGATTCTTTACGCCTTCCAGGAAGAAGATTGGAGGCGCTTGCTGAGTTTCTCCTCCGCTGAAAATGCGTCCATCGCGGTCGCGACATTGGGCGTTTCGCTTCTCTTATCGGCGGATTCTCATTTCGCTCTCGCCGCCCTGGCCTGGAATGTGGCTCTGCTCCACTTAGCGGGACACAGTCTGGCAAAGGGAACTCTGTTTTTGACGGCTGACGGTGTTTTCGGAGCCAACGGCGGATATTTGATTTGTCAGCGAGGTCTGCTTCGCCGAACCTCCGTTGGATATGGGATCGGCGCGATCTTTGCAGCCATGAGCTTGGCCGCACTGCCTCCGCAAGCAGGGTTTGTGAGCGAATGGTATATCTTTCAAACTCTCTTTCTGGGCACTCAAGCCACAACTCTCGTCAGCAGATTGACCTTGGCGCTGGCTGCCGCCGGTTTAGCGCTCACCGCCGCAGTCGCGCTCGCCACTTTTGTGAAGCTTTTTGGGATCGGCTTATTAGGAGATGGGCATGAGAGCCCCGCGCCGATCTCGCGCCAGCGTAGCGGCGCGGTATTTGTGCTCGGAATGTGCGTGCTTGGGCTCGCCGTAGGTATGCCTTGGTGGATGCACGCGCTCAGTGTCGCTGATGTTTCCCTATTTGCGAGCGATGCGGCCGGCCAAATGCGGGATGGTTTGTTACTCGTTCCGTTGAGTAACAAATTTGCTTTCATCTCGCCCACCAAGCTGGTCATCGCCATGCCACTGTTGGCGCTCATTCCAATCGCGCTCATTCTGTTAGGGCGAAAAGCCGGAGCGCCTCGCCGTGCTCCGATCTGGTACGGCGGCCGTCGCGAAATACCGAAAGAGATTGCCACGACGTCTCTGGCGTTCTCGAATGCCTTGCGTACGTTTTACGGTTTCATCTATGGTCCCACCCACGATGTGACTCGGGAATATCATCACGCTCCCTATTTTGTGAAACGTCTAATTTTCAATCAGGAGGTCGCCCCGTTCTTCGGACCGTATCTGTTCTCTCCCATCGTGCGAACTGTTCGTTTCTTAGCCCGTGGTATTCGCGCGCTGCAGTCGGGCTATCTCAATTTCTATAACGCTTTGATCGGAGCATTACTGATTTTGATTCTTGCCCTCGCACTGTTGAAATGAGCCTAGATTGGGCGTGCTCCGCGCCGCAGCTTCAGTCCATTCTCTAGCACGTCAAGGCTCGACGAAGGTGACCCGGCGATGTTTGAAAACTACGTCAAAGCGATCGAAGCCCGGGGGAACTCCCGCCCCGAGCCGGGCGCAAACTGAATTGGCCGGATTTGGCCTCGTTTTAACCGGGCTCTTTTTGCGCAAGAAACTGGCTATGCGTTAGCCCTTCCGCATCTGCTCTAACAAGTACTCCGACGTCCTCAATGAAAACGCCAGAATCGAAATAGTGGTCGTCTTGTCGGTGCAGTTCGGAAAAACACTGGCGTCGCAGATATAGAGATTCGGCACATCGTGCGTTTGGCCAAAGCGATTGGTCACGAACTTCTTAGGGTCGTTACCCATCCGAAGCGTCCCCGTCTCGTGCAGGCTGGTGCCGGGAATGTCGGGCTCGTCCGCGGCGCCAGTGTACTCACCGCCGCTTGCGCGAATCAAATCCTGACACACCTGCTTGCCGTGCGCCCACATGAGTAGCGTATTGTTGTCCCACTCGAAATGAATGCGCGCGGCCGGAATGCCGTAAACATCTTTGACTTCGGGATCGATATCGATGTAATTCCTGTCGCTGCGCTGCGAGGGAGCCTGGATGTAGAAGCTCACCGGCGTGGGATAGCGCCGCTTGATCTCGCGTTTAAACTCGCGGCCAAAGCCTTCAATGTCCCGGTAGTAAGAAGGAAACTCCGCGCAGCCGCCATCGGGATAGACCGAATAACCACGAATAAACTTCTCCCGGAGCGGATTGTCTAAGTTTTGCCAACGAGGCATCCAGGCCACCGTGCTGGCGGAGACGTTATCGGGAAAACTCGGATGACCCCGCAGTTGCGGCAGGTAGCCGCGCGCCGTCGTTCCGTAGAGGTGATCGCAGAGATTGCGGCCCGCCTGGCCGCTGGAGTTGGCGATGCCCGCCGGCCATTGACGCGATTTCGAATTCAGCAGAATGCGCGCCGACTCCACGCAGGACGCCGCCACCACCACATTGCGTCCATAGACCTCCATCTCCTGGCGCGTCTTGCGATCCACATACGCCACGCCCGCCGCGTGTCCGTTCTCATCCGCAATGATGTGCCGGACAAGCGCATTCGTCCGAAGGTCGAGATTGCCGGTCTTCTCATCGGCAGGCAAAAAGAACCAGGGCGTGGAGAAGAAGGCGCCGATGTCGCAGCCTTCCGTGCAATTCCCACAAAAGTGGCAGGCCGGATGCCCGGCATGCGCGCGAGTGAGCTGCGCAATGCGGTCCGGCAGATACGGCACTCCGATCTTCTGTGCCCCCGACTGTAAAATCCAATCGAGGCAGCGGAAATTCATCGGCGGGAGATAGTCGCCGTCGGGATTGCTGGGCCGGTTTTGCACCGTGCTCGCGACGCCGATCATGCGTTCCACGCGGCTGTAGTAAGGTGCGATCTCGTCGTAAGTGATAGGCCAGTCCACATCGTAGCCATCGCGGGTTGCGGCGCGAAAATCGATTTCGCTAAATCGTGCGGACGAGCGGCCCCAGAAATTCGTCTTCCCCCCGACGGCGAAGCAGCGGCGCCACGTCCATTCCGTACCGGGTGCAGTCGTGAACGCGATCTCGTGTTCCCAAATGCCCTCGGTGTACTCGTTGTCCATGTAGCCAATGGATTCTTTACGCAACGTGGGGCTGCCGAACCCGCGGAACTTCATGTCATACGGCTGGCGATGATTGCGGAAATCCTTTGCTGGATTGAGTCGCCGGCTCGCGTTGAGCGCGCACACCTTCGCACCCGCCTGGCAGAGCGTATGAATCGCCATGCCGCCGCCCGCGCCGGTGCCGATCACGATGACGTCATATATCTGTTTAGGCATCAGACGATCCGAGGTGGCAAGTGCTTGTGCTCCGGGTCGCCCGTATGAGCACAGGCGGGCGATTCGGAATACAGTTTCAATCCTGGATAGTTCAGTTCTTCCATCCCGATGCGGCTCGTGTAATAGCCCATCACCGTGTACCTACGCATGAGTACAAAAAATCTGCGGCCGTCGGCATCCGTGCCTCCGTCAAACTCCCGATAAGCGAGCGGCCGGAGTAGCGCGGCCTGCTGGTCTTCCGAAAGTGCGCTGAACGCCTTGCCGTACAAAGCAGTCGCGCGCGCATTCAGCCAGTCGAGTCCGTATCGGAACGGCCATTGCAGTTCGGGATCGCTCGCAACCATAAAGTCGATGAACTCGGCGACCCCGGCCTCTCGCGCTCCTGGAGATTCGTCTTTCGGAATGATAATTTCGGAGAGCTGATCGAGGACGGCAAATTCGGTGGGCGTAAAGAATTGAGGTTGGTAGGTGTGCGGACGGGATTCGTCGACAGGATGCTCGGCATGTTGCGGCGCGCAGACCCAGCGAGCAAAGCCCGGAAACCGGCTGGCGGCGGCCGCGAGCGCGATCAGTTCTAAAATCTCTCGCCGGTCGGGTGATTGGTTCGCCAAGACGCCTGCCCTGGATTAGGATACGATACGCGTGTCAGGAGACTCGTTGTCCATGCCGGCCTTGCACGATCTCGTAGAAGAATTTCAGGTGTTCGCTCGCGACCTGGTGGACCGAGTGAGAGCCCTCATCCATGAGGGCAACGTCCGCCGCATCATTATCAAGGACGAGCACGGCCACACCTTCGTGGAAATCCCGGTAACGGTCGCCGCGGTGGGAGTCGTCCTGGCTCCTGTGCTGGCGGCCTTGGGCGCTCTCTCGGCCCTCGTCGCGAAGTTCACTATCGTCGTGGAGCGATCGCAGCCGCACAACTCCTCAGGGCCGCGGAGCGGGACTCAAGTCTAGCGGCCCCGCTCCGCACGTTGGTTTAGCGGCTGCTATCGGCGCCAGTAACCGCCGTAGTAACGATGCCCGTAATATCGCGGCGCTACCCAATAGGCGTGGGCATAAGGCGGGCGAGCCCAATAACCGGCGCGCCAATTCCAGCGTGGGCCAGCCGGATAGTAGTAACCGCCGACCCAGGTATAACCGGGCCTGTAATACGTTGGCGCGTACTCAACCACCGGCGCAGGCGGCGGCGCGGCAACATACGCAGGACCGACCCCAACCCCGACTCCGACAAATACGCGGGGCGCGGCAAACATAGTACTTCCAGCCAATAACAACAGTGCAAGCAGTTTCGTTTTCATTGTTTTATTCCTCCGTTTTTCCAACCCTGCCGGCCCTTCGTGGGCGCCGGCTTCAGCCTGGATATAGCAAATGGCGTGCCACTCGTATCTGATTGAAATTCCTGGTTTGCTAAGGACCGCCGCGGTGGTGCTCGACCGGGCGCGGTGCTTTTGGGCCACCACGGCCCTAGCGCGGGTACGGATGGCCGCGTAGCGTCGTAAATGCGCGGTAGATCTGTTCGGCGAGCATCGCGCGCGCTAGCTCATGCGGAAAAGTCATCGGTGATAGCGAAAGCAGCAGATCAGCCCGCGGCTTCCATTCGGACGGCAGGCCGTCGTGCCCGCCGATTAGAAAAAGGAGATCGCGAGCTTCGTGCTCGGCGCGTTCGATGATTTGGATAAAGCCCGCGGAATCCATTGCGCGGCCGGCCGGATCGAGAAAGATTTTCCGGGCAGACGGGTGTCTAACGAAAAGATCGAAGCGCTGCGGGACTATCTCGCGCATCTCGCAATCGGCATAGCGGCCGCAGCGTTTCAGGAATTCGGCAGCAATGGCATTGGCATGCTGGTCTCTGGGCTTGCCAATGTAATAGAGGAACAGCTTCACCGTACTCTAAGTATGGAGTGCAGCACTGAGCAATGACGCTCCTTACCAAGTATCTGAAGGCTTATTGGAAATTGGCCGCTCTGGCGCTCGTCCTGGCTGCCATCAATCAGATCTTTTCGCTGCTCGATCCAGCGATTTTCCGGCTGGTGATCGATCGCTACGCGACCAAGTACCACCAGTACACGACCATCCAGTTCCTACGCGGCGTTAGCTTGCTTCTAGGCGCGGCCGTGGGCGTCGCTTTTGTTTCCAGAGTAGCTAAGAATTTCCAGGACTACTTCGTGAATGTCATTGTCCAGCGCACCGGAGCCAATCTCTATGCCGATGGCGTGGAACGTTCGTTGTCGCTGCCCTACCAGGTCTTTGAAGATCAGCGCAGCGGTGAGACCCTTGGCAAATTACAAAAGGCTCGCAATGATGTGGAGCGCTTCATTACGTCCTTCGTCAACGTGCTCTTCACGTCCTTAGTGGGCATAATTTTCGTCACGATTTATGCGTTTCGCGTGTATTGGGTGATCGCGCCGGTCTATCTGTTGACCGTTCCCGTGCTCGGCTTCATCAGTTCCGTGCTGAGCCGCCGAATCAAGAAGATTCAGAAGACGATCGTCTCAGAAACGACGGCTCTGGCCGGGTCCACGACCGAATCGCTGCGGAACATCGAACTCGTGAAGACGCTCGGCCTGGCGCGGCAGGAGATCCACCGGCTGAATTCGACCACCGGTAAGATTCTGGACCTGGAGATGAGAAAGGTCCGCTACCTTCGGAGTCTCAGTTTTCTCCAAGGCACGGTAGTCAACCTGCTGCGCACCGGCATCCTGTTCATGATGTTGTACCTGATATTTACGCAGCGGATTACGGTCGGTGAGTTCTTTTCGCTGTTCATCTACTCATTCTTTATATTCGGGCCATTGCAGGAACTCGGTAACATCATCAACATCTATCGGGAGACGGAAGCGTCTCTGAATAACTTGCAGGAGCTGATGTTGATGTCGCCGGAGCCGAAGCCCGCCCACCCGGTTCCTCTGGGCAAGTTGAGGTCGCTTTCATTCGACCGCGTGTCCTTCCAACACAGGACAGCCACGCGCGCCGCTCTGCGCGACGTCAGTTTTCAAGTGGCACATGGCGAGACTATTGCCTTTGTCGGGCCCTCCGGAGCAGGCAAGACGACTCTGGTGAAGCTCTTGGTGGGACTGTACGCGCCCGAGCGCGGAACAGTGCTCTACAACGGCATCGAATCGACAGCCATCGAGCAGGACGAATTGCGGAAACAAATCGGGTTCGTCACGCAAGATACCCAGTTGTTTTCGGGCTCCATCCGCGAGAACTTACGCTTCGTGCAGCCAGACGCGAGCGATGACGAGTGTATGGATGTGCTGCGGCGGTCGGCGGCGGACTCTCTGTTGGCGCGAGCAGATAAGGGACTCGACACGTTGATCGGCGAAGGCGGAGTGAAGGTGTCTGGAGGCGAGAAGCAGCGCCTTTCGATCGCGCGTGCGTTACTTCGCAGGCCGCGGCTGTTGGTTTTCGATGAAGCGACTTCCTCGCTTGATTCCATTACCGAGGAGGAGATTACGCGCACCATTCGCGACGTGGGCCAGCGCGCCGATGTGATGACCATTCTGATCGCGCACCGGCTCTCGACGGTGATGCACGCCGATCGGATTTACGTTCTGGAACGCAGCAGCATTGTGGAAGAGGGGAGCCACGATGATTTGCTTTCGCGCGGAGGTCTCTACTATGCTCTGTGGCGCCAACAGATCGGTGAACGAGCCCCAGAAACGGCAGCTGTTGGTTAAGAGTGGACGGTTTGAAGTCCGTGCTGCCTGGCAAGAGCCAGAAGGTGATGTTGGGCGGATGCGAGCGCCTTTATCGGTACTAATCCGCCGCAATGCCCACAAGCAGCTCCAAGATCAGGTTTGCCTGTTTTCGGCGCAAATCATCTCCGTTACAGGGCTGACTTGCTTTATTGGCGATCATAGACCGACGGCTCAATCCCACTCGCCATAAGTTTCCGAGGCCGGCTGAGCCGCAGGAGTCCCGGAGAGTGAAGCTACCTTTTAGGATATTGTAGGCTCGCCGAACATCTCGTATGATTGCGACATACCACGTCCTGCCACGAGAAAAGAGGCAAGCGCGGTTGCACTTACTTCCGGACGAAAACTAGATGAACACCAATAACTCTCCTGGGTTCAGGGCGGAGAATTCGTTATATAAAGAAAGGAAGCATTATCGGGCTAAGGACACACAGAGCAGCGGTACGGGGACTCCACAGTTGCGCATAGCAGGTGGCGGCACCATCGGTGGTGGCACTATCACCAGTGGCCTGGCGCGCGGTTGGGGAACATGTCTGGTATGTACCGCAGACTGCTCGTTGCTGAGCGGTGGAGAAGTTCTAGCGTGTCTCGAGGCATGCTATGCCGCAGGGGCTTGCGATTAGGAGATCGAACGTCCAGCCAGACAAAAGTCGGGCTTCTAACCAGCAAACTCCTGGACTTGCCCGTGCTCTTCGACCTCGTCAATCTGCCCCGTCTAATGTCTCTTACGCAAGGACGTTCGGAGATCTCTATAGCACTCATAGACGGGCCTGTGAATACGCGTCTATGTCAGTTTGGGTAATCCGCGATTAGGGAAATTTCCCCGAGCGCGAGGGGAACCTGTGATCCCCAATCCCCCGCTTGCATGCATGGAACTCCGGTAGCGGGAGTTTTGCTTGGGAAGCGAGACTCCACCGCCCCCCGGTATCTGTCCCGCCTGCACGTTGCTACTGCACCCCATCTTTGGAGCAGCCAATGTCGGCACGCACCCATTGAATGCCCATCCAGAGGCCTTGGCCAGTGCCGTCATAGAATGCGTGAGCGCAGGCGCCAGAATCATTAACTTGAGCTGCGGTATTTCGCGCTGCCCGGGAGGTGAGAGCAGCATCCGTGCCGCTTTGGCTTTTGCTGCAGGCAAAGGCGTAATCGTTTTAGCAGGCTGCGGGCAACCAGGGCACTGTCGGTGGCTCATGTATTACGAACGATCCTTGGGCTGTTCCCGTCATCGCTTTTGACAAACTGGGCGCACCCGCGTACGACTCAAACCTGGGCGCCTCAATCGGCCAGCATGGATTGGCAGCACCTGGACACGACATCCCGGTCTCTGATCAGACGAGCGAATCGCGCAACAGTGTCTCTGCTCGTCATCAAATCCGCTTACCGAGGTCCAGCATTTTGGCTCGCACGAACAGCACGACGACATTGCGCTCATCGTAGCTAAGTGCAAAGGTGCATAGCCTCACGCGTTTTGTTTTCGTATCCATGGCGTCAGCACCGTGTAAATCGGGACTGCCGTCGGCCGCGCTCTCCGGCGCCGGATCAAGCGCCGTTCAGCTAGATGTATCACTGCGGTTTGGACAGATCGCTTCGAAAGCCCGATGATCTCTGCCAGCACCGCATGGCTCATTGCTACCGACTCCCGGCCAACCCCGTGCGTGTGCCGGTAAAGCTGTAAATAGACCAGAAACGCGGCGCTCGACCGGCTGTGCGCGACCAGATCGCGCATCAAAGTATCCAAGATATATGGGTCGATTCTCATCGCTGTAGCAGCTATAGCTATAGCATGCACTGCCGCTCTTTGCATCCCAGCCCATTGATTTCGCTGGAACAGGCTGGCATCGTAAACTGTATGATCAAGCGAATCAAATTCCTCGGCATCCCGGTCCGTGACCAGGACCGCGCACTCAGCTTCTACACCGAAAAGCTCGGCTTCCGTGTCTTGACGGATCAGCAGTTCTCCGAAAAGCAGCGCTGGATCGAGCTGACAATCCCCGGCGCCGAAACCGGTATCGTGCTCTTCACTCCCGAGGGTCACGAAGACCGAATCGGAACGTTCGTCAATACTTCCTGGGAGGTCGACAATATCGAGAAGACCTACGCCGAGCTGCAAGCGAAAGGCGTCGAATTCGCCGGGCCTCCGCAAAAGCAGCCGTGGGGCACCTTCGTCATCATGAAGGATTCGGAAGGCAATCAGCTCGTGCTCTCCTCCCGCTGATTGCGTCGCCCGCTCCGGGTAACATCCGTCCCATGGAATCTCGCTAATAAGAAGCGCGTTATGATTCCGTTGTGATACGTCGCCTGTACGTTCATAACTCCGCTATCTCGAAAACTTCGAGCTGCCAATCTTGGACCAATCATCTCTATTGCTTATTGGGAAGAATGGTTCCGGTAAAACAACTGTGGCCCTGACCTTACGGGTTCTACAGCAGATTGCACGAGGCAAGAACCGTGTCGGCGATCTAGTTAGCCCGAAGGACCTCGCCAGGAAGAATGCAGAGGTGCCGATTCGGTTCGAACTCGAGGTTGAGCTGGAAGCCAGGATTTACCAGTACAATATCGCGTTTGAGTTTCCAAACACCTTCAAAGAACTGCGGGTACGCGAAGAGAATATGGCGCTTGGCGGCAAACCCGTTTACAGCCGCGATGTCGCAGAAGTTCACCCATTCAAGGAAGGTCGGGACAAAGAGGCCGAATTTAGGATTGATTGGCATCTTGTGGCTCTGCCACTCATTCAGCAACAGTCCCCGAACGATCCCCTGTTCATTTTTCGACAGTGGCCATCAACCGCTTCGAATCAGATCACGTCGCGGATATGGATCGTTTCCGAGAACGACTCATGGTTCTGTTGATCGATTTTGATAGCGACTCCGCGAGATTGGACACCGTCAGGCAACGGATTCCGGAGCTTGAGAGAACGGGTCTTTGTTCTCGGTACGTGGAGAGAGCCCGAAAACCTGAGACGCGCTGTTCACGCTCTTACGAAGAGATCGGTCAGGCGATCGCGCAGGACTGTCGCGACAATTCGCAAACGATACTGAACCATGCGCTCCTCCAGCGCAGCAAAGGCGAACTAGAGCGTTTACGCGGCAGCATGCGTCCGGTCATTTTCCCGTCCGGCTAAGCGCGATTTATTTCACAAGTCGGTTCAACTACTTACCGCCACCCTCCTCCCCAACTTCTGCCTCACTGCGCTCACAATACCCGCGTATGGCAACTCCTGCGCAAATCGCCGCCAACCAGGCGAATTCTCAAAAATCCACCGGCCCGACCTCGCCGGCCGGTAAGGCTCGTTCCAGCCGCAACTCCTTCAAGCACGGCCTCTATTCGAAAGATCTCGTGCTCCCCAACGAAAATCCCGCCGAGCTCGACCAGCTCCGCGCTTCCCTTCGCGCTGAGCATCAACCCATCAACTCCACTGAAGAGATGCTCGTTAACGACCTTGCCGAAAACTTCTGGCGTCTGCGCCGCATGCGCGAGTTCGAAACCCGCGCCATGCTTCCGGAAAACATCGTCGATTGGCACCAAACCGGCCTCCTTGCCGTCGTCCAGCGCACCATGGCCTCCGCCGAGCGCGGCTTCCACAAATCCCTGACCGCTCTCCGCCGCCTCCAGAAGGATCGTGGCTTCGTTCCCCGAGAATCGGACCCGGTCGATCTCGAACAACCCGCGCCTGCGCTCTCCATTGGCTTCGTTCCCCCGGAACTGCGCCCCTTTCTAACCGAATCGGGCACTCTCACCCGCGAAAATCTCCATTGCTTCTCCGCCCACCTCGACCAAGTCATCCAGGAGCAGTCGAAAAACCTCCCAGAAGCCCCCTGACAGCCCCTTTTCTCGCGTCCGAGTTTTCGCACGGCCGCACCGCCGCACTCGAACTGCGCCTCGAAACCCTCCCACCACGCCCGCACTCCAACTTCCAGCTATGAAAATCGGCTTTATCGGACTCGGCAAAATGGGCGCCGGCATGGCCCGCAACCTTCTGCGCGCCGGCCACCATGTGGCTGCCTACAATCGCACTCGCGAAAAGGCGCAAGCTCTTTCGAAAGACGGCGCCGGCCTCGCAACCTCACCCGCCGATGCTGCGCGCGGCGGCGATGCTGTCTTCACCATGCTTTCTGACGACCACGCTCTCTCGGAAGTCGTCTTCGGCGACGACGGCCTTGCTTCCGTGCCTCACCCGGCCCCGGTTCACATCTCCTGCAGCACCATTAGCGTCGCGTTTGCTCGCCGGCTCGCCCAGGAACACGCCAATCGCGGCCAGCGCTTTCTCACCGCCTGCGTTTTCGGCCGCCCTGACGCCGCCGAAAACAAAAAGCTCATCGTGGTCGCTGCCGGCGAGTCGCAAACCCTTCACCGCTGCCACCCTCTGTTCGACGCCATCGGCCGCGCCACCTTCGTCGCCGGCCCCGAGCCCTGGCACGCCAATTTATTCAAGCTCTGCGGTAACTTCATGATCGCCAGTATGCTCGAAACCTTCAGCGAAGCCTTCGCCACGACGCGCAAGGCCGGGCTCGACCATCACCGCTTCCTCGACATTATGAACGAGCTCTTCCAGTCGCCCGTCTACAAAAACTACGGCGCCACCATCTCCAACGAGAACTTCGAGCCCGCCGGCTTCGCCCTCAACCTCGGCCTCAAAGACGTCCGTCAGGTCCTCGAAGCCGCCCACGACCTCGCGGTCCCCATGCCCTTCGCCAGCGTTGTCCGCGACCACTTCGTCTCAGCTATGGCCCACGGCCAGGAATCGCTCGATTGGTCCAGTGTCTCCCGTGTCCTCGCCCGCAGCGCCGGCCTCGAAGAACCCAGTGAATCGAAATCCACCCACGCCTAGCTTCGGAGCGCACAGGGCGGTTGATGCCCGTTGTGCGCGGTGTTTAGCTTCGGAGCGCGCAGGGCGTCTTCGCTTTAGCGCGTTGATGCCCCTTGTGCGCGGACCTAGTCTGAAAATCTCGTAATCACCCATTTCTGCGTTTGCGGATCATACGCAAACGACACCGCCGCGTCGAATTCCTTCGAGCTCGGGCGATTCCCGCAATACACAATGTGATCCAAATCGATCGTCGTCGGCTGCGACGTCTGATCCGGCAAATCCAGCCGGTACTCGCAGCTCGGATCCTGCTTTCTCACATGGATCA
>Ga0335074_10002913_pt1 | contig 23361 bp, 22 predicted proteins | sample Lox_Sample_23_FD_206715 | JGI IMG/M metagenome (GOLD analysis project Ga0335074, IMG submission 206715) | Soil microbial communities from Loxahatchee National Wildlife Refuge, Florida, United States - Lox_Sample_2.3 | ecosystem: Environmental > Terrestrial > Soil > Wetlands | place: USA...
CGCCACCTCCCGTCAGACAACGTGCGCACCCGCGGCAGGACCGGATTGTGAATGTGGTCATGCATATCGCCATCACGGGAGGTGCCCTGCAGCCAGGATGTGCCGACCAGTTCGGCCGGTTCCCATTTCCCCAGTTCCCGACCGTCGACCATGCGGCCGTGGTAACCCGTCCGGGTGACCCCGGCCCAGGTCTGCAGGTGCGCCATCGCAGCGGCATTGGCTTCTTGGAGGATCTCGCAGAACCGGGCATCGCGTTCATCCCACCAGGCCGCCGCGGCGAGGTCGCCCGATTCCCTGGCCCTGGCCGCGTTCTCCCTGATGGAGCCGTGCAGCAGGCTGATCGACTTGCTGAAGTTCAGCGTGACATCAGCATATGCAGGCGACTGGCGGGTGTCCTGCCTGGCCTGATGCTCTAGCTGATGTACCCGCTCAGCAGTGGCGTGCGGCTCAGCCGTCCGCAGCTGCGCTAAACGCGCCCCATAGCTCTTAGCGAAGTCCCGCCGCTGACCGCCGAGCCGCTCCAAGGTCAGCGGATCAGTCAGCGAGTACACCTGCCGGAACTGCTCCGCCTCGACGTCGCCGTGAAGACCGAGGGCCCAGCTGCCCGGCCCAAACCAGCGGCCCGCTGCGTCGCCGCGGATACTCGCGCTGATGTAGTACCCGCCAGGCGAGCGCTCTGGTTGCTTGCCAACCTGAGCCAGGTAGTAATCCAGATCAAAGCCCGACCGGACGGTCACCACGACGCTCAACGTGACTACCTTTTCCTTCGCGGAACCGGCCATGATCATTGAAATGCAACGGTCCATGTCTATGAATGGACAGTTCCAGCATAAGCAAATGAGCCCCGATGGCAAACCTGACTGACAATGGCGTCGAAGCTAATTAGCGGTAATGCGTGAAGTCCAAGACGCGCTTTGTATTATTGACAGATGGCTGTCCCCAAGGATGGACCGAATTGGACCCAATTCCATTTGACCGCTGGCTGGCGATCGCAGATATGGGGGTTCGAGTCCGAGGAGCGAGTTGAACCATTCGCCTACGCAGGCGCGCTATCGCTGACTTTCATCTTGGCGGCACAGCATGATCGGCCGGGCCGACCTGTGGATCCGCCGAACCACTATCAGCTGTGTCGGCGTGCTCGCGCTGATCGCCGGTACCGTGTCCTACTTGCACATGCACCTGCTGGTACAGCTAGATGGCCAGCCGGGGTGGGTCGCGGCGCTGACCCCGCTGTCGGTAGATGGGATGATCGTGGCAGCGTCAACCACGCTCCTGGCCGAGTCGCGATCCGGTGTGCGGGGCGGGTTCATGCCGTGGGCTCTCCTGGTCGTAGGCAGCGTCGCGAGCCTGGCCGCCAACGTGGCGGTCGCGGAGCCGACGGCCACGGGCCGGGTGATCGCCGCATGGCCGTCGTTCGCGCTGATTGCCTCGTCTGAGCTGCTGATGCGCCAGGTCCGCCGCGCCGCCGAGGTTGGTACGGCTCGCCAGCGGTCGGGTCGCTCCGGCAGCCGGCCAGAAGACATCACCTGCTGGCCACGTCGATGACCGGGCGGGTGGAAGTGCAGGGTCGGCCGGGCGCGGCCGGGAAGCCCAGGTGCTGGCGTGGCAATGGGCGCAGGCGAACCGAACTGGAGATGGCTCGCTGCCCTCAGGCAGGGACATCGGCCGCCAGCATGGTCGGCACGAGCGATGGGGCCGCCTGGTCAAACGTTCGGGCCTTGCTGGCCAGCTGGACCTGCAGAGATAGCCGCCCGGCTATCGCCTCTTACGCCTGACGAAGCGAGTCGGAGGAACCTGCCGGCCGAGGGTGCGACCTGCCGCGGCGGCTCCGGCCGTGGTTCGTAGCGAGCGTGGGATCGAGGTTGCCGGACAGATCGGCGCACCTGGCGGTCAGCGCGTCGTATGCGCAGTCCGGGTCACAGAGGCGGTTGGCATTTACATGCATTTCGCCGGGATAGCAGTGGTAGGTCTGCGGACCCACGCCTGCCACGCGCTCCAGGCCACAGATGCATCCAACGAAATGCAGGATCTCGTGTGCTGCGACGGCCATCGAGAAGGGGAAGACGTTCCGCCGGGACAAGAGTTCTCGCTTCTCCTTTGGCAGGTTCTTTATGTAGTCGGGGTCGTCGAGCTTGCCCGAAATATCAAGGCTGACATCGTCGCGATTCAATGCGTTAATGCAGGTCAGGCATCCGCGCCCTGGACCCACCGTGTGGATTCGCCAGTTGGCATGCACGAAGGCGTCACCGTCGACGAGAGCGTAGATGCCACCGTCAATGACCGGGATAAGGTCGTTGTAAGCCATTGCGTTCAGAACATGGCGGGGCCACGGCCTGTCGACGCAGGAGAAGATCACGTCGGCATCGAGCGCCGCCTTCAGCCCAGTCTCAGTCAAGAGGCTGTAGGGGACCTGCAGGACCGTCAAGCTAGAGGCCGTCGCCACCGTCCTGAAGTTGCGGTCGGCAACCTTGACTTTAAGGCGCTTGATCACGGCATCGTGGGCCCTGGCTCCAGCGGTGCGATCCAGGTTCCGCTCTTCGATGCGATCGTGATCGATAAAGACCAGGTCGCTCGCACCCATACGCGCCAATCCCTCTGCAACGAGACTACCGACGCTGCCCAGCCCGACGATGGCCACGCGAGCCCGGACGAGGTCGGCCTGGTTGACGTCCCCCCAGACACTGACCGTGGCCACCTGGTTCGCGCCTGAGAGTGGCGCTGGGTGCAACTTCGGATGAAAGGTCAGTCGCAGGCGTGACCCCACGACCCTAACCGTGGCGGCATCGTCGCGCTCGTATTGTCGCGGGGCGACCCGGATCCACCGGCGTGCGCTCCACGACCCGTCGGTGCCTGATGTGAGACCGACTACGGGCAGGCCGGTACGCCCGAACGCTGCCCCAGCTAGCCGATCCCGCTCCGCAACCACGTCATCGCCGCTCATGTCCTGCCAGCCAGGGCCAAGGTGGCTGTGGATCAGAGCAAGGCCCTCACCAGGCTGGAGTTCGCCTAGGGCGCGCTGTACATAGTCGGCGGTGAATGCGACGTTGCCTCGAAGAACGCGCTCGTTCTCATGAGGGAGAAGTAGCCTGCACAGCACTGCGGTAGTGCGACGACGGCCTGAGCTAGGGCGCCAGACAGCGAACGTGAGGTCCTCTTGACGCGCGCCTTTGTCCAGGTGACGTCTCAGGTCTGCGTCAATCGGCGTAGTCATCGCCACTGAGAACTCCACCGAGCGGGCTGCCTCCATTAGAACTCCGAGAAGATCGTATTGATGTGCACGACCCAGGCCTGCGGAGTCGGCGGGCACCGAAGCACCCGGCTTAGGTACTGCCATTGGGTGCCGAGGACGCTCTGTTGCGCGTTGCGGGTGCCCATGGCGACCACATGGGGGCGCACGTGGATAGCCGACGGTGCGACATACGGGATCTGCGGCGACCACTGAATCGCCACATCCCGACTTTGCCCGGCAAGACTGCCGGTGCTGATCGAATACTCACGCAACAGGATCCAGCGATCCTGGGGGCCACGGTCGAGGGTCTCGACCGTATGGCCGAGACCCACGAGGTGGCTCACGAGGTCTTCGTTCGTCATCGCTCAGCTCAGGAGGTCGGGGTGACGCCCTCGAAGAGCGCGGTGAAGCGCTCCTCCTGGTGGATCTCGACTACCTCATCAAGACTCGTATAAGTGTGGTGGGGGTGATCACGCTCGAGCCGGTACTGATCAGCCGGCCTGAACCCCGCGCGCTCCAGGATGGTGCGGACAGTCAAGTCGTCCTCCGCTGAACGCTGGGCTTCGCCGTTTACGAAGTACAAGGTCAACCGCTCGGTTTCCACTGCGACTACTCCTCGATGTTGGAGGGCCTACAACACGCGGCCTCCCGAGCCCAGAGCTCTGATCTAACCTGCTGGGTGTGGAGGACGTTCACATCGGTTATTGCCGTGAGGCCGCGAGATCCGTCGCGAGGCGCCACGGAGTGTCCGCGCCGCCGGTGGACGTCGAGTTGATTGCAGCAGGCGAGGGGATACGGATTGTGCGCGTCGACCTTGGTTGCCTAGAGGGCCGGATGCGCGAGGACGACGATGGCTGGGTGATCGAGCTGAACTCTGACCGTTCGCTGACGAGCCAGCGATTCAGTGTCGGGCACGAACTCGGCCATCGCAAGATGGGCCACCACGGGTGTGGCACAGATCCGAAGCGAGAGCGCGAGGCCAACGTGTTCGCGGCCGAGTTGCTGATGCCACTGGCGCTACTGAAGAAGGCCCTGGCGAAACAGCGGTCACTCGGGGAGCTGGCCCGGCTCTTTCAGGTCTCCAAGGAGGCGATGCAGATCAAGCTGCAAGAACAGGGAATGCTGCTGAGGCTCAGTAGCTTCGACTAGCTCAGATCCTCCATGGTCTCGGTGACTTGCCGAAGGTAGCGATCTACCTGGCGATCGGTGGCCTCCTCGTCGACTGAGGCCACATCGCGCTGGAGGTCGCGTCGGCGGTCGGCCGGGCTCACGCCCTTCCGGGTACGGCCGAAGACAGGGCCGCTCGTGGACTTGTACACCGCCAAGTGACCGCGTGCCATTAGCCGCAGCGGCTCCTCGAGCACACCGAGACCGCGAAGCCCAAGCACGACTAGCAGCATCCCGAGGCGGTCGGCATCGACCGTCCCCAAGTCCAGTCGGTTGCTCTCGAGGTCCTCCACTCGCTCAGGCCGCCACGAGGATCGACGAGAGAGTTCCGGTATATCAATATCCAGCGCCTCACGTCGACCACGGAGCAGCTCACCGACGCTCTTGCCTTGCCCCAGTCGTGCGAGAAATGCCTCGCGCCGTGAACGCAGCTCATCCTCGCCGACACCCGTAGAGGTATCAGAGAGAGTCTCCAAAGCCTCCTCGAAGTGGGGCGGAGGGCTTGGCGCATCGTTGAATGCCGCGGTCAGCGCCTCAGTCGCCCTGCTCAGCTCGTCATCCCCCTTCTTGGCGCTCATGCCATTCCCGCCTCGTCGGAATCGGCCCCATCGCCCCCCAGCCTGCGAATGAATTCCTTCACAGCCCGACGCAGCAACGAGTCCATGGCGCTACTGCTCCTACCCATATCCTGCGCAACCATCGCTATCCGCCCCCTAGTCGGCGGACTCCGGACGTACACCTCAACCAGAGCCCTGGCTTGATCAAGTGGCATAGCCCTGAGTATTGCCGTAATCTGCGCCGCGGACTCACGGCGGATAATCTCCTGTTCGGGGCTGAGAGCCACCCAGCCTGGGTGTGACTCCAACTGGTTCGCGTAGGCGGCTCGCTCGACCTCATCGTCGAGGTGGATGGAACCCTTGCTCCGGAGCCCGTGATCGATGGCGCTACCAACAATGCCGTTCATCCGACGACGGCCCATCCAGACGATCCACGTGGGCAGCGCGCCCTTGGCGGGGTCGTACTCATCGATCCGCGCAAACGCTTTCGCGAAGGCCTCACCCGTCAGCTCGTTCACAAGGTCACGGAGTTCGGGGTCGGGCACTGGCGCTCCGGCGTCGCTGTTAGCCCAACGGGCCCACTTCAACAGCGTGCCGAAGACGTAGTCGTAGTAGGCCGAGCACATCTCGCCCTGGGCGATGGGCTCCCGCTCTCGCAGGAGGGGCAGTAGGCGCTTCCAGCTTTCGTCGATCATTGGCAGCCGATCTTCCTCCAGCAGGCAGGCAGGTACTCATCCCACTTGGGTTATTGCCGTGACCTCGCGATCTCCGTCGCGCCTGGCGAAGTCACGTGGTTGTGGATACGCTCCTCCGGGCCTTCTCGGCGATCGCGCTGCCCGGACAGCGCGGATCTGTCGACCCTCAGCCGGGCTAAGGTGTTCGAAGCTGCGGTATGTCGGCCTTGACAACTACCCGCCAGCGCGACCCATCCGCTGTACCGCAGTGAACGTACAGAATTGCTTCGCCGTATTGGTGCTCTGGCTCATCTTGGAGAACTCGGAGGCGCTTGGTCTCTGACGCCGTCAGCCCGCCCAGGTCTACGCGAGATGCCGTGCTTCCGTTATCGCTCAGCAGCGAGGTGATGGCAGGAATGTAGCCAACCAGTGGGTCACGAAGTTCGGCTACAACATGGGCCAAATCCTCGCCACAGTTGTTAGTGATCTCCAAGCACGGATAATTCCCGCCGTAGTCCTCGAAGATCGCAGAGATTGTCGGCTGCCGAGCGGCTCGGTCGCGGTCTCGCTCGATCAGGGCCATCCGCCTGGCCTAGATCATCGAGCCCGCAGCTGCGCCAAACGCCAGGAAGCTGATGGCCAAGCTCAGAATCGCCACGGCTGAATCCTAGAGCTGCGTTAGGTGTCAGGCGCTGCGTGCCTTGCGGTAGACGCGGCTTGTATACAGGTCGATCAGGGCCTGGCGGAACTGCTCATCGTCGAGGATGCGCTTGAAGATCGCCTCGTTTTCGTCCATGCGCGAGATGACTGTGCCGAGGAACCGATTACCGAATACGAGACGGAAGTTCTCGAGCGTGTTGTTCTGGGCCTGCACAATGACTTCGGCGTCGGCAATCCAACTCTGCTCGAACTGGTCGAACAGTAGTTGGTCGCGCTCGTCGAGGTTGAGCCCGAATCGCTGATTGAGTTCGGAGACGATCTCGGACAGGTGCTCGACTGGCAGCTCGTTCTGCTTGCCTGCGCCTTCCCCGAATATAGTTTGGACCTCGCCGTTCTCGGCGCTCACGGATAGGGAGCCTTCATAGGTCAGCTCAGTGCGCAAGTGGGTGAGTTCGACCTCCACGCCCAGGTCGAGGCGCTCAACCGTGGCGGCGTCGCGGAGCCGGGCCGCCAGCGCTCGGCAGTAGGCATAGTCGCGTTCCAGCTTGGTGTCCGTGAACGACACTACCTGGGACAAGAATGAATACGTGCGGCAGAACTTGTCCAGCGCGTCCTTGAACGCAAACCGGTCCTCCTCGCCCATAGCGCGGAACCGCTCGCCCGCCGGGTCGAGTAGCGCGTACACCTGGCCGTGGTCGGAGTCGGTCAGCAGTGCGGCTGCTGCGGCCTGGATCTCTTCAGGGCGCAGTACGTCGAACTCGTCTAGGCGGCGTCGCGTGTCATAGAGCAGGTTGGGGTCGGTAGGCGGCGCGACGGTGCGGCCGTGGTACGGCTCGAACGCGGCGACGATCTTATCGGTGTTGTTGCGGAAGTCCAGTACGAACGTATCGGTCTTGGCCGGGTGGATGCGGTTGAGCCGGGACAGCGTCTGTACGGCGGCCAGGCCGACGAGGATCTTGTCCACATACATGGTGTGGAGCAGTGGCTGGTCGAACCCGGTCTGGAACTTCTCGGCCACGATCAGCACCTGGTAGTCATCGGTGCCGAACCGCTGCGCGGTCTGGGACTCCGGGAAACCGTTCATCGCGGCCTCGGTGTATGCGAAGCCCTTGTCGTCGATCACCCTTCCCGAGAACGCGACGAGCGCGGCCAGCCCCGTGTAGCCACGCTTGGCAATGTAGGCATCGATTGCCTGCTTGTACCGCACCGCGTGCAGCCGGGACGAGGTGACCACCATCGCCTTGGCCCTCCCGCCAATCTTCGGAGCGGTATGCGCGCGGAAGTGCTCGATGACGATCTCGGCCTTCTGCGCCAAGTTGGACGGGTGCAGCGACACGAACCGGGCGATCGCCCTCCGCGCCTTCACCGCCTCGTACTGCGGATCCTCGGCGATCGTTTTCTCGATCCGCCAATACGTCTGGTAGGTGACGTAGCTGGCAAGCACGTCCAGGATGAACCCCTCCTCGATGGCCTGCCGCATCGAGTAGACGTGAAACGGCTCGTGTCTGCCGGTCGCGGGGTTCAGGGCGCCGAACATCTCCAGCGTCCGGGCCTTGGGCGTGGCCGTGAACGCGAAAAACGACAAGTTCGGCTGACGCCCGCGCGCCCTCGTGGCCTTGGCCAGAGCCTCCTCGACCGGATCGATAGGTTCGGCAATCATGCCTGCAGCCTCAGCCTCGGCTGCCGTCAACTCCTGCTCCTCGGTCGCACCGAGCGCTAGACGCAAGTCTTTAGCCGCCTCCCCGGTCTGGGATGAGTGCGCCTCGTCGATGATCACTGCGTACCGCCGTTGCGGCATTTCCGAGATCTTGTCCAAGACGAAAGGAAACTTCTGCAGCGTAGTGACGATGATCCGGGCCTGCTCGCCGGTCAGGGCCTCTGCGAGCTGCGCGGAGTCCTTGTCGATCCGTGCAACTACGCCGCGGGTGTGCTCGAACTGGTAGATCGTGTCCTGGAGTTGCCGGTCGAGCACCAGCCGGTCGGTGACCACGATCACCTTGTCGAATACCTTCGCGTCCGAGGCATCGTGCGACGTGGATAGGCGGTGTGCCGTCCAGGCGATCGTGTTCGATTTCCCCGATCCGGCCGAATGCTGGACAAGATAGCTGTGGCCAGTGCCGAACTCGCGAGCGTGCCGCTCTATCGCTAGCACGGCGTCCCACTGGTGGAAGCGAGGGAAGATCACCGCTTCGGCCGCGCGGCGCGCAGTGGGTGAGCCAGTCACAGGCCGTTCGACATGTATGAACCTCGCAAGGATGTCGAGCCAAGCGTCACGTGCCCACACCCGCTCCCATAGGTAGGCGGTGCGATGCCCGGCCGGGTTCGGCGGGTTCCCCGCCCCGCCTCCATGGCCCAGGTTGAATGGCAGGAACCGGGTTGCCTGGCCGGCAAGCCTCGTGGTGATCGCGACTCGATCCGGGTCCACAGCGAAATGCACAAGCGCCCGCCGGGCCAGGGTAACGCTGGCCGGGTCACGGTCACTTCGGTACTGAGCGATGGCATGCTCGACGTTCTGCCCGGTCAGGGGGTTCTTCAATTCCGCAGTGGCGACCGGCAGGCCGTTCACCAGCAAGGCCACGTCGACTGTCTTGTGCGATCCAGCCTCGTACGCCAACTGCCGGGTCACGGTCACCCGGTTCGCTTCATACAGTCGGCGCAGCTCCTGCGTTAGGCCGTGCGCGGGGGCGAAGAATGCTAGCCGGATCGTCACGCCGAGGTCCGTCGCCCCATGCCGGAGAACATCGACAGTCCCGCGGCGGTCTAGCTCAGCGGCTAGGCGCTTGGCGAACCCTCGCTGCGCAGCTTCCGCGTCGCCTCCATATCGGCCCAGCAGCGACTCCCACTCGCGCGACTGGGTAGCGCCGATGAACGTGAACAACTCGCTGGTGTCCAAGCCCAGGGCCGGGTCGAAATTTACGGGAAAGGACTTCAGATAACCACCAGCCAGCAACGCGAGCTCAACGGCCTCCTCAAACCCCCGCTCGTCGGTGCTCACGCCGCCAGCCCAGGCACATCTATCCCACCGTTAACCGCCGCCGTTATGAGAGCCTGCCTCCGCTCCGCCAAGAGTTCTACCTGCTGTTGAAGAAGATCAATAAGCCGGTGAACATGCCGCAACTTGCCCCAAACGACATCGACAATAACGTCCTGCTCGGGAACAGGCGGAAGCGGTACTCGCAGCGCCTGGATGTCAGGCATGTAAATGGTCTTATGGGTCGAACCCATAGCCAATCGTCCGAGCAGGTCGCGTCGCATGACCCTGAGGCACAGCAGCAGGAACCGCGGGCGCAATAGGGGGCCGCACGTCCAGGTGGCGAAGTCCTGGCTGGTGGCCATGTTCTCGCCCATGATTGCCGAGTAGCCGGCCGATGCCGTTCGGCATAGGACAACGGTTCCAGCCCGATGGACCTCTGCAGCAGAGTTCGCTACGCCAAGTTCGCTGACCTTTTCGCGCGTCTCGTGGATGAACTCGATCCGATCGGATCTCATCTGTGCTACTTCCCCGGTGGTGATCCAGGGGATCGAGCAGTCCTGCCACCACTCGGGATGACCGCGGCTGGGGGTATGGCCACTCCCCAGCCGTGCGATCAAGGTGAGCTTCACCTCGTGCCAGGTGGAACCCCGCGTCTCAAGCCATGGCAGGGCGCTTTGCGCGACTCCCTGATTCGTCAAACGACCCGAGACGCCCGCTGACATGACGCTCATACACCGTTCGGTCAGTCGGTCGATCATCTGCCGCCGTTTCCCGATCAGGGCATCGATCAGTTGAGTCTCGCCGTCGAGGTAGTCGGCGATCCACTGCTGGCACTTTGGCGCGGGAAGCGGTACGGGAAGCCGCTTGATGTCCCACTGGAACAGGTGCGGCACGCCCATCCCATTCTTAAGCTCGCCTATAAGGTCTTGAGTGAGCGTGCTAGCCAGAACATAACGCAGGAAGCGCGGTTCGATACCGAACGGCCGGAGCACCGCGATTGATCCATTGACTGTCGCCGGCCTTGGAAGACGCCGAATAACATTAGCGACTCCTAGTGTATTCCCGTCCTTTGCCAGCAGAACATCGCCTACCGCGAGTTTGAGGTCAGGAGACTCGTCATAGCGGTACTCACTAATGTAGTTTACATTCTCGAAGTCTATTTCCCTTTCCTTGATGTTGGGAGTTGCTAGGAAGACATAACCATCACTTTGATATTCGGCGGCCGTCAGCGCCTTCCAGCCGATTCGCGCATTGACGGACGCTACTCTGTCAACACGGGTGACGGGCCAGCGGACTGCAGGGATGTTGATTCCTTTCGTCACTCCGTCACCTCGCGGAGAAGATCCTGGATCTCGGCCTCAAGCATCTTGATATCCGTGTCGATCTCGGCAAGAGATCGAGGCGGCATGTATCGGTAGAAGTGCCGAGTGAGCGGAATCTCGTAGCCAATCCGGCTTTTCTCGTGGTCAATCCAGGCATCTGGAGCGTATGGTGTGACCTCTGCCGCCAGGTAACTCGTGACCGCGCTGCGGTACTCGGAAGTGGCGAGCCTGGCGGTGGGGTCTCGCAGCCAGGTGACAGCGCGCATCGGCAATGGAACGTTCTCGAAGTCCCGCAATTCCGTATCTGGCTCCGGGTGGCCCTTGCGATTGGCCACTATAGGCGCCTGAGAATCGCGGACTGCGAGTGCTTCCCAGAGCGCCTTCTCGATCACCTTCGGAACGTTTTCCAGCTTGGCGGCCATGACGGTCCGGTCCGTCACTGATATCCCGGCAAGGGCCGTCAAGCGAGCCCTTATAAGCTCCTGATCGGCCGAGCTGAGTTTTGCCCAGGCCTTTGCTTGCTCCAGGATGGCAGGCGTGTCTCTGGTGATCTCCCACCGCAGCTTCAGTGGGCGCTCGACCGTAACGCGCACGTAGCCAAACGCCTCGTTCGGCAGGATCCTCACGTGCTCACCATGGGTGAAGTCTGCGTATCGCGTCGTGATCTCTTCTACCTGCTCAGGACTGATCAGTTTGCGCTTGTCACCGAGCGATCGGCGCATCTTGATCCAGCAATCGCGGGCGTCGATGAGCTGGACCTTTCCGCGTCGCTCCGTTGCCTTGCGGTTGGTGACCACCCATATGTAGGTGAAGATGCCGGTGTTGTAGAACAACTGGTCTGGCAGCGCGACGACTGCCTCCAGCCAGTCGTTCTCGATGATCCAGCGGCGAGTCTCACTCTCGCCCGACCCTGCCGCCCCAGTGAACAGCGGCGAGCCGTTGAACACGATCGCCAGGCGGCTGCCGCCCTCGTCGATCGGCTTCATCTTGGCGATCATGTGCTGCAGGAACAAAAAGCTGCCATCGTTGATCCTCGGCAGCCCGGCGCCGAATCTCCCGGCGAATCCCTCCAGCTCAGCCTCGGCGCGAATCGCAGCCTCGTACTTCTTCCATTCCACCCCGAACGGAGGGTTGGCGAGCAGGTAGTCAAACCGGCTGCCCTTGTGCCCGTCATCGGTGAACGAGTTCCCGCGCACGATGTGCGAAGCGTCCTGGCCCTTAAGCATCATGTCCGACCGGCATACCGCGTACGTCTCGTCGTTCACCTCCTGGCCGAACACCTCAAGCCGGGCGCCTGGGTTCAGAGCCCGCAGGTGGTCCTCAGCGACCGATAGCATCCCGCCAGTCCCGCATGCGGGGTCGTAGAGCGTGCGGACAACGCCTGGTTCTGTCAACGCATCGTCGTCGGGGGCGAACAGGAGGTTCACCATTAGCCGGATCACCTCACGTGGGGTGAAGTGCTCGCCCGCGGTCTCGTTCGATAGCTCGGAGAATCGGCGGATCAGCTCCTCGTACAGGTAGCCCATCTCGAGGTTGGAGACCTTGCTGGGGTGCAGGTCGATCTCCGCGAACCGGGAAATAATCAGGTAGAGGAGGTCCGCCCGGTCCAAGCGAGTGATCTGAACGTCGAAGTCGAACTTGTCAAGCACTTCGCGAGCGCCCGACGAGAAGCCCGCGATGTACTCGCGCAAATGCCGCGCAATGTGTGCAGGGTCATCCAACAGCCTAGGGAAGTCCAGCCGGGAGACGTTGCAGAAGGCCTGACCAGCCACCTGGCACAGCACGGGTTCTACGTTCTCGACCCGACCGCGCAGCCGTTCCGCGCGTGCCAACACCGCCTCTCGCGTCGGCTCCAGGACGCAGTTGAGTCGGCGGAGCACCGTGAACGGCAAGATCACTTTGCCGTACTCCGACTGCTTATAGTCACCGCGCAGCAGGTCAGCCACCGACCAGATGAACCCGGCATGATTATTGATCGCAGCCTCGTCCACGCGATCGGCTCCTCCCCATGTGGTCCGGGCTTGCACGTGCCGCTAAGGTTACTGATCGATGTCCACGAGTGGCTACGTCCAACGATGTCGCGGTTCTGTGATGCAGATACCGCCCGGAGGCGGCCGAAGGCCGCGAGGTAGCCATCGAGCATCCCATTATCGAGCGCTTTTGCCGGTGTCGCTGCCGCTTGAATACTGACCCCGTGTCGCCGCGGCGCCAGGGGGTCAATTTTGGAGCGGCGTTGACAGCCGAGGCGGAAAGCCGGCGCCTTGGCCGCGGATACCGTAGGCGTGCTGGTTGACAAGCAGCTCGCCGCCGGCCTGGGGAAAGCCGCGTCCGCGGAGGTCGGACGCTGGTCGAGTCGTAGTCGCATTAGGTTGGCAGGGAACATCAGTGCGTTAACTTGCCCCGAACCGGCTTGGGGAGTGGTTCAGGAAAAGCTATCTCGTGGAATGGCTGCAGCCAGGAGAGCCAGCTAGTCGCATGCACCGAGATTCTCGGCGGAACGAGCGTTACGGCGGCCGACCGGCGGCGATCGCTGGTTTCCGTCATATGGTCTTCCTCGGCAGCGCGGCAACGTGGGCCGTTGTTGTCTGGGTTTGGCCAGGCCTGCACCCCGGCAACGGTCTGACTAGCCGGGGCCTGCAGCCCTCTGTTCTGATAGCCGCGGCAAGCATCCAAGCCGCGGTGGTTCTGTTTGGTCTGGCTGTAGGCGCGATCGTCCTGCAAGTGATGTCGAACTATTCGTGGGCCGTGGTTCGGACAGTCCTGCCTCCCTGGTTCATACCAGCCCTTGCCCTCGTGGTAAGTGCCGGCGTGATCTTCCCGTTGTGGGTCTCGTTCGGGCCGAGCGACCGGCTTAGCGTCGCTGCCTTTGCGGGATTCGGTTGGTCACTCCTGGTCGTCGGCGCCACGGTGTGGGAGACGGCGCAGCGCATGAATCCTTCGTCGCTGTCGGAGATTACGCGCCGACGCGCCCTGAACGACCTATCTCGTGACCAACCGAGCCGTAAGGCACTGGATGATCTGACCCAAGTTCTTGGCCAGCTTGCGGGCGAGGCCCAGCTCCCGTTCGATGAAGGACTGCGGATGATGGCCAGTTATGTAATGGTGTTGGCCGACCGCTCCCGCCAGCGCTCCGATGGCGACATCGCCACGGCAGTCCAGGCGCTAGCAGAACGGGTCACCAGCATCGATTCAGCAGCTCTGGCGTCCGGCATTGTCAAGGCATTGTGGGTCCTGGGGCTAGACCAGGCAGACCGTCCGCCTGTAGTCGATGCGGTGCACCAGGCCCTGATCGCCGTCGCGAGAGAAGCCAGACGGGCTGGGCAGCGAGAGCTTGCCCGGGCAGCGCTAGATGCGCTGGCCGGAATCACTGCTAAGTGCGTTGCCTGTGCGCTACCCCGTGTCGGATACCAGACTCCGAGGAAGCCGCAGGCAGCGGAGCTACCGCCGGAGCGCTCAGAAGCAGGGTTTTTCCCGCCCGCCACTTTCCCGTCCTCACTACTGGCGATCAACGACGAAGCGCAGGTAACACAACTCCCCTCGAAGGCCGCCCGCCGGATCTCGCTGAATCGTTTCGTACAAGACTTCGCCGCGGATGACGACGCTCCTGCGGAGGTATTGGCCGATATCTTGACCGGCGGCCTCGTGCGGGCGGCCGAAGCAGCGAGGAACGATACGCCCGGCCAGCACGAGCGGTCAAGATGGTGGGATGACTATGACCAGCTAGATGCGACCGTCGGCACGTTCATATCTCTCCTGCCGGCACCTCAGCCAGCTAGCACCAGATGGCCGACCGGATGGCAGGGTCACGGGATCTTCGATGAGGATATCCGGCGTCTTGCCGGTCTCGTTGAGTGCTTGTACCGGCAGGGCAAGCATGTTCCGACCGACCTAGTAGAGGATGCGCTTGAGACGATCGGTGTTCGTCTTCGTGCCGAACAGCCGCTTGCAACCGACCTCCCAGCTGCCCGAACCGGCTGGCGGTACCCGCCGATGCGAAGCGAGGAGGGCGGGCTCGCTGCCACTACGGCAGACAGTCTGAGGACGCTGATGAGCGCGGCCTTTGATGCCGGCTTCGACCGGCGAGCGCTGAGCACTGGGCTGAGAATCCTCGCCTCGGCCACGGCGAGCGCAAAACAAGGAGACCGCGATGCAACTGTGGCGTATGCCAACGCCCTGATCCGGTTCACGCTTGATACATCGCTGCACGGCTTCGAAGCGCAATCTGACGCTGGCAGCCTGCGTGTCCAGGCCGTCCTCATCGGCGTGATCGCCGAATTTGACCAGTTGCTGGCCGCCGCGCGTGAGCAGAAAGGACACGACCGCGAAATCTACGAGAAGGTGGAGGAACTCGCGCTTGCCCTAGCCTGGAATACGCCGCGCCCGCGTATGTTCGCGACAGTCATCGCGATGCTACAGACCAGGCTCGCTGCCGTCGGATGGGCCGTTGCACTTCCGACGGGCCAGCGCCGGATAGATTGGTTTCAGGATCCGGTGGCACCAGCGCCGCCCCTGCCGCTCCATGGTGAACTCCTGACCGAGACACAGGAGCTATTTGCCCACTGGATGGGCCACGCAGAGGTCCGACTGCCCGCCGCCCTCATCGCACTCTGGACGCACGCGGCCTGTGCACTGCGACAAGGATCGGCTGAAGAAGCTAGGCGTATCGCAGCCTTCCTCGCTGATCAGCTCCGTCTCCAGGACGAGCGGTACGCCGAAATGCCCGCCGCTCTCGCTATGCCTGGCGAGGAACAGGCCCCCGGATACCAGGAACTTGATGCGCAGCTTCGGCGTCTCATCTCAGCGGCTGTCCGCTGGTGCAGGCAGTCCGCGCCGACCATAACGCCCATGATCCCCCGCGCGGCGGGCGCGCGCACTGTACGTAGTGTCGCGCGGTCGCTTCTGCACCAGCCGGATACCAGGAACTGGACCTATCGCGGCGACGAGAACGCAGCCGAAACGCATCTCGTAACCGTCGAAATGCGTGACCGCAGCCGTCGGGTCCTGCGTGACCGGGACTTGCGAACTGGCGACCTCCGATGGGGTTACACCGGATCGGGAGCGCATGATCTGGCATCTGTCCTGGTCGCCGACAGTCTCGATTGCCGCCGTTACTGCCCGGACTGCTTCGGTGTCATCCCGCTCGCGGCAGGCATTATCAGGTGCAGATCGTGCAGCAATTCCGGTAAAAGACCAGGCACTATTCGAGCCCAACAGAATCTACTCACCAAGGTCATCGATGGATTGCCAGACTCATTTGAGGTGACCCGGCTCGACCTCCTCCTAGCCATGATGAGCGGATGACCCCATGAAGGCCGAAGCCCCGGTCGCGTGCACACCCACGGGCGGGATAGTGGTCAGCGCATCCGAATGATCGCAACGTCGGCAAAGTGAGAGTCTGCTGCAAGGACCGTTCTGAGGATCGGCTCAGGCAGCGGCTCGCCCAGCCGGGATACCGACGCGCCAGGCGTCGACGCTAGCCTCGGCAGGGTCAAGCCAGCAAGGGTCTGGGTTGTCAGTTGAGAACTCGGCCGCGCGGGTGATCTCACCGAGGACGTACAGGCCGCCGCCGGGACCAGAAACCCACATCCCAACGTCATCGCCCGGTGCGATCTCGCGCACGTAGCGGCTGACTCTCCACGAACGGATGTCGAACCCGTCCCTTATCGCGTCACGCAGGCGGTACCGTTCCGGATTGCTCTGCAAGATTCAGCGCGCACCTGAACTGGGACCTCCCTGCATGCAATTGGATGGTGGCGATGGGGCGGTATGCCACCTACGTAGCAGTCCCAGCGAACTGGCTACGAAGCGGGGCGCGAGTGCCTTCCGCGCGATTCAAGCCCTGGCGCCTTGATCGGCCGCAAGGGAGCTGGCAAAGCTTGCCAGGGGGCGGGCCCGTTCCCTGCAGCCCAGCCAGCTAGCGCGTCTGTGTCAAACAAAGCAATGCGCATCGCATTGGCGTAGTCGCGGGCCTGTTTCGTGAACCCGGACGTTGTCACGACTGCAGCGATGTCTGCCCGGTGGACGGCATAGCATGTTCCGCCGAACTTCTGTAGAGCCGGCCCTGTGACCAGGTTTCCAACGACGTACCGTTTCGCCTGAATGACCATGCGGCGGCCATCGGGTGTGACGGCGAGAACATCGGCGCCCAGGTCACCGGTCCGCCCCGTCACATGGACCTCCGGACACCCATCACGTGAGCAGAGATAGGCGAGGGCTTCCTCGAACTCGCGCGCCGTCATCGCATGGTAGGTCTGGATTGCCTGGGCGCGGGCCGCGTACATCTCTGCGGCCTGGCGCTGCTGTTCCGCCAGTTGCCGGGCACGCTGTAGTCGGACGCTCAGCCTCCATGCGAACACACCGCCGCCGCACGCCAGCAAAACGACCAGGAGTACAGGGTCTTGCGCCAGAGCTGACAGAACCGCCAGCACAATCCAGAGGAGGACCAGGACGGCCATCAGGCCTGCTATGCCGTTGCTGCTCGCCTGCCTACGCCGTGCCATCGCATCCCGCCATGGACCCGCTTACCTTTCCAAAGAGCAGCGAACATGCAAACCCGTGTTCGTAAGACGCACTCTTAGTCCTGGGGGATGACATGTAGTCCTGGGGTGATGAAATGGCCGAATACCAGAGGACGGTCTTCAGCGTTGCAACCGGACGACGAGCTACACCCCGCTAATCTCGCCCGACCAAGGTCGAATAGCTCCGTTCCGTCCGCGTACGCGGCGGGAATCCTTGAGTACCTCTCCGGCTCTTCTAGCGGCTGAAGCGTTGATGCCCCGAGACTGACGATCTTGTAGACGGCCCGTCCGCCGGCTTGCTGTACCCAGCTCACCCAGGCATTTCATGAGCCGTCGACTTCTATCGACTCCCAGGCCAGCAGATGGCCGACCGTTCCGTCCAACATTGAGACGATGGGCGTGGCGTACGGGGCGTCCTTCGGCACCACTCCATCGTTCGCTAGTGTATTCGAATAGTCAATTGATAACCACGACTCCTCGAAGACCGGTACGTGCCCGTGCGAATCACGGGGGAGGGCCGACGAACGTGCCGCGCTGGGGGATTGTGAAGACCAGCCCTTCGTCCCGGAGCATCCTGATGGCCCGACGCGCGGTGTCCCGGCTGACGCCGTGCTCCTGCTCTATGGACTTCTCGCTGGGAAGCGGGTCCAGGTGCCGCAATTCGCCTGACTCGATCTTCGTCCGCAGTACGGCTGCCACCTGTGCATACAAGGGCACGGGTGAGTACAGGTCGACCACGAGGTCAACGTAGATCACCTTGGGGACGTACCCCTGTCTGCCTACGTTGCCAACGTTCGCAACGTAGGTTTATCGTGGCCCGCATGACGTTATCTGACCAGGTTCGCCGCAATAGGGTCGCTGAGATCGCAAGCCAGATGGGAGCCGTGGCCAGGCAGATCGTCGAGCTTGCTTTGTCGGCCGATCGTTCGGCCGCGTGCTGGGACATCAGTGCGCTGCGGGTTACGTCAGAACGCCTGGTAGAAGCCCTGTCGCGGTACGGAGACCTCTACCAGGAGCTGTTGACAGTTTGGCTCGGCGATCCGATCAACTCGCGAGCGGATGACCCGAGGCCAGTCGGCCCGGAGATGTCCTCACTCTGAGTGACTGCTGCTGCTGGCTGAGCCTGTCGCCGGGATCGATGGCCACCGCACGGTGAGGACGACCGAGTTCTCTTCCGCCTGCCAGCAGTGGCCGATGCCCGGACCCCACGTGATGTAGTCGCCGCACTTTTCGAGTGTCGTGCTGCCGACAGTCAGGTCGATCCGGAACCGGCCGCTGACCAGGAGCACCAGCGTAGATCGATCTTCTCCGGTGGTCCATCCGGCTCGCTCCTCACCCGCGAGGTGCTCGCCCCACTTGATCTCCAGTGCCGGAGTGGCGCGGACGGGTGCGCCGCCCGGGTCCATGAAATGCCCCAGAATCCAGCCGCGGTGCGCTGGAGCGTCGTCAGTGGCGTTGCCGGTATACCAGTTGTCAGCCACTAGGCATCCTCAAGATCAATCGACGGGAGGTTGACTCGATCCCCACCGGTCTGGCTCAGGCGCCGAAGTGCCTGGCAGAAGGCGAAGACTCCCTCGCTGCTCCATGCCGGATTGTGGATCAAAGCACCGAGCTGGTCATGATCGAGGCTGGAGTAGCGCTGAAGGCCGGTCGACTCCCAGTTCGCCTCGATCTGGCCGCCGAACTCATCCCACCACGAGGGGTTTTCTATCACGATCAGCGCGGCGACTTCGAAGTTCCCGGTGATCGCGTTGATACCGAATCCCGTGCATTCAATCCGCCAGGCATCAGAATCAGGGTGGCTCGCGAGCCACCGCATTGGCGGAGTCATCCGACTGATATGCATAGGGTCGGCATGCTTCGGATGAGCGTAAGTGGAGTCCAGCTCAGCTCTGCCGAATAGTTCTTCTTCCAACTCGCGCTCGATCGTTGAGGTGATCTGAGCGTCGTCGGCAAAGCCCACCATCGGTGCGTGGAATCCCTTCGGGATGACGGCCAGGCGACGGGCCGGGTGGTCGCGGCGTGGCCGTCGTTCGCGCTAATCGCCTCCTATGAGCTGCTGATCGGCCAGGTACGTCGCGCCACCGAGGTTGGTACGTCCCAACAGGGGCCAGGCGGGGCCCGCAGCCGGCCAGAAAGGGGAATCACCAGCTGGCCACGCCAATGACTGGACGGGTGGAAGTGGAGGGCCGACCGGGCGCGCGGCCGGGAAGCTCAGGTGCTGGCGTGGCAGTAGGCGCTTGCGAACCGTTCCAGTGACGGCTCCCCTGCCCTCCGACCGGGACATCGGCAGCGAGCATGGCCGGCACGAGCGGCGGGGTCGGCTGGTCAAGCGGTCGGGACTGGCTGGCCAGCTGGACCCGCTCACCTAGCGAGGTCCTGTGCCATCCTGGCCACGGGATACGTCGGCTCTGACACCGCGCCGACGGCTGGCACGCCGACCAAGCTGGAGCATGCCTGCTACACCAACAGCGCTCCCGGCCGCCCCATGCTGCGGACCAGCCTCCCGTGCTGGGTGGTGCGCCAGATCGTCGAGCGGCGCGAACGACGTCTGCGCCACTGATGGGGACGCAACGGTGTGACGGTCAGGCGGCAGGTGCCCGCCGCTTCTTGAGCGGATCAACTTCCCGGCATCTGACTTCTTGCCTCGTGGTAGGCGACGAGCAGATCTTCCATGCCACTGATGCCGGAATCCAGTGCGATCTGCTGGAGCCAGTCGTCGAGCTGCGATTCCCGCTCCTCCGACGTGGCAAGGTCGAGCGTGGGATTGGCCAGCAGATTGGCGCCGTGCGAGGGTCCCGCGCCCGGAATGACTGTCAGGCGATCAAGGGACAGCAAGTCAGTCATGGCCGGACCGGTGAGCAGGTGGAGATTGCCTGGCAACGGTGCAAGCACCGGATCGATGCCAGCCAACCCGGCGAGTGCATCAACCACCGCGGAGTCGGCCAGGGCTGCGATCATGGCGTCGATCGTCTCGTACAGGTCGGGCAACGTGAGCCAGAACCGACCTGATGCGCTAGGCGGCCTGACGGCCGTCATATACGCACTGGCGCGGATGATCAGGTCAAGCGTGAACTGCAGCGAAGTTGCCGGAGTGCCGTAACTGGTTGGCGGCTCCGCTACCGCGATGGCCTCAACAGGATGACGCGGCTCGACATCAACTGCGCCGCACCAGACCAAGCGCGCGTGCCTGGCCCGGTTGAATCCGGATCGCCGGAATGGCGTAAAGCCGTTGATGCCCATGTCGGTGCACCAGCGGAGCAAGCGGCCCCGGAGCGGCGAGCTGCTCAAACTCTCAGCGAGCGCACCGACTGCGCGTTCAGACAACGGACGCCAGGTTGCCGTGTCATCTACAGGGACTATGGCGCCCGTCCGGATGACGAAGTCGGCTGCGGGCGCGCCGTTATTGTCGGTCGGCAGGTCGGGCGCGTTGATCCGCCGACTGTGGGACTGCATGGATATTGGTGACTCGGTGAACAGCTGGCCCAAGCGGGCGCGGTCAGCGGTGGCATTGCGGCCCTGGAGCCGGATAGGTGCCGCACCACCAATGAGCAGCGGTCTCGGCGCACGGGCCGAGTCCACCCGAATCACCAGAACGTACAGCCCGGCGTCTCCGTCGAGCGCAACCGGGATGATCTCCGGCTCCCAGGGCGGTTCAAGCGACTCATGGCAGGCGTTGGCGACTTGCACTATCGCTGTATCGGGGACGCCCACGAGGCGGTTCGGACCGGGTTGATCAGTTACCCCGATCAGGATCAGCCCGCCGTAGCTGTTGGCCATGGCTGCGATGGACTTCACCACTCCGGGGCTGTACTCCCGCTTAAACTCCAGCGTCAGGCTCTCGGGCGGGTCCTGCCCGACCATCTCGCGCACCCGCTCCAGCGTTACGTCTGCCGAAGCGCTAGCGAACAGGGACGGTGTGGAAGTCACAGTTACCGCCTTGCCCGTCGCCCACGATGCGAGTTGTTGTTGGCTCTGGAAGAAGTCCGTTCAGTCGGAGCTGCGGGTGTCAGGTACGGCGATTTGCTCACGACAGTTAGGCTCTTGCGGCCACGGCTGAGCGCCACGTACAGCTCGGTTGGTGACAAGCGTTCGGCGTTGAGTACTAGGGCGTGGTCGTACTCAAGCCCCTTGATCAGCAGTGGCCGGGAGATGATGCGAGGTTCGGGGCTACGGCCGATGAATCTGGTCCGGTTCCTGATCCGCTTCAGTACTTCACAGACCGTCACGCCGCCACTCACCGTCGCGATCTTGAGCGCCTTGGTCATGTCGCGCCACGCCTCGCGCCGGTATAGCTTCCCTTCGAGAATCATTCGGATCGCCTCAAGGGTCTCGACAACTCGGGCCGGCGAGGCGTCGGTCAACAGGCCTGTCAGAAGTTCAAGCTGATGCTCTGCACCAGGGCGCTTCAGCCCAGTGACCGCCTCGCCCCTGGCTAGCTTGTCTGCAACAAGCTTGTTGAGCTTTGCCGCGACACCGCTGATGCAGTCCTTTGCAAATTCTCGCGTGGCCACCGCGATGGCACGAGAGTCCCCGCGGTCTACAGTCTGAGCGAAAGGCAGCATGAACTTGCCCTCAAGCTCCTCCATCATGCTGTAGATCCCGTTCGTTCGGCCGGCCACGTACGCGCAGTCCTCTTCGAACTGCCCAATCGCGACGATCGTGCCCTCGGCCCTTGCGAGGCCGTAGCATGCGCGTATAGCTTCCTGGGGATCATCCTGGCTCGATCGCCAGCACAGTGGAGCGCCAACCAGGTCTATGGTTTGCCCGTCCAGCAAGAGCGCTCGTATCTCAATCAGCCATTGGCCGAGCGGTTCGTTGTGGTCCTTCCAGCGCCATGCAGATGGAGTTATTGCGAAGTCCGGCCACGTGGGCAGGACGCCCGTCTCCCAATCGACCGGAATGTTCTGTCTAAAGTCGAAGATGCTTTGCAGACGGTCGCCAAAAATGCAGACCGGTAGCGCTTCGCCGAGTCCAAGGATGAGGTCGTGCTGCTCAACCATACAGTCCTGGTACTCGTCCACGATGACCAGTCCGTAGCTCGCCTGCAGCACTGCCGTGATTGCCGTACAGGCAACAACCTTCCTCGCGCCGGCGTAGTACTCAGGCGACTTCGCCCATTCTGGCTCCTGGCCCGTCACAACACCAGACAGCTGCGGGTAGTGCCTGATCAGGTCCCATGACCAGCTAGCGATCGTGTCGATCCTCACCGACGTGCCGCTAACGCCGAAGCGTCGAAGGCGCTGACGCATAACATCAACGCCGGCATTGGTGTGCGTGAGTATTAGTGGCCGCTCGCCGCGCTCATGTGTCACAGCCGCCAACGCCGCAACAAACTGCGTTTTACCGGCGCCGGCGGGAAGCTCGATAGAACATGGCATCGACTCCCTGATGGCCGCAGCAGTGGCGCGCAGGTCATCGTCCATTGCTCGGCTGCCCCGAAGTCATGGCATGTCCTCGCCGTAGACGAACTGATAGAGCTTCCGAAAGCCTTGCCCCAGCGGCAGATTCTTGATTTCCTCCCAACGGCGCACAAGCACGTCGGCGAGCCGACTGCCCGGCTCCTCCTGCTTGAACCAGCCCTTCTTCTTCGCAGCCTCGCCGATCGCCACGCGGATTGCTGGCAGCTCGCGTCCGAGACTGATCCATGCCGACGGATCGAGCCCGCTCAGCGCAGGCCCGCCAGGCAAACGCGCCTTTATGGCGCTCAGGACGGCCTCGTCGCTCTTGAACTCAACGGCGAGCGCCACCATCTCAGCCAGCCCGGTCGCGCTGAGAGCACCAGCAATCTCCTGTTCGAGGGCATGGCCAAGCTCCCATCGGACGACCTCGCCCCCTTTGGCCGTGACCATTGCAACGGTCGCGTTGATCGCCGGGTCGTCGTTGTCCACCAAAAGCAGCGTCGGGTAGCCGAGCAGCCGGAAGACCAGTGCTCGTGTCGGTGCACTCGTACCCTCGCCGTAGCCGTAGGCGACGCCGAGGCTTGCGTGCGACGGCTTTTCGGGGCGTCGCTGTGCGTCCCAGTGATGGATGAGACCCCGCACGACCCCAATCTCGGTCTTGCCTTCACAGACGGCAATTCTCTTCGCCAGCAAGGCCGACGGAGCCGCGCGGAGCGTGCCCTGCACGTCATCGACGGTCGACGGGACAGGCAGCACCGTAGTGGTGCCATCCGTGCAACGTACGACTGAGATGTCCTCTGCTACAAGCGACTCCACCGCCATCGGAGAATGGGTCGTCAAGATGACCTGACCCTTGTC
>Ga0335074_10002914_pt1 | contig 23360 bp, 19 predicted proteins | sample Lox_Sample_23_FD_206715 | JGI IMG/M metagenome (GOLD analysis project Ga0335074, IMG submission 206715) | Soil microbial communities from Loxahatchee National Wildlife Refuge, Florida, United States - Lox_Sample_2.3 | ecosystem: Environmental > Terrestrial > Soil > Wetlands | place: USA...
GCGGTTACATGGATTACAACACGCTCACTTCCGGCGGCTACGCCCATATTACTGCGGGCGGTAATATCAATGGCGCATTTTTGATTACCAAGAACAATTCCAATGCGTCCATCACCAGCACAAATGGCAACGTTGATTTGAGCAAAATTTACGTCGCTAAAAATTTGACCGTTAACGCCGGTGAAGGCATCAATATAACCTATGGCCAGATTACGGGAGCCGCCAGTTTGACTTCCGTCGGCAACATGCAAATCAGCTCTTTGATCACCACCGGCTCGCTGACGATCAGCGCCGGAGGTTACCTGGAGTTCTATCTAATCAACTCCGGTGGTTACGCCCAGTTATCCGCTGCCGGCGATATCGATGGCAACATTCCGCATAATTTAGATGGAGCTGAGATTACAACCACCGGCGGATCCAACGTAAAAATTTCCAGTACAGGCGGTTATGTCGCGTTAAACGTGGCAAATATTTCTGGTACGCTCAACGACGATGCCGATACCACGCTGGCAATCTTAAATGGCACAGTCGACAAGGCCGTTAATCTGACTTCCGGCTCCAATATGAATCTGCGGTCGCTCACCAGCAGCGGCGCCATGACGCTTACTTCCGGCGGTTATCTGGATTACGTTAGTTTGACCGCCGGGGGAAATCTCCTGCTCACTGCTCCAGGTAATATTCACGGCGGAGACATCACCGGCAACGGTACGGCGGCTGCGACGATTACGAGCACCGGCGGTTATGTAACCATGGCCGACACGCACGTCGCCGGCGCTCTGTCTTCCTCGGCCCATACAACGCTTTCGTTGACAACTGGAACGGCGAAGAGCGACGCGCTTACCAGCGGCTCGAACATGACTCTCGGAACCGTAGAGGCCAGCGGATCTCAAACGATTAATTCCGGAGGGACACTGAGTTTCACCACCCTTACCGCCGCTGGGCTGCTTCAGGTTACTGCTAATGGAAACATCAATGGAGGGTCTCTGAGTACGTCGGCGGGTACAGGCGCCACAATCATCAGCAATGCTGGTTACATTAAGCTTTCCACAGCCGGCGTTACCGGCGCGTTAATCGCCGATGCACAAACCGGGTTATCACTGAATCTTGGACAGGCTACTACAACCGCCGCCTTAAATACAACCACCGGTAATATGACAATCGGTTCGCTCACAACCAGCGGGGCGATGACGCTTACTGACGACGGCGGCGCTTTGAGTTTTTCTTCGCTTTCATCCGGAGGCTACATCCAGCTTACCGCGTCCGGCAACATCACTGGAAGTACATTAACCGCAACCGGCACCGCCAACGCCAAAGTGACCAGCACAGGCGGCTCGGTAACTTTGACTTCGGTACGTATCGCCGGCGCTTTGAACACTAATGCTCATACTGCTCTTACACTAAACGGCGGTACGGTCGGCACGACCGATAATCTTATTTCCGGGACCACAATGCAGCTTGGTTCACTGACTACCAGTTCCAATCAGACCCTACAGGCTGATTCCACTGTGACCATTGACGCCGGCAGTACGCTCAACAGCACCGGCGGGGCTATCAATCTGACGGGAACGAGTTTGCAAATGTCCGGTGGAAGCGTCATCACCGCTGCGCATAACGTTGTCCTGGATGCGACAACCGGCAACGCCGTTCTGGGCAAAGTTTCCAGCTCTTTAACTTCCGGAACAGCTTTGAGCGTTACTGCCGGCGGCTCTATTCTGGGCAATGGCGATGGCCAGGTGAATCTCAATGCCGCAACCGGCTCGTTAACCCAGCTTGTGGCGGGAACGGGCATTGGGTCATCAAGTCTCTATCTTCTCGCCAATGTGCCGTCTTTAACCGCCTCTTCGACCACCGGTGGTATATATATACATGACGAAGAGTCGATGAGTACATCATCCATGTCCGCTCCCGGCGGAGTTCTGAATCTGATCGATAACGCCGCGCTAACATCCACTGGGACCATAAGTTCAGGCGGCAACCTCACCATAACCACCACAGGCAATATGACGTTAAACACCGTTTCTTCAAGTGCTTATGCAAAACTGCTGTCCAGTAGTGGTTCGGTTTCTCTGAGTACGCTAACCGCCAGCAGTGCTTATCTTGGCGCCGACAATCGCAGTCCCGGCAATGTCACGTTCACCCAGGCTTACATCGGTTCTACCTTGCACGTCTATGCCAACAACATCACGGGCTACGTTGCCCTCGAAGGCGGTTCAACGGGACCATTGGTTCTTGACACGCGTGGGCCTGGCGGCGGGACGGCGAAGGCCACATCCGTAAAATTGACCATTGATCCACCCGAACTGGTTTTCAGCGGCCTCTACGCAGATTCAGCACAAATCCTGACCAATGCCCAGAACATCGCGTTGGATAACGTCGATGTTCCGGGCGAGTTGTCATTGACTGTATCCAATGATCTGACTCCCATGCAGGATCAGACATTCTCGCCGCTGGAAATTGCCGGTTTTCAAAATAATAAATTTGCTGGACTCATTGACGGCGAAATGGCGACGGTCAGCGGCGACTTTATGGAACAAATACTCAGCGGATATCTCGCCGATGCGCCGGCTTTTATCGCTGGTCCGGCAACCGAAAATTGGAACGATTTAGACGCCGCGGAAATAAACAATCTTCAGAGTTCCGCGATCGATGTAGATTACCTGTCGGATGATGATACGATTTATCCGAACGGCCTGGAGATTCCGAACATGTCGCTCAGCCCGCGCGGCGGGGTGAATGTTGGTCTGAGCGGCCTGTTGCGTTAAATGGGGACGGTCACTGGATGGAGTCCCGAGCCGATCAGTTGAAGCGATTCCCAATCACATCGATTTTATGCGTCGCGATGCTTCTGTTATCCGCCACGGCTGCTCGCGCTGCATCGCCGCTTCCACCGAATTTGAACCCGGGTGCGTTGCAAAATCAGTTTTTGCAATCTCAGCCCAAACCGAAGCCGAAAACCGCGACCACCCAGCCTGTAATTACTGGTCCGCAGGCCACGACGAAACCAAGTGCCAAACCCGGAGGGGCAAAATTTACGCTGCGTGAAGTCCGCTTTACCCCGTCAAAATTTATATCTACCCAGCAGCTTCAAGGTATTGTCCGACCTTATATTGGTAAGCAGGTGGACTTTGCCGATCTTGAGGACATTCTTCATCAGATCGACGCGATTTATCTGCATCGTGGTATTCTCACCGCTGAAGCTGTATTGCCTCCCCAGAAAATCCATAATGGCGTCCTGGAGATTGAACTTGTTGAAGGCAGGCTTGGCGTGGTACACGTCAAGGGAAACGCAGCCAATGGAACCACGATCACAAATGGAAGTTATTTTCTGGATCGTCTGCCGCTGGTTTCGGGCCAGATTCTCGACGATGCCGATCTGGCTCAGGCACTGACTTACTTTAACCGGACAACGGATGTACAGCTTCACGCGACGCTCCAGCCCGGCTCGCAATTCGGTCTGACCAACGTGCTGCTTTTCGCGCAGGAACCGAATCGCGTTACATTGGATCTCGGAGTGGACAACTATGGGAATCCAACCACTGGCCAACTCGAAGGCAGCGAATATCTTAACTTATACAGTCCGCTCAAACTCGACGACCGGCTAAATGTTTACGCCGTTCAGTCTCAGGGCGCCATCGATAACACCATTTCCTACAGCATTCCCGTTACCAGTTTTGGTACACAGGTTGGAGCAAGCTATGCGGACAGTTGGTACCACATCGTTAATGGATCATTTTCGGGTTTGGATGTCCGGGGTCGTTCGTGGCTCCTGAGCGGCAATCTTATTCAGCCGTTTTACGCCGACCAACATTGGCTTATCGAAGGCGGTTTTCAGTATGCCTACGACGATTCAGATTCGCGCATCGGCGGAACAGATTTGGGGCATACGCTGGTCAATAAATACAGCGGCGGACTTACCGTTCAGGGCAATTGGACGCAGGGAGCCTTTTCTCTAATTCAGACCGCACTATATTCCGATGGAAGCGAGCCGCAAAGCGTTACGTCGCATCCATTTATATATAGCGGCAATTTTTACGGTTACTATAATTTCACTCCACAGGTTTATGGCAGCCTGCTTTCCGGCTGGCAATATACGCCTGCGAACAACATCACTCCTGATGAACTCTTTCAGCTTGGCGGCGAGTATTCTGTCCGCGGCTATCCGACCGACGCGGTAGCTGGTAATTCAGGTATATTCAGCCAGTTGGAAATGCATTACAAACCTATCTCTATTTTCGATGCATATGGATTTTTCGATCAGGGATATCTCTGGTCGCCTGCGCCGCCAAAATACCTTCGGATGCAGAGTGCCGGAGTTGGAACGAAATGGGCCTTCAATGATCTCTTAGATCATATTAAAAGCGGTAAGAATCTGTTTACCGATCAACTTACCGTCAATGTATGGGTGGGTTTTCCGTTTACTGATGTAATCACCAATCAGCAGAGTTATCAGATTGGGGCCGCCATGGTCTACCAGATTGCTTTCTAATAGCGTTTCGCATTCGTAGTGGTTCTAATCATGATGTTGCTCTTGGCAATGGATTTATTGGAAATGCGGTTCTAATTGACGCCCGCGCACGATATTCCTAAACTGATTCTTTGCACGGTGGATTTAGCTCAGTTGGTTAGAGCACGAGGTTGTGGTCCTCGGGGTCGCGGGTTCGAATCCCGTAATCCACCCTTTTGGCGGGGTTTTGCGACAAATAAACCCCATGGGTTCACTATTGCAGGGGCCAATATCACGCGGTAAACTTATCCCTCTTGGCCGTACTTTTGCTTTATATTGTGCGGTCTGCCAAGGGCGGCTGAAATAAAATGGGAGTGCCGGAATGTTCAGTGTGACACGATCCCGGCGCTCTGCCAGCGGGATTTTCCGGGGATGCTGCTGTAGCTCAGTTGGTAGAGCGCGTCCTTGGTAAGGACGAGGTCAAGGGTTCAAGTCCCCTCAGCAGCTTTGAAGCTCTGACCGTCGTTCAGGATTCTCATGGCGGTTTGGTTGGGACGCTGATATTTAGCTTGTTATACGCTCGAAAGCCGGGCGTTGAAGCTGCGAATTTTGTAAGACTTTATTGACCACAGGAGGTTAAAATCCATGGCCAAAGGCGTATTTGAAAGAAAGAAACCACACGTTAACGTCGGAACAATCGGTCACATTGACCACGGCAAGACCACGCTTACTGCCGCTATCACCACTGTTTTGGCCGCCAAAGGCCTGGCCCAGGCGGTCTCGTACGATACCGTCGCCAAGGCCTCGGAAAAACAGGGGCGTCGCGATCCGAGCAAGATCGTCACTATTGCCGTTTCACACGTCGAATATGAATCGGACAAACGGCACTATGCACACATAGACTGTCCGGGTCACGCCGATTTCGTCAAAAATATGATTACCGGCGCCGCACAAATGGACGGCGCGATTCTGGTTGTTTCCGCGGCCGACGGTCCAATGCCGCAGACGCGCGAACACGTGCTTCTTGCCCGCCAGGTCAACGTGCCGCGCATCGTGGTGTTTCTTAACAAAGTGGACCTCGTCGATGATCCCGAACTCCTCGATCTGGTTGAATTGGAAATCCGTGAATTACTCAACAAGTACAAATTCCCCGGCGATGAGGTTCCGATCATCCGTGGCGCCGCGGTCAACGCCTTGAAAAATCCGACCGATCGCCAGGCCACTGAATGTATCAGCAAGCTTGTCGAAGCGCTCGACAGCTATATTCCCGAACCAGTCCGTGAAAAAGACAAGCCGTTCCTCATGCCCGTCGAAGACGTATTTTCCATTAAGGGTCGCGGAACGGTCGGCACCGGCCGTGTGGAACGCGGCGTAATTAAAGTCGGCGATGAAGTGGAAATCGTCGGGCTTAAGAAAGAATCAATGAAATCCGTTGTGACCGGCGTGGAAATGTTTCAGAAAACACTGGATCAGGCCATTCCGGGCGACAACGTGGGTCTTTTGCTCCGTGGCGTTGAAAAAGAACAGCTTGAACGCGGCCAGGTGGTCGCCAAACCCGGTTCAATCACGCCGCATACTAAGTTTGAAGCTGAAATTTATGTGCTCACCAAGGAAGAAGGCGGCCGCCATACCGCGTTCTTCAAGGGCTATCGCCCGCAGTTCTACTTCCGCACCACCGATGTGACCGGAACACTGGACCTGCCGGCGGGCACCGAAATGGTGATGCCTGGTGACAATGTTAAGATTACCGTCGATCTTGGTGAGTGCCCGATCGCGATGGAACAGGGCGTGCGCTTTGCTATTCGTGAAGGTGGCCGTACTGTAGGCGCTGGAGTGGTTACCAAGGTCATTGCCTGATCAGTTCCCCGTTTAACGACTCTGATCGGAATTAAAGTGTTTTAATCGGCCGCGCGGGCGGGGAAACTCGTCCGCGCGGCTGTTTATTCCGGGAATTCATGCTCGATCCTGCCCACCGGATTCGGGCATAGATTCTTATCACGTATTTTCGTATAATTTTTGGTCTTGCCGGTATATGGAGAAATCCGCCGGTATTTAGGCACAGATTCATCGATTTGGAGTGAAAAACAATGGCTCGCGAATGGGCATGGCTGCAGTGCAATGAAACCAAGGATTTGAACTATCGGATATCCATTAATCCGAAGGAAATGGATACCAAGAAAACCTTTTCCAAGTTTTCTCCGCGTCTGCGAAAGCATACGGAGCACAAAATCAAGAAGGGAAAATAATCCGAGTGTTCAAAAGTGCCTGCGGTTAAGAGCTTATACGACAGTAGCTCAATTGGCAGAGCACCGGTCTCCAAAACCGGGGGTTGCAGGTTCGACTCCTGCCTGTCGTGTTGATAAGGAAGTCCGCGGCGGACTCGAGATTAAGCACTAGAGGCGTTATAAACCGTCAAAAATATTTAAGGAGTCTGAGTGTCGGTCTTCAGTATATATAAAAAAGGTCAGGGCAAGTATGTCCGGATCGGCACCGCCTCGGCGATCGGCCTTTTGGTTATTCTGGGCATTATCTGGGTGGAGCATGAATTTTTGCCCTTGGCTCCCCAATACATCCAGGCGTTAGTTGCGCTGGCTATCGCCGCCGCGGGTGGTTGGTTGAGTTTTTATATTGTAAACAAACCCCGGTTCGCTGACTTTATGATCCTGACCGAAAGCGAAATGAACAAAGTGGTTTGGCCGTCCAGCGCCGCGGTTATTCGTGTAACCCGTTTGCTGATTTTGATAATGTTTTTTCTGGCGTTTTTACTTTACGTTGTGGACATAGGGTTTTTGACGTTTTTCCAGGCCATCAGGGTTATTCATTAACCAGTCCGCAGTATTGGCCCTCGATTCGCGATAGGGGGCGCTTGGCGGGTTAAAATAGTATGGAGCATCAGGTGACTCAGGCGACAAAACAATGGTTTGTTCTCAAAGTGGCATCGAACCGCGAAGATCAGGTTCGTGAAACCCTCGAGCGCAAGGTCAAGATGGAAAATCTTGGCGACATCATCGGCCGGATACTCGTGCCGCGCGAACGCATCAAGCGCGTCAAGTCCGGCCAGCATAAAGTAGCTGAGCATAAGCTTTATCCAGGCTATGTCTTTATTGAAATGGAAATTGAGACTGACGGATCGATTCCCGAACGGGCCTGGTATCTGTTTAAGGAAACACAGGGCGTAGGCGATTTTATCGGCCAGAAAAACAAACCCACTCCCATGGCCGGCAAGGAAATTGAAAAAATCCTGGCCGAGGCGGAAAAGCCGGAATCCGGTCCGGCGGTAAAAGTGGAGTTCCAGAAAGGCGATCCGGTCAAAATCCGCGAGGGGCCGTTCGAAAATTTCGAAGGCGTTGTGGACGAAATATTCCCGGACAAAGGTCTGGTTCGCGTCATTGTCACCATTTTCGGTAGGGCTACGCCGTTGGAACTCGAATACTGGCAATTGGAAAAAGCCCAATAAACCGGCTGATTAATGCCGCCTATAATTGCACGGGTTGTATATGTTCAAAATCGTTCAACTTCACACGACTGACCCCGTTCAGGAGCCGCGGCAGGAGTTCGGCTTACTGCGCCGATTTTCTCTGGCACTGATGATTGTGCCTTTGGCGATTTTGGCTCTGGGGCTGTTGGTATTGGGATTTTTTGCCGCCGTCATTATCGTTCTGGCGGCGATCATAGTCCTGCCCGTGTGGGCTTGGTTTCGCCGACGTAAATGGTCGCGTGGCAATGACGGCCGGTGGAATGTGCGCGTCATCAGCCGTACGCCAGGCGGTCCGTGGCAGAATGGTTTATAAGCCACTTAAATAGAATAAGAAATTTTGATTAAAGCGAGGAAACAATCATGGCCAAGGCCAAGGAAGTAGTTAAAAAATTCAAAATGCAGGCGCCCGGCGGTACCGCCACTCCGGCGCCACCCATTGGTCCGGTGCTTGGCGCCAATGGCGTCAACCCCGGGCAGTTTATTCAGCGCTTTAACGCGGCAACTGCGGCTCTCAAGGGCAAGGTTGTCGGCGTGGAAGTCACGGTTTTCAGCGACCGTACGTTTGATTTTCTCATTAAAACGCCGCCGGCTTCCGTGATGATTAAGGACATTTTGAGTCTGGAAAAGGGCAGCGGGGAACCGAACAAAAATAAAGTCGGCAAGCTTACCAAGGCCCAGTTGCGCAAGCTGGCGCAGGACAAGTTGCCGGATCTGAATGCTCCAAGTGTCGAGGCCGCCGAAAAAATTATCGCCGGTTCCGCGCGATCCATGGGCGTGGAAATCACCGAATAATTTCAAATAATACCTAGTGCGGCGGCTATGAAACTCGCGTTTTCGACCAATGCTTTCAAAAAAGTTTCTTTGGAACAGGCGGTCGATGAAATAGGCCGGACTGGTTACGCCGGCGTAGAAATCATGGCGGATGTTCCGCACGCCTATCCGCCGCACATGTCCGAACAACGTCTTACGGCTTTAAAGCAGCAAATTGTAAAACTCAAACTCGGCGTTTCCAATATCAACGCATTTACTCTTTTTGCCATTGGCGACACATATAATCCGACCTGGATCGATCCTGATCCGGATGTCCGGCGTCGGCGTATCAAACATACGGCCGATTGCATCAGGCTGGCCCAGTCACTTGGGGCCAAAACCATTTCGCTTGAACCAGGTGGACCATTGGCGAGCATGTCCGCTCAGACGGCTCTGGAGCATTATCAGCGAGGGTTACTGGAATTGCTGCCCGTGGCTCAGGCTGCGGGAGTAGTCCTGCTGGTTGAACCGGAACCTGGGTTGTTGATTGAAAAGAGCCGGCCATGCGTGGAATTTCTGGAAAAAATTTCCCATCCCAATTTACGGATGAATTGCGATTTGGGGCATTTTTTCTGTGTTCATGAGAACCCCGCACAGGTTTTGCTTGATTGCCGCGATTGGATATCGCACGTCCACCTGGAAGACATCGGCGCCAACCGCGTCCATCAGCATCTGATTCCCGGACATGGTGCCATGGCCTGGCCGGAAATATTCGACGCACTCAACCGAATCGGTTATGACGGTTGGCTGACGGTCGAACTTTATCCGTATGAATCCACAGCGCAACAGGCCGCCCGCGAGGCCTTCGAATTTTTGCAGCGATTTTTCTGAGAGCCTCTAACAAAATGAGGCGGGGCCGCGACGCCGAGAATTTCGGTCTTAGGAGTCTTTCCGAGTAACCCATCGCAGAGCCATCGGTTACTCGGAGAGACTCCTGAACAAGGAGCTTCGACGATGCCAGTATTAAGATACAATACAGCGAGGAGAAGCGACGCTGTATGGAGCCGAAAGGCACCGCGTCCCGAAGGGTTGGGCCGCAAATAACCCATCTACGGCGTTGTCGGCCCTCGCAGTATCATCTTTCAGATACGGCTTCGGGCCTTCGCCTTGCATCTGGGCCATTTGCGACCCAACGCGGCTCCCGCCTCATTTTGTTAGAGGCTCTAAATACCCCATAGAATATGCGGAATCTGGAGATGGATATCGATGGATGATTTTAAATACAAAAACGGCGAATTGTACTGCGAAGACGTGAGCATTTCCGAAATGGTTCATTCCGCAGGTACGCCGCTGTATGTTTATAGCCGCTCCACGCTTGCCGGTCATTACCATCGCATCGCCGAAGCTTTTGCACCTCTACACCCATTGATCTGTTACTCAATCAAATCGTGTGGCAATCTTGAAATCCTCCGTACACTCCAGGGATGCGGCAGCGGTTTTGACGTGGTTTCCGGCGGTGAATTATTCCGAGCGCTTAAAGCAGGAGCGGACCCGAAAACGATCGTGTTCGCCGGCGTGGGTAAAACCGATCAGGAAATCAACGAAGCTCTGGAAACCGGCATCGGCTGGTTCAACGTTGAAAGCGAAGAGGAATTCTGGAATCTGGATCGTCTGGCCGGGCTCGGGGGTATACAGGTTCGTGCCGCGCTACGCGTAAATCCGGATGTCGCCAGCGCTGGAACGCATCAGAAAACGTTTACGGGAAAGAAAGAAACAAAATTCGGCGTAGATATTGAAAGGGCGTTTGATTTTTATTTGCGTGCTGCGCCCGCGGCCCACGCTCGTCTAAACGCCATGCATTTGCATATCGGCTCGCCGATTAAAACCGTTCAGCCATACGTCGATGCCATTACCAAAGCGCTGGATTTGATGGGACGGCTGCGGCAGCGCGGAATAAGCGTCGATACGCTCGACATCGGCGGTGGATTCGCCGCATTTTACGAAGGTAACGAAGCTCCCTCGGCGTCCGATTACGCCGCTCAAATCGTTCCACTTTTAAAAGATAAAAACCTGCGGGTGATCCTTGAGCCCGGACGCAGCATTTCCTGCAACGCCGGCGTTCTGATTTCCCGCGTGCAATACACCAAGCAGGGGGGTAGTAAAAATTTTGTGATCGTCGATGCGGCCATGAACGATCTGATTCGTCCCACGCTTTATGAAAGCTACCATTTTATCTGGCCGGTCGCGCCTGGTCCGCAACTGATGCCGCCGAATCGTTTGAGCACATTGCGAACTCCGGACGATCGAAAAGTTGACGTAGTTGGTCCGATTTGTGAAAGCGGCGATTATCTGGCGCAGGATCGGTATTTGCCGCATCTTAAACGCGGCGATTTGCTGGCCGTGTTTTCCGCCGGCGCCTATGGGTTTTCCATGAGCAGCCAGTACAACGCGCGTCCCCGCGCCGCCGAGGTTCTGGTGGATGGCAAAAAATGGAAACTTATCCGTCGGCGTGAAAGCTATCAGGATTTGATCGCCGGTGAAGAGTAAGAGCCTCTGAATATGCCCAGTCGATACATCGATTCAGTTCCGCTGTTAAATAAAAGTTGGATCGTGGAGGGTTATATCTGGCAACTTGAATGTCGCATACCCGATGCGGTTTCGAAAATTGCAAAAGAATTGGAGCTTGTTGGCGAACATCCTTCCGGTAAATTGCTTTTGGCTGCCAAATCAGCACAATTTCGTTCGGACAATCCCGAATTGCAGATTTCGCCGTGGCCGTTGCAATTACATAACGATCCAGAAGGCAATAATCCACTGGCTTTTCTGGATCATTCCGGGCGCTACGTGCAGCTTGAATCATTCAGCGCGGCTCTGGATGAAGAAATCCCTGATGATGCGCCAACTTTTTGCCGCTTTCTCTGTGGCCAAACCACCGGCGTTACACACGTATGCGACGAGTAGATCGCCTTTGTTCAAAAGACTAAAAAGGAGTACAACCAAAAGCCCTTCTTGTTGTATTCCTGAAAGAGAAGGCTTGGCGGCCAAATAAAATAAACCTAAATTGCGCCATAGTTTAATACCCTAAAGTATAGCGGATCGAAGTAGAAGCTTTTTAATGTCTGAACCAGCAATTGAACAAAAATTTGCCCTGGCAATCCAGCTTAAAAAAGCCGGGCGATTGTCCGAGGCTGAAGGTTTGTGCCGGGAGATACTCGCGAAACACCCGAATCATGCCGACGCTTTGCATCAATTGGCTTTAATTGCGATCCAGGAAAATCAAATTGAGAAAGCACTTGAATTCATCAGGCAAGCTATTGCCATAAACCCACGCGAAGTCGTTTATCAAATTAACCTGGGCAACATGCTATCGTCCTTGGGCCGATACCTGGAAGCCATGAACGCTTATCAGGCCGCGGTACAACTCAAACCGGAAATTCCCGAGGCACATTACAACCTTGGACTTTCTCTTTATAACCAGGGGCATACTGCCGCGGCCATCGCCGCTTATCGAGAGGCAATCCGCCTTAAGCCGGATTACGCGCTCGCCTATAACAACCTTGGCGTGGCCTTAACCAGTCAGGGCGAATTTGACTCCGGCATCGCGGCGTATTCCAGGGCATTGCAACTCAGGCCTAATTATCTGGAGATATATACCAATCTGGGCAATGCGCTCAAAGACCAGGGCCGGCTGGATGAAGCGATTGCAAACTTTCGCGCGGCGTTGGCGCTTAAACCCGACGCTATTCTGGCCCATAGCAATCTCATTTATGCCATGCACTTCCATTCGGATGATGATGCTCGCGCCATTCATGAAGAGCAACGGCGGTGGAACCGGCAACATGCCGATCCGCTAAAACAACTCATCAGGCTGCACAACAATAATCGCGATCCTGAACGTCGGTTATGTATTGGCTATGTCTCACCGGATTTTCGCCAACATGTCGTCGGTTGGAATCTGCTTCCATTATTAGAGCAACATAATCATAAAGAATTCAAAATCATCTGTTATTCCGGTGTATCCCATCCGGACAATGTCACGGAACAGATACGCTCTTGCAGCGATGAATGGCGCAACATCGGCAAAGTTGCCGATGAGCAAATGGCGCAAATGATCCGCGATGACGGCGTCGACATCCTGATCGATCTGACCCTGCATATGGCTGGAAACCGGCTGCTCGTCTTTGCGCGCAAACCTGCTCCCGTACAAATCACTTATCTGGGTTACTGCGGCAGTACAGGACTGGATGCAATCGATTACCGTTTCAGCGATCCTTATCTTGATCCGCCGGGAACGGATTTGAGCGTTTACAGCGAACAGACCGTGCGTTTACCTGAAACTTATTGGTGCTATCGGCCCGGTGGGCAGGCGCCCATACCGGCGCCGCCGCCGATATTAATAAAGAAATTTATTACCTTTGGTTGTTTGAATAACTTCACTAAAGTTTCGACTGAAGCGATGGATTTGTGGGCAAAAATTCTTCTCTCGGCGCCCAAGTCGCGACTGTTGATTCACGCCAATCCAGGATCACACTTACCAGAAGTTCGCGGACGTTTCAACACTTTTGGGGTTTTATCCGATCGAATTGAATTTATCGGCAGACGGCCTTCTTGGACGGATTACCTAAACACTTTCAGTCAAATCGACGTCGCTCTGGATCCATTTCCCTATTGCGGCTGGATCACCACGTGCGATGGTTTATGGATGGGTGTGCCAGTGGTGAGTCTTCCGGGCCGAACGGCGGCGAGCCGCGGGGGAAAAAGTATTTTGACCAATATTGGTTTGTCGGAACTGATCGCTGATACGCCTGAAGAATACGTAAATATCGCTATCAAACTTGCTAACGATTTACCTCGATTACGAGAACTGCGTTCCACACTTCGAGAGCGCATGGAATCTTCACCGCTGATGAACGCCGAGCGCTTGCTCGTAATGTTGAAGCCGCCTATCGCGACATGTGGCGACAATGGTGCGCAGAATCCGACGCAGTACACCTCTACGACTGATCAATTGTTTTGCCTGACCATGCGGGCGAATGTATCGATCTTGCTATAATCCCCTCGCCAGGTGGTGTACATGTAGCCGATGATGCCCGGCACGCCGCGGGCGGCGGCCATCCATGCCGCCAGATCTGAAAGCGGCCCGTCATAATATCCCGCAATGATCTGTTGATGCCCCAGATTGGAAAAAAAATTCAGCGACTCTCTGCAATGTTCACTGTTCCAGTTAAAGATCACTATTTGCGGCTCAAGCCCTTTCCATGAGCCGGACAGATCGCCATTGACCAGATAATAGTTGTTATGAGCATTGTGATATGGGTCGAACATATCGCTCCAGGTGTAGGCGGTCGCGCCATCCAGCAATCCCGTGCAATAATGCGCTGCATCAGCGAGTTCCTGCCCCGGCGTTTCGTTCGTTTGCTGTTCCGCATCATCCCAACCGAGTACGCGAATTTCATCAAAGGACATCATGTAACCCGCACTGGGCAAAGCGGTGCGAACCAGTTGGGCTTCATGGGCCAGCAGTTGTCGAAATGACGGATCGCCGAGGTCCGCGCTTACCTGCCCGTCATAAAATATCGGCGGGTAAAACCAGGATACGCGCACAATGGTTCCATCCGGAATTGGCCTCAGAAATTGAATGTTCACCGGATTGTGCCAGGATTGATACTCTCCAGGATAGGGACGGGTTCCGCAGTTTGGGTCGCTGATTGGAGCATAATCCTTTCCCTGTTCATAGCCCTCGATGGTGGTTGGAGCGCCCGGCCGGCTTAATGGATTGACCAATCCGGCCAATTCCATTTTCCAGTTGCGCCATTGCAGTGTTCCCTTTGCGCCTCCCCAAACGCCGAAATAAATATTTACACGGGTATTGTTAAGGGTGTCAAAAACCACGTCGTAACGTTGCCAGGGCTGACTACGCCGTACGCCTAGTGATTCATATTGCAAATTCATGTTGTTGGAGGCCAAAACCAGGATTTGCGGCTCACCGGTATAATCTTGCGTCCGAATCCATACCTGAATGTGATAGCAGTGGAATGGAATAAGCGTTTTGGAAAAAACCAATCGAGCATTGTTTGGATTGTTTTCAACCGTGGCCATTAGTCCATTGATGGCCATTAGTCCGTAGATGTTGACCGATGGGTCGTGCCATGTAGGCCTTTCAGGCAGTGCCGCCGTGGGATCAAAAACAACCTGCGCCGTCTGGCTATGAACTACGAAGGAGACATCACGCACCGGCAGGCCTTCGGCCAAAGATGGGTTGTTGAATAAAATGTCGTTGGAATAACCGATCTGAAAAAGGCTCGGCACAATCTGCAGCCCGAGTTGTGTGGCAATCTGTCTGGTTCGCTGCAGATTCTGAAAATAATGGTTCTCAATCGAACCAAGATCATCCAATCGGGCCAGCTTGCTGTCTGAGAACAAGATGTGGGTATAACCGTCGGCGGCAGCCTGGCGCCAGACGCGCTGGAGCTGGTCTATATTGGCGTCCACCAGCAGGTTGGTGGAATAGTACAACCAGAGTTGCGGAGGATCGGCCCGTGTGTATCGGGATGTTCCGAAAATCATTGTAAGAATCAAAATAACGGCGGGAATTCGCCGGTCGGTTTTCATTTGCCTATTCCACCCCGGGGTTGGAAATACCGCCTCTTTAGGATGTTCTGGTCGGTTAAAATGCTCGGGACAGGAATCGAACCTGCATTCCTTTCGGAACCGGAACCTAAATCCGGCGCGTCTGCCAATTCCGCCACCCGAGCGGGTGAGAGCCTCTTGGGCTATTGTAACCGAAGAGCCTATCCCAGTAGATATCGGGGCCGCGACGCTGGGAATCTTGGTCCCAGACAAGGAGCTTCGACGATGCAAGTATTAAAATACAATACAGCGAGGAGAAGTGACGCCGTATGGGGCCAAAAGGCACCGCGTCCCGAAAGGTTGGGCCGCCAATAGCCCATCTGCGGCGTTGTCGCGAACTCAACGACCCATCTTTCATCAGGGTCGCCTCGTCGCTCCGCCTTGCATCTGGGCCATTTGCGGCCCAACGCGGCTCCCGCTATCTACTGGGATAGGCTCTCTATCGGGCCGGTACGGGGTTTTCCATCAGGTGTGTTAGTCCTCGTTGAACATCCTGAAGCAGGACATTATTGGCCGGCGGGAATCGATAATCGGCAAGTTCATCGGCTCGTATCCAGCGTAATTCGCTGGTTGAAAGCGGCTGGGGATTCCCGGTTTTATGCCGGCAGATGAAGGGATAAATCCGCACAGCGGCATGGGTATAAGTATGATCGATGGGGGACCACGACCGGAGAATTTCAACCTCGATGCCGGTTTCTTCCCTGACTTCACGAACCAGACACTCCTCAGGCGTTTCATTTGAGTCGCATTTTCCGCCCGGGAATTCCCAATAGCCACCGAGCGGTTGCTTGTCCGTGCGCCGCCCAATCAGAACATTTTTGTTTTCGGCGTCAAAAATCACCGCAATAGCCACGCGCACCGCATGAATAGTTTGACTTTCAGTCATACTAGGCCATCTTCTCCCCGCCGCCGTTTCTGTCAATACGTCTTATATTGTCTAAACATCATTGTGGGACGGGCTTCCAGCCTGTCATTCCTTAAGACTGCCCTGAAGGGGCTGTATCTTTTAGCCCGGCGTTGTCCCGATTTATAGGGACTACGCTGGGACTAAATTTGTTTTACAGTTCTTGATGCGGGTATGATGAAATCAGGCTCTGCCTTATAACACCTCGGGAGCCGCGTTTAGCTTCCAAGCGGCCAGATGCAAGGAAGAGCGACGAGGTTATATTCGATAGATAATATGATGAGGAGCGATGACGCCGCGGATGGCCGCTTGGAAGCCAAACCTTTCGGGACGAGGTTGCCTGACCACGAATCCGGCGTCGCATCTCCTCGCTGTATTGTATATTAATACCCACTCGTCGGTGCTCCTTGGCTCGTGGCCAGGCAGCCGACGTCGCGGCCCCGACGTGTTATGAGACAGAGCCTGGCTCGTCTCCCGAGCAGTGGAAATTTAGATTAGAGGTTCGTCCATCATGCCGCAATTTTCCATCGCCGTTCAGATGTACACCTTGCGCAGCCTGATTAAAACGCAGGGTGATTTTCTGGAAATCTGCAAACAAGTCAGTCAAATTGGATACCAGGGCATCGAAATTACCGACATGCGTTCGCTGATGCGTGCCCACGAATTGCGGGACTCTGTCGGTAAACTGGGGCTGAAAATTGTTGCCGTGCACGTTCCCATGGAGGAGCTGGAAAACAATTTTGATCTTGTAACCACGTATTATGCCGCGGCGGGAGTTCATCAAATTGTCATGCCCTGGCTGGATGAAAAACGCCGGCGTTCGAGCGCCGACTGGCTTGGCGTTGCGCAGGAACTTGCCAAAATATCCGATCGCCTGATCCGCCGTGGTATGGCGCTAAGTTATCACAATCACAATTTCGAATTCACCAGGTATGACGGTAAAACCGGCATGGATATTATTTTAAACAACACAGTGCCGGAAAAAGTCCGGTGGGAAGCCGACACGTACTGGATCAAATATGCCGATATGGATCCGGTTGCCTTAATTCGCCGGAATTCGCATCGCATTTCTTTACTGCATTGCAAGGATATGGCTCCCGGACATGATAAACGATTTGCTCCGGTAGGAACCGGCATTTTAGATTGGATGAATATATTCCTCGCCGCGTCGGCGGCCCACATCCAGTGGCTTATTGTCGAACAGGATGATTGCTACGGTGCTTCGCCATTGGAGGCGATTCGCACAAGTTTTCAGAACCTTAAGAGTATGTATGTTGTTTGAAGCCACTTGCCTGTAATCAGCCCGGCCCAATTCCCATTTCCAGAATTTCTTCAACTACGGCGGCAACGCCGCCCTGATCCTGGCGGCGCGTCACCTTTTTTGCGGCCAGTTTCACCTCTTCCAGAGCGTTGCCCATGGCGTAACTGCGCGTCGCCTGGCGCAACATCGGCAAATCGTTCAAGTCATCCCCAACAGTTATTACATTTTGCGGGTCGATGTTTTCCATCCGGCAAAGTTCCACAATGCCGGTCCATTTATCGATGTCCAGAGAAAAAACCTCTATCACATGGCAGTCAAAAACCGGGGCTTTTAACGAATGGAAATTGACGTGTCCATTAAAGTTTGCCTGCAGTGCCTTTTCAATGTTCGCGGTATGCTCCAAATCCACTACGATCCCCAGCCGCACGACATGCCTAAGCACCAGGTCGGAGAGTTCATCGGCTTCTTCGGCCATTATACGGTTACGTACAAACCACTCTTCCGTGGCGGCGTGAATGGGTCCGTGACTGGTAACCAGGTAATAAGGCTGTTGCGCCTGGTCGTGGTCCACTAGCAGGAGTACGGCATGGCCCAGCGAACCAAAAAAATCGATAAGGTTATTGACGAATTGCGGCTGGATGACACGCCGTATGAGTGTTTTGCCGCTGGACATGTCGTTTAAAGTAGCGCCATTTACAAAAACACCGGGGCCGGTCAACTCCAGCGGCTTAATAATGTTCAGACTTTCTCGAATGCTGCGGCCGGTGCAAATGGCGATTTGTATGCCAGCCTGCACGGCTTTTTGCAAAGCCGCCAAATCTATCGGGCCGATTTTTTGTGTTCGGTCAATCAATGTGCCATCAAGATCGCAGACCAGCAAACGCCGATCAGATTTTATACGTTTATCAACTTTCGCCGGCTTTTGTATACATGCTTTTTCCATGTCCCTGAGTGTATGTACCCACAGAGTCTGAGTCAAAGAAAGTGGCCTTTGATCATGGCGGCGGCGGATGGTCAACAACCACGATTTTGAAAGTTCCGGGGATCGCCCGGAAGCGCCGATACGGCTGGGTTGAAGAGGTTGTTGTCGGTGGGGGCGCCATGTCCGCCGTGGGCAGATAAATTCGTCCGGAACTCGGATCAATGGCCATCGTTCGAGCGCCGGGCGCGGTTTTAACAACTTGCAGGACGGAAAAATTTCCCGGCGTTGATTCGCCGACAATCGTCAACGTGCCATCACCGCAACTGGCAAATGCCTGGCCATGATAAAAACCGGTCGCATCCACGCCGGCGCCGATAGGCTCAGTAGCGAGTATTTGCCCATCATCGGAACTCATGACAACCATGGTTTTGCTGCCCCGGCAGCCAATAAACAGCCGGTGACCCATGGGATCAATGCTCATTCCTGTTGGCGCTGTATTTGGGCCAAGCGACCAGTTGGCAACGACCTTCATCGTTTTAGTGTCGACTACGTCCACTTTGCTGATGTCATTGAGATTAACGAAGACTCTGCCTTGGCCGTCAGCGGACAGATACTCCGGTTGCCCATCAAGGTTGATTTGAGCGGTGACCTGGCCGGTTTCAGGATTAATCGCATACATCTCGCTCAAATCACCGCAAGCCACCATTACCCGGTTGCTGGCGGGATCATAAATAATACCATCTGAATCCAGACCGGTTTTTACGGTTCCAATAGTCGCAAAGGTTTTAAGATCAAAAATAGTAACCGTACCGCTTCGGCCGTTGCTGATAAATCCACGTCCAGCGGACGGCACAAGTGCGACGCCATGGGAACCGTCATTGTCTGGAATATCTGCGACAACCTTCCCCGTTGCGGTATCAATAACGTTAGTGTGTGTCGAACGTGTGACAAATAGAAGTGTACCCTCATTATTAGTCCGGGCATAATCCCAGCCGCCGGGACCGCCGATTTTATAAACCTTGATGACCTCTTCATCCCATATTGGTGCGGCACTGGCCTTAAAAGTGAACTGGAATCCGAACGTTAAAGCCGCAGCTATAAGTCCAGCGAGAAGATGCTTGATCATGGCCTGTGCTCCGGTTGAAAAATGTAAAGACTTTCTAAACATCGCAGATTTTCGCGGCATCAGCAAGCGAATCAACCATGGCTCGTGTGGGGACGAATTCCTGAGCAAGAAAGCCTTTATATCCGGTATCAATGATCGCTTGGACAATGGGTGGGTAATTAAGTTCCTGGCTTTGATCAATTTCATGTCGTCCGGGAACGCCTGCTGTGTGGTAATGTCCAAAATACTGGTGATGGGCCCGGATGGTCGCGATGACATTGCCTTCCATAATCTGCATGTGATAAATGTCGTAAAGCAATTTGAAGTGTTCTGAGTCGACGGCCTGTGAGAGTTTCACTCCCCATTCGGTATTGTCGGCCATGTAATCAGGATGGTCGATTTTGCTATTAAGCAATTCCAGGCAAATGGTGACGTTATGTTTTTGCGCCTCGGGGATAATTTCCTTAATGGCCGTGGCACAATTTTTTAAACCTTCCTCCGCGTCCATGCCCTCGCGATTGCCGGAAAAACAAATCACATTGGGAAAGCCCGCCGCGCCGGTCGCCAAAATGCTTTTACGAATGGCGTCCAGACATTCAGCATGATTTTCCCGGCGATTAAGGCCTTTGATGATGCTGTGACTTGGAGTCATTGTGCCCACAAGAGCATACTTTTTGAGTATTGGGAAATCTTCCGGACCAACAAGGTCAATTCCACGATATCCTATGCGGACGGCAATCCGACAGAGTTCATCCATGGATAGCTTTTCATAACACCAGCGGCAGATTGATTGCTTAATCCGATTGTTATGAATAACTCGATCCATAAACTTAACTCCTATCTCCTGTCCACCTACTCCCGTCTCGGCACCGCAGTGCCGCCACTCCCGTCTCCCGACTCCCGTCTCCTAACTCGCAGTGCGGATGCACCGCGTTACTCACAGCGTATTGCCACCGTTAACGGAGATTTTCTGGCCCGTAATAAAGGCCGCATCATCCGAGGCAAGAAATGCAACCGCCGCCGCCACATCCTGTGGCGTGCCCATCCGTTTTAACGGCACTGAAGCGGCATATCGATCAATTTCCGCTTGAGGCACCCCGGCGTGACGCTCGGTGGGTACCCAGCCGGGCGCCACCAGATTTACCGTGATGTTCCACGGAGCCAATTCCATGGCCCAGGAACGCGTCAGGCCCAGTTGTGCGCCCTTGGCCGCAACGTAAGAAGAGAATTCGGGCACGCCACGTTCAAAAACTTCCGAGCCAATTTGAATGATCCGGCCCCAGCGGAGTTCTTTCATTTTTCCTAAGACCCGCTGCGTAAGAAGCAGGGGGCTTTTAACAAAGAATTCCAGTTGATCCTGGCAGTCCCGCCAATTTAATTTTTCCAGTCGTATAAACGGCTGCGGACCGGTGGCGTTGATTACCAGGATATCCACTGCTCCCAGTTGCCGCTCGATGGAGGCGATTAGTTGATTGACGGCCTTTTCATCGCGTACATCGGCTTTAAAAATATCGCCTTTCGCGCCTTGGCGGCGAATTTGCTCGGCTACGGTCTGGGCGCGCTCCTTGGCGTTTAGGTAGTTCACGGCGACAGCCGCGCCACGCTCGCCCAGTTCGAGGGCGATGGCTGCGCCAAGGCCGCGGGAAGCACCTGTGACCAATGCGACGTGATTAGCAAGCGGTTTATTCATGGGCGGTATTGTACATATGATTTATACTTCTGCCCTGTTCCCTGTGTCCTATCATCAGTAACCTATAATTTGGATATGTCAGAGATACAGACCATTCAGGTTCGCTGCTGCATCGTCGGCGTGGAATTTCGCCCGGAACACGTTAAAACGTGAGTTTATTTTTAATCACGGATTGATTTACTACTGATCCGGCGGCGCGGGTACGGCAATTTTAAGGATTGCATCGCAAATATTGTCGTATTCTTCTGTTGTCAGTGTGCTAACCATCTGCAGAGGCCGGGTCTGACTATTGTATTTCCAGATATAGTTGACGACGATCCACTCAGAAGAATCACTCTTGATCAAATTGATTCTATATGAATTTACTCCCGTTATTAGAATTTCGGGCGGGTAATGTTCGTAATCAAAACCCCATAACCCGGCTTTAGAATTAATGACTTTGGCAATTTCTTTTGCCAGATCGGAATATGGCGGTGAATTTGCCGCCTTAACTACTTTGCCGTTGGCGTAGATTAATATCTTTAAAGGACCCTGACCGGGGTCAAACTCAGGGTCGAAATCGGTCGGCTTTTCAATGGATATGGAATCTGCGGTGCTCGCGGTCGATGAAGGGGCGTTGCCCGGCGGCGCAGGGTTACTGGAATGACAAGAAATGATTGTCCATAAGCACAACGATCCGAACAAGCAAAGAAGCGATTTAAGTTGTCTTTTTCCTGACAAAAAGTTTCTACGTTCTTTAAACATTCTTTATTTGACCATCAAGAACGTTCCTGATTGCTGAATTGTACCAACTGCTCAACTGCTCTTCTGTTCCACTACTCTATTTTTGCCCATCAGGGCCAAAAATCGGGACACCAATTGAACTTTTCGCCGAAACGATCATATAGTTTGGGTGGCCAAATTATGCAATTACTTGCAGGATGGTGCGGTGTCCACAAAACTGCGTGAATTGATTTGCGACAGCGTTATCTGGTCGCTACAGTCACGGAGCGCGGCGGTGATATATCGGCTGCTTTTCTATGGATTCGCAAGTGCCTTGGTCAATCAATTATATCTCAAATTCCGGCATTCTTGGGACGAGACGGTGAAAGCAGTAGCGCGGTGAGAAAGGAGTATCTATGATGTCGCGAAACGTGATTGGCGGGACATGTTTTTCGCTGGTATTGATGCTGTTTGCAGGGTCGGCTTCACTCGACGCCCAACAGCAGCTTGCCAATGGACTTATCACACTTCATCTAACAAACGCTCCCGCCCGCGAGGCGGTTGAGAAGATTATGGCTCAGGCGGGACTGAAGTATACCCTCGTGCCAGACAATCCGTTTGCTCCGGAAGACACGCGGATGATGGGTAGCATGCTACCCGATGGAATTCATCAAGTGGCAGAGAAGGCTCAGACGGTAACCATGAACCTTGTTGGCGCACCGTTTTGGACCGCGATGCGCGAACTTGCGGTTCAGGCGGACATATCGATCTGGAATCCTGAGAATTCATATGTAACAGGTTTGCAGATAACAAATGAAAACAATCTGATCGGTCCTCAAACACCTGTCTCCATAAATGGAGATTTTCTGACAGAAATATCCCATATCAGTCTATCACGTGATGTTAGTTTTCTGGATCGAATTCCTACGATCCAACAGAGTTTCACCTTGTCGATGATTTTTGCGATAAGACCCGATCTGACGATTCTTGAAGTATTACCAAATCAACCCCATGTGACAGTGGCGGTTGACAATCTCGGCCATGCGTTGGTTTATCCAGACGATATTTTCGGTATGCAGGTATCAGAAGTGTCGGCGCCCACAACACAATGGTGGGCTGATCTCTGGATACCGCTACGGCGTCCAGCAGGCATTGGAAATCGAATCAAATTGCTTGACGGAACCATCACAGCAATCGTTGCAACCGGTTTAAAAACTTTCCAGTATTCGCTTGCATCGGATAAGCCCGGATCATTCGAAACTATGGGATTGGTAATCACGGTGCAACCCCTGAAGATGGTGCATGGCTATTACCAGGTGGATTATTCGGTTGTTGTGCCTGCGGGGCTATCATCCAAGTCCGGCTCAGTTGATGTACAGACTCAGATACAGGAGGCAGAAAACCCTTTGAATTTTGTGCTTGAAGATGCGCATGGTAGAAAATTTCAGGGGCTGTCATGGGACCAGAATTTTCA
>Ga0335074_10002916_pt1 | contig 23352 bp, 24 predicted proteins | sample Lox_Sample_23_FD_206715 | JGI IMG/M metagenome (GOLD analysis project Ga0335074, IMG submission 206715) | Soil microbial communities from Loxahatchee National Wildlife Refuge, Florida, United States - Lox_Sample_2.3 | ecosystem: Environmental > Terrestrial > Soil > Wetlands | place: USA...
GGAGTTCCGGGCTGGAGTCGTGGCCGCCGACTCGGCCCTGCACCAGCGCCTGGTGACGAAAGCGGACCTGGAGAAAGTACTGACCGAGTGCGAACGGTGGGCGGGCGCGCAAAGAGCAGCGGACGTCATCGCATTCGCAGATGAGCGCGCGGAGTCGGTGCTGGAGTCACTAGCGCGCGTGGTCTTCCGTGATTGCGGCCTTCCGCCGCCGGAGTTGCAAGTCTGGGCGGGCGGGGCCGATGCAGTAGGCCGGGTCGACTTTCTGTGGCGGCAGTTCCGGACCGTGGCCGAAGTTGACGGCCGGATGAAGTACACCGACCCGTCCAGGGCCGTCAAACAGCTTGACCGGGACAGGCAACTGCGAGACGCCGGATACGAGGTCGTCCACTTCGGCTGGCGGCACATAACCGAAGCCCACGGTTACGTAAACAGCACGGTCAGGAAAGCATTCGATCGGGGAACGCGCGCGCCTCGACCCGCTGCCTGATCTGCGGGCCGCGGCCGCCCGTGGTCGCTGCCGGAGCGGCGGCGGGCGCGCTCACCCGCAGCGATCCGGCGCAGTAGGTGCTGGCCGGCAAGCCGGACCGCGACCTGCTCAGGCACTGGCATGAGACCGGCGTCACCGACATGGCCTTCGGCATCCCGGATCGGGCGGACGACTTGGGCATCGGCTCCCTCGGCCCGCTGGCCGGCAGGCTTGGCCTGTCCTGACGACAAGATTCCTGGCGTCGTGGTCCTACTCGTAGCTGACGCTGACATCGGCCGATTGCGCCACTGACTGACAGGCCAAGATGTAGCCGTCGGCGAGGTCGGCATCGTCAAGCACCTCGTTATTGGCCATCTCCACCTTGCCGCCGGTCAGCTGACAGGCGCACGCTCCGCAGATGCCGTCCCGGCAGGAAAACGGCGGATCCAGCCCGGCATCGATCAGCACGTCGAGCATCCGGGTGCCGGCCGGCCAGGCCAGCGACCTCGTCTCACCGTCCAGGGTCACCTCAAGTGTCGCCGCCACCCCGGCGGCAACCGGCTCAGCCGCCTCGAACGGGTTGTGCTGCAAGGACAGGAACCGCTCCACCCGAACGCCGCGCGGCGCCACGCCGACAGTGCTTGCCGCCTCTCGCACGACCGCCAGGAACGGATCGGGACCGCTGGCGTAGATGTGGCAAGCGCGGAACGGCCGGATCAGCGGCACGAGCTGCGGTCCAGCTGGCAGGCCTTGCAGCACGTCGAGCCAGTGCACTACCAGCAGCCGCGAGCCCGCGCTTGCGCTCAGCTCTTTGAGCAGCGGGCCGAAGATGACCGACCGCTCATCGCGGTTGGCGTACACGAGCACGATGCGCCCCGTGCCCGCGACGAGCACGGACTTGAGAATCGACAGCACCGGCGTAATGCCGCTCCCGGCTGCCAGCAGCAGGTAGTCGTCCTCGAGCGACGCCGGCACGAACATGCCGGCCGGCGGCAGTACGTCGAGCACCGTCCCCGGCCTGACGTTCGCAGCTATCCAGTGGGACGCATAACCACCCGGCGTCTGTTTCACGGTGACGGTCAGCGGATCGTCAGTATGCGGCGAGCTGCACAGCGAGTAGCACCGCGCCACAGAGCCGTCCCGGTCGCTCGGAATCCGGAGGGTGAGGAACTGGCCGGGCTGGTACGCAAACTCGGCGGCGAGCCCGGGCGGCACCTCGAAAACCAGCGAGCAGGCCTCCGCGGTCTCCGGGATCACGGCCTGCACCCGGAGCTGGTGGAAGACCCGCTCAGCGCCAGCGGTCACTGCAGGTCCGGCGTGGTCGCTTCGGCACTGTCGCTGTCAGCCATGTCGCGCTCAACACGGGGGCGACACCGGCAGCCTGCCGTCGAGTGCCGCGGTCTCGATACTGCCGCGCATCGCCTCACAGCGCTCGATGAGCGGCGTCTGCTCGCCGGCCAGCCTGCGCCGGGAGAACTCGGTGCACTGGCCCACAGCCGCGGCGTCCCACTGCACGCTGGTGTGCTGGCTGCTGAACTTCGCGGCGAGCACGACTGCACCACACTCACGGCATTGCACCTGGCAATACCGGGACCGCCGCTCGTCCGGCCGCGCGGCGCCGCCCGGAAGTGCCTGCCAGTCTCCTGCCAGCCGGACAGCATCGATCATGCGGTCTCGGCTCCCGCCGCGGCCGCTCGAGAAACCCGGGCCGCGCCCGCAACCCCCGCTGCGACTCCGCCGGCTGCCGACTGCCGGGCCGCGAGGTTTGCCGCGACCTCAGCCTCCCATGCCTGCACGGCCCGCGAGGTGTCCACCTCGAACTCGTGCCGGGCCACCATGTCGGCCGGGATCGCTGCCACGTCCAGGTAGAACTGCTCATACCAGCGGCGCAGCTGATACACCGGGCCGTCGTCGGCGCACAGTAGCGGGTTGTCGATCCGGCTCTTGTGCGTCCAGATGTCCACGTCCTGCTGGAACCCAAGGCCGACGAACTTGGCAAACTTGGCCGCCACCTTATCGGCCTGCTCGGGTGACAGGCCCGGCAGCTTCTTCACGATCACCCCCCACTGCAGGACGAACCGCTCCGGCGTCACCGGGTAATGGCAGTTGATCAGCACGGCGTCCATCGGTACGCCGTGGTAGTCGTAGTTCAGGTAATCGATCATGTAGGAGGGCCCGTAATAGGCAGCCTCAGATACCAGCCCGATCTCCGTCGCCTGCCCGTTCGCCCGGCTCGCGTCCGGCTCGTAGTCGGGCCGCGACCTGGTCTTGAGGTACTGCGTGGCCATGTGGCCCTCGAATACGTTCCGGAAGTAGGTCGGGAACGCGAAGTGGATGTAGAAGAAGTGGGCCATGTCCACGACGTTGTCGACAACCTCGCGGCAGTTGGCGTCCACGGCGAGCGAGTCCCAGGTCCAGTTCGACCACTCGTCGGAGTAGGCGCCGTCGATGCGCGGGATCGTGACGTCCGCAGGCGGCGAATTTCCTTCCGGGTCGTTCCAGACGAATAGCTGCCGGTTCTGCTCAAGCGTCAGCCAGGACCTGGTGCGTGCCGTCGGCGGCACCCGGCGCGAGTACGGGATCTTGACGCACTTGCCGTCGCCGCCCCAGCGCCAGTCGTGAAACGGGCAGGCGATCGCGTTGCCCTTGACAGTTCCCCGGCTCAGGTCGCCGCCCATGTGCCGGCAGTACCCGTCCAGAACGTTCAGCTCACCGGACTCGCTGGCGAACACGACGAGCTTGGTGCCGAACGCCTCGATCGCATGCGGGTTGCCGTCGCGGAACGGCGCGGCCAGGCCGAGGCAGTGCCAACCACGGGCAAACCGCGCTGGCGGGGCACCCGCGTCGATGCTCCGCACTCCGTTCCGGTCGCTCATGACTCCTCCAGCCCAGCTGACCGGCGCGCCTGACCCCCGGCTCGCCCGTGGCCGCTACCCCTAGACTAGAACATGTTCTAGTCTAGGGACATCGTCGGGCGGGGGTCGGTAACGTCTGGGAGCCGGATTGTCTGAGAACGTGGGGCACGAGGTCATCGAAGCCGTCCGCGAACTACTTCCGGTGTTGCGCGACCGTGCGCAAGAGGCGGAGGACGGCCGGGTAGTGCCTGCGGAGTCCATCAAGTCTTTGGAGGAAACGGGCTTTTTCCGGCTTCTGCAGCCCGGCAGCTTCGGCGGCATTGAGGCCGGTCCACTGACCTTTTACACCGCCGTCCGCCTTGTCGCGAGCGCCTGCGGGTCCACCGGCTGGGTGTCCTCAGTGCTCGGCGTGCATCCGTGGCATGTCGGCCTGTTCCCGGCGCAGGCGCAGCAGGAAGTGTGGGGCACCGACCGGGCGACCCGGATTTCGTCGTCTTATGCCCCGACCGGGAAGGCGGTCAAGGTCGACGGCGGGCACCAGGTCAGTGGCCGGTGGAGCTTCTCGTCGGGATGCGATCACGCCAGCTGGGTCCTGCTAGGCCAGATCGTCACCGACGATGACAACCGGCCGACCGACTTCCGCACGTTCCTGCTCCCTCTCGCCGACTACACGATCGAGGACGTGTGGGACACCGTCGGGCTTCGCGGCACCGGCAGCAATGACATCGTGGTCGACAAGGCTTTTGTGCCGGCACACCGGTCGCTGAGCTTCATCGACGTGTCGAAGCTCGTCGTGCCTGGCCAGGAACTCAACCACGCGCCGCTGTACAAGCTGCCGTACGGCTCGGTCTTCCCGTACTCGATCACTGCGCCGATCATCGGCATGGCGACGGGCGCGTACCAGGCGCATGTCGAGTACACCAGGCAGCGCGTCCGGGCCGCCTACATCGGCCAGAAGGCGGCGCAAGATCCGTTCGCGCAAGTGCGGGTCGCGGAGGCGGCCGCGGAGATCGACGACGCGTGGGGAGCGCTCGAGCGGAACATGACCGAGCTGATGGGCCTCGCTCGGGCAGGCCGGCCGATACCCGTCGAGCTGCGGTTGCGCGTGCGGCGCGACCAGGTCCGTGGCACGGGACTGTCAATCCGGGCGGTGGACCAGTTGTTCGAGAATTCCGGCGGCCGGGCGCTGAAGACCGGCACCCCCATCCAGCGGTTCTGGCGGGACGCGCACGCGGGCCGGGTGCACGCGATCAACGATCCGGAGCGGGCGCTGTCAATGTTCGGCGGCGGCGAATTCGGCCTGCCGGTTCCCGCCGACGCGATGCTCTGAGCGACAGCCGGAGGGACCCGATGAGCGAACTTGATGCCGCGTCGGTCGGTCACGTCGCGGACATCGGCGGACTGCCAGTGCGTTATTACGACTCCGGGAGCGCGCCAGCGGCAGTCGGCGGGACTGGCCGGGGCGACGCGGACACCATCGTGCTGCTGCACGGCGGCGGGCCGGGCGCCTCGTCCTGGAGTAACTTCGGCCGCAATTTCGCGGTGTTCGCGAAGCGGTTTCGCGCCGTCATGATGGACCTGCCTGGCTATGGCGGGTCGGCTGCTCGCCCCCCGACCGCGCACTACTTCACCATCGCCGCCGACGCCCTGGCGGGCCTGCTGGACGAACTCGGCATTGCCAAAACCCACATTGTCGGCAACTCGCTTGGCGGCGGCACCGCGCTGCGATTCACGCTTGACTACCCCGACCGGGTCGGCAGGCTCGTGCTGATGGGCCCGGGCGGGCTCACGCTCAACGTGCTCGCCCCGGACCCGACCGAAGGCGTCCGGCGGCTGATGGAGTTCGGCGCGCAGCCAGGCCCGAGCCGGGAGAAGATGGAAGCCTTCCTCCGCATCATGGTGCACGACCAGCGGCTGGTTACCGACGAACTGATCGACGAGCGGTATGCGGTCGCGAGCGGGCCGGAAGCGCTGGCCGGAATGACCGCGATGGGCAGCTCATTCTTCGGCGAGCATGCGGAGGACGGCATGCTCTGGCGTGAGGCGCACCGGGTCAATCACGAGGTGTTGCTGATCTGGGGACGAGAGGACCGGGTCAACCCGCTGGACGGCGCGCTCATCGCACTGAAGCAACTACGGCGGGCTCAGCTGCATGTCTTCGGCCGCTGCGGTCACTGGGCCCAGCTGGAGAAGTTCGACGAGTTCAATGAATTGTCGCTGCGGTTCCTGACGGGCGGTGCGGCATGACGGGCGGTGCGGCATGACCGGTCTCATCAGCTCCCTGGGCTACCTGCGGATCGCTGCCACCGATCCGGCTGCCTGGCGCGAGTTCGGAACCCGGGTGCTCGGCATGACCGAAGGCCGCGGACCCGATCCCGACGCGGTTTACCTCCGGATGGATGACTTCCCGGCCCGGCTCGTCATCGTGCCGGACGAGCGGGACCGGCTCATCGCCGCCGGCTGGGAAGTCGCCGACGCGAGCGCACTGGCTGCGGTGGCGGAGGCCCTGGCGTCAGCCGGCGTTCCGGTCAAGCCCGGCGACGCCGCGGATCTCGCGGACCGGCGGGTTGGCCAGTTGCTGCACGCGGAGGATCCGTCCGGCAACGCGCTAGAGATCTTCTGCGGTGCCGCGCTAGATAACCGGCCCGCCGTCAGTCCGTACGGCAACGCGTTCGTCACCGGCGACCAGGGGCTCGGGCACGTCGTGCTGCCGGCGGCGGCGGGCGAGGAGACGCTGGCGTTCTACACCGAACTCCTCGGCTTCCGGCTCAGAGACTCGATGCGCATGCCCGGCGAGTTCTTCGGCAAGCCTGGTCAGCAAGTCTGGATGCGCTTCCTGGGTTGCTGCCCGCGCCATCACTCGCTGGCACTCGCCCCGATGAACCCGGCCGCCGGCATCGTGCACTTGATGATCGAGGTCGCCGCGCTGGACGACGTCGGCCGCGCACTCGACCGGTGCATCCGCCGCAAAGCAACCATCAGCTCGACTCTGGGCCGGCATGCCAACGACCTGATGGTCTCCTTCTACGTGCAGACGCCCGGCGGCTTCGACATCGAGTACGGGACGGGCGGTCGCGTGGTGGACGACAGCACCTGGATCAGCCGGGAGAGCACGGCCGTCAGCTTGTGGGGGCACGTGTTCAGCTCCGGTCACGCCAACTAAGCCGGCACCGCGCACCAAGCCGACGACGCCCGCGCGCTGAGCCGGGACGCGCCCTGCTGACGCAATCGGCACGCCGTCCGCCCGGTGCCCGACTGGCCGGGCGGGCCGGCTGATGCGGTGGGCGGACGACAGACTAGACCTATGGACCTGCCCTCGTTCGAGCCCGACCCGCAGCGGTTCCGCCAGGTACTCGGTCACTTCGCCACCGGCGTCGCCGTGATTACCGGCATGCACGAGGGCGAGCCCGCCGGCTTTGCCTGCCAGGCATTCACCGCCCTGTCGCTTGACCCGCCGCTAGTGCTGTTCTGTCCCGGCAAGACGTCAGGAACCTGGCCGCGGATCGCTCGCATCGGCGAGCTTGGCGTGAACTTGCTGTCCGCACGGCAGCGCGACCTCGCCCGCAAGTTCGGGGTGACGGCCACGGACAAGTTCGACGGGGTGAGCTGGACGCCTGCTCGCAACGGCGCGCCAATCCTCCACGGGGTGCTGGCCTGGGCATCCTGCACGGTTGAGACAGTGCACGAGGCTGGCGATCACTTCATCGTCATCGCGCGTGTCACCGAGCTCGGCGACACCAGACCAGCCGGCCCCGGGCCAGACGAGGCAAGGCTCAGCGACCCGTTGCTGTTCTACCGCGGCCGCTTCACGCTGTCCGCGACGACGGAGGCCGACGCGCCGCCGGAAGTCGTCGACACTCTGCTCGCCTGGCCCCGGTACGCCGACTGGATCTGACCGCGGCTGCGATTACCCTCGGCCAGCGGCCGGGTTACGGTCAGGGGGTTTCGGCGAGCAGATTGAGGCCGATGCCGAGCATCCAGACGTCCTTGCTGACCGCCATGCCGGCCTGAGTTGGCCAGACGCTGCCCGGTTCGTGCATGGCAGGCGTCCGCAAATACATGGTGATCAGGCCGCCGGCGAACGCGGTGAGCGCGGCGCCCGCGATCTTGTTGTGCACCACCGGAGCCAGCAAGGCGGTTCCGGTGCCGATCTCGGCTATCGAGAGCGCTTTCAGGAAAGTGGCTGGCGGGACCTTGGCCAGGAACGGGAACGCACCGGAGGCCATCGCATGCACGCCTTTCGCCTGATCCTCACTCCCGTTCCACTTACCGAGTCCGGAGTGAAGCAGGTACGCACCTGTGGCGGCCCGGGTGGGGATGTTACGTACATGCATGAACATGGGAACGCTCCTTGTCAGCCTGAGGTGAGGCATTTAGGCTTTTGCCGCGAATGTCAGGACTGATGGCTGGCGTTATCGCCCGCGCCGCCTGATTCCGCATGGACAGGTGCTTCCATCTGGTCCAGGTACGCCTGCGTCTTGCTGATGCGGGCGTCCAGGTCAGCCAGGAACCCTTCGATCCCTCGCCGCTTAGCCTCGACGGTCGCACGCAGAACCTGCTGCACGTCTAGGCTCTCACGCAGCAGCGCCTGCCGCTTATCCCGGCTGGTTCCTTCGTCCTGATAGGCGAGCTTGATCTCGGCCATCCGGTCCTCGCCGCGGAGCACCACGGCGATCTCATCGAGATTGAGCCCGAGCAATTGCTGAAGCTGGCGGATACGGCCGACCCTGGCAAGGTCGTCCTGCGAGTAGCGCCGCAATCCGCCTGGCGTGCTGGCGCACGGCGTGATCAGCCCCAGCTGCTGGTAGTAGCGCAGTGCCCGCTGCGACACGCCCGCCTTCTCGGCCGCGGCGCCAATACCGAGCAGGTGCTCGCCCCCGTCGTCCCCACGGGCAGCAGCCGGCGGCGTCGCGGCCTGACGTGCGCTTGCGATCATGGGCTACCGGCTCTCGCCGACAGCTCCTGGCTCGCCGGCAAGCTCTGCGTCCACCGGGTACGTAACCATCTCACCAGCCACCGCATCCACGGGCGCTTCCGCCTCTACCACAACAGTACCGCCGTGGACGTAGCGCTTCCCGCGCAACGCCGAGGCGATGATCGCGATGAGCGTCGCGATTGCCGCGAACGTGAACGCCAGGTGCAGGCCGCCCGCAAACGGCTCTTCGATCAGGTGGGGGAAGAACGACCGCCCGGTGATGTAGGCCGCTTGCTTGGCTGACAACTGCTTGAGCGCGCCAGTCGGCCCGAGCAGCTCCTGAATCGGGTTGTAGCCGAGGAACGCAGAGAACAAGCTGCCGATCGGCGGCTCGCTCGCGACCAGGTGCGCGGCGGCAGGATTCACTCCCTGGCTGACCAGGCCCTTGTACAGATGTGCGGGAAGCCGGGAGGCAAGGCCCAGCGTGACGATGGTGAAGAACAAGCCCATCGACAGCACCGTGGCCGAGTTCTGGAACGTGTTGAGCATGCCCGCGCCCGCACCGCGCTGGTCCGGCGGCAGGCTGTTCATCACGCTGGCCTGGTTCGGCGAGAAGAACAGGCCCATGCCCACCGCGAACAGGAAGATCAGCAGCGCGAACCAGATATAACTGAAATCAATCGGCAGCGTTTCCAGCAGCAGGAAGGCGGCGCCGGAGACGATCAGGCCGGTGGTGGCGAACAGTCTGGCGCCGTGCCGGTCCGATAGCCAGCCGGCCAGCGGACCGACGATCAGGAAGCCGACGGTCAGCGGGACCATCGAGATGCCCGCCCACAGCGGAGTCTGGCTGAAGCTGTAGCCATGCTGCGGCAGCCAGATGCCCTGGAGCCAGATAATCAGCATGAACTGGATGCCGCCCCGGCCGAGCGCACCGAGCAAGCCAGCGATGTTGCCGGCCGTGAAGGCCCGGATCTTGAACAGGCCGAGCCGGAACATCGGCGCGGGCACCTTGGTCTCGACCCAGGCGAACATAATCAGTACCGCGATGCCGCCGAAGATCCCGGCCAGCACCCATGGGTTGGTCCAGCCGGTGGGGTGGCCGCCGTAGGGCAGCAGCGAGTAGACGATTCCGGTCAGCATGGCGATCAGGCCCACGGCGAAGAGGATGTTGCCGAGCCAGTCGATCTTGGCGGGAATGCGGACCCCGTTGTCCTTGAGCTTCAGGTACGCCCAGAAGGTGCCGAACAGGCCGAACGGGACCGAGACCAGGAAGACCAGGCGCCACTCGACGGGCCCGAGCACACCGCCGAGGATCAGGCCGAGGAATGAGCCGCCCACGGCGGCGATGCCGTTGATCCCCATGGCCTTGCCGCGCTCGGCCACCGGGAACGCATCGGTGAGAATCGCGGTCGAGTTAGCGAACAACAGCGCGCCGCCGACACCCTGAAAGATCCGCATGATGATGATCCACAATGCTCCGCCCGTACCCTGCATGAACGTCACCGAAAGCAGGATCGAGAAGAGCGTGAAAACGGCAAAGCCCAGGTTGTACATCCGGACCCGGCCGTAGATGTCGCCGACCCGGCCGAGGCTCACCACCAGCACGGCTGTGACCAGCATGAAACCCATGAACACCCAGAGGAAGTACGAGGTGTTCGAGGGGATCAGCGGGTTCATGTTGAGCCCGCGGAACAGGTCGGGAAGCGAGATCAGCAGGATCGACTGGTTGATGGTGACCATCAGGATGCCGAGCGTTGTATTCGACAACGCGATCCATTTGTAGTGCTTTCCCCTGCTGTCGGGGGCCGGGGTTGCTTCGAGGGTCTGCTCCTCGATCGCCATGCGTGCTCCTCATCCCACTGCGCTCTGCCTAACCTGCCTAGGTCAACTCTAACCTTGACGTAAGCGTCATGTTTTCTGAGTCCCTACTGCGAGCTATTCGCACACATATCTTGTGCGAACGAACATCCTCCGCGTACGTTTAGCGCGTGGACGGGACCGCGCGGCTGACAGCCCTTGTCGAGATCCTGCAGCGCGACGGGCGGCTTGACGTTGCGGAGATGGCGGCCGAGTTCGGCGCTGCCGAGATGACCATCCGCCGCGATCTCGACCGGATCGTGGCGATGGGCATGGCACGGCGGGTCCGCGGCGGCGCGATCAGCCTGCTGATGCGCGGCGAGGAGTTGCCGTTCGCGCTTCGCGTCCTGGATCGGGCCGACGCCAAAGGGCGAATTGCCGCCGCAGTGGCCGGGCTGCTGCGCGATGGCGAGGCTGTCGCGCTGGACAGCGGCACAACGGCGGTTCTTGTCGGCCGCGCACTCGCGCGGCGGCGCCTGACCGTCATGCCCATGTCGCTGCACGCTGCGTCGGTTATCTCGGGAAGCGAGTCGGTGCGGCTGCTGATGCCCGGCGGTGAGACGCGTCCCGGCGAGCTAGCCATGATCGGTCCGCTTGCACTCGCCTCCATCGCGGCACTGCGATTCGATACGGCAGTGCTCACCTGCTGCGGCCTCGCCGACGGGCGGGTGACGACGCACAACCTCGGTGATGCCGAGGTGAAGCAGGCCATGCTCAGGTCAGCCGCGAGAGTGATCGTCGCGGCAGACAGCTCGAAGTTCCGGCAGACCGCGATGGCCGTCGTGTGCGCGGCTACCGATGTCGACGTGATCATTACCGATACTGACGCTTCGCCGGATGTCGTCGGCTCGCTCCGGGCTGCCGGCCTCGAGGTCCAGTGTGCCTAGGGCCGAAGTGGCCGGGCGGCTCCGCGGCGCCGGCGACGCTACGACACGCACGCAGCGCGCCGCAACCGTCGCCGCGTTCGTGAGCCACGGACTGCTGTTCGCGTCCTGGTCGGCGCATATTCCGCAGGTCAAGGACCACATCGGCCTGACTGACGGATCACTAGGGCTGGCCCTGCTCGGCGCCCCGGCCGGCTCGGTCGCGGCGATGCTCGTCGTTGCCCGCATCCTGCCCGCGCTGGGTAGCAAGCGCATGGTTCAGATCAGCCTGCTCGGCTACAGCCTTGCCGGGCCGCTGGTGGGACTGGCCGGCTCGCTGCCCGCATTGTTCGCGGCTTTGTTCGCCTGGGGCGCCTTCCAGGGCACGCTCGACGTATCGATGAACACGCAGGCCGTAACCGTGGAGCGCGCAGCCAGCCGGCCGCTGATGTCGGGCTTCCATGCCTGCTGGAGCATCGGGGCTTTCGCCGGGGCAGGCATCGGCGCACTGGGCGTGGCAGCCGGCCTGTCGCTGACCCGTCAGCTACTCGCGCTGGCAGTTCCGGTGCTGCTGGTTACCGGCTGGCTGACCACGCGGATGCTGCCCGACTCTGCCACCACGGCAAGCGACGACCAGCAGCGCACGGGGCACGGCGGGGCCAGTGCTGACCTGCGCCCGCGCAACTCGCCCAGCCCAACCCTCCCGCCCCAGCCGCCTCATCCGACCCGGCGTGCTGCCCTCCGGCTGTCCAGGCCGGTGCTGACACTGGGCGCCATCGCCTTCGCATCAATGCTGTGCGAGGGAGCCAGCGCAGACTGGGCGTCTGTCTACCTCCGCGGGTCCATCCACGTCGGCGCGGCAGCCGCAGGCCTTGGCTACACCGGCTTCGCCCTGATGATGGTGATCGTCCGGCTTTCCGGTAACCGTCTGCTCTCCAGGTTCCGGCGCGAGCGGCTGCTGCCAGCTCTCGCCGCGGTGGCCACCGCGGGCTTCACCGCAGGGCTACTGGCCGGCAGCAGCGCCGGCGTCATCGCCGGGTTCGGCTGCCTCGGGATCGGCCTCGCGCTGGTCGTCCCGACCGTCAACAGCGCCGCAGGACGACTGCCGGGGATCAGCTCGGGCACCGCGATCGCTATGGTTTCCGCGTGGGGCTGGGCGGGATTCGTGTTCGGGCCGCCGATCATCGGCCAGCTCGCGTCGGCGACCTCGCTGACGCTGGCACTCGGCGTACTGCCGGTCCTCACCGCGTGCATCGTGGTTGCCACAGCACGGGCACATGCGCTCCGCGGTCGCCGGCCCGGCCCTCTGAGCACTGCGACCGGCCCGGCTCCAGTGCGCACGCCGGAACCCGCCAGTTCACCCAACCCCTGGAGCGACGCAGCCGGATAGAGTTCTCGCCACACCGGCACCGGCCCGACGCCCGAGGATCGGAGCGCAACGACACGTCATGACCGTCATTTACCTGGTCCGGCACGGCGAAGCAGACTACGAGCTGATCCGCAAGCGGCGCTGGCCCGGAAAGCTGGCCGACCTGGCGCCGCTCACCGCTCGCGGCATGGACCAGGCCGACGCCGCCGGGGAACAACTGGCCGATGTCGGCGCGGTCAAACTGCTCTCCTCGCCGTTCACCCGGACCATGCAGACCGCGAGCGCGGTCTCCTGCCGGATTGGCCTGTCCATCGAGGTCGTGCTGGATTTGCACGAATGGCTCCCGGACGACACTTTCCGCTGGCACGACCTTGCCGGAGTGCGCGCGCTCGTCGCTGACTTCGACAGCTGCGGAGGCGAGTGGCCGCCCGGCGAGCGCCGGGTGTGGGAGCCGCTGTCGTCGGTCCGGCGCCGCTCGGCCGCTGCGCTCCGCCGCGCGGCAGCGAGCATGACCGGCAGCGGATCGATCATCGCCGTCTGCCATGAGATGGTCATCCGCTCGCTGACCGGGGAGGTTAAGACTCGCCATGGCGAGGTCCGGTCCATCGACTCAGGCCAGTTGCCCTGAGCTGCCTCCCCTGGCCGAGCCGGTGATCAGCGGCGCCTGCGCTGCCAGTCCAGCATTGCTACGAGACCGCTCGTGTCGCAGCCTCGAGCGCAGCGACCGAGCCAGGCGTGCCGACGTGCACGATGCCATGGATGCCGAGCGCGCGCGCTACCTCAATGTGGCCGGGCACGTCATCGAGATAAACCAGTTCGTCCGGCCGCACGCCGAGCCCGTCGCAGAGCAGCCGGAATGCCAGCGGGTCTGGTTTGGCAACGCCGGCCTCGTGCGAATAGATGAGGATGTCGACGAGCTGCTCGAACTGGTACCGCGCCTGCGCACATCGCCGATGTCAAACGCGACTGCCCGGATTGCCACCTGCCCAAATTTACCTGAGCTGCGACCGCGTTTACCCCGCCGACGATCGAGCGGCCGCCGTGCGAAGATCGATCGTGGCCCTTTATGACACGCTCGGCCGTACCTACAGCGCCACCCGCCACGCTGATCCGCGCATCGCGGCCATCATCGCGGCAGCACTGGCGGACAGCCCGACAGTGCTCAACATCGGGGCGGGAACGGGCTCCTACGAGCCAGTCCAGACCGTCGCGGCGATCGAGCCTAGCCCGGTCATGATCTCCCAACGGCCAGCCGGTGCCGCGCCGGCCATCCAGGCGGCCGCCGAGCAACTCCCGCTACGGGACGACTGCGTCGACGCGGCGCTCGCGGTACTGACCATTCATCACTGGACTGGCCTGGCGGCCGGTCTCGCCGAGATGCGCCGGGTGGCGAGGCGCCGACTGGTCTTCCTGACCTGGGACCCGGACGTGATCGGCGAGGCGTTCTGGCTGCTGGCTGAGTACCTGCCGGAAGCTCGCGCCACCGACGCGGCGCTTGCCGTGCCGATGCACCGGCTGACCGCGCTGCTCGACGACCCAGTCATCGAGCCCGTGCCGGTGCCGGCCGACTGCACCGACGGCTTCGGCGCCGCCTACTGGCGCCGCCCCGATGCCTACCTGGACGCCACCGTGCAGGCTGGCATGTCATTCCTCGCCAGGGCCGACCACAGGCTGCTCCAGCCAGGGCTGACCCGGCTGGCCGCGGACCTGGCTTCCGGGCGCTGGCACGACGAGCACGCTGAACTGCTCGACCTTGACGAACTCGATCTTGGCTACCGTCTGGTGACCGCCGCGCCCTGACGCGATGACGGTCTTGGCGGACGCCTTCAGGTGAGCCCTGGCCGCGGCACGGCCCACGGTCAGTCGCCGGCAGACGCTGGTGCCACTGCCGAAGCTGCCCTGCAGGCCGTATTTCGCCGACACGTGGTAGCGGCCCGGCCCCGGGTTCGGTGATCTTGCAGGATCCGGCCGAGACTCCGGCCGCGCCGGCCAGCGTGGCCGCGCTGTCGACCATTGCCGCGTTGAGAAACGAATGGCATCCTGACCGGTTCGATCAACTGGGCTCGGGTACCGTCTCCGAATTGCTCACCGCCGAGCCGTGCTTGATCGTTGCCATGAGCACCACCTGGACCGTCTTGTTCTCCAGGTTCTTGCCGCTGAGGATGAACCAGGTCTTCCCGGCCGCGTTCAACCGCTTGCTGCGCAGGTTGACCCAGCCGCCGCTGGCCGACTGGACCTGAAGCCAGACCACATTGCGCGGCTTGGCGTACTGCGTCGTCACCGTGAGTAGGTCGCGCAGGCCGGACGCGCCGGGAGTGAGCACCACTGCGACTTGCGGTGTAACTGTGACCAGCACGCTTGCGCTATGCACGCCGCCCGGAAACCGCAGCCGGAATGCTGCGTTCGTGGCCAGCGGCGGGCCGGTGATTGCCACGAACCCGCCTGACGTCGTCTGCGCGGTTCCGGCAACGTGCCACAACGGGTGGCCGGCAAGCCGCTCAACGAGTGTGACAGTGACGCCGCTAACGCCCGTTCCCGCCCTGGTGAGCTGGCCGTCGATAACTGGTGCGGTGCCGCCCATGATGTCGGGGGTGCTAGCGGACGCGGACAGGACCGCGCTCCCCGTCACGGTCGAGGACGACGGGGACGCGCTCGGCGAGGCGGACGAGTGCGCGGACGGGCTGGGCTTCGCAGCCTGACTTGGGTGGCTATGCCGGCCAGACGAAGTGCCAGACCGCCCGGCTGGCCCGCCGCTGTGATAGCCGCGCGTTTGCGATGTGGCGGTGTGGTGCGGGTGATGTGCGGCCGGGACGCCAACGATGCCCAGGACGTGGTGCGCGAGGTTCTGGACTGGCGCGGGGAGGGCCGCAGCGTACGCAGCCGCGGTCGTCCCGCCGATTGCGATCACGCCGGCCGCGGCCAGCCTGACCCCCCAGCGCACGGGCACCCGGAACGGATGGCGAATGGACCGCTTCGGCGAGGTAATGCCATGGCCTGGGATCGGCACTGTGGTTCCGTTAACTGGCGTTCCGTTAACGCGCGGTCCGTTAACCGGGGCCGGGCCGGCGAGCGGACTGATAGTCGCGCGGAACATGGCGAGCGCGCCCTGCTCGCCTGCCAGCTCATCCGGTGCCGGCCCGGTCGTGAGGATACGGAACAGCTGGTCAATTCCGCGATCGCCAGAGGTTCCGGGATCGACACCGGCGGCGCCGTCGGTCGGATCGGAGTTCATCAGTCCACCTCCTCCAGCGACCAGCGGGTCGGATCGGATCCCGGCCGGCGTACTGACGATCCGGTAGCGGGCGGGAGCGCCCCGGATCCGGTAGCGGCGGTCCGCGCCGCCAGCGCCCGCACAGACGGGTCCGCGGCGAGCGTCTTCAGGCCCCGATGGAGCGCCACGCGGATCGCACCGGGAGATTTGCCGAGGATTCTGGAGACGTCCGGGGTGTCCAGGCCAGCGATCACGCGCAACGCGACGGCCTCAGCCTGATCCTTTGACAGCCCCGCAAGCAGCGCGACCGCCCGCTGGACAGACATGCCGTCCAGCACCTGGTCCTCGACGAGGTGACTGTCAGCCAGGATGTCGAGGCCGACGGAGGACGGCCCGGCCGGACGCCTGGACCTCGCGCGCGCCGCGTCGACAGCCCGGTGCCGGCCAATGGTGAACAGCCAGCGCCGGAAGTCCTCCTCGCCGCCGGAAAACCTGTGCAGGTCCCTGACGACTTGCAGCCAGGTCTCGCTCGCGACGTCCTCCGGGTCGTCGCAGCCGACGACACGCAGGTATCGCAGCAGCCGGGGCTGGAGAGCTCGCCACAACTCCAGGAACCCGGCCTCGTCGCCCCGGCTCGCCCTGGCCAGCGCGCCGTCGAGCACATTCGCTTGACTCGCCATTGCGGCAGTAAGGGTTGCACACCGGCGGGCATTCGGGGGGTAGGTCTGCAAAACCCGGAATGCCCGCCGGTGCCGTGCTCCTCCTAGGGCTAGGACGCGCTGGCCGGAGAGATCGTGTCGGTGTTGCTCACCGACTTGGCGAAGTTCCTCGTACCGCGGAAGACCAGCCGGAACGTCGCTGCCTTCTTGTACACGTGGACGCGGAAGAAGACGTGACCGTGAGGCCGGGTCAGCTTCGTCTGCGCAATGCGCCAGTGACCCTTAGGACCGAGGCGCTCGAGCCACACGCGCCGGTGACGGAGGTTGTAACCGAGCGCGGTCAGGTGGCCGCTGACGGTGGCTGTGGTCTGGTGCGGGTGCGCGACCGGCGTCGAGTTGCTGATCGTGAGCGTGGTGGGGATCTTGCGGAGTGCGGGGGCCGCGGTGGAGGCGTTGGCAGCCGCCGTCGCGCCGGTCACTGCGATCGCTGCCGCGGCGGCGACACCACCGATACGGACAGCCAGAGACTTGGGAAGACGCATTGTTCTCCTTCACATCGGGCCTCGGACGGAGTGAGGCCCGCCCGACAACACCGCCTACAGCGCTGCCGCCGTCGCGGGCGTTACTCGCCCGGATGTGATCTGCGTCACACCGTCGCGTAGTGGCTAGATCCGCTCGATGATCGTCGCGGTCGCCATGGCGCCACCGGCGCACATCGAGATCAGGGCGGTGTTCGCGTCCCGGCGCTCGAGCTCATGCAGGGCGGTAGTGATCAGCCGGGATCCGGTGCTGCCAACTGGGTGACCGAGGGCAATCGCGCCGCCGTTGACGTTGACCTTGGCCGGGTCCGGCTTGTGGACGCTGAGCCAGGACATGACGACGGACGCGAACGCCTCGTTCACCTCGAAGATGTCGATGTCGGCGATCGTCATCCCGCTGCGCCGCAGTACCCGCTCGGTGGCGGCGATCGGCCCGTCCAGGTGGTAGTACGGCTCGTCACCGATCAGAGCCTGGCTGACGATCCTGGCCCGCGGTCGCAGGCCGAGCTCGCGGGCTCTGGCCTCGTCGACGAGCAGCACAGCGGCCGCGCCGTCGGAGATCTGGGATGACGTGCCAGCCGTGTGCAAGCCGTCGGGCAGCACCGGCTTGAGCGCGGCGAGCGCCGCAAGGCTAGTCTCGCGCAGGCCCTGGTCGCGGTCGACGATCCGGCTCTCGCCGGCCGGATTGCCGTCGCCATCGAGGACCGGGGCCTTTATCGGCGCGATCTCCCGGTCGAACCGCCCCTCCGCCCAGGCGTGCTGGGCCTTCTGCTGCGAGCCCAGGCCGAACTCGTCAATCTGACTCCGGCTGAAGCCGCGTCGCCTCGCGATCCGCTCTGCGGCCTCGAATTGGTTCGGCATGTCGATGGTCCAGGAATCGGGACGCGGGGAGCCGTTGTCAGTGCCGACGTTGACGCCGAGACCGACCCGGCTCATCGCTTCCACGCCGCAGCCGATACCGACGTCGATCGCGCCCGCGGCAATCAGCCCGGCGATCACGTGCACGGCCTGCTGCGCCGAACCGCACTGAGCGTCTAGTGTCAGCGCCCCGGTCCGCTGCGGCAGCCCGGAATGCAGCCAGGCGGTGCGGGTCACGTTCCCGGCTTGCTCGCCGGCCTGGGTCACGCAGCCGCCCGCGATCTGCTCAACGTCGTATGCATTGAGGCCGGCCCGCTCCACCACCGCGGCCTGTACGTGGCCGAGTATCTCTGCCGGGTGCAGCCCCGCCAGCGCTCCGCGCCGCCTGCCAATCGGCGTCCTGACGGCTTCCACGATGACGGCAGTACCCACGGCTGCTCCTCACGGTCACCGGGCCGGCCCGTTGCCGGTGACCTGCACTCCGGCGGCGACGAGCCGCGTGTTGATAACTCCACTCATACTAGAACGTGTTCTTAAAAATTCGAGGAGCGGGCGGTTCACCAGCGGCAGGCGGGCGTGCTTGAATCCCACTAGAACACGTTGCAGATCCGGAGGCATGCCATGCCTGAGCCGCAGATTGCGCCCGGCCTTGACCTGACCGATCCCGACCTGTACGCGAGCCGGCTCCCGCAGGAGGAGTTCGCTGCGCTCCGCCGTGCCGCGCCAGTGCGCTGGAATCCCCAGCCGTCCGACATGGGCTTCCATGATGACGGCTTCTGGGCTGTCACCCGGCACAGGGACGTCGTCGCAATCTCCAGGGACAGCGACACGTTCTCTAGCTACGAGAACGGCGCGATCATCCGGTTCCCGAGCGGCAACACTCGCGATCAGGTTGAGCTGCAGCGCGTGATCATGCTCAACACGGATCCGCCGCATCACACCAAGATCCGCGGCATCGTCTCCCGAGGCTTCACGCCCCGGGCGATCAACGACCTCCGGGATGTGCTGACGCAGCGCGCGGCGAAGATCGTGGCTACCGCGCTGGAGCAGGGCACCGGGGACTTTGTCACTGACGTGGCCTGCGAGCTGCCGCTCCAGGCCATCGCCGAGCTGATCGGAGTGCCGCAGGAGGACCGCCACAAGCTGTTCACCTGGTCGAACGACATGGTGGGCTACGACGACCCGGACTACCGCGGTGACGGCGAGACGGCGGCGGCCGAGGTGCTCGGCTACAGCATGCTGATGGCCGAGGACCGGCGGGCCTGCCCGCGTGAGGACATCGTCACCAAGCTCGTCAACGCGCAAGTGGATGGCGAGGAGCTGACCTCGGACGAGTTCGGCTTCTTTGTCATCCTGCTCGCGGTAGCCGGGAACGAGACCACGCGGAACGCGATCTCGCACGGCATGCTCGCGTTCCTGGATAACCCCGCTCAGTGGGAGCAGTTCAAGGCCGAGCGGCCGCGCACCGCCGTGGACGAGATAGTCCGGTGGTCCACCCCGGTGACGGTGTTCCAGCGGACGGCCACCAGGGACGTCGAACTCGGCGGTCAGCAGATCAAGGCCGGCCAGCGCGTCGGCATGTTCTACCGGTCGGCAAACTTCGACGAGGAGGCCTTTGACCGCCCCGAGCAGTTCGACGTCCTCCGCGACCCGAACCCGCACGTCGGGTTCGGCGGCACTGGCGCGCACTACTGTCTCGGCGCCAACCTGGCCCGGCTGGAGATTGACCTGATGTTCAACGCCATTGCCGACGCGATGCCGGACATCAGCAAGGCCGGCGATCCGCAACGGCTGCGCTCCGGCTGGCTCAACGGAGTCAAGCGCCTGCCGGTCACCTACCGCTGACGAGGCCACTGCCGGCGCGACCGTCGAGCGAGCCCTGAGGCTCGCCACAGTCAGCCCGCGAGCGGTCTGTCCTTAGTCCTTGCGGCCGACAGCGGCGAGGAAGGCGTCGAATTCGTAGTCGGCCGGGACCAGCGGACGCCACTGTGATGTATGCACCAGGCCGGGCTCGATCAGGGTGAAGCCATCAAGCAATGCGGCGACTTGGGCTGCGTCTCGCAGCGTGACCTGGGCCGTGGCCTGGTCGTACACACGCGAGGCATCGGCCTTAGCTGCCACCTCGGGCGGCGCGCCGTCGACCGTGCCATGGGAGAGGATCAGGTAACTTCCCGGCACCATGGCGTCCCGGAACGCGGCCAGCAGGCCTTGGGGATCGGCAGCGTCCGGCACGAAGTGCAGGACCGCCACGAGCAGGATGCATACCGGGCGGGCAAAGTCGAGCAGCTCGCGGACAGCCGGGTCGGCGATGATGCCGCCTGGATCGCGGACGTCGCCAAGCACGGCTGCGGTAGTGGAATTGCTGCCAAGCAGCGCGCGGGAGTGCGTCAGGACAACGGGGTCGTTGTCGACGTAGACAGTCCGGATGCCTGGAGCGATCTCCTGCGCGACCTGGTGCACGCTCTGCTGGGTGGGCAGCCCGGCTCCGACATCGAGGAACTGGGTCACGCCATGGCTGGCGACGTACTGGACCGCGCGGCCAAGGAAGGCGCGATTCAGCCGCGCGGCGGCTGGTATGTCGGTCCCGGACAACTCGATCAAGCTCGCGACCGCTGCCCGGTCGCTAACGTAATTTTCCTTGCCGCCCAGCATGAAGTCGTACATCCGCGCCACGTTCGGAATGGCCGGGTTGAGCGCCGCCGAAACGGCTTCCGCGTCATTTTCCGGCAGGCTCTGCGTCACCAGCGGCCCCTTCGCTGCCATTCTTGGCCATGCAGGAGCAGCCTATCCCGTACCGGGCATACGCAATGAGGTGCGCGACTGGTCGTCAGTCGGGGGTATCGGCAACCACCCACATGGAAAAGTACTGCGACCCGCCGCCATAGGCGTGGCCGAGCGCCACCCTGGCGCCGGGAACCTGGTGCTCGCCCGCTTTGCCCATCACCTGCATCGCCGACTCGGCAAAGCGGAGCAGTCCGGACGCCCCGATCGGGTTGGAACAGAGCACGCCGCCGGACGGGTTAACCGGGATCCGGCCCCCGATCTCGGTCTCCCCGGCCTCGGTCAGCTTCCAGCCGTCCCCGGCGGCTGCGAAGCCGAGATTCTCCAGCCACATCGGCTCGAACCAGGAGAACGGTACGTAGATCTCGGCCACGTCGATCTCGTCGATCGGGCTGGAGATCCCTGCCCTGGCCCACAAGGCGGCCGAGGCGTCAGCCCCGGCCCGCGGGTTGACGTTGTCCTTGCCGGAGAACATGGTCGGCTCGGTGCGCATCGACGTTGCGCGGATCCATGCCACCGGGCGGGATGACGCCTCAGCGGCGGCCTGACTGCCGATCACCATCGCGCAGGCGCCATCCGATGACGGGCACGTCTCGTCGTACCGCACCGGGTCCCACAGCATCGGCGAGGCCTGCACCGACTCTAGCGTTATGTCGGGCTGACGCAGATGCGCGTACGGATTGCGCGCCCCGTTCCTGCGGTCCTTGACCGCCACCAGCGCTCCCACGTGGGTCGGCGCCCCGCTGCGCCGGATGTAAGACCGCACATGCGGCGCGAAGTAACCGCCGGCGCCAGCGAGCAACGGCATCGAGAACGGCGGCATGATCGACAATGCCCACATCGCATTCGACTCGGACTGCTTCTCGAATGCGACCGCGAGCACTCGCTGGTGCAGTCCCGCCTGCACCAGGCTCGCCGCAACCACGCCGGTGGCGCCGCCGACTGACCCGGCCGTGTGCACCCGCAGCAGCGGCTTGCCAGTGGCGCCAAGGGCGTCGGCGAGGTACAGCTCGGGCATCATCACGCCCTCGAACAAGTCCGGCGCTTTCCCGACGACGACAGCATCGATGTCAGCAATCGCCAGCCCGGCATCTGCGAGCGCACGGTCGACCGCCTCCCGGCACAAGCCGGCGATGGACACGTCCGGGCGCTTGCTGCGGTGGTGGGTCTGGCCGGTGCCGAGCACGGCCGCTCGCTGGCTAGCCGAGCCGCGCTCGCCCGGGTTATGAGTCATCGGGCCTCCATGACGCAGACAAGGTTTTGCTGCAGGGCCGGGCCGCTGGTCGCGTGACCGAGAGCGCGGCCAGCCGCGCCGGAGATGACCTGCCGGGCCGCGTGCCCGATACGGGCCAGGCCGGCCGCGAACATCGGGTTCCCGGCGAGCGCGCCGCCCGACGGGCTGACTCGCACTGAGTCCGCCAGCCCCAGCGCGTCGCGCAGGATCAGTTCCTGGTGCGTGAACGGCGCGTGCAACTCGGCCACGTCGACGCCGCCAGCCCCCGCCCCGTCGCGGGCCGCAGCCGCGCTGGCGGCCGCAGCCGCGGACGCCGACCTGGTCAGGTCGCGCGTGCCGAGCTGGCCGGAGTCGATCCGGTGCTCGAAACCGCTGATCCACGCGGGCCGCTGGCACAGCTCGCGGGCACGCTCCGCCGCCGCGATGATCACCACTGCCGCGCCGTCGGTCACCGGCGCGCAATCGTGCGCGCGCAGCGGGTCAGCCACGAACGGCCCGGCAAGCAGCTCGTCGGCGGTCACCTCGCCAGCCAGCTGGGCTCTGGGGTTCGTCATGGCCGCGGCCCGGCTCCGGACGGCGACCTCGGCCATTCCGCGTTCCGTCCAGATGCCTTCTTCCAGGCCGAGCCGGGCCTGCAGCGCGGCAAGCGCGACCGAGTCCGGCCACAGCGGCGCCATGACGTACGGATCGAGCTGAAGGGCAAGGACGCGGCGCAGGTCGCCGGCTGAGGACTTGCCGAAGCCATAGGCCAGCGCGATGTCCGCTTCGCCGGTCAGCACCTTGACCCAGGCTTCGTACAGCGCGAACGCACCGTCCATCTCCACGTGTGACTCCATCACCGGCGGGAACGCGCCGATGGCGTCGACTGCGGAGACAAACGAGAACGCCCGGCCCGCCAGGTAGTCAGAGGACCCAGAGCACCAGAAACCGATGTCGCCCTTGGTCAGCCCGGTCTGGTCGAAGACCTCGCGGAAGATCGGGACGAGCATCTCGACGCCGTTAGTCGTGCCGTCGGTGCTGCGCACGTTGGGCGCTTCGGCGAAGCCGATTACCGCAACATCACGCACAGTGCTTCCTTTCACGGGGGCTGTCACAGGTGACGGGAGTAGGAGTCATAGGGCGCGTCGGGCTCCCCGGTCGGCTCGAAATGGCTGATGTTCTCGCTGGTCGTCCCCCACTCCTCGGCCGGCTTCCAGACGGCGCGGACCCGCATGCCCATCCGCACCTCCGCCGGGTCGCAGCCGAGAATGAGGTGCTGGAACGCGATGTCCGCTCCGTCGAGCAGTACCTGGGCGGCAACGTACGGAGACGGGATGCGCTGCCCCTGGAACGGCACGTTCACCACGCAGAACGTCGTGACCGTACCGACGTCGGGCAGTTCCACGTCGGTAGTCGTGGGCACGCCGTCGACCGGGCATGCCCCGCGCGGCGGGATGTAGACCTTGCCGCAGGCCGGGCAGCGCTGCCCGATGAGCTTGCCCGCCAGTATCGCGCGCAGGTAACGGCTCTCCTCGGCGGAGGCGGAATGCTGATAGTGCAGTCGTACCGGGGTGGTCATCATCGTGACAGTGTCGTTTTGACGAGCGGGATCGCCCGCGTCCTGAAAAGCGGTCGCCAGTCCGCTCGCCGCTTCACCGGCCGGCCCAGCCCCGGCGGGTTCGAAGCATTCGATGTCAGTGATGTGCCCGGCAGGACTCGAGGCCCAGCGCGGCTTGACTCGCATGCCGGTGCTCATCTCGCTAGCC